>JAEEGL015074653.1_pt1 | contig 22940 bp, 19 predicted proteins | sample 9134231 | NCBI WGS metagenome assembly JAEEGL01 (sample SAMN16246548, study PRJNA631951) | gut metagenome | biome: gut microbiome; feature: rumen; material: fiber-attached | host: Bos | place: Iran: Karaj | collected 2018-10 | reverse complement strand
TATCCTTAATAGTGATTTCCCGGAAGGATTTAGTCTGATAGAGCTGCCGGCAAGCGGCGATAATTTCGTTTTTGCGGGCCATGGTGAGTTCACTTACTGAATTCATAAAGAGCTCCGTTTGCTTACTGACACCGTGTCAGCAAGGTTATATTTAACAGCTCGCTGACACCGTGTCAATAGAAAATTTGAGAGCACTATGGGCAGCCTAGCGCCATAAGGTGAGCGCCCAGCGGCGATTTGCCGAAATTACGCATTATTTCAACATGCAGTTAGCCAAAATTGCGCATTATTTCAACATAGGATCCGTCAAAATCATGCATTATTTCAATCAAACGGAGGTACCAACACTGACAAGTATTGGAATTTATTGGCATCTTGCCCATCTTTAATTTTACAAATGGCAAGGTGCGCCTTTAGAAAGGCTACTTAGGAATGGTAAGGTTCAGCAGGCTCATCTTTTATAATCCAATGTCCGCCTCTACTGCCTCCAACATATTCGATTAGTCCATGTTCTTTTAAAATTGCGAAATGCTTCTTTACCGCTCTTGAGGTTATACCAATAACTGCGGAAATCTCCGTCGAAGATGCCTTGGGATTTTTCTTTAGCTCTTCTAATGTTAGTAGCGCATTTTCTGGTATCTTTTTCGGGAAACTTTGGGTGAACTTTTGGGAAACTTCGGGGAACTTTGGGTGAACTTTTGGGGAACTTCGGGGAACTTTGGGTGAACTTTTGGGGAACTTCGGGGAACTTTGGGTGAACTTTTGGAGAACTTTGGGGAACTTTGGGGAACTTTGGGGAACTTTTTGGGCCTATGAACCACTGCGGTAAAGAAATCTTCATCCGCAGAATATTCAACATCGCTTAAGCCGCTTTCTTGGCAAAGTTCTCTGACTCGTTTTATTCCCGTTCCCCATTTTTCCACAATGCCCATTTTTAGAAAGATATCGGCAATTAATTCATTTCTAATACTGGAAATTCCGGAGAGCATTTTTTCCATTGTCAGGCCGCCATATAAACCACCTGGATTGGTTATTTCAATACGGTCATCAAAAATGCAAACCTGGATGTTGGAATGCGCCAGATAGTTCCTGTGCATTACGGCGTTTACAATAAGTTCACGAATTACCTCTGGCGGGATTTCCGGGACATCTTTTCTATGCAGCCCCTTAATTTCGGCACCGATATTTATGTGTTGCTTAATGCATAAACTTGGTATATGTGTGTGAATTATTGTATGCTGTGCTGTTTACATGCAATAATTTAAACTTGACATTTCCATGAGGAGGTTAGAAATGGCTGAAGAGAATTTTAAAGCTGCCGTTAATTCGATTCGTGAATTGTTTGAAGAAGAGAATGTCTATGAAATACCCTACTATCAGCGTCCTTATGTGTGGGATACTGAAAAGGTAGGTCAGCTATTTGATGATATATACGATCATTTTATCAGCAGAAAGGAGGATGAATATTTTCTTGGATGCATTGTTCTGGCTGAACAAGAAAAGAAGTCAAAAAAAACACAAAAATATTATGAAGTTATAGATGGACAACAACGTATTATATCTCTGCAGTTGCTTCTGACGGCCATTCTTCTTCAACTAGAAAAATGTAATTATGATGCAAATAGAATATCAAAAATTAGAAACCCAAGCATTGAGAATGAAGAAGAGTGGCACAGAAAAGCTTCGCGCCGGATTGTTATAAATACTAATAAATTGGACAATTGTTATTTGCAGAATCTTCAAACACCTAATATGATCGAAGACACTATTAAAAACCAATCCCCAGGTTCACCAGCATCAGCGCATATGCGTGATAATATAAAATGGTTACTTGAAGAATGTTTAGCTGATAGTTTTAAAAATGATTGTGAAAAACTAGATGCTTTTGCTTGGCATATATTAGACTATTGTGCAATTGTTCGAGTAGAAACAACAAATGTTCAGATAGCTATTGGTATTTTCTCGACTTTGAATGCACGTGGAATGGCTTTGCAGGATGTCGATATTATAAAAGCTCGCGTAATTGGTGAACTGCAGAGTGACAAGGATTATGCTGTGCAACAATGGCAGAATATGGAAAGCCAATTGGAAAATTCTGAAGTTTTTAATGATATGTTAATTCAGTATCGTATGGAACAGATGGAGAAAAAGTCTTCGGTAGCTCTTATCAATGATTATATAGAATTGATTCCGAATGATAAAAATGGTGAGAAGGATTATTACACCTTTTTACAAAAACTGATTCAAACAGTTCCTCATTTTATGTTTGTTAAAAATATTGATGATTACGTAAAAGATATTTTTGCAGAGAATGACGATGATAAAAAAAATAAAATTAAAGTATTTGAAGAAACCTGTGCAAAAGATATTTACCGTATGATTGCATTTTTAAATACCCATGAGAATTCTGATTGGGTACCAGTTACCATGTGTCTTAAGCGTAGTTTTGATAATGCTCGTTTAGCAGATCCCAACTGCAAAGAACTCCGAGAACAGTTTTCTTCTTTGTTGCAAAGAATGGAAGCATTAGCAACCTATTTTAGGTTAAAAAAGGTAGGGCGCTCACACCGTTTGAGTCGTTATTTCAAAATCATTAAAGAAATTAAGGCTCTTAAGGAAACTCCGCCTACTTCAGAAAATCTCTTGTCTTTAAAGCTAACAGATGATGAGAAAAAGAATTTTAGAGAGATGCTTGATGGGCCAATATATGATTCATTGGGCGCGGTTTTTACAAAGTATATTCTGCTCCATCTCAACCAATGGTGTAGTGATCGGAATGAAAGTGCCTATTCAGATATGAATAGCGGGAAAAAAATCACTATAGAACACGTTTTACCTCAAAATGATTCTGACTCATATTGGCAGAAAAAATGGACGGAAGATGAAAGAAAATACTGGTTACATAGAATTGGAAATTTATGCTTGATTTCTAGTGGGAAAAATACATCAAACCGCAATCACGCTTATCATGTTAAAAAGGAAAATACATCAAGAACTAAGAGTTTCTCCAGCTATATTATTACCCGCGCTAGTTTTGCTTTTGAAAATTATACTGCTAAAGAATGCCAACAACTGCAAGAAAATCGGCTAAAAATTCTTTATGAAGGTTGGGGCTTAAATTAATTTGATGTAGTTCCAGTGAGGTTGAAAACTTAGTTTTTTGCAATGGAAAGATTCACGATTACCACGATAAAGCAAATAATCAGCCACTGGATAAAACAGTACAATTCTCATATTCCAGCACCCTATTTCTTCCCTCGTGCCTCCTGCCGCTGGTTTTTAAGAATACCTCCCTTAAGAGGCCAGAGGAAAGTTGGTGATGGCAGCGTGCTGCCGGGACGACCGCCCCGCCTAAGCCCCCAGAGCTATTTTTCTCTACCTCGCGCCCCATGGGAGATGTCAGCGCACGCCGACCGATTTTATACTTGCCTTTTGAACCGAACTGTGGTATAGTAATACTATCTTTTGGAGAGGCTAGACCAAAAGATGGTGATCATACCGCGAATTTATAGCTCTACTTGCTGCGGTATATAAAATGCTAAAGGAGATACAAATGCAAGCTAGCGAAATCACAAATAATTTAGCAGATAAAAAAGTTGAAGGCACTGCCGAGATAGCGAGTTCCCAGAGCGCTAGGCCGCCACTTAAAAGAGAAGCGCTACATTTGGAATATCCCACGGCCGAGATGGCCAGAGAGCTGCCGGAAGGCGAAGCGGCCGAGGCCGAGTTTATTATGCTGCGCCAAAAATGGCCCCGCTTGCGCCAGGAGTATTATAAGCAAAAGATTAGTGAGCTCGGTCTTTCGCGCAAAGAAATAGGTAATAGAGCTGAGAAAATACGCCTCGCACAGGGGACAAAAGGTTTTAACAGAAATAAATTCTTTTCCCGCTTTGATGGTTTTTTTGAGCCAAGAGACTTTTGGGCCCCTGATACCGATCAGCTTATTAGACAAATTCTGGATATTAGTGCGGAAGAAGTCCCTGATTTGACGCCCGACGAAAAGGCCAGGATACCGCTTTTAAAAGAGCGCATCGAATTGCCCTTTAAGCTATTTGTGGAGAATTACCCGCTAATTAAAAAGTATAGCCGCGGTATATATAACAGTGAGGAGCTCTCAAATATCTATGTCTATAAACCTATTTGGCTTGGACGCTATAGCGGCGCTACGCTCGGTAAGCTTTTAACACTGAGTAATCTTTACGGAACTTGCGAATATTGTGGTGGGAGAACATTGATATATACCACTGAGTCACGCTTTATATCCAAGTGGAGATCGACTCCATACACCTGCCGTATTTGTCTTAAATGTCAGCGAAAATATTCTACCGAATTCCGTGACGATGAATTTAGGGATTCATTTGTGCTTTATGATGATGTGTACCAGCGCATCGCGACGCGCTGGACCATGTTGGCGCTTACGAAGGCAGTCCAACGGCTGGAGAGGCTGGGAAAATAGACACCAACTTTTTTGCCCGCTTCTGCCTAATTATCCAGCGCTATCGCCAAGTTACGCAACCTGAGCCCCTCGCTGTTTGTAAAAACGGAGAGGGGAGAGATGCCAATAAAATCCAATACTTGTCGGGGTGAGGGATTAAAAAAAGCCAAATGCGGTGGTTGAGAACGGCTCCATAGCGGAGCGGAACAGTGAACAGTATAGTTGGCTTAGTTCTCTTCCAAGAGCTTTTTTAGCTCGCTTTCGGACATATTAAGGCGCCGGGCCGCTTCGGCGGCGGAGAGGAGTTTACTCTTTACTAGTTCCAGCATTGCTTCTGTTCGGCCTTCTGCCCGGCCTTCTGCCCGGCCTTTTTCCATGCCCTTTTCCATGCCCTTTTCCAATATCGCAGCCGCGCTGGATCTTCTATCTATATCGGCCATTTCATCCTGAAATTGTCTGGCCCAGCGCGCCCGGTCGCCGCTCATATAGGTAAGTACAAATTCGGCAGCCATGATGCCCTCCTCTTTGCCGTTACCCCAGCAACTGCTGAGAATTATTGTAAATTCCCCTCTCTATTTGTAAAAATGGAGAGGGGTGCCGCAAAGCGGCGGGGTGAGGGCGGTAAGCACCGGTAATTTGCTAATATTGTTAAGTTTTTTTGCGCGAAGCCATTAAGCCCTCCAAATCGCAGTGAATATTTTAACACAAAACGCGAATGAAGTCACGCTAGCATAGCGCCCCTAGCGGCGCAAGAGGAAACTTGAGCAAATTCATGTCGTTTGCCTGAAGAAAGTGAACCATTTGAACCTGCGGCGCCCCTCGCTGTTTGTAAAAACAGAGAGGGGCGAGATGCCAATAATTTTCGCTACTTGTCAGGGTGAGGGCGCCGGCGCTGCGGCTCTGCTTTAGCCGGCAAATTTCGGGGGTACGGTGTTTTTTGCCTGAAAAAATTTTGGGGGTACGGTGTTTTTAGACCAAAAAAATTTGCGGGAAAGCGGAAAATGGTTTGTTTGTAACGCTTTGCTTTGGGACAAAGATTACACCGAATACCTAATTTACACCAAAGATTTGGCTAAAAACGGCGCTACAACCCTTATTCCTACCTACATGGCACCGTTTTTATGAGCTTATTTCAAATTCTCCCTAAAAAACTTCTCCAGCTTATCAAAGGGGATTTTCTCCATATTATCATATAAATCCACATGATTGGCGCCGGGGATGATCATAATTTCCTTATTGCCGACGGTGGCGTTTTCGTTTTTTACATGGCGGCCGGTCATCTTGGCAAAAGCGCCCTCGCTAAAGTAGCGGCTGTGGGCTTTTTCGCCGTGGATGATGAGAACGGGATTTACAATTTCATCAGCATAAGCGAGTAGTTTACTGTTGAGCAGAGAGATGGCGGCGGTTTTGGCCCAGCCTTCGTTGGAGTTGAGGGAGCGCTTATGGTAGCCGCGCGGCGTTTTGTAATAGGCATAATAGTCTTTAACAAACTGCGGGGCGTTATCGGGGAGCGGATCGATAACGCCGCCGGCACGCTCATAAGTGCCCTTTTTATAATCAATAGTGCGCTGATCGCTCATTTGCTTGCGGAGAGCCTGGCGGGCTGCGGCGGAATCGGCAGAATCGTTGTAGCCTTTAGCGGTAACGCGGCTCATGTCGTACATGGTTGAGGCCACAGTGGCTTTGATGCGCGTGTCGATGGCGGCCGCATTGATAGCCATGCCGCCCCAGCCGCAGATGCCCAAAATGCCGATGGCGTCGGGATTTACGAGCTCATGGGCCGTAAGAAAATCAACAGCAGCGCTAAAATCCTCGGTATTGATATCCGGAGAGTTCATGTAGCGCGGCTCGCCGCCCGATTCGCCGGTAAAAGAGGGGTCAAAGGCGATGGTTAAAAAGCCGCGCTCGGCCAGAGTTTGAGCATATAAACCGGACGATTGCTCCTTCACCGCGCCAAAGGGGCCGGAAACAGCGATGGCCGGGAGTTTCTTAGCGGCAGCATCTTGGGGAATATACATATCAGCGGCGAGCGTGATGCCGAAACGGTTACGGAAAGTGACTTTTTGGTGCTTTACTTTGCTGCTCTCTTTAAAGACTTTGTCCCATTTTTGCTCCAGATTCATGGCTTCTACTCCTTGGTTATTGGCTTCATTAGCCGGTTTTACTGCTTTGGGGGCAGCGTTTGGGTTTAAATTTTGCGGGCAATCGTGAGAGCCTGTGGAATTGCTGCTGCAAGCGGCGAAAAATAATGGCCATAAGACTAAGAGAGTGATTTTTTTCATAAAATACCTCGCTGTTTTGGGGGGTAATTGTTGGGGGATCCATGCCTGGCTGCCCCCAATAGCTTGCCGGCATGGCCGGCGGCCTTTAGCCAAGGCGCCGCGCCCTTACAATATGCTGATACCGCTATGGGGATGAAATATCCAATATTTATATTTTATTTCATGTTATTCTATTTTAGAATAACACCAGGAGGTGGCGGCTACTATGGAAGTGCGGATTTTAAGAAATTTTATCGTGATTGCCCGCGAGGGCAATATGACACGGGCGGCAGAGCGGCTTCATATTTCGCAGCCGGCTTTATCAAAGCAAATGAAAGAGCTGGAAGAAGAGCTTAGTAAAAAACTCTTTCGGCGCGGCAGTGCCAGCATGAATCTGACCGAAGAAGGTATGCTACTATTGCAGCGCGCAGAAGATATCGTGGCCATGATTGACAAAACGGTGGGGGAATTTCAAGCGCTGGATGATATCACGGGCGGAGATATCTACATCGGTTGTGCGGAATCTTATCAAATTCGCTATATTGCCCAGGCGGTGAAATCATTTTTAGCAAAATACCCGGGGGTTCGCTATCACTTAACGAGCGGCAATACTGAACAGGTGGCCGAAAGATTAAATCGCGGACAGCTGGATTTTGGGCTGATTTGCGAGGCGCCGGATCTGGCAAAATATAATTATATCGAAATTCCCATACCCGATGTCTGGGGCGTTGTCATGCGCAAAGACAGCAAGCTGGCTGAGAAGAAATCTATTTATTACGAAGACTTAATCGGTTTGCCACTCATCTGTTCGGTGCAGGCAATTCATACAGATTTTCCGCGCTGGTGCGGAGATAAAGTTGAAAAACTGAATATATTTACCACCTTGAATCTTTTTTATAACGGCAGTGTCTTTGTCAGGGAAGGCCTTGGGTATATGCTGACGTTTGATAAACTGGCCGATACCTCTTCCGGAAGTGAATTATGCTTCAGACCGCTGGCACCCAGGCTGGAGACGAAAATGTATATTATATGGAAAAAGCATCAGCAGTTTACGCCGGTGTCTGAGCTTTTTATGGAAGAATTGCGGGCAGTTTTGGCGGGGCCTTAGCACTGCTGGCTATGAACGTGCTCCAGCTCGCCCAGCATCTCCCAAAATTCCGGGTAGGATTTGGCTACACATTCCCGGTCATCTATAGCTATTTGGGGCAAAAAGAGGCCAAGTAGCCCAAAAGCCATAGCCAGGCGGTGGTCACCGGCTGTCTCTAGCATAGCACCACTATGTAATGGTGCCGGGTTAATAGCCAAAGTAGAGCCGTCCCAGCTTATATTGGCCCCCACTTTCCTGAGCTCATTAGCCAGCATTGCCCCGCGCGGCGACTCTTTTAAATCCACATGAGAAATATTAGTAAAAACAACTTGTTTTCCGGCAAAAAGAGCCCAAACAGCCAGCGGCGGCAAAAGATCGGGCGACTCTTTCAAGTTTATAGTCACCTTTTCGCCGCGCTCTATTTGGCTCATATATGCCAAAATGTGCTCATCGGGCTGCATGCCGCTGGCCAGGCAGTTGGGAATATTCACCTCTACGCGGCGGATTTTGGCCGCCGCCCAAATATAAGCCGCCGCCGAAAAGTCGCCGGGCACGCTATAATTTATGCCATGATAACAGCCACTTGAGATAGTTATAACCTGGCCGTCATCCATAACGCTCCCGCCCCAAAGGGCCATCATCTTTTTGGTCATTTCCACATAGGGCCAGGAGACGGGAGCGCCGGCCGGCCTAAAGCGCATTTTTTGCCCGCTAAGGGGCGCCGCCATGAGTAAGCCGCTCAAAAACTGGCTGCTCTCCGCCACCGAAACGGCGAGCGGCTCTTTGGTTATTGCTCTTTTATTTTGACCATTTAATAAAATACTCCAACTGTCTGCGCTGCGCTCAAATTCGGCCTTAATACCCAAATTTTGCAAAAAAGTGAGTAGCGGCTGTATAGGCCGCTCGCTAAGGCGCCTAGCGCCGGTCAGGCGAAAAGAAAAGGGCAAAAAGAGCGAAAAAGCAGCCAAAAAGCGAAGAGCTGTGCCGGCGGCGCCCACATCAAGCGGCTTCTTAGGGGCTAAAAACTCAGCCGGCCGGCCGGCTATCTGCCAGCTATCGGCTTTTTGGCTAATTTCCACTCCCAGCTTTTTTAAGGCGGCAGCCAAAAAGAGCGTATCGTCACAAATAAGGGGCTTATTTAAGAGAGAAGGGCCCTCAGAGAGAGCCGAGAGTATAAGTGCTCTCTGGGTGAGGCTTTTGGCAGATGGGGCGTAAATAGTTAAAGTCATTAAAATTTCCAGATATTGAGCCCGATTTTTTCATTAAAAACGCGGCCCACTTCTCCGACAAAGCTTTGCACAATAATCTCGCAGGCGGCGCTCACCACGGCGCGGTTTAAGTGGCCGCCAAAGGCATGGCGGCTCTCATCGGCTACAGTAATATGCAGGTGCAGGTAGGGTTCTCCATCTTTTTGGGTAATGTTGCCGAGTAGCGCGGTTATCTCAAAATCGCGCTTTAAGGTCTCTTTTTCATAGCGTTTTTCCGCCGGATGAAAGAGGCCGATTTCTATCTCGTTCACCGCGCCGATAGCGCTGACAGAGGCCAGTTTAACGCCGGTTTCCCGGCAAAAATTTTCGAGCGAGGAGACAATTTCCTCCCCGGGAGCAAGAGTCACAAAATAAGTATTATTTACGGCTTTATATTGCATTTTTTTACCTCCTGGCCACAAGCGGCGTCAGAATAATATAAGGTTAAAAGAGGGCTGACAATAACAAATAAATTGCTCCTAAGCCCAAAATAAGCAAACAACGCTATGCGCTCTTGACATCATCTGGCAATGGTTTTATTTTGCCGCGCCGAGAATGGAGCGGGTTTGTACCCGTGGTTAAAAATGAAAGAGCAGACTAACAAATATTCCCGTTTGCGCCTTTTGCCGGCGGCGGGAGCTAACTTTAGAAGTCTAGCCGGCGTTTTGGCTTTGTTCCAGGCCCTGCTCTTTATTGCCATGCCGCTGCACATGGTGAGCGGTCACCACTCTCTTTTGCCGGAAGATGCAGCTAATTACCATATTTTACGCACCACCGGCCGTGCTTTAAATCTCAATTCTCTCAGCGAAAATATTGTTACCACCGAGGATAATCATTGTCTTTTAAGCCTGGCCGCCCACTTTGGCGGCACCGCTTCTTTACAGGCTGCCGCCAGCCGGCAGCAGTCGTTTTTACCCACCGGTGCAGTGGCTAGTTATGCTTTGGGCCCCTTTAAGAGCTGCGGCGTACTAGCCATAGCTCCCAAACATTCGCCTCCATCTGCTTAATATTTTTGAAAAATTAGCAAAAATTAAATAGCAGTCCGATAGATACATTGGTGTATTTGTCGGCAAAACTGAGGTGAAAATGTATCCATTTTACTTAATGGCGCTGCTGCCCCTTATGGTAGCGGCAGCGCCTGGTAGTATAGATGCTACCACTGATAGTATGAGCGACGAAGCCTATGTAGCTGATGGCGCTTCGGAAGTTTCGGCGCCCCTTTCGGCCGCCGAAGAAGCGGCCATAGATGGCGCTTTTAATGAAGAGAAAAATGATGAACCAACCACCAGGGAGGAAACAAAACCACAAAATTTTAAGGAAAAATTTCAATCATTTATGCAAAAAATAAGTTTAGATATTGCCCTCACCGGCGATTTCGCTCTGGCCTGGTTTTCGGCCGATAATCTGCAAACAGGGGCTCACGATCCAACTAAGCTGGGATTTAATTTACAGCAACTTGAGCTCTATATGGGGGCAGCTGTTGACCATATCTTCCGCACGGATGCCAATTTGGTCTTTTCGCTTGCCGGCGTGGAGCTGGAAGAGGCTTATGTCACTACTCTGGCTTTGCCCGGCGGTTTGCAAGTGCGCGCCGGCCAGTTTTTATCGCGTATCGGCCGCCTCAATGCCACTCATCCCCATAGCTGGGATTTTGTCGATCAGCCCTTTGTTATCGGCAAAATGTATGGCTCGGAAGGTAACCGCGGCCTGGGACTCGAGATCTCCTGGCTCACTCCCTTGCCTTGGTATGTGGAGATTGTAGGCTCGGCCCAGATGTCCACCTCCAGTGCCAGCAACCGCAGCTTTTTAAATACCGAAAATGAGATTACCGGCTTTAGCGATTTTCTCTATACGGCGGCCATAAAACAGTTTTTTGCCATGGGTAAGCAAGTTGGCCTCTTTTGGGGCATAAGCGCTCAGTTTGGCCCCAACAATACCGGCCGGGGCAACCGCACTAATATTTATGCCAGCGATTTGCATCTAAAGTTTTCGCCGGCTAAATACCCGGAAATGTTCATTGTTTTGCAGGCGGAAATCTTTTTGCGCACTCGCCAGATTCCCGGCGACATGCTCTTTGACGGCGCCGGCTATGCGGAGCTCTTATGGCAGATTAATAAATTTATCGGTACTGCTGTTCGCGGCGAATATGGCAGCGGCCTTTTAAATGATTACCTAGACCCGGCCTGGACCAAAGATCGCTGGCGGGCGGCTTACCAGCTCACCTGGACGCCTTCGCACTTTACGCGTATTCGCGGGCAGGCTTCGGTCGATATTCCCAAATGGCTTGATAAACCCATCTGGGCGCTCTTTTTGGCTTTAGAATTTACAGCCGGCAGTCATCCGGCCCATAACTACTAATATTTGAGGTGAATTATGAAAAAGATTATTAATATTTTAGCTTTAATTTTAACTCTTAACTCTCTTACCGCCTGCGGCTCTGGTGAAGCGGGAGCCATGCTTGATTTGGCCTTAACTGCCAAAATAGTTAGAGACGAAGATGAAAAAATCGCGCCTTACAGCTTAAACTCACTAAAGCTGCATATTAGTGAAATTGCCCTTTATAATGAAACAGTTAGCGGCGGGAAAGCGGTGGAATTTGACATAAATAACCCGCCGGAGCCCTACTATAACTGCCATGCCGGCCACTGCCACATAAAAAATTCCGATCAGGTCGAAAGTATCGACGAGATAAAGAAAAAACTTAGCGGCGCTACCAGTAAGTTACAAGAGGTGGCCAAAATTTCCTGTGACCATAGTGCGCTGCTTACGGCTTTAAATCAGGAAGTGTCATTTGGCAATTTACCGGAAATTCCGCTCTCTTATGGCGAAATTAATAAAATCAGCCTCACCATCGACCAAGTGGAGCTAAAAGTGCTGGACGGCTCAAGTGAGCTAACTTTTAGCAATAGTCATCAGCATGATGGAGAAGTGCATCAGGAAGAAATCACCATAAGTCACCCGCTGGAGCTTAATATCACTCGGAAGAGCGCGGAAAAGCAGAAGCTTTCCTTTGAGCTAGAAATTTTGGGCGAAATGCTAAATGAACTCGCCGAGGTAATAGATGGCGATATCGAATTTACCGACCTCTTTAGCGCCCACGCCACCTTGGAAGCGGAAGGCGAAGAGCACGAGCATGAACACAAAGATGAGCATCACCATGACTAATATTCTGGAAACAGAGCGATTATCCTTTGGCCGCGAAAAGCCGCTTACCGCGCCGCTTAGCTGGCAGGTGGAGCCGGGCGAAATCTGGGCTATTATTGGTGAAAACGGCTGCGGGAAATCCACTTTACTAAAAACGCTTTTAGGTTTTTTGCCGCCGCTTGGCGGCTCCTGCCACCTAACGCCAAATCGCGCTTATTTTGCCCAACTTGGCGATGCCGCCAATATTGCTCCGGCAACGGTCAGTGACGTGGTGGCACTGGGGCTGGAAAGCGGCTCATCCGTGTGGCGGCCATTTTATTATCGCCGCCACCGGGCGCAAATAGAAGAAGTATTAAAAGCCTTTAATCTTACGGAGTTACAAAATCGCTCCTTCCACGAGATTTCGCCAGGCGAGCGGCAGCGCGCTCTTTTGGCCCAGGCTTTGGTGCGTTTTCCGCAATTGCTTTTGCTCGATGAAGCCACAGCCGCTATGGATAAGCGCCACGCGGCCCTGATTTTAGAACTCTTGGCTAAGTACAGCCGGGAGCATGAGCTTGCGGTGGTGGCGGTTTCGCACCATCTGGAGCAAAAACCTGCTGCTTTTACCCATATTCTGGCTTTTCATGAAGGCACTTTTTATCAGGGAACCAAAGAGGCGGTTTTGGAGAAGATATCATGGAATTAGCTAGTAAAATCGCCCAGTTTTTTGCTGATTTTGCCTTCTTCCGCGAGGCCGTTATCACCAGCACGCTGGCCGGCGCCATGCTGGGCGCTGTTGGCGTCTATATTTTCCTCGGGCGGCGGGTGTTTTTGAGCGCGGCTTTGGGGCAAATTTCCAGCTTGGGAGCGGTGCTGACCATGTGGCTACTGACCTTATGGGGTTTTGAGCACATTGCGGGCAGCCTGGTTATCCTGGGCAGCGTTGTTTTTACCCTTTTACTTTTGGCCGTAAGCGGGCCGCTCATGCGGAGGTCGCCCACGCCGGATGCCGTTTTGGCTCTCCTCTACCTGGGCGGAGCCGCCGGCACCGTGCTGGTGGGCAGCAAAATTACCGGTAAAATTCACGATATAAGCACTATTTTGCTGGGCGATGCCGTTTTGGTGGAACATAGCGACTATCTTTTGATGATTGGGCTATGTGCCCTTGTTGTGCCGCTTTTTCTTTACGGCGAGCGGGCTTTTAAATGCGCCCTCTTTTGGCATGATATGGCTAAAGCGGCCGGCGTGCCGGTGCGTCTTATTCAGATTATTCTCTATAGCTTGCTGGTAGTGGTGATTGCCATAGCGGCCAAGATTCTGGGCAGTTTGCCGGTCTTTGCCTTTTCCTGCCTGCCGGCTATGGCTGCCCGCCATTTTAGGCATCTACGCACCATGTTTTTGGCGGCGCTGCTTTTCGGCGCTCTCAGCGGTTTTGGCGGCTATCTTGCGGCTTATGTGCTGGAATTTCCGGTGGGGCCGGCTCAGGCGGCAGTAGCCATAGCCATAGTTTTATTAGTGGATGTTGTTAATTTTTTAAAAAAATTTAGGAGAAATTGCAGCAATGTTTAAAAAGATGATTTTAATGATTTTTATAATTAACTTTTTGCAGCCTGAGGCGGCTATAGCCAAGCTAAAAGTTGTCGCTACTTTGCCCACTTTGGGCGCTTTGGCCAAGGAACTGGGCGGCGACCTGGTGAGCGTAGATATTCTGGCTAGTAACGGCGAGGATCCCCACTTTGTCTCGCCCCGGCCCGATTATGTTTTAAAAGTGAGCCGGGCCGATTTGCTCATCTATAACGGCATGGAACTAGAGATTGGCTGGCTGCCGCCGGTGCAAAAAAATGCCCGCAACTGCCGCATAATAAGCGGGGGTACCGGGCTGCTCGATGCCTCCAAAGTGGTTACCCCACTGGCCGTGCCGCGCGGCCCGGTGGAGCGATCGCAGGGCGATGTCCATACTGAGGGCAATCCGCACTATTTATATAGTTTGCCAGAAGTGCGCCTGGTAGCGCGGGCCATCAGCGAAAAGCTCTCAGCGCTCGATCCTGATCACAGCGCCCAATATGCCGATCTTTTGAATGCTTTTGAGCAAAAAGCGGCGGCTAAAGAGGCCTTCTGGCAAAGTAAATTCCAGGCTCTTAGCGCCGCTCAAAAACGCCTCGTAAGTTACCACGATTCTTTTATTTATTTAACCCACTGGCTGGGCCTAAAGCAGGTGGCGACAGTTGAACCGCTGCCGGGCGTAGCTCCCGGCCCGGCGCAGGTTAAAAAGTTAGTAGCCGAATTAAAAGCAGCGCCGATAAAGTATATTATCCAGGAGAATTATCAGCCGCGGCCCGTCAGCCAAAAAATAGCCGCCATAGTGGGAGCTAAAGTGGTCATTATTGACCCCGGTCCGGGGGAGGGTGAAAGCTATTTTGCCTATCTGGAACGGACGCTGAAAGAGTTCTTTTAATTTAAATTTCACTGCTTTGGGTACTGCATCCTGTTTTCGCCCCTTTCTCCTCTCAAAAAAATAAGCGATTGTTTTTTCTTTTTCGGGGAGGAACCACCCCTTATCTCGCTGGCTATTTGCGAAAAGCGTGTAAATTTAAATAGATGAGCCCCTCTCCATTTGTAAAAATGGAGAGGTGGCGCGCGGTAAGAATTGGCACTGATGGCCTTGGTGAGGGCGCCGCAGGCAGAGGAGCCCGCGAAAACAGGGAGAAGCCTTTATAGCGGCATATTGCCGTGCTTTTTGCTGGGTTTAACCTCGCGCTTACTGGAGAGAGTGAGCAGGGCTTTGGCCAAAACCGGGCGGGTAGTGGCCGGATCGATGATCATATCAACAAGGCCGCTTTTAGCCGCTTCATAGGGGTTGGCAAAGAGCTCTTCATATTCGGCAATTTTTTGTTCGCGGGCCGCTTTTTGGTTACTCGCCGCCGCTATTTCCTTGCGGTAGAGAATATTTACCGCCCCCTGTGCGCCCATGACGGCAATCTCAGCTTGCGGCCAAGCAATCATGAGGTCTGAGCCAAGCCCCTTATTGCACATGGCAATATGCGCGCCGCCGTAAGCTTTACGCACCGTTAAGGTGATAAGCGGCACACTGGCTTCGCAGTAGGCATAAATCACTTTGGCGCCGTGGCGGATAATGCCGTTATATTCCTGCTCTTTACCCGGCAGGTATCCTGGAGTATCCACAATGGTAATCACCGGCAGATTAAAGGCGTCGCACAGGCGGATAAAGCGCGCCGCTTTGTCGGAAGCGTTGATGTCGATAGCCCCGGCCATATAGAGCGGCTGATTGGCAATAATGCCGATGCTTTGGCCGTTAAGCCTGGCAAAACCCACCACCATATTAGTGGCAAAGCTCTCTTCCGCTTCCAAAAAATCGCCATCATCAACAATATAATGGATGAGGTCGCGCATATCATAAGCCGCTTTGGCATTGGTGGGCACCAGCTCGCGCAGCTCCGGAATAAGACGCTCCGGGTCGTCTTTACAAGTGGAGGGCGGTAAAACATCAACATTATTTTGCGGCAAAAAGCTTAATAATTTGCGTATCTTGTCAAAGCACTCGGCTTCGCTGGCGCAGCGGAAGTGGGAGTTGCCGGAAATGGTGTTGTGCGTGTAAGCCCCGCCCAGGGCCTCGGAAGAAATCTCTTCGCCGGTCACCGCTTTGATTACCTGCGGCCCGGTGATGAACATATTGGAGACATTATCCACCATAAAGATAAAATCAGTGAGCGCTGGGGAATAGACCGCCCCGCCGGCACAGGGACCCAAAATAACGGAAATCTGCGGAATTACTCCGGAAGAGAGCACATTGTTTCTAAAAATCTTGGCAAAGCCGTCGAGCGATTCAATGCCCTCCTGGATGCGCGCTCCGCCGGAATCACAAATGCCGATAATGGGTGCCCCGACTTTTAAGGCCATCTCCTGCACTTTAACTATTTTTTGCGCGTGCATGGCGCCGAGCGAGCCGCCCATAGCCGTAAAATCCTGGGCGTAGATCATTACCGTGCGCCCGTTTATGGTGCCGTAGCCGGTTACCACCCCGTCACCGGGGATGACGGTTTTGGCCATATTAAAATTAGTGGAATGGTGAGTTACAAAGAGATTGATCTCGGTAAAGCTATCGGCATCGAGGAGCGCTTCAATGCGCTCGCGGGCTGTTAATTTGCCTTTTTCGTGTTGTTTTTCGGCTCCGCCACCGGCCATCAGCGCCGTTTGTTTTTGCGCCAGTTCGGTGAGGCGGGCATTTATATCTTTCGTCATCTGTTTCTCCTCCCGGCCAGCTGCCGGGTTTTACGCTCTATACACTTTCTATCTCTTATAGACCAGACTTTTATTGTTGCAGTGGGTTACAAAGCCGGATAGGGCATTTTTAGCTACTAGAGCACAAAATATAAAAGTCGCTCATTTTTTTGTGCTAGCAGCTTGAAAAGTCGCTCATTTTTTTGTATAAGAAATCACAAAAGTCGCTCGGATTTTTGTGATTCTGAGCAAAATATACAATAAAAAAGGCCTGATATGTACATAAAGCGCAAAATAGACGATTTCCTCCTAAAATGGCAGCAGGATGCCGACAAATTGCCGCTGATAGTTAAAGGTGCTCGCCAAGTCGGTAAGACAGCTTCCATTTTGCATTTTGCCGAAAATTACGAAAATACGGTTTATATCAATTTTGTAACCGACGAGAAGTTTAAAAAAATCACTAAAGATGGCTATTTGGCGGAAAATATTATTAAAAATATCACTCTGATAGATCCGGGGCAAAAATTTGTGCCGCATAAAACCCTGATTGTTTTTGATGAATTGCAAGAATTTCCGGAAATAGCCACCGCTCTCAAATTTTTTAAACTGGCCGGCGAATATGACGTTATTTGCAGCGGTTCGCTTTTGGGGCTTAATTATAAGCGCATAGAGAGTAACAGTGTGGGCTATAAGCTGGATTATGAAATGCGGCCACTCGATTTTGAAGAGTTTCTCTGGGCCAAGGGCTATAGTGATGATGTTATTGGCGAATTATTGCGGAAAATGACAGATTTGCTCCAGTTTAGCGAGTTGGAAATGCAAGTATTTATGGGTCATTTCCGAGATTTTTGCGTAATTGGCGGTATGCCGCGTCTTTCGGCTAAATTTATCGAGAGCGGTAATTTTCAGGGCATTTTGGCGCTGCAGCGCGCTTTGATACAAAATTATAAGGAAGATGTGCGCAAATACGCTGTGGGCCTGGAACAAACCAGAATTATCAATGTGCTTAATCATATCCCGGTGCAACTTGCCAAAGAGAATAAAAAATTTCAAATTTCCAAAGTGGCCAAAGGCGGGCGGGCGGCCGATTATTGGGGCTGCATCGAGTGGCTTAATGATGCCGGCCTGATAAATATTGCCTATTCTTTGAATTTCCCCGAGCTTCCACTTAAGGGTAATTATAATCCCTCTAAATATAAGCTATATTTTTTTGATACCGGCCTGTTGGTGGCCACGCTGGATGATGACACTCAGGAAGATTTGCGGGTGAATGCCAATCTGGGTATTTATAAGGGAGCGCTTTATGAAAGCATTGTTGGTGAGAGCCTCGTAAAGCAGGGGTTTGACCTTTTTTACTATGCGCGGGAAGATTCCCGGCTGGAGCAGGATTTTTTTGTGCGAGACAGCCAAAATCTGGTGCCCATCGAGGTAAAAGCTAAAAACGGCAATGCCAAATCACTGAAAACCCTCATTATAAGTGAGCGCTATCCGGATATCAGTTATGGCATAAAATTTTCCATGGGCAATATCGGATTAGCCAATAATATCTATAACTTTCCCTATTTTTGCGTCTTTTTGCTAAAACGCTGGCTTAAATCTAAAGGGCGGGAGCAGAGCGGCGCTTAAACGCCGCTCCACGGCCTAATAATTACCGCATCTCCTGGCTTTAAAAAAGTGCTGGCTGTGATAGAATAAGCTGCTTTTTTGGTGAGTGCACTTGGGAGGTCACATGAAACGCCGCTATTTATCGCTTTTATTTTTACCCATTTTGGCCTGCGGGCTCATTAGCTTTGATTTGGACCAGGAGATTGCCGAAAACACCGTAAAGGGCATAGACCTTTTAAACCCAGCCCTCGATGCCAATACCTTCTTTCCGCCCATGGCGCTCAGCCTGAATCTTGATCAGGAAATTGCCGCCAGAGAGACCGGCCCGGCCAGTGCCGCCTATTTAAAAGCCATTACTCTGGAGATAACAGATACAGCCAAAAGCAACCCATCAGACGAAGATTTCTTTGATTTTTTTCAGGAATTGCAAATTTTCATCGAAGCCAAAGATGCTAGCTTACCCAAAAAGAAGCTGGCTTTTATAAAAGATTTTTCCGCTAAGAGCACAGTTCTAAATTTAACCATAGATGAATCAATAGATCTCCTTCCTTATATCAATGCCGGAGCTAAAATCAGCTGTGCGGCCGGCGGCCTTTTTCCACCCAAAGATGATGTGAGTTATAAGGGAAAGATTACGGTAACTATTAAGATTTAAAAGTAATTATTTGGATTCTACGCAGCTGGGACCGGCATCTTGCCAAGTGTAGCAAGCGTTATCAAAAGAGATATCATAGCCGGTGGGGCAAGTTATTTTGCGGCAGGCAGCGCATATCTTAATGGGGAAGATAAACTCATTTGATTGCAGTGTTTTACCGTTTTGTGTTTTGCCGAGCGCTACCACATGGGCGATGATTTTGGTGCCAACCTGGTCAATGGCGGAGATATCGCCAAAATATTCCATAATTTGATTGGCATTGATAACTTCCAGCGAATCGACGGCGTTATTTTCCGGCTCCACGTAAACAGAGGAGGGGACAAAGTAGCTTAAAGCCTCGGGAATATCTTCGCAGTGGCGATAAGGATCGTCATCTTGCGGAGCGCTGATACAAACATTGTAGCCCACAATATTGATGGCCATACTGTCAAATTGGTATTCCATATTATCTTCGTTGATTTGCAACTTTTCCATGTCATCTTTGGGCAACAGGTTGTTTCTAAGGCGCAAATTCAGCTTATAACTGGGGATACCGTTGGCTCCCGGAGTATTATCGGTGGCCAGAGGATGCACCAAATCCAGCGTGCCGTTACTCATGACGATGGTGGCATCGGATTTAATTACGCAATCCGGAGCTTCGGGAAAGACCACATCGCGCACCACCAGGCCGGTAGCCTGATCCTGCACACAGGCGCTCAAAGTCAGGGGCATAAAGGCACCGGCTAATATGCTGATATATTTTTTTAACATTTTGCTAGCCATTTTAATTCTCCATATTCTTTTTGCTGTCGAATGTTAATTCGGCAGAGCTGTTCAGCGCGGTGTCTCTGTTGACAATTCGCGGAGTGACAAAGATGAGAAGTTCGGCGCGGTTATCTTCTTCACGTGTGCTTCTGAAGAGATAGCCCAAAATGGGGATCTTGCTCAGGAAAGGCACCTTGCTCGTGGTTTTGGAGGTATTGATGGTAAGTATACCGCCGACGACAGTAGTATCGCCATCGGGCACCAAAACTTCGGTTTCGGCAGACTTTTTCTGAATGGTCGGGTCGCCGGAGGCACCGGTTCTGGAGAAATCGGGCTCACTCTTGGTGACTTTAAGCTGCATCATAACCGAGCCGTCGTTGGTTATATGGGGTTCGACTTCGAGTTCGAGCGAGGCCGAGACAAAGCGCGTATTGACACCTGCGGCCGAGACCACACTGATAGGAATATCAATGCCCTGTTCGATGTGGGCTTTTTTATTATCCAAAGTGGTAACGCTGGGCGTGCTGATAATCCGCGCCGCACCGCTCTCTTCCAGTGCCGAAATACGCAGTGAGAGCATGGCCGAGCCGGAAACATTGCCAAAGCTGATACCAATACCGCCACCGCTACCGCTTCCGATAGCCGCCGGCAAGTTAACCGCATAGTTGGAGGGAGTTAAGACACCGCCGGTTTGATTAGCTGTCTCATCGTCGGCAGCACCGGAGAAAATCATGGTATTGGGGAAGGAGAGGCCGGTGGCATTGCCGTAAACCGGCGATCTGGTGGAACGGCCGCCCCACTGAATACCGAGCTGGCGCAGATAATTGCTGGAAGCTTCCACAATGCGGGCTTCGATGCGCACCTGCGGAGTGGGAGTGTCAAGGGCCTTGGTGAGTTCGAGTATCTCATCTATTTTATCGGGCAATTCGTTGATAATAAGAGCATTTTTGCGCTCAGATTCCTGGATGGAACCACGTTCGGAGAGCAGGGGAGTGAGCTGGTTTTTGAGCTCGCCGGCTTTGGCATAGTTGATGAGCACCACTTTTTTAACCGGATCGGTCACCAGCTGTTCGGCCTTACGCCTGCTGAGTTCCATTTCTTTTTCTTTTTGCAAATCCTGGGTGGGGGCAATGCGGATGATGTTGTTAATCCGCACTTTGCCATAGCCTTTGGTGGCCAGGATTATATCGAGGGCTTGTTCCCAGGGAACGTTGCGCAATTTTAAGGTTATTTTGCCGCCAACGGCATCGCTGGTGATGATATTTTCGCCGCTGACTTCGGCAATCAGGCGGATAACATTTACCACATCGGCATCTTTTAAATCGATGGTAATGCGCTTTTGACTAGCCGGAGCGGCTGTCAGCGTGGAGGCTAGGGCTCCGCTTGGGGCTCTAAAGCTGCCGGCTGCTCCCGGAGTAGCCATTTTGAGGCCGCCGCGCGCCGGGGCGGAGAGGGCATCGGCAATTTCCCACACCAGGCGCCCGCCTTGATAATTAAGGGTATAGGGGCTCTTTTCGCTCATATTAACCAAAACTTTAACCACCGGCGGATTGCGGCTTTCCTGATAAGCGCTCACCATTTCCACCGCCCCGTGGAAAGAAGTTGTGTCGAGAGCGCGCTCGGCATCGGCGTCGATAATGGCCCCACTTATGGTGAGAACATAAGCTTTATCCGGGCTCTCATCAACTGTGTAAGCCAATTTGCTATCAAGAGTTATAGCGATGGTTGAGTAGCCTTCGCTCTTATTGAAAGATACTTTGGAAATGCGCCCGCGGCTTGCGACATCAAGGGCCGCACCGGCTGCGGCCGGATTGTCGGCGGCTCTCATATAAGAGGGCATGGAATTTGTGAAACTGATAACGATATCCCGGCCTTCTTCCTTAATTTGGAAATTTTTCTTATCCTGCCGTAAATCCAAAACCACACGCAGTTTTCCGGGATGTTCGCCAAGGCGTATTCTGCTCACTATCTGGCCGGAGAGCTGGTGATTAAGCGGCAAAGTGGCTTTACGCGCGGTGGCTTCCAGATCCAGCACAACACGCGGCGGATTATAGAGCATCTGGCTCTCGTAACGGGGTAATTTACCCGCGAAAGAGAGAACGATGTCGCCGTTTTTGCGCTGCGCCACCCGCTCAACCTGAGCTGGCCCGTAACTGGCAGCGGTCATTTCGTTTTTGGCTGCCAGATTTTGTTTTAAAAGAGCTACTTCATTACTTAAAGCGGCTTTTTCTTCTTCGAGCGATTTTTGCGAAGCCAGAAGTTCTTTGTGTTCGGCTTCCAGATGGCGGTTGCGCTTCTCAGACTCGGCGAGGCTATTGGTTAAGCGGCTATTTTCCTCTTTAAAGGAGGCAATGCTTTTTTCTAAAGCTAAACGCTCCTTAGTCTGGGCAGCGGCCAGTTCGCGTTGCTCAGCCAGTTGTCTGGCTACTTCGGCGCGCTGCTTATCAAGCTCTTGTTTACGTTCTTTTAAGCGGGCCCGTTCTTCTTCGGCAATATTTTTTTGCTCTTCGGCTTTGGCCAGTTCGGCCTCGGCTTTACTGAGCTTTTTGCTCAAAGCTTCTTTTTCGCTGCTGGCTTTATTAAGTGCCTGCTCGGCTTTGGTAAGTTTTTCTTCGGCTAGTAGGGCTGCTGTTTCGGCCGCTTTTTCGCTTTTAAGCTTTTCTCTTTTTAAGGCGCTTATTTCATCTTTAAGCTGTGCTTTATCAATAAGAGACTTGGCATAAGCCTGCTCAGCCGCTTCTTTTTGCCTAGCGCTCTTATTTATTTCAGCCTCCAGAGCTTTGCGCTCGGCTTTGGCAGCGGTGTCCAGCTGGTTTTTAAGCTCGTTATATTCTTTTTCGGCCGCTTTTAAAGCTTCATGCTCGGCCTGTAATTTGTTTTCTTTAATGGCAAGCTCGCGGTCTTTTTGCTTAAGACTTTCTTTAAGCTCCTTGGCCTCTTTTTGCTCTCTTTGCGCGGCCGCCACAGCTTCTACAGCCTCTTTTTGCGCGGCTTTGGCTTCATCAAGAGCTTTTCTGTCCAAGGCCGGTGGTGCCGGGGGCAGGGCAGCCTCTTTAATGGCGCCGCGTCCATCGTCAAATAGGTGGACTTCAATGTTTTTGCCATTTGAGCGCACCTCATAGCGCATATTTTTCAGCACTTCGACAGTAATGCGCCCGATAGAACGTGAGCCGGCCCTGAATTGGCGGAAAGCCACATCACCGACCACACCGTTATTTATGGTAACCGGAGCGATAAACTTGCCGGTATCACCTTCGCTAACATCCACCACCACCCGCATGGGGTCATAGAGTCTGAAGGCCGTAAAAACGGGCGTTTCGGCGGTAGCTATAGTCACCACGCTGCCACCTGCTTGCGGCTGCGCGCTAACCGAGAGCAACTTGTTGGCCTCGGCGGCTCTGATGCCTCCCAGAGCTGCTATAGTGAGTACCAGTAACGACAGATTCTTCACACTTCTTGTTCTCATCGCTTTTCCTCTAGTGCGGCACCGCCGCAAGAGAAGTCTCTTACCACTTTGGTAAAAGGTCAAATTATTGGCCTAAAC
>JAEEGL015612568.1_pt1 | contig 22941 bp, 19 predicted proteins | sample 9134231 | NCBI WGS metagenome assembly JAEEGL01 (sample SAMN16246548, study PRJNA631951) | gut metagenome | biome: gut microbiome; feature: rumen; material: fiber-attached | host: Bos | place: Iran: Karaj | collected 2018-10 | reverse complement strand
CTGACCCACCACATCTTCCACCGCCAGTCTGGATTTTATTTCCTCCTTTAGGTCCTGCATGCTATAATTATAGCATATGGACAGTCAATCATATCTTAATGAGATTTCAATGGCAAACCGTCCAGCCAAGAAATCAAAAATAGATTTATTTAAAAACAAGTTTGTCCTGGTGGGCATTATCTGTGTGGCGGGTGTAATTTTAATGGCAATTGTGGGCGCCGTGCTTGGTGGCGGAAAATCCGGTTTAAAAGAACAGTCCATTTCTCTTAAAATTCGTCTCGATAGCACTTCTGAAATTATTTCTAATTACCAAGGACTCGTAAAATCATCGTATCTCCGTTCCAATTCAACATCACTTAGCGGTATTCTTTCCAATACAAACCGCGATCTTTCGAATTATATTACTGAAAAATATAAGAGTAGCGATGCCGAGAAGAAAGTCCAAGAAGATGAGGATACACACAAAGCTAATCTTGATGCAGAGCTATTTGAAGCACGAATTAATGGAATTCTAGATAGAATTTATGCACATAAAATCGCATACGAGGTCTCCCTCATTATGTCGATGGAGAGCAAGCTGTATGATGCTACAAGCGACGACGCATTAAAAGAAATTCTCAATACATCTTATGATAGTTTAACTGTGATTTATGAGAAATTCGAGAATTACTCTGAGGCAAAATAGGGTGGTTTAACTAGTTAGACATAATAATAATTAGAAAGGAAGAAAATGTCTAAAGAAGAAAAAGAAATAACCAAGAGCAAAGGACTACGCCAAGAGTTCATCGAGTTCATCAGCCGTGGTTCCGTAATCGACCTAGCAATAGGTGTAGCCGTAGGTGGTGCATTTACAACAATTGTTAATTCCCTTGTAAATGACATTGTAATGCCAATCGTTGGACTAATTGCTGGTGGTGTCGATTTTACCAATCTCGTAATCCGCATTCCAAATTTCTTTGGAACTGGTGACGAAGCCGTGATTGCCTACGGTAATTTCATTCAAAACGTAATTCAGTTCCTCATTATTGCATTTGTGATCTTTATGATTATCAAAGCTATGAACAGGATGAATCGCCGTCGCGAAGCTTTAAAAGAAAAGCTAGCTGCTAAAAAAGCTGAGAAAGCTGATAAGAAGAAATAAGGTTTAGGACAAAAAAATACAGGCCATGGAGCCTGTATTTTTTATCTAGCTACGCAACGAACCGAAAGCCCTGCTGCCTTCATTAGGTTTGATGTAAACCATGTATTATAATTATTGGTATAGATTTGAAGGCTTGGCGATATAGTACTTCCTGACTCAGTAGTGGCATACCAATACCCGCCCTGTTGTCCGGTTGAACCAAATTTTCGTTGATAAGTGTCTATCATTCCGGAACGAGTCATATATAATGGAGAATCCATTATACTGCTGGCTGTGGTAGCATTATATTCATTAAACAATGGGCGATATTCATTTAATGGCAATCTCCATCCGTGTGGACATATTGAGGTTGGTGCATTGCAATTATTATTATTACAATCAATTCCTTCAAAGGCAGATGAATCATTCATGGCAATTGCAGCAGTCCAGTTATAATAGTTGCCAAGGTGACCATGCTCTTTATTGTCTGAGAAAGGCGTTCTTCTTATATATCTCTCATCGCATGGTGTAGGACTACCTAGAATATTGCATGAAAGATCGTTTGGCAAAACGCTAGTTTGATAAATATCTCCTACATCTGCAGAATATGGGGTAGTATAGCCAGTATCGTAAGCTGGGAACGGAGTAGTCGCATTTCTTAAGTCTGCGGTTGAGCGAATAGGTTTCCAAGAAGCCGCATTATAAGTTCCAGTTGTAGAATTATAGCCAATATCCGTATCTTGATTAGTATAAGTTACTGCGCTATCAATATTTAGGTCTAGGTTTTGGGTCATCCAACATTTGCCATCGGCAAGTTTAGCAATCCAATAAGACTTATTGTCGCGTAAGTCCAGAACATAAGCCTCTGAACCGATAACCGTTGCGTAGTCACATACTTTTACCCCGTCGATGGTCATATCAATGTCTTGTATTGCAAAGCGAAGGTCTTTGGCTGGGATGCCTTCATAGTCACTTTGTTGGGTTGCCTCAAAGTAGGTACCGTCATATACGCCATTTGTCTTGTGTGGGACATAGAGACCATGTTTAGTGCCGCCACCATCTTTTTGGAACTGACCTGGATTTGTGACGTAGGCCATTTCATAAGCATCCTGGAGAGTTTTGCCTAAGCTACCGCTGCCTTGACCAGTATCTTCTACCCATTGGGCATAAAGCTTCACTTTGGTTATAGAAGAGTCCGTAGTAGCAGTGAACGTATCGCCATCTTTATATCCAATACCAGTACCATCTGCCTTAGTGTTCCAACCATTGAAGAGATAGTCCCAACGAGCATATTGGTTTTTATCAAGTTTAACGGTATGACCGTGTTTAATAATTTGCGGAGACATATCGCCATAGCCATCATTCTTATCGAAATTAATTGCAAGTTTAGAGGTTTTTACGATACAGCGAATGTTATAGCCAAATACCGGCTGGTAATAGTTTCGTGGATTCATATAGTCCTGGTTGCTGCCGCCACCAACAAATAACCCAAGATATCCAAGTGCTGCCGACGCTGACCAATAATCCCCTGAGTAGGCTGTGTTCTGTAGACTATCCGTCGGGAATACAAAATACCCGGCCTCTGGCAAAAGCAAATCATTGCGAATCTCTGCACCATGCCCATTATAATAATATTCATATAATTTCTGGAGTTCACCGCCATCCACATCATAGTCCTCGGATGTATAATAACCATAATAATAGCCACTTGTAGGCAAGCGCCAATTGCTAGGGCAAACGTCATATTCCACGTCTACAGCAGTGTCCGCCTTGTCTTCAACGCCATTAGTATAGCAATACGATCCAGCAGAAGCAGCACAAATATTATAATATACCCCATATTTAGAATTTCGGACCGATTCTATAGGGTCCTGGTCACTTACGTCGTCTTGTGCTTCTGTATATATCATAGGTCTATCGCTGGCGTAGTCATTAGCAACATATGGGGCGATGCCAGCCACGGCGAGATTGCCATTTGGATTGGTAGATGCGTCACGGTTGGCTACTCCAAACAAAGCATTGAGAGCTGCAGAGTTTGCATTTGTATTTGAGGAAGTAATTTTGCTACTTGCGTTTGCCATGGTGAGATCGAGTGCAAGGTTGTCTTGCATCCAGCAGTTGCCATCTTTTAGTTTTACTACGCGATAGTTTTTGTGGTCGCGAATATCGGTGACAATGATTGGATCATTAATCGCTTCTGTTGCTTCGCAAACTTCATCGTTGATAGATTGAATTAAGTGAAGATTTGTTTCTGGGTCTTTTGGATTATTAGGATTCTCGTTTAAGACATCCTCAAGAGTTTTCGGCGGTACATTTGCAACCACGGTAAAGTTGATCACATTTTTATAATCACCAGCAGCTTGGGAAGTAGAGGCTTTGGCGTTGATCTTGAATTTAATTGCATCGCTGGCTGGTGAATTTGTAGTCGCGATTTCTTTAGCAGTGTCTGTATAAATTGGAAGACCAGAAAGATTAGCCCAAGAAGAACCATTGTCTAGTGATGTGGTATAGCCCCAAGTATTGTCTGTAGATAATGAAGCTTCACTCGCGTTTTCTGCGATGCTAGTGAAGGCATCTACGCCATTGGTATGAATCATGCTAGTAGTATTATAAGTAGCATTGCCCACAGTAGCAGATGCAGTATAGCCAACTACGTTATTAGTACTAATAGTGATACCTACTACATTACTGTCTGAGCTTGTACCAGGAGCTAGGTCTAGTATTTCTATATCTGCAGTGTCTATTACGACACTGATTTCTGAGTTAAAAGTAAATTGGACGGTTGCCTCATGAGAATAAGTAGTAGCACTAGTTGGATTAGCGGCAAAAAGGCCGCCAACGAGCGTACTCAGACCAACCAATAAATGCCTGACCTTCATATGCTTATATTATAGCATAAGCAGAAACTAATTTGTGAGATTATAACTAAGACGAACTAGGTCGTAGATTTCATTCTCTTCTAGCTGCCCGGCCGGAACAATTTCGATGCCGCCGCGACCAAAGTAACGGGACTTCATAACGGATTCATACTTCTCTTCTAGGAGTTTAGCCAGTTTGTCGTCGGTACGAAGTTCGATAGTATTTTTGTTCACAACGAGAAAAGCCTTGTCGCCCTTACTGTATATAGTGCGTTCTTTTTCTTGTTTTTCTTCATAGTCGCCAATACCGGTTACTTTAGAAATGTCAAATACCATTTAAGCTCCTCTATACTTCCATTAATATCATCAAGCGCACGATGTGCGTCACGCTTAGTAAATTTTTTATCCAAGGCGTTTTCAAAATAAATCTTCCAAGCCGAAACATCAAGCATGCGATAGTGAAGACGCTTGTTTAATTCTGGCATTTCACGCTCGATAAACTTACGATCTTGGTGGATAGAATTACCAGCAAGATAGATTTCTTTGCCAAAGTTCTTGTCCAAAAACTCGAGTAGTTCACCTTCCACTTCTTTTACTGGTCTGCCGTTTTCGTTTTGTGAAACTAGTGCGTCGTAAGATTCTTTATTTCTTTCCCAGAATTCGCCAACCATACGTTCTTTAATAAGTTTGTCGTCTACTTTTACGACAGCTTCGTAGGTTGCGATTTCGTTTAGGTCCATATCTGTAGCAATAGCGGCTACTTCCAAAATCTTATCTTTGTCTGGCTCGAGACCAGTCATTTCTAGATCAATCCAAAGTAGTTTAGCTTTTTTCATTACATCTCCTCCGGGATTTCAATTCCCAAAATATTTAATCCGTGAGTCATAACCTCTAGATACTTCCCTACTAGCTTGGCACGTTCTTTTTCTTCTGGAGCGCCAGCAACTGGGCAGTTTTCGTAAAATCTAGAGAATTCTTGCGCTAGCTCATAAAGGAAGTTGGCGACTTTATGTGGAGCCATATCGGCCACAGCTTCGCTTAGGATTCCTTTGTATTCTAGAAGTTTCTTAATCAAATTCTTTTCATATTTATTATATGCATATTCGTTTACCTCATTGCTATTACAGTTAGCAAGAATCTTCTTGGCACGAACGCAAGAATAAAGGAGATATGGGCCGGAGTTACCAGTCATTTTAACGGATTCTTTTGGATCAAAGATAATGTTACCGCCCATTTTGTATTTCAAAAATGCATATTTTGTAGCTGCGAGTGCGACTTTTTCGTCTTCGGAATTATATTCGTTCTTAAGCTCGTCTTTTACCATATTGAGTACATCGATAGCCTTTAAGAAATTACCTTTTCTGGAAGACATTTTGACGCCGCCCGGGAGTTTTACAAGACCGTGAGTTAAGTGTGAGGTCTTCTCTACTAATTCTGGAGCAAATTGTTCGACAGACTTCAAAACCACTTTCATATATTCGAGCTGTTCGCTACCAGTAATAACTACGGATTTGTCAAAATGATAATCTTGGTCTTTGGTAAAGATGAGGCCGACATCCTTGGCTTCGTAGGTTGGGACACCTTCTTTATTAATAAATACACGGGTATGAAGGCCAAACTTGTCGCCATTAAAGATGACGGCGCCGTCTGAGAGTTCGTAAACGCCTTTTTCAAGTTGTTCTTTGACGGTTTTTAGGCCGAGGGCAGCAACAGTAGATTCTGGGTAAAACTTATCAAACTTTACGCCGATAGTAGCATAGAAATCTTTGAAGTATTCATAGGATAGTTCCCTGCCTTTCCAGTAAAGGTCGGAAAGCTCAGTGCCATGAATATCTTCAGCGTTGATCTTGTAAATTTCTTTGTTTAGCTCAGTGATTTCGGTTTTTGCAGCTTCGTCATCTTCGTATGCAGCAGTTCCCTCAATATAGCACTTAGCAATATCCTCGATAGTGAGGTCTTCAATATTCTTCTTTTTTAAGATATACATGGTTTTGGCAACGTGAAGGCCAACGTCGCCACCGAAGTTTGCGCGGATTACATTTGCGCCGGCGTATTCATAGAGACGGCTGATAGAGTCACCCATGATAGAGGTATAAAGATGCCCAACGTGAAGAACCTTGAACGGGTTTGGATCGCTAAATTCACAGATAACAGTTTTGCCAGCGAAGTCTGTGCATGATAAATCTAGGTTGTTGATAGATGCTTTCAAGACATCATCACTTAGAGAGAAGTTTACAAAACCAGGGGCGGAAGGAGTGCCAATGCCGAGTTCTTCGGCGATTTGCATTGGGGCCTTATGAAGAATACCAGCAAGTTTTAATGGGGCGTTTGAAGAATAGTCCGCATCGATATTTGCCGGAGCGACAGTAATTTCTGGATCAAAATCAATATTGTATAAATTTTTGATAGTTTCTTTTAGTTGATTTTGAATCTCTTGCATAAAAATATTATACCATATTTATAGAGACATGCTATAATGAGAGGAGTCGCGGGTATCGTATAGCGGCTATTATGTATCCTTCCCAAGGATGAGATCAGGGTCCGACTCCCTGTACCCGCACCAAAGAAAGTAAAATAACCACTTGTGGTTATTTTTAGTTTCTTGGGAGTGGGGCCCGGGGAGGTTTCTCCCTGTACCCGCACCAATAAACCTTCGGGGCTTATTTTTATTGTTCAGAGTTTTCTTGTGGTTGTTCTTCTTTTACTGGAGCTGGGTCGATATGCTCTTTAATCTTCTCCTCCGTGCGGAGAGATTCAAAACGACTGTCAAATTCAGTAAATGGAACTTTGATGGAAACAAAGTTCACTTGTCCTTCAGACTTCTTAATAAGTTTCACAAAGTAGTAGCCGTCGCCATTCATAGAGACGAACTTGCCGCTCTGGCCTCCCGATTCAAGCTTGTACGCTTCGGCAGCACGGCCACCATCGATGTTTTGAGTAGACACATAACCTCCAGTTTCCTGAAGCTCAATGGCGCCGCCTAGAGAATCTGCTACGGCACTGTAGTTGCCTCCATTTTCTTGGAGCATTTTCTCAACCTTATTTGCAATCTTGTTTGCATTCTCATCGATAGCAATCTCTACCTTTGATTTCATCAAGTTTAGGTAAAGCATGCGTTCATATTCGCTTTTATTTAGCCCGAAGTTATCTGAAACGATTTTCATGAAGCTTTCTTCACTGCGCTCTGTGCCGCCGATGCTAAGGTGGCGAGTAAACTCTTCTTTTATCTCGTCATTACTTACTTCAATTCCCTGCTCTTTGGCAAGCTTCAAGGCATATGTATACTTCTCTGCCTCATCAAGAGCTGCACGACGATACTCTGCGCGAAGTTCGTCTAGAGAACCACCACTTTCATTTTGACTAGACTGGCGTTCAACGGAGGTAATGCTGCTACGATAAATCATTAAATAGTCTGAAAAACGAACACTCTCGCCATCTACGCTCGCAACAGAAACAGGAATAATCTTGGTAATACGGAAGAACATTTCGTCCGTCATATTAAACTTATACAGGGCGAGCCAGCCACTAGTGATAATAATGCCAAGTACAACTACGGCAATAAGAATTGTATTCACTACTACACGGTGCTTAGTCCATTGGAGAGGATATTTGAACTTGCGGCCCTTAGCGAGAACCTCCTCGCGGCGCTCCTCCACCTTCTCTTGTTCTGTCTTCTTGTCATCTTTTCGCTTGATCAATTTCATGTTACAATTATACCATATTAATTATTGGCCCGGTGGCTCAATGGATAGAGCAATTCCGTCCTAAGGAAGAGGTTGTGCGTTCGACTCGCACCCGGGTCACCATTTATAAAAGGAGAAAAAATGAAAGTACTATGCGTCAACGCTGGCTCATCCTCTCTTAAGTTCCAGCTATACGACATGCCTAACGAAATTGCTATCATCAGTGGCTATGTAGAAAAAATCGGTGCCAAAGATAGCTTTTATAACATCAAGTTCGAAGGCAAAAAGACCGAGACGAAGAAACTAATTGCCGATCATTCCGAAGCTGTAGCCGTCATGCTCGAAGAGCTCGTAAACTATGGTGCCGTAAAGGAACTTTCCGAAATCCGTAGCGTTGGTCACCGCGTAGTTCATGGCGGTGAAAAGTACTCAAAGTCAGTACTAATTGACGACGAAGTAATGAAAGACATCAAGGAGTTTACAAAGTTTGCTCCACTTCACCACCCTGGTAACATTGCTGGTATTAAGGCTATGCAAAAAGCACTTCCAGAGGCTTCTCAAGTTGCTGTGTTTGATACTGCCTTCCATCAGACTATTCCAAAGATTCAATACATGTACCCAGTTCCTATGAAATGGTACGAAAAGTATGGCGTAAGAAAATATGGTTTCCATGGTACTAGCCATAAATATATTACTGAAGTAATGCAAAAGAAACTTGGCAAAGAAGATATCAACCTCATCGTTTGTCACGTTGGTTCTGGCGCAAGTATTACCGCTGTTAAAAATGGTAAAAGCTATGATACCACCATGGGTCTTACCCCACTCGATGGTCTAATGATGGGCACCCGCTCTGGTTCTATCGACCCTTCAATTATTAAATATATGATTGATGAAGCCGGCATGACCTATGACGAGATTGATAATGCCCTTAACAAGAAGTCTGGTCTTCTTGGCGTATGTGGCTTTAACGACAACCGTGACGTTGAAAAAGCAATCGCCGAGGGCGACGAAAATGCCCGTCTCGCTCTTGATATGTATGTGGATCGTATCGATCGCTACATCGCTGAGTACTACCTAGAACTAAACGGCGAAGTAGATGCTATAGTCTTTACCGCAGGCGTGCTTGAAAATGGTGCCGAGACCCGTGAGTCTATCATCAATGGTCTTGCTCCACTTGGCCTTAAGATCAACAAAGAAGTTAACGATGCAATCGCTGGCTACAAAGAGATTACAAGCGGTATTATTACTGCCGAAGATTCTTCTGTACCAGTATACGTAGAACCAACCAACGAAGAAGTCATGATTATTCGTGACGCATATAAGCTCTGCAAGAAATAATACAACAGCTTATTCTTTCTTTTTCGGGACACGCTCGAGGGCGCTCGCCCAAGCTTATGGTCCCAAAAAATGAAAGAATAAGCTCTCGTGTTATAATCAGTGTATGTATATATCAGATTTGATTGAAGACTTTCTAGAGCATCTCGAGATTGAACAAGGGCGCAACAAGAAAACGATCGACAATTATCGCTTATATCTTGAACGTTTCCTAGAAATCTCACAAGAAGTCTTAAACAAAGATGATATTAAACCTTCTGATCTAAACCGTGAGCTTCTTCGCAAATATCGCTTGAGGCTAAACCGCTATGGCTCTTCTAATGGCACCGACGATTTTAAAGTTATTACTCAGTCGTATCATTTGATTGCCCTTCGTGGATTTCTTAAATACTTAACTAAGCGTGAAATCAAGTCGCTCGACCCTTCCCTAGTGGAGCTGCCGAAGGTCGCGAGAAAGCAAGTGTCGTTTTTGCACTACGGTGAAGTAGAAGACATGCTTGAACAAATTGATTTGTCTACCGAATCGGGTCTTCGTGACCGTGCTATTATTGAGCTTTTGTATTCTGGCGGACTACGTGTTTCTGAGCTTGTAGGGCTAGACCGTGGGTCCGTGAATCTAGAGCGCCGTGAATTCATGGTACGTGGTAAAGGCAACAAGGATCGCCCGATCTTTATCAGCAAGTCTGCAGCTATGCGCGTACAAGATTATCTTGATGCACGTACCGATTCCCTTTCGCCACTGTTTTTGAATAATAGTAATAATCTACAAGAAGCAGACACTTCTGGCAATTACAGACGCATTACGGCACGTAGCGTGGAAAGAATTGTTGAAAAGTACGCAAGGCTGGCTGGAATCACCAAGCATGTTTCCCCACACACTTTGCGCCATTCCTTTGCCACTGATCTTTTGATGAACGGTGCAGACCTTCGCTCTGTGCAGTCTATGTTAGGGCATGCAGATATTTCTACTACCCAGATTTATACGCACGTGACCGATGCGCACCTAAAAGAAGTGCACGAAAAGTTTCATTCGGATACAAAATAATATTAATTACCTATTCTTCTAAGCACGGCTGAGCCGTATGCGTTGTTTGCCCCAGCAGTAGAAGAAGTGTTCCATAGGCCCTTAGTAGTGCCAGAACCACCAGCACCGGATGCTGGACGGCAACCCGTAAGGCCGCTAGCTCCGCCGCCGTACCAACCGCCACCACCGCCGGCATTACTTGCGCCATAGTTTTGGACAGCGCCTGGGAAGAATTTCGTGACATCCACATTAAATGGAGCTGTGACCTGTGATGGAACGAGCCCTTCGTTATTCTTGGTGTTAGCAGTTGTGTATCTATCATTAAAATTACCAATAAAGTTACAGTTTCTTCCAACACCGTTCTTGATGCTGTTATTGCTACTATTACAGCCATCGTGGAGATAGATTAGGTATCCACCGGAACCGCCTTGGCCAAAGCTACCTTCCTTGCCAATGATATTGTCATGCGCATATGGCATACCGGAACCGCTATAGGACCAGTTCTTTTCTGGATGACTATGGTTTAGATCGCCAAATTGGGTATAATTATTTGAGTCCCCTAAATTGCCGTATGCGAGATAATCGCCATCAGCAATGGCCGGGCTATAATGATCTGTTCCCCAACCACCATGGCCACCGCGGTTTTGTTGGCCACCCTCTGCATTGTACAAGAATTTTTCTGCACAGTCATATACAGATTGTGCTTCTGGCCATATACGGTGTGAACCGTTGGCTGCAAAATTGTGATCTACACAATCTGGATGCAAGCCTTCACCGGCATTTGCATTTGGGTTGCTACCATTGCCCCCATTATTGCCACCGCCATAGCCACCCTTTGAGTATGCTCTGTTGTCCCCTAGCTCAATCATGCCTGCTTCGCCGACTGCAGCGTCAACACCATTGTTATTGCCCTTACATTGTACACCGGTAGTCCAGCCGCTAAAGCTCTGCCCGCCACCGCCACCGCCGGCAACAATCAAGATATCTCCCTGATTATTCTTATAATTCACCAGCTCGCCATTGCCCCTCAAAGTTGTCGCAATGTGAGTTGCGCCACCGCCACCGCCCCATGAACCAGTACCGCCTCCATTAAAGCCACCGGCGTTGCCTGTTCCTTCTCCGCCAATTACGACATAAATTGTTTGTCCTTCTTTAAGGGTTGTGTACCCAGTGGTAAAACCACCAGCTCCGCCGTATGTACCACCATTCCCTGACACTTTAGACCCACCTCTAGCGCCCCATACTTCAAATTGATATGTACCCCCACATCCTTCTGGCACCGTCCACGCGTACGCTTTTACGCCACCCCAGCTACTTTTGCCTGGTTCCACCTGATTAAAGTATTGGAAAATGTACCCACCAGGAGTATTCGTAATATTACCAAAGTGTTGATCGTGCAAAGTACACTCATTTTTCTTCCATTGAGCATATAGATGATAAGTCGTATTCGCGTTTGAAGAAATCTTTGAGTTTACGGCTATATCAGCCCCAGAAGCATTCTTCCAACCCGTCCATTGATAGCCTTGGCGAGTGAACATGTTCCCTTGCACAGTATGTGTCGTACCAACCCTAATACCTGCGACGCCATGGGACCCACCATTATCGTAGTTAGCATGGTATTCAACGTTGTAACAATTATAATCCCATTCAGCAGTAAGAGTCATGCTGCTAGTATTTTTGTCGCCAGCATTGTAGTTTGCGCCGTTACTACCTTTCCATCTTTTGAACACGTAGCAGTTGTTTGGAGTATAGCCAATTGAACTATCGTTATACGCCTTGATGGTATGGCTAGGTGCATCTCCACCCTGTCCATATTCGGTGAAGTTCTTTTCGCTTCCTCTACCATGGTCGCCCGGGTTATATTTAATACTGATGGAGCTTCTTTGCCACATAGCATAAAGGATAGTATTACCGCCCTCAGTAGGAGTTGGGTTAGGGGTTTTTAGTTCCTCTTCACCGTTGCCTTTATAATAAGTACCACCATTGGATTTTTCACATAAGTCTTTAAAGTTTGCGCTTCCAATATAGAGCCCGACCTGGACTGTACACCAGCCAACGAAATTGTAGGAGTTGTCTTTGCCGGCAAAGTAAGTATAAAACTTGTTGCTGTTTCGGGTATTAGACTGAATCTTTGCAGTATAAGTTTCGCCACCGTTAACGGATGCGCCGCTTCTTTGGCAGTCCGTAGCTTGTGCTGTCTTACCTCTATAATATTGGCAGACGCCACCATTATTTGCTTTGTTGGCATCATACACTACGGTGTATGGTTTGTTTTGCTTGAGCATCTCATAGAAATGGTACTTGGTATTGCTCAAACTTTCTGTAAGTCTAAACCAGTCACCAGCGGTATAGATGTAGCCGGTGTTACAAATAGTGCCTTTGTCTTCACCTGGGTTTGCGGTTGGGAATGAAATAGATCCAATGTTCTTCTTTCCGTCCTTATCATAACACCACTTATTGTCAAAACTCCATCCTTTCGTAGTATCGTCCCTGGCAAAACCTCCGGTTTTTAGTTGCTTGCTGTGGCCGGAAACAACATCTAGTGTATCAGTTTCGATCAGACCGTTGGCACTATTCAAGCCGCTTTTTACAGTTTGGTGATATACAATTGCGGCTGCAGAGTCATAGCCACGGGTATCTTCGCGCTCGTCTGTAGTGTCGGTAAGACGGATCACAGTGGAGATTGTAGAAGGAGTATTAGCATTTGCTGCATACCAACAAGTGCGAATATAAAAATCTACATAGGCGGAAGATTTTTTGACTTCGCCAGCTTCAGAAGTGTAGGTACTGCCTGGGTCCCTTACCGCTAAGACAAAGATACCTTCAGCTTTAGAAAAAGCGCCGTCTAGGTTGTTTTCGCCAGAAAGTGAATCGACCCCGGTACTATAGGCAATTCTTGGGAAGGTCTGAGACTCTTGATAAGTTGTATTGTCCAAAGCTTTTACGATATTATTTTTGTCTAATGTATTGAGAGCATTGTAATTAATGACAAAGGCTTTACCACTGTAATCATAATCTTTATTGTTGTATCTATATTTGAATGGTGTCTCGCACGAAGTAGGAGAGTATTTCTCTATACCTTCTAGCTCAGCACCTTTTGCTTCTATAGCTTTTCCCTCTATTTGATCCCAGATTTCTTTGTAGACACTAGATTCTGAAGTATCCATGATATAGGAATCATGGATAAAGCGGATAGCTTCGGCTTGAGCGTCGATCTCTTCGCGAGTAACAGTGTTTTCGAGATTGGATTGGGCGCCGGATGTGCTGTTGCTTACAACAGAGACAACGGCAATGGCTACCAATGAGAAAATACCAATAGCAATGGTGACTTCCACCAAAGTATCACCGAGTTTTTTACCTCGCCAAAATCCCATACTTTTATATTATCATACTTTCGATTAAAACGCTAAAGGTTATCGCAATCACAAACGCGATTACAAGAAATGGCCCAAAGTAGATTTGCTTCTTTTTCTTCCCTTTTACAAACGGGAACATTACGATGCAGGCGATGAAGTTAGACAAAAACAAGGCAACGAGCGCTAGCCATGGTTTGCCAAGAGCGATAGCGATGATGGTGCCAAGAATCCAATCTCCATCCCCCACCCATTCTCCTTTGGAAACTATATATAATAGGTAGTATAGGCCGCCTAGAATTGCCACAGCAAGAACAATATCTAGAAGTACGTTCCATGAGAAGACGCCCCAATGAGAAACTACTGCTACTGCAATGCTACATATTAGCGCTAGCCACAAAGCTTTATTTGGGAGCTCTCCCGAGAGCCCGTCATAAATTGCAAGGAATCCTAAGACAATGGTAAGTAGTAAAACAAGAGCAAACCTTGTCCACTCCAGAGCGGACGCTGTTTCTATATTAATAGTAGTGCTAATACAAACAAAGGCAGCCGCAAGACAAAGCTCGGATAGAAGTTCACCAATACCGATTTTGCTTTTGCAATTTCGGCATTTGCCACCCTGGACGACCCAGGAGATGATTGGAATATTCTCGTACCATTTAAGTTGTTTTTTGCAACTCATACAAACGGAGCGAGGCCCAAGCGATTGCTTCTTTTTTTGTTTCAAATCAATCCGGCGGGCCTGGCAACAAAGGAACGAGCCAATCGCCGAACCGAGTATAAACATAATCACACCAAAACCGATTTGCATAAGTCCATTTTAGCATAAGTGGGTTGAATTTTTTAGAGATTACACTATACTTAAGATATGAATAAGAAAAATGGTTTTACTATTATAGAAGTATCATTAGTTCTAGCTATTGCTGGCTTAATTCTGCTTCTAGTGTTTATTGCCCTGCCGGGTTTGCAGCGCTCGCAAAGAGATTCTAGACGCAAAGACGACATTATGAAACTTGCAGACAATATCAAAAAGTATCAAAGCAATAACAACCGTGGAAGTTTGCCTCTTAATGCATCTGAGCTTTATGAAAACGTTGTCAAACCGTTTATTGGGAATGATTTTATGGACCCAGATGGTAACAAATATACATTCACTGATGGTAGTTGCCCTAATGCCTCTAACGGTGCTAAGTGCGCCGAGGCAACCGCTAGACCAGCTATAGTTTATGCTCCTGGCACAAGTTGTGGGGACAACAATGTGGCAGTAAAAGTTGCTAACAAACGTAAAGCTACACTTCTATATAAGCTTGAATCCGGCGAAGCAGCCTGGTGTTATGAACTATAATATATATTATATATAGAACAAAAATACACTCCCTTACGGGAGTGTATTATTTTGCTATTAGTTATTTGAGCAGTATACGCCAGATCCTTCTAGCTTAAGAGTGATAGCAACTTTACGCTTGCCACCGTCGTGGACTGGTGTCTCACCTTGACATTTACCACCATAAAAGACATGGATTACACCGTAATTGTCACCATCATAATTAGGCTCTTTGCAGTTAGCACTTGTAGTGACGCAATCCACAAAGCTGATAGTGTATGGATCACCAGTTGATGGGTTCTCGAAGGTATCATCGCCAACCTTGAGATATTTATCTAGGAATGAAGTGTAGGCTGCTTCAGTTGTAGGAATAGCACCCTTATTATTGGATTGATATTGGTTTAGTTGTGACATAAACCTTGCCATATCATCACGGCGTTGGGTATCACGCTGACCACGTTGCATTGCTGGGAGAGCAATGAATACCATGAGGAAAATAAGACCGGCGATAGCTAATACCAAGACTACCTCGATAATAGTAAAGCCCTTCTTACTATTCTCTTTTTTCATTATTATTGTCCTTTCTTTAGTTATTAGTTAATGGTGCATTGCACAACATTATCTTTTCTTCATAATAACAAAAACCCTAAAAAAAGCAAGAGCATTTTAAGGCTAGCAGGCCTATCCTTTTTGTTTAACCAACGCTGTTTACTAGTGAGTAAATTGGAAGGAGAGTACCGCCAATCACGACGCCAATAAGGCCAGCCATGATTACCATTAGAATTGGTTCAATCATTGTAGAAATATTATTAATTTGCTCATCAAGCTCACTCTCGTAGACTTGAGCAGCTTTTCCAAGCATCTCATCGATCTTACCAGATTCCTCACCGATGGAAGACATCTGTGGTACAAGTGGGAGCATATAGTCTAGATCCGTAAGAGCAACAGAAAGTGGCTTACCTCCTTTGACGGTCTCGATAGCTTTGCTGTACTCTGCTTCTACAACTTTGTTGTTTACGGCATCAATTGAAATCTTTACAGAATCAAGCATTGGCACACCGGTTGCGAGCATCATTTCGGCAGTACGGGCAAAACGTGAAACATAAAGCTTACGGAAGAGTGGGCCAAAGAGTGGGACGTGGATTTTGAAATTATCCATAGCTTTGCGACCTGCCTCGGTGTTTTTAACTGCATAAACCATACCGGCAATGGTTGCTACAACAATGATTAGTACTAACCACCACCAAACTGCAAAGAAATCTGTAATACCTACTAGGAACTGAGTCATACCTGGAAGCTCTTGTTTCATGTCACTATATAGGCCTTTTACTTGTGGCACAACAGCAATCATCATAAATGCGAGCACTGCGATAATAACTACAAGGATGATCCCTGGATAAACGAGCGCACCACGGATTTTGCTAAGCATGGCAGCATCTTTTTCTTCCTGGTCTGCTAGACGCTTAAGAGCAAGATCCAAAGTACCAGAAGTCTCACCAGCTTGGATAAGGGCTAGATATACGCCGTTGAATAGCTCTGGATGAAGCGCAAAAGAATCATGGAGGGTTTTGCCTGATTCTACTGATGTTAAAATCTCCTCGGCAACTGCTTTCATACCTTTGCTATCGGTTTGGTTTGCAACCGTACGCATACTAGTAGCTAGCGGAAGCCCAGCGCCAATCAAAGTAGCGAGCTGGCGCGTAAACATAATGCGGTCTTTGGCGGTAATACGGTTTTTTAGCTTTTCGAGAGGGCTATTTGCGCCTTCTTCTGCAATTGAGTCTGGGATATACCCTTGCTCAACCAAAAGGCGGCCGGCGATCTGCTCGTTTTCGGCCTGGATGCTACCCTTCATCATTTTGCCGGTAGCTTTTTCTTTTGCCTTATAGTTGAAACGCTTCATTTTAACCCTTTACTAAACGGTTGTACTCATTTACGTCAACTGCATATTCCCTACCAGCATCGTAAGTAATTACGCCAGTTTGAACGAGCTTAGCAAGAGTGCGGTCCATAGTCTGCATACCTTGGTCTGCACCAGTTTGAATAGCGGTATCAATTTGGTGAGTTTTGCCATCACGAATTAGTGCGCGGATAGCAGAGTTTGCAATCATAATTTCAGCTGCAACTACACGACCACCTCCAATAGCAGGAACAAGGCGCTGTGCACAGATTGCCATTAAGATATTAGCAAGCTGAGTGCGAACCTGGGTTTGCTGGTGTGGTGGGAATACGTCTACCATACGATCGATAGATTGCGCAGCAGAGTTGGTGTGAAGAGTGGCAAAGACAAGGTGGCCAGTTTCGGCGATAGTAATAGCCGCCTGGATAGTTTCAAGGTCGCGCATCTCACCGATAAGAACTACGTCTGGGTCTTCACGAAGTGCAGAACGAAGCGCAGCGGAGAAGCTGAAAGTATCGTAGTGAACTTCACGTTGGACAATTACTGAACGCTGAGACTTGTGGGTAAACTCAATTGGATCCTCGATGGTAATAATGTGAGTAGATTTTTCACGGTTGATTTTATCGACAAGTGCCGCGAGAGTAGTGGACTTACCAGAGCCGGTAGGGCCAGTTACAAGAACAAGGCCACGTGGAAATTCTGCGAATGATTCTACAATAGTTGGCATGCCAAGATCGTTCACGGAACGGATTTGATTTGGAATCAAACGGAAAGCAGCAGCCATTTTGCCACGTTCGTGAAAAGCATTCACACGGAAGCGAGCAATATCGCCAAACGAGAATGAATAATCGAATTCTTTGTCTTTTTCGTAAATGTTGCGTTGATCTTCATCTAGGGTTGCGTAGATAAGATCTTTTAGCATTGGTTCATTTAAGTTCGGAGTACCTGGAACTGGGCTAAGCGCACCATCAATACGAAGAATTGGTGGAAGCCCATACTGAAGATGGAGATCCGATGCATTACGACGCACACATTCCTCGAGAAGAGTCTCGATTTTTAGGTCAGTTGCTGCAGCTGGTTTTGCTACTGGAGCCTCAGCTACTGGTGTTTCTGGGATTACTGGTGTTGTTTGTTGTTGCCCACTATTTTCCATATCTTTATTATACCATAATTACCTTAAGCATTACGACAAATCGCTCGCAACGCGGTTTACTTCTTCGATGGTAGTAACGCCGGACAAGACCTTTAACATACCATCTTGGCGCATAGTCACTGTTCCCTTTGATTTAGCTAAGCGCATAATCTCGTTTGCGGTAGCATGACTAATGATCAACTTTTGAATATCTTCATCAACGTCGATAGTTTCGTAAAGACCAGCACGGCCTTTGTAACCGCCTGGGGTTTCTTTACTCTCGATACCTTTCGACAATATATAATGGTCTTCATTTCTGATTGGCAAACCAGAATAACCAAGATCTTCGCTAATGCTTGCTACATCTTCTTTACTGTCTGGCAAAAGATCACCGATAAGATCGTTGATACCTTTGGTTTCTAGTGGTGAAGATTTGTAGGTTTCACGCTTTTCGGAAATACGACGAACAAGGCGCTGACCAATGACTACGTTCAAAGTTGATGCCAGAAGGAATGGCTCGATACCCATATCAAGAAGACGAGGCAAGATACCTGCAGCGGAGTTGGTGTGGAGGGTTGAGAACACAAGGTGACCAGTAAGAGCTGCCTGCACAGCAAGGCCTGCGGTCTCGGAGTCACGAATCTCACCTACCATTACTACGTCTGGGTCTTGGCGAAGGATTGAACGAAGACCAGATGCAAAAGTGAGGCCTGCGTCTACGTTAACCTGGATTTGGTTGATACCGTCCATCTTATACTCGACTGGGTCCTCCAAAGTCACGATGTTGATTTCTTCAGATTTGATTTGTTGAATCAATGCGTAAAGAGTAGTAGATTTACCAGAACCAGTAGGACCAGAAGTTAGAATCATGCCATTTGGTTTTCTAATCCCAGCAAGCACTGAACGAAGCGCACGGCCACTCATACCCATTTTTTCGATGTCCATAGCCATGCCAGTTTTATCGAGAAGACGGATAACTACTTGCTCGCCCCAAGTTACTGGAGAAATTGCAATACGAAGATCGATTTCCTTGTCGTCTACAAGCACAGTAAACTGACCATCCTGCGGGATACGGTGTTCATCGATTTTAAGGTTGGACAAAATCTTGATACGAGATACAAGAGCCGGTGCAACTGTTTTTGGGAGATCCATAATCTTGCGAAGTACGCCATCTACGCGGCAGCGAATAATAAGTGAGTTTTCTAGTGGTTCAATATGAATATCTGATGCCTTAGAGCGTGCGGCATAGCTTAGAATCGTAGTAAGCGCCTTTGAAATTGGAGAGTCTTGGACAATGGTCTTAACATTGGAGCTCGCCTCTGCTTCAGCGCCAGTTTCCTTAACGGCTTCTTTAACACCAGAGAAATCCCCGCGGTATTGTTCGAGCATTTCGTTGATACCATGCTCAGATGCCATCCAGACACGAATAGGCTGGTTAATAAGATTCGAGATATAGTCTGTGGCTTGGACGTTGGTGACGTCTGCCATAGCAACGTTTAAAAGTCCATCCTTTTCACCAAGTGGAATTGCCATCACGCGGGCTGCGGCCTCGCGTGGGATCTTAGAAAGAATCTCTTGATCAATAGTAATGTTTTTTAGTTCTACATACGGAACGCCAATAATTGCTGCCGTAGCGCGCGCAATCATTTCTTGGTTGATAATATGACGACTTAAAAGTTCGTCTAATATTCTTTTATCTTCCGATAATTCATTTTTGAGACTAAAAACCAGCCGACTGTCTGCTAGACCTTCGGTAATTAAGAGATTTACGATTCTCTCTTCGGCTTCCTTAGTCAGTAGAGCCATTTTGATTCTCCTGGTCTGGCTCTAGCTCTTCTTCATCTTTTTCGTCGTCTTCTTCATCATCGCTGGCGCGATTGATGCAGTTGCCATAAATGTCATATTCGGTACAGTCACCGACATATACTTCTACGGTTGGGTTCAAAGCACGCACGTTGAATACTTCCTCATCTGGTTCGGTAAGTTCATAAGACATGTTTGGACTCGTGATTCTCTTAAAGGAAGCTGGTTCGATTTCTGGGAGAAGCATATTTACAGCAACAAAAGCAATGATTGAACCTAGGATTGCTGCGCCAATAGATGTAACTAAATCCGTCTTCATTATTTGCCCTCCACTGGATGTTTATATGTTGATTCTGGAATAGTAGATTTTTCGGTGTAAAATGCGCTTGCTCGGGCATGGAATGAAATCTGATCTCCAGACCATTCGATGGTTGCACTCTTAATATTGAAAGTACGGATAGAGCGCTCGATATTGTTTAAGAGATTCATCGTAGTAGCCATGTCAGATTCAACTGCAAGGTTTAAAGACATCTCGGTGAGATTGTCGCCAACTGTCGATTCTTCTTCTTCGCCGGATGGGCTGATGCTTTCTGGTTGCCAGCCTGAATCATTGAAGATTTTGTTTAAGCTAGCTAGAAGTGCTTCCTCGTTTTTGAAGGCTGGAAGTGCATCTGGAATGATACGGAGTGCAGAACAAATCTTGATAAGCTGGGTAGCGGCTATACGATCGTCGTCACTTTCGGCGTCGGTATACTTTTTATTGAGTTCTTCAAAGGTATAGTTTTTACCAGTTTCTGAGTTTACACAGGCGGATTTTTGCTCTTTTGGCACAGAGTTCAAGGCATCATTCGCGGCCATGTTTTCCATGATGTTAGCGCGAAGTGTACCTGGAATCTCAGATAGTTCAATGTCGTTTGGATTACATTTCTTTAGTTCTTCGGTTGAATAAGTACTTCCTGCAGGTTTTTTACAAATACCAATACTTTTAATTGTGTTGGAATAGTTAACGATTGATTCGTCTTGTTTTGATACAACACCTGCATTATAGATGATTTCTTTGATGAAATGGTAGTTTAATGCCACAGCGGCACCAAGGAATAGAGCAGCTCCAAGTACTGCAAGCAGCATGTATTGCTGAGCTTGCGAGATTTTAGCGCGCTTTCCGATTGCGATTTCTTTTGCCATTAGTTACTCCCTCCGTTTGCGTTTTTGCATGAAGTGTCATTTGCAGCACAGTCACTAGCACGACGGCCAAACATATTTTGAACTTGGACATAGGAATCGGTTACGTTGTAGCGGGTGCTTGGGCCGAGTGAGATCAAGTGCTTATTATTGAAATCAAATATTTCTGAGTTGAGTGTAATAGTTGCATTAAAGCGAAGCACGAGCTCTTCGTTGGCATCACGACCATTTGACGATTCGGAGATCACAATACCATCTGTGCCGTCTGGAACTAGGAGACATTCGGTGTTGTTTTCGTACCATTCAATCTTGTCGCCATTTTCTTTACCTTCATAGGTGGTGCAGGAGCTTTCAAAGTGAGCCACGCCAGAGATTGTACCATCGAGAGAAAGATATGAATCATCAGAATCTTTCTTGTACCAGCTGCTGTATTGTGGAGTACGCCAGATACGAACAACTTTTTTTCCATTGTATTCTTCGGTTTCGTAGCCGCTATATACTGGGACTTCAGACTTTTCTTCAGTTTCTACCGTAGTGTCGCTGTCGTTTTCTTCATCGTCATCTGAAGTATCTGCGGATGGTTCATATGATGCTGGTGCACAGCCATCTGCAGTGATGTTCCAATAAGCAAAGCGACCTTTAGTTGGGTCCATCAAGCTTGCGCCGTCGCTACCAGTTTCGATCATACAGTAGGCTGGGATATCGTTCCCCTCTTTGTCTACATATGTGCCGTAATCATAGCGCATATATTGCATCGATTTCTTAAAGGCATCGAGTACGTTGTAATCAATGAAAGGATCTTTGCCAGCGTTAGCTTGAGCTTCGAGAGTGATTGTTGGGGATTCTTCTTCTAGGCTAATGCCAAGCTCAGAAATAGTAATGGTGTCTGCGCCGGTAGGAAGAATGGCGGAAAGTACACCAAAAGTACGGGAAAGTAATTTTTTATTATTTGAAATTGAAGAAAGATTGCCTAATTGGTCTTTGATAGTGAGAAAGTCGCTAAGGTCTGAATATGAATTAAGCTTCTTTGACAATTCTTCGATGGTGTCGGTTTTGCCGGCGACAACTGCTTTTTGACCAGCTGCGATTGAGAAGAAGATGAGGCTTACACCAACGCTTGCAGCTACAACTACGATACATAGGTAGAAAATGAAATTTCTAAGCTTCAGGGCTTTAATCATTTCGCCTTTAATGTCTGGTACAAGATTAATTTCGCGTGCCATTAATCATTGCTCCTTTCTGACAAACCTACTACTACGGCGAACTCGCTAGAAACTGGAGCGAGAGCATTTTGTTGCTCTTCGGTAGTGCGGACAAATTGCCATGGGTTGCCACGCATGGTTGGAACATTTGTACGAGCTTCGATGTATTCTGGGAACAGAGGGATCATGCCAGCATAGCCGGAAAGGACGATGCCACCAACTTTGCCATTTAGGTATTTAGTCTGGAAGAAGCGGACAGATTTTGCAAGTTCGGATGCGTAGGTGTCTAGTTGACCACTCAAAATCTTGAAGACTTGGCCTTCAACTTTGTCTTCGGCAAGACCGAATTTAAGAATGAATTGACGAGCTTGGTCTTCACGAACATTCAAAGAGTTTGCGACAGTCTTTACCAAAGTGCCAAAACCGCCTGGGATAGAGCGTACGAGGCGTGGTTGTTCTTTGTAGACAATTACGAGATCAGTAGATTTTTCACCAAAGTCGACGACCATGGTTGCATCGATAGCACCACGGATGGAAAGTGAGCGAGCCATTGCAAGTGGTTCTGGCTCCATCGCGATAATATTGAGCCCGGTTTTTTCAATCATTTCCATTACCGATTCGGCAAAGTCTTTTGCAATCGAAGAGACGATTACTTCGGTGCGTGCTGGATCATTTGGGCTTGGGCCAATTACGACATAGTCGGCTTTGGCTTCGCTCATTGGCATAGGAACATATTTGTCAATTTCGTATTTAAAGGTTTTAGCAAGTTCTTTTTCTGGGAGAGTTTCGGTTTCTACAATCGAGGTAAAGGTCTTTCCTGCTGGGAGACCAACGGCAACGTTTTTAGTTTTGATGCCAGCCTGATTAACAGCACCAAGAATTGCCTCACCGAGACGCTTTTTGCCGAGTTCTGAAGTATCTTGGGTGAGCTTAGGATCAATTGGAACATAGGCGTATTTTGAGAGCGTCCAACCACGTGCGCCGTCACCAGAAAGCTGAACGATGCGCATCGAATTAGTGCCTAT
>JAEEGL013781850.1_pt1 | contig 22942 bp, 11 predicted proteins | sample 9134231 | NCBI WGS metagenome assembly JAEEGL01 (sample SAMN16246548, study PRJNA631951) | gut metagenome | biome: gut microbiome; feature: rumen; material: fiber-attached | host: Bos | place: Iran: Karaj | collected 2018-10 | reverse complement strand
TCCGCTTATCGGTTCGGCCGGTGTATCGGCAGTTCCAATGGCAGCCCGTGTTGCAAACAAGGTTGGTATGGCCGAAGATCCAACCAACTTCCTTTTGATGCACGCCATGGGACCTAACGTTTCCGGTGTAATCGGAACTGCAATTGCAGCCGGTGTATTTATTAGTACATACGGTATGTAGTGTAACTAGCGTCATTGCGAGGAGCGTAGCGACGCGGCAATCTACGATGCTTACTTGTAATTAAGTCGTAGATTGCTTCGGGTTTCACCCTCGCAATGACGTCACTTTGTCATTGCGAACGTAGCGACTCGTCATTGCGAGCCGAAGGCGCGGCAATCTACATTCCCACATCAACCTTCAAACTAAACCAATCCAATTTTAATCTTATATAAGCCCCCGCAGAATAAGCCTCTTTGTTTTTCTCATTTTTCTGAATAAGCGTAACATCGGCATTACCGCCAATGCTTAATATTCCTTTTTTATCATACCAGCTGCACGACAATCCGATTTTTTCTGTAAAGGTCCAGACCTGCTTTTTTGAATCGGGTTCAAATAAAACCTTTGCTTTAAGCTGCGGCTTAAAAGAATAAATATATCTGCTAAGAACAGCCTCAACACTCGCGTTTGAAAAATCCATTACAACAGTTTGAATTTCTTTTTTAGCCCCAAAATTGCATTTGCACTCAAGATTAAAATTAGTTTTTTCGCCTGTGATTTTAAAGCTGGCGGCAGTTTTAAGGCTATGCAGGTCTTCAGTCAAATTAATATCGGTTTTTGCGGCAAACGCGGTCTTTATAAAAACAGGACTGTTTTTGCCACCCACAAACTGATACTGTCCTCCGCCTTTTAGCTGCAGCAGGGGAGAAAGCGTTTTTTCTGAGCTGGTTATGACATCTTTATTCAGATTTAAAAATCCAGCAAAATTAAAGGAAAACCGCCTGAATCCAAAAGAATTTTCTGTCCTGTAAGTGTATTCAAACTTCCCAAACGGCGTCTCATAAACATTAATCATTAATAATGACGAAAGCTTTTTATAAGAAAAACTAAGCTGCCCAAGCCCGCAAAAATGTTCACCCTCATGATAAAACGGCCCGGCGCAAAACCAGGAATCCTCTTTTTTCTGCCCGTAAGGATAAAGTCCTCCGCCCAGACATAATTCCGCTTTTACCCCGCCGGCATTTAATAAAATATCAACTGAAGAAGTAAACGTCTGCCCGTCATAAAAGCCCGCAACTCCGGCTTTACGCAGCACACCTTTTTTATCTGCATAACCAAGCTCTGCAAAAAAGGAATCCGGCTTGGAATAAACAGAGCTCTGCACAAAGGACGCTTTTAAAAGATTAATCTTTGGCGGCGAACCACCAGTCCCTTCAGTCCCACCGGCCGACACCGTAGACCCCAGCTCCGGAGAATTCATTTTAGAAATCAATCCCGAACTAGTAAGCTTACCCGCCATAAGACTTACAGGAAAATGCGGAGTGAGCTTATCAGAATAAAGCAGCAGGCCGTAATTATACAGTTTTTCCTTTGGCCGTTGGGCAAGCTTAAATTCCAGAAAGGGCAGACTAAGCTTTTGAGATAAGGTGAGCTCCTCCTTTGCGCCCAAACCTTCTGTTACAAGCTTAGTTCCCAAATCCAGAGAAAACGGAATTGTTTTTGATTCAGCAGACAAAAGATTTCTTCCGCCCGCAGCCAGCACCAGTAAAAATAAAAAAGCCATTAAATATATATTTCTCATATATAGTTAATGGCTTTATTTTAAAAAAATAGGAAGTTTTTTATGAAAAAAATTGAAAATTTTTCAAAAATTGTTGTTTTTTGGGGCTCCCTGACCCTTACCAAGGTGCCCCTGCATTATTTTAATTTACAGTACTTGTTACATAACTTCCGGCCTTTGCAAAGTCAGAAATCTCTGTAATCTTTGACTGCCAGTATTCTGCTTCGCTCTTTGTTGTAAAAGGTCCAACGCGAACTCTGTAGAACAGCTTGGATTTATTATCCTCGTAAGTGTAGATGTCAGAATTAATCTTTTTGTCTGACAAAACAGTACGTGCATTTTCTGCAGTCTTTTTATTGCTATATGCTGCAACCTGAACCCAAAAGCGTGTAACGGCAGAAGCAGCTGTTGCTGTAGTAGTTTTTGCGGTTCCTGAACTTGCAGAAGTTCCGGAAGAAGTCTTAGCCTTTGTGGCCCCTGAGTTTTTTGAAGCACTTGAAGTGCTGTCAGAGGTTTTTGCAGGACTTGCTTTAGCAACTGCAGTTTCAGTTTTCTTTACAGCAGAAGCTTTTTCTGCTTCTTCAGCTTCTTTTGCAGAACCTGTATAATACTGGCTGGTAAGAACAACTCCTGGTTCTTCAACCTTTGCCTCTTTTTCTTTATCACTAAGATTTACAGTAATATTAATATTATTCTGCGGTGTAGCCTGAGCAAGAGTTCCTTCGGCTGCAAGCTCTTTTTTAAGTGCATTTAAATCAATTGTTGTTGCCTGAGAGCCTTCGCCATCACTCTGAGCTGTCTGATTAAATCCAAGAACAGTTGTGTTTTCTGAAACAACAAACATATCGTTTACCTGTGGTGAGCTTGTCTGCGTACTTGATACAGATTCATTTGTCCATCCGCTGGAAGTACTTGCCTGAGCCGTTGCAGCTTTTTCAACAGGTTTTACGCTTGCTGTTGTAGCCTTAGAAAGTGCTGATGGGTTATAAAGAATCATTGCTGCTCCAAATACTACGAGCAGGAATACACTAACTGCGGCAATAATCCATAATGTTTTTTTCTGTTCCATAATTTTTCCTCTTTATCGGCCTGATTTTTTTCAAACCGACCACCTTAAACTTAATATCGGAAACTTAAAAAAAAGGTTTAGTGAAAAAAAATTATAATTTGTATCAAAGAGGGGGAACGCCTTCCCCCTGGTCTCAACCCGCAGGCGGTTTTCGACACACCCCCTTCGCCTAGAGGGCTGCCGCCCCCTAAAACCCCCGCTAATAAGTAAACCTAAAAATTGCTGTCGCAATTTTTTTAACGGTTTGCTATTTATCACCGCCCGCCAGCGGGCTTACTCACCCCTAAAACCCCTTACCCCCCTGCAGCTGTCTGATAAAACTTTACAAATCAGTATTTGTCCTATAAAATTGTTACTATATATAGAAGGAGACTGGTTATGAAAAATACTTTCAATAAAAATCCCCTTATTACATTTTTTGGAGGCTTGTTTTGCTGCTTTATCTTGTTTGCCTCCTGTGATAATTTTCTTAATGGCGATCTTATAAAGACCGAAATTGAACAGGCCATCGCCTACAATAATGCAAAGGAAATAACAGTCCTGTTACAGCCTGAAGAGGGAACCGGTTCAACCTTACCTACCGGCAACACCAAAATCAAGCAGGGCTACGATTTCGAAATAAGCTTTTCCGAAAACCCCGCCTACAGCTTCGTAAAATGGACTGCAGTGACTAATGATAATGCAAGAACAATTGTTTCAGACGGTGTCGTTTTTGAAGATGCAACATCAGAAGTTACAAAGGTAAAAATCTCAAATGATACAGTTTCTATAAGAATTCTTCCTGTCTGTGAAAAGCGAATTGAAGTTTCCGGAGAACCAGGTCCTGGTTATGCAGCCTCAGGTGTAAGCTGGAACAGTCCAATCCACGTTGAATTTACAAAAGCCCTGAATCCAGACAGCTTTATTTTTGACCCTTCAGAAATCCCGGAAGGTGCAGAACTCAAAACTAACGGCGATGGAAAAATCTGGGCATATACACTGGAAGGCCAAACCTGTTTTAAGAATATAACTATTACAGATGCAAACGATCTTTCTCTTGCAGACTATTATGATATGCCACAGGTAAATGGAACAAACCTGACAATTCTTGCATCAACTGTTCATCCTTTTGAGTTTGAGAGACCTGATGAATTGAAATTAATTAAAGTAACACTTGCTAAGAGTATAACTGACACAAAGAATATTCAGATGACTGCTGAAAAAAGCTGGCGATATCAGATAAATAATACAACAAATGAAAAGGCTTCTATTGTTTTTGCTAATCAGACAGAAGGTTCTACTAATGTTCCGTCAAAAGATTATTCATTGGGACAGAAAATCAATATCTCATTTAAAGAAAATGAAGGCTATCAGTTTGTGCGCTGGGATTATGACAAGTCCATTATTCTTATAGAAGAACCTGATTCTATAGAAACAATTGCCCTTGTAATAAAACCAACAGAGACCAATACTTCTACAACTATAAAAGCAATCTGTGCGCCTTGTCTTACAGTTGCAACCCCATATCCTGTAAACGATATTGGTAATCTGTCTGTAAGTAAAAACGAATCAATCAGAATTACTTTTGATCATGAACTTCCTGCAGAAGAAGAGTGTAGGGAACAGCTTGAAAATATAAGTATAAAAATTGGAAGTGATTCAGTTAAAACAAATTTCAAAGCTCCACATATAGATGGAAAAACAATAACTATTGCAGCCGACAATTCAAATCTCATTTCTGTGGATAAGGGCGAAACAAAAACAGTCACAGTAACAATTCCAAAGGATTTTTATTATGAATACGAAGGTAAAAAAATCTATGCCGCTAAAGATTATACCTGGTCTTATAAAATAAATGATACAACAATTAATAAAACCCCTGTAAGCTTTAGTGCAACCGAAGAAGAAATGAGTGGAAAACAGATTCGTGTAGAAGGTACATATCTTTCTTCCGGAACTACAAAAGACATGAGTGTTCAGCAAAAATGGGCTCTTGAATTCCCTGTTTCCAAAGGTTATAAGTTTGATGGCTGGAAGCTTACTGCACCGGTAGATTATTCAGTAATTTCAACTACAGAGGAACAAAACGAATATAAAACAAGTGGCGTTATATCAATTCTTGCACAAGACAGCCAGACCCAGCAGACACAAACTCTCTTTGCGCTGAGCATTGACACTGAGTCCCCTGAAAAAGCTACATTGTATTCCTATGGTCTTATAACAGAAGGCTTTACTATTTCTGCAATGGAAACAGCGCTTCCGGTTGTAGAATATGTAAAAGTAAATGCTATAAATAGTATTTATGATACTCCAACAACAAGCTGTGACTCAAAGATTTATATCCACTTTAATAAAGAAATGAATGTTAATGAAGGCGAGACAATCCTTGCTTCTAATGGATATATTTCAATTACCAAGGTTGGTTTATCCACAATGCACTACGAAGATTATTTTACAAGCAGCTGGGAAGATCCGATGCATAAAACAACCCTTGTGATCAAACCAATAAATGAAATTAAAACACTTGTTCCAAACCCGACAGATCTTTTTGATTTTGTAATTAAACTAAACGCAAGCAAGGAATTTCAAGACAAAGATGAAAACACTCTACAGCTAAGTTCCGGCATAAATAATTCCTTTGAAATTGGTTATACAATAACAGGGGTGAGGGAAAGTAACCCGCCGACCTGGGAAAAATACTTTGTTAGCAATAAAAAGAAGGGCGCAGCAATTGATAATACTCCTTTTGATGAATGGAATAATGACACCTCAATTTATAAAAAACATCATCTGTCAAATTCACTCTATTTTTTAATGACAGGATCTGATGCAGAAACAGGTATAGACCATCTGGTTGTTACAGAAACACTAAAAAAATCTTCTTCTGGTTCTGATGTGGATAGTACCTCTATTTCTGCTGTTTATGAATTTTCTGATTTATCTGATTCTATCTACACATTTGAAGGTGAACATAAATTTAAATCAATAAATGACGGAATATTGCAAGTTGATTTTATATTAGTAGATAAGGCTGGTAATGAAAGTAGTGTTCTTACTTATTATGTAATAAAAGATACACAACTATATGTCGATGAGGATTTTAACGATGCAATACGTATTCCTTTTGATGAAAAAAGATACGGAACACTGGTTGATGAAAAAGATAAACTATCTGAAACTATCATTTTTTCAGTACTTCCTCAGAAATATCAGATAGATGTGTATAAGAAAAGCAGTTTTACGTATAAAAAAGATATTAATAAAATGGTGTTCTGGAGTTATGATGAAAAAAAGATTGATGGTAAAGAAAATATAATCGATCCTGATTCTAGTGATTATTATAGGCTGGTACATGATCCGTCTAAAGTTACATATTTAAAGATTGTTTTTTCCGATAACTTTGGAAATGAAAAAACATTTATGAGATTTATTCCTGCAATGGCGGACATAAATGCTGAATCATTTGCCACCAGAACAGATCCGATTACAGGAGATTATTATGATATAATTCCGAATAATTTGGATTTTTATAGAGCTCTTGTACAAAAATTTGATATGGATTCACATGTCTCTGTCCTGTATTTTAGAAATAATAATATTATAACTGATGGTCGGAAAGAATTTGTAGAAGTAAAAAATCCTAAGTTTAAAGATATGGAAGATTTAGGCAAAGGAATTCCAGTCGAGTTACTTAAAAAGAAACCTGGTGATTATTATTTTAATGTTTGCATAGTTTGTGGAAATGCAGGAGATCCTGAAGAACATTATTTTGTAAGTTCTTTGAGTGATTCTACTTTACTGATAAGAGTAGATGAGAATTTGGAGATAACAGCTGTAAAGCAAGGTTCAAGAAAATATGGACCTGTTGGTTCAATTTCTGAACTTTCAAATCATTATTCCGAGCCGCTTTACCCTGCCGGGTTAGATATAATATCTATTACACCTGAGACAAATACTGGTAGATGTAATATTCAAATAAATGGAAAATTTAATAGAAATTCTGATTTTATTTATAAATTGCAAGCTGTGAATAAACTTGTACAGGCCGTTATAGATGCAGAAGAGACTAAATTGTTTAATCTGGATTTGCGTACCCCTGCTGAATATAATATTCGTTTAGTCCTGACTCACAAAGGAACAAATACAGAATATTATACAGAGCCGTTACAGCTTTCAATTAAACAACCAACTTCAGCAGTTTACGAAGTTACTTCTGATACCATAAAGTTACAAGCCGATTGTACTTCACCGACTTTTAAAGGTTCATCAGTCTGGTGGGAAACTTTTCCTTTTGCGTATAATATATTTTATAATGATTGGAGCTTTGGTAATGCTGATGAATCACTTCATACATATCCTCGTGATGAGAAAGATGGTAAAGGAATGTATCAGAATGAGGATGGAAAAGGAGAACTAACATATTGGATTCTTCCAAGTAATTTAACTTCCTATTGGGGATCCGACTTTAACGAAGAAGAACTTGAAGAATATAATGATACGAAAAAAACAATAACCTATGATTTTAATCAAATGGATTATGTTCTTCCTCATAATGGTAAGCATCAGGTAAGAATTGAACTTCCGTTTGATGGTTTAGATGAAGGCAATTATATAATATGTATAAAAGCTAAGGATGCAAGTGGTAATTATTCATACTGTTTTCAACCTGTTTTTAATAAACTTCAAAATACAAAGCTTTTATATGAAGTTGCAGATGGTAAAATTACATTTACTAATCCTCATAGTGGTGCTATTTGTGAGAGTGCAGGATTTTATTATCTTGATGCGGATGATAATGATGACAATGCACCAATCCGCTGGATTCTTAGTGCTCGAAAAGAAAGTATTCAGCATGATCCAGTTACTGATCTTCCAGAAAGTTTATCTGAACATTGGGGTAGGATTGTAGGATATTCAGATATCGGTTATTACGACATTGAATACGTCTATATTGACTATTTGACTAAAAAAGGAACTGCAGACGAAATTGTTATCACCCAAAAAAATATACTCACAGGTCTAAACGGCCTCCAGGTATATTGTGATGCTCCAACCCTTGCACATACTCTTTACTGCTCAAAAAAGCTTAGCGAAACTGCAACAGAAAATGATATTGCTGTCTGGGAAAATAAAGGTATTGAAACCGGAATTGTTGTACACGACTCAGACTTTACCTACGGTAATGATAAATACGCCGACATCCCAAGCGGCTATTATTACACCACCGTTGTCCACTTTGCTGACGGCTCCAAGGCTATGACCGAAGTAAAGCAGAAGTAGTAAGAAATTTATTATTTCAAAAACAATAGGAGAATTTTATGAAAAATCGTTATGCCAGATTATCAGTAGTTTTAATGTTTGTAGTTTGTTTATTATCATTTTCTTGTAAGATATCTTTGAACTCTGAAAATGATGATAATAATTCTGTTAATAATACAGGTATAATTATAGGTAAGGTAAAATTCTCTAATGGTGCTGCAGATGCAAATAAGGGAATTGTTGTTACATTAGACAAAACAGATGGACTTATGGCATCTGAAGTTTCCGGAAATGTTTCAGATGGAACAAACAATAGGTCTGTAGTTTCGACAACAACAACTTCTGATGATGGTTTATATACATTTGAGAATCTTGAAGAAGGTACTTATACTATTTATGCATCCTGCACTTATTCTTCTGAACGGGCTGTATATACTAATGTTGTGGTTCATGCTGGAGAAACAACTATGGCAGAAGCATTACAGCTTACAGCTACAGGAATCATTACCGGTACTATTACTCTGGATAATAAATCAAGTGGAAATACAGGATTCTTAGTCTTTGTTGCCGGTACAAGCTTTATGGCCATGACAGATGATAGTGGAAATTACACTATTTCTGGAGTTCCTGCAGGCAGCGGATATCAGTTAGTTGCAACAAAAGGGAATGTAATTCATTCTATCAGTTCTGATGTATCGGTTCCTGCTAATGATACAATTACAATCCAAAATAACAATTTTACGACAACTGAAATTGAAGCAGCTGTAAAGGGTGAAAAAGGTGATCAAGGTGCCCCGGGTAATGATGGTTCTAATGGCACGGATGGAACTAATGGTACAAATGGAAATGATGGAGTAAGTATAATCTGGCTTGGGACATTTGCTTCTGAAAACGAAATCTCAAATCCAAAATATTTAAATGCATATTTTAATACTACAAATGGTTGCTCGTATATTTTTGATGGAACAAAATGGCAGTTGCTGGCACATAGTGGAATGAATGGAAATAAGGATAATTCCTTTGCAATAGCAACTGTGTTAAGTAATGAAAAATTAACAAATGAAGATGTAACAATTACAATTAATATTTCAGAAAATGAATTATTAAAGGTTGGTTATGTCTATTCAACAGCCAGAGCTTTCTGGATTAATGCAAAAGAGGTTCTTTATAATTCTGAATTTGTTCCTATATCTGTAAATACAGATGGACAATATACAGTAACTGCTACTTGCAATGGATATTATACTTTTGCTGCAATGAATTCTGATGGTTATTATGCAATGTCAGAAGAATGTATTATGAATATTGATAAAACTCCACCAGGAAGTATTTCTTCTTTATACGCAATATATAATCTCAATAATCATTCTATTACTGTAAATTGGACAAATCCAGATGATAGTGATTTTGATTATGTTGGATTAAGCTATACAAAAGATGGAATTACAATTGTTTCAGAAGAAAGAATAACAGATTCCGCATACGTTATAAATAATGTAGCCCCGGATGAAAGTGAATATGTTTTTTCATTGTTTACAGTAGATAAAATAGGAAATACAAGTAATATTGAGATTGAAAATGTAATACCTACGGAAAATATTACTGTAAAAGAACTTGTTTTAAGTAAATATCATATTGAAAACAATTACTATGATAAAATAACGGTTATTGCAAAGTTAAATTCTATAATACAAGATGATGATGTTATTGATATAATAATTCAGACAACTAATAAATATGGAAATGTTACAAATACTTCTGCAACATTGGATAGGACAACCTGGACTGCTACGGCAACTATAGGTCCTTTTTCAGGATATAGTGCAAATGGAAACTACACTGTAGCCTGCAAAATTAATGATTATGTAGATACAATGCATACTGCTCGTTTTAATGTAAGTGAGTCAGCAAGTATAACCAATTTGTTACAATCTACAGATGGAGTAAATTTCTCTTCTGGTTTAATGCAGATTGCTGCTTCAAGTGTTACAGATAGTTCAACCGAAGTGGTACGAATTATTGGTTCTAATCTAGATTTAGCTGTCCCTGGTATTCAATTATTTAATTCTGATGGTGTTGCGTATTTTGATGAACCTGTAGTTGTTGATACAAGTAGTTTTGTCTGGACGGCGTCTGAGGGTTCTTCTGATGAGCAGATTATAGATACAATAATTTCTATTCCAAAAATTGATGACATTTATACTATTCAAATTTTATTCGATGATATAGTTACTTCAAGCACATCTAAATTACAGATTTATGATGTACCAAAATTTAATAATTTTAGAATTCCGCAGGTGAGTGTAACAAAGGCAGGAAACACTGTTACTGCAAAGATTAAAGGTAAGAATTTTTCTACACCAGATGTAAATCTAACAGACTTTTATGCTGTTTGTTCTGAAAAGCCAGATATTGTCCTGGATTCAGTATTTTCATGTTCTGATGATTCAACATTAACAACAACATTTACTATTCCTGATGTATTAGGTGAATATGATATTACTGTTGGTTATGGTTCTGAAACTCTAACAGAAAGCTTTAAGGTCCTGAATTTCACTAATTATCATGTTGGTGATGTTCTTCTGAAAGATGGAACAATTATTCCTTATGATGAAAATAATCTGACTTTTACTGAAGAACAGAAATCAAAGGCAGTTGGCGTAATGTATGGTTTTAATGAGTATGGCGCACCTGCTGGATGGTTATATTTTAATAATGGAATTATTCAAGGAGCTTATGGTCGGATAAGATGGGATTCTGCGGGAAGTACCCGTCGGTATCCAGAAATTGAATGTACAATAAACGAAGGATGGAATGCCGAAACAGCAATTATTACGGGTGATTTAGATGGAAGTGATAATTTGGATTATGTATGTTCTGTAGATTCTGCCCGATGTTATAGTGATGATAGTATTCAAATTTATTATGAAGCATTCTGGTGGGCAAAGAATATGGTACGGAAGAATTTTGGAAAATATAGTAAAGGCTGGTATTTACCGAGTATTGCAGAGCTTTGTTATATTTATAGAAATAAGGAGGTTTTGAATTCTGTAATTTATGCTTTAGATGGCGTTCAGATGTTTGTTGAAAATGGTTTTTACTATTGGTCGGCATCAACAACAGAAGATTATTATGGGCGTTCTTTTGGTGTTAATTTTACAACAGGAGAGATTAGATGTTTATCTAGGGATAATTCATATAATTATAATGATATAAGTATTTTGAGTATTCATCTTTTTGATAATTGGTAATTTTGTATATTGTTTCAAAAAATCGTTTAATTCTTTACAACAACAATCTTCTCTTTCGGGACCTTTTTCTGGTACTGGCGGAGAAGATTTTTTTGTGCGTGAAAGCGTTTGAGAATTTGTGTAAGTGGCAGTTTATCCCGGCGCAGGGCGCGGAAAAGGCGTTTGAAAAATGGGGCGGTTACGAAAATTACTTTGTCGCAGTAGGCGAGGAGCTCTGGGGTTTTGTAAAGGACTGTGGCGTTTATAATTGTTTTTTCGTGCTGGTTTATAAATTCAAGAATCTGCTGGATGATGATGGGGTAGACGAGCGATTCCTGGATTTGAAGAAGCTCCGGGTATGAAAAAAGCAGTTTTCCAAGGGCGCGGCGGTTTATGGTGCCGTCTGCGTTGGTGAGTTTGATGTTCTGCTGTTCGGCGTAGGGAACAAACTTTTCCAGGATTTTGTCTTTTACCTGTTCAATTGCCTGGTGAACAAGGATGTCGGCGTCGATGGAGGTCCAGCCCTGCTGCTCGAGTTGTTTACAGATGTAGTTCTTGCCTGAAGCCATAGGGCCAACTACTGCGAGAGTTGTGGATTGCTTCGTCGCTCCGCTCCTCGCAATGACGGGATTGGGCATGGTATCCGTCATTGCGAGGAGTTCACGAAGTGAACGACGTGGCAATCCACTCTCCTGATTACACTTTTTACCCATTAATGGAACTCTCCCCAGTTTTTACCGTATTCTATGCTTACGCGTAGAGGGACGCTAAGTTCTACAGCGCCTTCCATTTTATCTTTTATGAGTGCAATTGTGGACTCGATTGTCTTTTTGTCATCAGGGCATTCAAAAATGAGTTCGTCGTGAACCTGCAGTAAAAGGCGGGCAGGGGAGTTAGTCTCTTCTAACGCAGTAGTAACATTTATCATTGCTTTTTTTACAATGTCGGCAGCACTTCCCTGTACAGGGGAGTTTACTGCAATGCGTTCTGCTGCGGCTTTTTCTACTTTGTTGCGGCTGTTTATACCAATAATCGGGCGGGAGCGGCCAAAGATTGTTGTAACTTTGCCTGTCTGCTCGGCGCCGGCAACGGTGTCTTTTATAAACTTGTCTACATCTGCGTACATGTTAAAGTAATTGTCTATAAACTGGGCGGCCTGGGTACGGCTGATTCCCAAATCATTTGCAAGACGGAACGAACTCATTCCGTAAATTACACCAAAATTGATTGTCTTGGCTGTACGGCGCATTTCCGGAGTAACTGCTTCCGGGGCAACTCCATATATGAGTGCTGCGGTTGCCTTGTGAACATCGGTTCCTTCTATAAAGGATTTACACATATTTTTGTCTGCGCTTAAGTGGGCAAGGACAACAAGTTCAATCTGGGCATAGTCTGCAGAAATTAAAACTTTGCCTTCCGGGGCTGTAAAGGCAGAACGGATTTTTCTTCCGGCTTCTGTGCGTACAGGAATATTTTGAAGGTTAGGCTCCCGACAGCTTAGGCGACCAGTTGCAGTTCCTGTCTGTACAAAGTCTGTGTGAATGCGGCCATCTTTGTCTGTAAGCTTTGGTAAGGTTTCTACATAAGTAGAATTGATTTTTGCAAGCTCGCGGTATTCCAGAATCATTCGTGGAACCGGATCATACAAGGCAAGCTCTTCCAGAACTGAGGTATCTGTTGAATAACCGGTCTTTGTTTTTTTGCCTGCTTTAAGATGGCGTTCTTCGAATAAAACTGTCTGCAGCTGCTTTGGAGAGGCTATATTAAATTCGTGGCCGACTTCTTTATAAATATTTTGTTCTATAAGTCCAATCTCGCGGACAAGCTCTTTGTTATAGTTGTTGAGTTCTTTTGAGTCCAGGTGGATTCCTGCAAGTTCCATTTTTGTAAGGATAGGAAGCACCTGCATTTCCATCATCAAAAGCTTTTTGAGGGTCTGGCTTTTATCTGCTTCAAAAGGCTCGCGAAGTTTTAGTCCAAGCTTGTAGGTAAAGTCTGCGTCTTCTGCAGCATAGCGGTAAGCCTGCTCTAATGGAACATCTGCAAAGGTCTGACCTTTTTGTACTATATCTGAAAATTCAATTCCTTTAAGGCCAAGAATTGTTTCTCCAAGATATTCAAGGGAATAACCGTTGCGGCCGGTTCTTTCGGGATTTATGAGCCAGGCGGTTACCATTGTGTCGTAATATTTACAGCCGTCAAAGAGTTTTGTAAAGCCTGTGTTGTAAAGGACCTTAAGGTCAAACTTGGCATTGTGCATTATAACTGTGACTGTGCTGTCTGTAAAAATGCGGGCCAGCTGGGCATAGGCATCTTCTTTTGTAATATAATCTGTGCCTCCAAAAAGGTCTGTGGCTTCCTGCTGCAAAGGGATGTAAACTGCTTTGCCTTCTTCGTAGCAGAGACTAAAGCCTAAAATCTGACAGTTGAAGGTGTCGAGAGAAGTTGTTTCGCTATCGTAGGCAATGAGCTTTTTCTTGTTGCCGGGCTTTAGGAAAGTGGTGATGTATTTTTCCAGCTCGGCTATGTCTGTTATGGCTTTGTAGGAGGAAGTGTCGTTTTGTTTTAAGGTGAGAGGGATGGTGTAGGGCCCTTCGAGAGCCTCAGGGACCCCAGATGTTCCAGCCAGCGGGGCGTTACGGGGCGGCGTTTGAGCCCCGTTAGAAGGGGTAGGCGAAGACGACTTGTCGGCTGAGCCGAGGGGGAGACCTCCCCCTCCTAATCCCAATTCCGCATAACTTTTTGCCACTGCCGGTGCTCCATAGGAAAAGAGCTTTTCTGCAGCGGCTTTATAATTAAAGGTAAGAGGGGCGGAGTTGAGGGCTGTATCAATATCGGGACAAGGCACTGTATCAAAAAGACGGATGAGCTTTTGGCTGAAGTAGGCATTTTCGTGTCCGTCGGCAAGCTTTTGCTTCATGGCACCCTTTATTTCTTCAAGGTGGGCATAGATTCCGTCAAGGTCGCCGTAATCGGTAAGAAGTTTGGATGCTGTTTTTACACCAACTCCATGAACGCCGGGAACATTATCTGCGGTATCTCCGTAAAGGCTCAAAAGGTCCAGCAGCTTTGAAGGAGGAACTCCCCATTCGGCTTCTACTCCTGCAGCATCTGTGAGCTTCCAGGTTTGTGCGCCAGATTCGGGCTTGAGTATGAGGGTTGTGTCGTTTACCAGCTGCATAAGGTCCTTGTCGCCAGAAAGGATGCGGCATTCAAAGCCCTGGTCGCTGCATTTTTTGGCAACGGTTGCAATTATGTCATCTGCTTCGTAGCCGGCGCATTGAAGAACCGGTACACCAAGGGCCTGTAAAATCTCGCAGATCCAGGGTATCTGGGCATGAAGGTCGTCCGGAGTTTTGTTACGGGTTGCTTTATATTCGGGATACATTTCGTGGCGGAAGGTTTTTGTTTTAGAATCCATTGCTGCAAAAATATAGTCGGGCTTGTAATGCTGAAAAATCCAGTGGAGGTTACGGAAAAAGCCGAAGAGGGCACTTACATTTTCTCCTTTGGAATTGGTAAGCGGGCGGCTTATAAATGCAAAATAACAGCGGAAAATGAGTCCGTAGCTGTCTAATATGTAAATTGTTTTTTTTGTTTCGTTTTTAGCCATAAAGATATATTAGCATGAAAAAGACTATGAATAAAGTATTTTTACACGGAAGAGACAGAGCTTATATAAATACTCATAGTCTTTTGCAGTGCCTGGTATACCTGCAGCCTGTTGCCGTTTGCCGGCCTTGCAAGCCTTACAATTTCTGCGAGCGGGGATGCTGTGATTTGTTTTTCAATTTGTGCAAGGTCTGCTTCTAAGGATGGGCCTCCGATTATGCATTTTTCTACTGCCAGGTTTATGAGGGAGGAAAGAGTGTGGAGGGTGGTGTAGAAGGAGGATATTGTATTATCGCCGTTCGAAGTATTGTCATCGTCGGGCTTGACCCGACGATCTTTTTCAAGTAAAGATTCCCGGGTCAAGCCCGAGAATGACAGGAATTTACCTGATGTAAATATCTCCTCTGCCACCTGAACCCCCGGAATTTTCATGCTGCTGCTGCTTAAGGTCCAGGTTTTTACCTGAGGGCAGTCGGCAATTCTGCTTTCGAACCACCAGGCAAACATTTTCATGCGGGCGTCGGTAAGGACAGGATTTCCGTTGTAGTCGGCAGCGAATTCCGGATTTGCTCCAAAACGGTAGGCGCTGTTTTTATCCTGCAGGGTAGAAAGCCTGTCTGCTCCCGTAAGAAAGGCTTGTTCTGCACTGCTGCCTTTTATATGAGTCTGGCCTTGCGGGTAGGATAAATCAAGTCCTGCAAGGTAAATATTGCGGGCCCCAAGAAGTCTGCAAAGATTCCAGGCACTGCTTGCAACAGAGCCTCCAGCTCCAAGGTCTCCAAAAGCTCCAAGCTGTTTTTCAAAATACGAGCTTACCGGAAACATTTCTGAGCATAACAATATCTGGCGGCACTTAAAGCGGAACACTGCCGGATGCACGCTAAGCGGACAAACAAGAATGCTGTGGGGGGCTTCAAGGCCTGCTATATGTCGGTAGGCATAATACTGAGGGTCGGTAATTACTATAAAGTCCGGTTGAATACCTTCTTTAAGGAGGGCATGCAGGGCAGTTTCTACACAGACAATAACGGCATGCTTATGCCCTTCTTTTATTTTGGGCAGAACCGTCTCTAAGGTTGGACCTGCTGCCACAAGAATAAAGTCGCCTGCAACACTTTTCAATCCATTTACCAGCTGCATTACCGTTTTGCATTCACCTATATGAATAAGGTTTTTCATGGAATTGCGAATCCAGAGCTTTTCAAACTTTTTGTAGGTGGCTGCATTTATATCATTTTTACTGCGGTTGCGTTCTATGAGTGTAATTACAGAATCAAAGTAGGGGCGTGCATGCTGAATAAAAGCCGGCACAACATAAACATAGGCCGCAGAAAAACCTGCGTTTCCTGTATTAATGCTGTTGCCTTCTATAAGACCCATAAGAGAATTTTCGGGGCAGCCTATTGCGAGCACCAGCTGTTCTACTGCAAAAACCTGGCTCCAGTCTATATAATACAGGGCTCCAAAAAAATGGATTGGATCCGGCTCTACAAGTACAAGTCTTTTTACAGGACAAGGTGCCACAGATTTTACCATAAGCTGGGCCAGTGAACAAATCTGCCAGCCAAGTCCTGCACCCATAAAGATTACGGTTTCTTTTTCTTTAGAAGCAAGCTGTTGTGCTGCTGTCTGACCTTCACGTTCGGGATTATATGAGCTGTGCAAAAGCATGTTATCAATCTGGGCGGTGGGGCTTCCGTTTTTTGCAGGCTTAATTGTCCAGAAAGAAAAAATGCCTTTTTCATCGCCGTTAGTGTTAATATCTTCTATTATGTCATGATATAAATCTGAAAGTGCGGAAAACCTTTTTTTGAACAGCTGTATATTTTTATTCCAGATAGAGTTCAATGATTGTGTTCTCCGTGAGTGGTGTTCCCGGTTCTGGATTTTGACTTGTTACCCAGCCGCTGCCGTTGATGTTGAGTCTACCCTTTGATTGTTCCATAAGCGGGAGTAAATCTTTTTTAGAGTAGCCGGTAAAATCCGGTGTAACAGAACCAAGACTAATATCCTTTGTGTTTGGAATTGTAATAACGCCGTTGTGTTCAAAAGAAGAAGCTTTGCCACGGCTCATTCCCATGTAATCAATAATTGTATCTGCAGCTTCGGCAATTACAGGAGCAACAATACGTCCGCCGTAGGTTTCGCCTTTGGCTTTTTCTACAACTATGTAAAGAACAATTTCAGGCTCATCAACTGGGAAAATTGCAAGGCAGCTTGAAAGAAAATCTGTTTCGCTGTAGCCGCCGTTTTCTTTATCTGCCATCTGGGCTGTACCGGTTTTTACACCAATTGCAACGTCGCCAATATTTGCACGTGAACCTGTACCTGTAGTGGCAGTTGTTTCCATGCAGCTTAAAACATAGTCGGCAGTAGTCTTTTTAAAAACTCTGTTTTTATATTCTGGCTGGTGTTCAAATAAAACCGCACCTTCTTTATCTGTTATTTTATGAATTACAGACAGCTTTACCGGTACGCCACCGTTTGCAATTGCTGTTGCGGCCTGAACCATCTGCAGGGCACTAACGCTTATTTCCTGACCTATTGCAATTGTAGGCTTGGAACGTCCGGACCAGGTTTTGCTGTCTGCGTCCTTTACTACACCGGCTGTTTCCCCCGTAAGTTCAATTCCTGTTTTTTGTCCAAAACCAAGAGCACGAATTCTTCCAATAAAAGTGTCTTCGTTTACCTTGTCACTTATCTGTCCAAGAACGTCGTTGCAGGAATATTTTAAGCCTTCCCGCGGAGTAAGCCAGCCGTGATGCTCCAGACACTTAATTCTTATAGTTTCACCACCGGGAATTTTATGCTCGTAGGCACCGTCACACAAGAAGCTGTCGTTGGGATTTATTCCGCCTTCGTCATAAACAATGCCAAGTGTAAAGATTTTGAAAACAGAACCAGGCTCATATGCATCATTTGCAGGCTTGTTTACTTTTGAAGCAGAAGGGGAGCTTCCGTATTCATTAAGGTCTGCAGAAGGAAGGCTTATATAAGTAAGAATTTCTCCTGTGCGGGAATCTGCGGCTAAAAGCATCATGCTTTCTGCCTGCGTTTCATCCATTGTTTTGTAGGCAATCTGCTCCAGTTTATACTGCAGGTTAGAGTCAATGGTCAGGTAAATATTTTTTCCCTGTTCCGGAGTTTCAAGGGTTTTATCAATTTCGGGGCTAAGAATGTTCTGCTGTGAAAATTCTATACCTGCAAGGCCCACACCTTCGTCACCCATATAACCAATGAGTTGAGAAGCCAGGGCTCCGTTTGGATATACACGGCCAGGCAATTTTTCAAAGTTTACATAATTATAGCCGCATTCTTTTGTTCTGGTGCTTATGTCTTCATATTCTGACTGAGAAGCTTTTTTCTTCAATATAACGTAGTCGCGTCTGCGGTCAACCTTATTAAATAATTCTTCTTCTGAAAGTCCAAGTACGGGCGCAAGGTTTTTGCTGAAGGTCTCAGTGTTTTTAATATCCCTTGTGCTTACACCAATTCTGTAAAAGTTGGTCTGCACGGCCAGTGGAAAGCCTGACCTGTCTACAATGGAACCTCTTTCTATTACAGGAATATTCTGTGGTTTTGGTGCTGCCGGTTGAATTGCAAGCCGCATATAGCCAACAAGAATTGCAATAATCAAAAGTCCGGCAAAAGAGAAAAATATAATTACACGTCGTTGTTTGAAAAATGAATTCATTTATTCCCGCCCAAATAAATACATTTAAACTATACTCTTATTTTTACCGATAGACAAGTATGGAAATAATCAGTTACGTAAAAGATTCAAAAAAAAGAAAATTTCCTGTTTTATTTGGGGGCAAAACCGTAATTTCTTCCAGAAAAAAGCAGAATGTTTCTTATGCATATATCCCTCCGTCCGAAAAGCATGTCTTTAGGGCTGGCACAGTAAGACGGGAGTTTACAGTAAAAAGTGTTCTTGCCGCTCTTGGACAGGCTATTGTTAATATAGAAGACTTTATAAAAACAAATATAAAAGCCATTCTTATATCAATTATTGCAGTGGCTGGGGTGTTTGCTCTGGCGGGCGGCATTTATTTTGTAGCAGATTATTATTCATCCCATACAAGTGCAATTATGATGAATCCTGATGATTCTCTTAATCTTGATTCTCTTGATAAGCTGATGGTCACCTTTGCACTGGAAGATACTTCGGGCTTTGATGAAAACGGAGTTCTGCTTGATGAAAGTGTTAAAGCTTTAAGCGAAAAAGATCTTTCTCAACCGGTTGAATATAAGACTTATACAGTAAAAAGCGGAGATACAATCAGCGGAATTGCAAAGAAATTTGGACTTACCAATATTTCTACGCTCATTTCTATAAATGATATAGGAAATGTGCGCCAGCTTGGAGCCGGACAAAAGCTTAAAATTCCTTCAATGGACGGAATTATTTATACAGTAAAGAACGGAGACAGCCTTAATTCCATTGCAACTGCCAATAAAGTGCGCATGGAAACGATTCTGGATGTGAATGAGCTTAGTTCAGAGGTTCTTAGCGTTGGACAGCAGCTTTTTCTGCCAGGTGTAGGTTTGGATCAGCAGACTTTGCAATCAAGACTTGGGGAACTCTTTATTATTCCGATTAAAGAAAGCTTCCGCTGGTCAAGTCCATACGGCTGGCGTGCAGATCCGTTTACGGGAGTTCAATCCTTCCATACAGGAACAGACCTTGCGTGTCCAACAGGAACTCCTATTCTTGCGGCAATGAGCGGAAAAATCTCTGATGTAGGAAACAACCGTGTATACGGCAACTATATAATCATAAATCACGGAAACGGCTATCAGACTCTGTATGCCCATATGTCCAAGACTATTGCAAAAAAAGGGCAGTGGGTAAGTCAGGGCACAAAGATTGGTCTTGTAGGTTCTACAGGCTATTCAACCGGGCCGCATCTGCATTTTATGGTTTATAAAAATGGAAACAGAATAGACCCAATGACGGTACTTAAAAAATAGGTGAAAAAGATGTATGATATTTGTGTTTGCAAAGGGTGTGGTCGCACTCTTGAAAAAAGATTTGTTTATTGTCCATGGTGCGGCTGCTCTAGAGTTGCCGATAGCGAGGATTCTCTTGATGTGCTTTTGAATCATTATGAAGAAAATCGTCGCGAGGTAAGACGCCGACAGCTTCATAAAATGGAACGCGAGCTTGAAGACCTGGAAGAAGAATTGTCTGTTCTTGTTCTGAGTGCCGAAATGCATAAATAAGAACTTGAAAAAATTGTCATTCCCGTGCTTGACACGGGAATCTTTTATAATGATAGATTGTCGGGTCAAGCCCGTCAATGACACTGACATTTTTATGGAGCCTTATATGAAAAGACTTTTTATATTATTGATTTTTTCCCTGTTTGTTATTATGCCTGCTGTGGCAAAAATTTCCTTTGGTACGTTTGATTTAAATGCCAATGATGAAGTATTGTTTTCTCTTAAACAGAATATGTCAGGAACAAGCTCCTACAGCTCTCTTTTTTATTCAAAACTCAAAAATGGTGTAAGTGATCAGTTGCCGGATCTGCTTACCTGTTATCCGGAACAGATGGAACTGCTTGAAGATGGAACAGTTCTCCAGCTGCGCAACCGTTATGGAACCGGAAGATATAATTCCAAAACCGATTCCTTTGAATGGGTAGAACGGACAGAAGGAATACCTGTTAATTCGCTGCCGGTTTCTCCATATTCAATCAGTTCAGATGGAAAATGGCTCGTTAAAATAGAAAAATATTCGCTTTCTACAGGTTCTCTGGTAATTCAGAACATTCAAAGCGGAAAAACCGCTGTTTTATGTGAATCTGTAAGGCAAAGCTATAAGAGTCTGCCGGTAAAATGGTCTCCGGACGGTACAATCCTAATTTATGAAAAAGAAGATAATCTTTATTTTTGTAACCCGGAAGCGGTTTTGCGCAAGGTAGAAATGGACGAAAAATACCGCAGAATTGGCCGCGGAACTATTAATGCTGTAAACTGGGCTTCGGAAAAAACATTGATTTATATTGATGATTACCTTGTTTATCAGCTGAATGCAAAGGAACTTTATACCCTGGGACTTTATTCAGGAATTATAGGGCAGGGAAAAGCAATCGGTCGGCTTCCGTCTCAGTTTAATTCGGCTTCTGACCGTTTTAGTGTAAATTCAAATGCCAAATCCTTTGTTGTCGTGCAGAATAACAGGCTTTTTACCTATCTTAAGATCCAAAATCAAAAGCATTCCTGCGACTATATGGATGTAATTTATTCGCGGCCTTATACAGATTCTTCTGCTTCTCTTGTTGATTTTTATATTTTCTGGGATTCGTCAGATCAACCTGTACTATGGCTTGAAAAGCTTCCTTATGATGGCAGCAGGGAAAAAGGCGCGGTTTATAAGCTTGGTTCCAAAACTGTTCAGGTGCTCGAAATTGAAGATTCCGGACGGCCTTTTATTTCTCCTGATAAAACCAAGGTTGCTTTTTATGCAGGTGCCGCAATTTATGTTTATGATATAAATACCTGGCAGCGTGCGGCAGAGCTTTTGGGAGAAAAAATAGTTTCTGCAATATGGCTCAACCGCAATGTTATTTATGTGGGCGGAGAAAAAACTATACGCCGCTGGAACCTTCTTTCAAATACAAATGAAGTGCTTGTGCTTTCTTCTGCTGTTTCCGGCTATTGGGAAGGTAATGACGGCACAATTGTTGCAGATACCGGTACTCAAAATTATTATAAATATAATTCCGAAAAACGTACCTGGAAAAAAACTTCTGTAGCAAAGGCAGCTGCAAATACTCAAAACGGGCGTTACCGTATTTTTGCAGGTGCTACAGCCAACAAACAGTACGAAAATGCCCTGTATGTACGTACGTTGAGTAAAAAAGCCGTAACAAAGCCTTTGTACAAGGAAAGCACAGATAAAACTCCTGAGCCAAAAAAGATTTCTCTTGTTTTTGATGCCTACGACAATGCAGATGGACTTTCAGAAATTCTATCTGTATTGCGCAAATATAATGTTCAGGGCACCTTCTTTATAAACGGTGAATTTATAAGGCGATATCCGGCAGAAACCCAGCAGATTGTTCTTAACGGTTACCAGACCGCCTCCATGTTCTTTTCTCAAACGGATTTAGTAAATAATCCTTTTGTTGTTGATGAAGAATTTATAAGGCGTGGTCTTGCCCGTAACGAAGATGAATTTTACAACTGTACCGGCCGTGAGCTTAGTCTTTACTGGCACGGACCATATTATTCTGTAAACAATGATATAATTAAATATGCAGCAGCCGCAGGCTATACAACCATTGTCTCTTACAGCCATCTTAACGATTCCGAATTACTTGCCCGCGATACAAAACCGGAACAGATTATTCAGGATTACTGCAATACATTAACAAAGCTTGGCGGGGGAGTTGTCCCTGTATCTGTAGGCTTTGCGCAGGGAGCTCGTGTAGAACCGCTGTATAATTATCTTGATTTATTAATCTGTGCCCTGCTTGATTCCGGCTTTGAATTTGTAAATATACAAGAACTTTAAATATCACAGAAATCATTAAATCAATCTTATAGAAAAATAGCTCCCGGTCGCCTTACGGGTTTGCGAAACCGCGGGCGCGCCCGCTACACGCTGAAGCGCCTTGTAATTATATACTTGGCCGCCTTGCGGCCGCACTTCAGAGTGTTTTCGAAACCCGTAAGACTCCCTCGCGCTATTTTTTAAAACAACATTTATGATTTCTGTGTATTAATATTTTCACATATTTTCAAATCCATAAACATTCATTATAATAAATCAAGATATTTATATATTGGAGTAACACCATGTCTCTAGATAAAATGAGAAACATCGGTATCATGGCTCACATTGATGCTGGAAAAACAACTACAACAGAACGCATCCTTTATTATACAGGTAAAATTCACAAAATCGGCGAAATTGATGACGGTCAGGCTACAATGGACTGGATGCAGCAGGAGCAGGAGCGTAGAATTACGATCTGTTCTGCCGCAACTACAACTTACTGGCGCGACCATCAGATAAATATTATTGATACTCCGGGACACGTAGACTTTACTGCAGAGGTTGA
>JAEEGL017078758.1_pt1 | contig 22943 bp, 20 predicted proteins | sample 9134231 | NCBI WGS metagenome assembly JAEEGL01 (sample SAMN16246548, study PRJNA631951) | gut metagenome | biome: gut microbiome; feature: rumen; material: fiber-attached | host: Bos | place: Iran: Karaj | collected 2018-10 | reverse complement strand
GTGTCGTTGATCTGGCGGCCGTCCTCGTAGTACTGGGTGCAGGCTTCGGTCGAGATGGTGAAGCCCTGGGGAACGGGAAGACCGATGTTGGTCATTTCGGCGAGGTTGGCGCCCTTGCCGCCGAGGAGCTCGCGCATGTTCGCGTTGCCCTCGGTAAACATGTAGCAATACTTTTTTGCCATTGAGGTTTCCTCCGTATATTGTTTATAATTGAATTCGATCGGGTAGCTATTTTAACCATACAATTATAGCACACATTGGGCGGAAATACCAGCAAAATAACGAAAAAATACATTTTTCGGCGATATTTCCGTTTCGGGATTGACAAGCGCAGACTTTTGTTGTATAATTGAAAACACCGCGCAGGTATAGTCTAATGGCAAAACTCCAGCTTCCCAAGCTGGTTATGCGGGTTCGATTCCCGTTACCTGCTCCGAAAATAGTTCCCGCCGGAGGCGTACGCCTCCGGCGGGACGTTTTTCGCTGCGCACGGCTTATGACAGCGCCAGCATACCGCATCTCGGGACTTCGAACCTGGCGAGTTCGGTCGAGGGGGGAAGCTCGCCCGACGACACCGGGCTGCCGGTGCAGTCAAGGACGCGGAAGGTGTACGGACGCGAGCGTTTTCTGCCGCGGCCTCCGCCGGCGAAGCGGACGTACAGCTCGCCCCCCGGCGTCGCGTTGACGTGATAGGCGGCCCGGAAGCCGCCGAGCTTCAGGACGGGGTCGGTGTACGACACGGCGACCGTCACGCCGTCGCGGTACGACCTTATCATGCTGTATCCCGACTCGGGTCCTTCGGCCTCGAGGCAGCCGTCGAGCAGAACGTCGCGCATACGGTTCCAGAATCCGAGGTAGAAGCGGAGCATCGCGACGTGGCTCTCCGGTATCCTGTCGAGGAGCACCGAGATCTGCGGCACTGTGAAGAGGGTGCAGATCACCTGGTACGCCGCCGAGACTGCGCTGTCGTCCGGGTGCCACATGAGCATGTCGGAATGGACCGCCGTGCGGCCGGTCATGAACCGCAGGTCGGTGCCGCCGATCCGGTTGCGGATCGAATCGGCGGGGCAGTCGGCGACGCGTATCATGTTGCCGTATTTGCGGATCACGGGGCCGAAATACGACTGTCTGAACTCGATGAGTATATCGGGATTTTCCGCCTTCACCGCCTTCGTGACGGCGTCGAGCAGCCGGTCGACGCCGGTCTCGAGAGAGGCGCAGTCGCGGCGCGGGTCGGCGGCGGGGGTGTCGGGGAAGAGTTTGAAGGAGTCGATGAAATCGAGCTTTAAGCCGTCGAGGCCCCACTCGCGCACTTCGCGCGCGAGTATGCCGGCGAGGTACTCGCGAACTTCGGGGAAGCGCGGGTCGAGAGATGACCAGCTGTTCGCCGACGGATTGAGCAGCATGTCGGCGAAGCGCTCGCGGGCCTTCGAGTATTTCCCGGCGGCGGGGAGGCTGTACCACAGGATGAACTTCAGCCCGGTCGCGTGGACGGCGTCGACGAACTTCTTCATGTCGGCTACCTTCGCGGGCGACGGGATCCAGTCGCCGCAGGCGGTGTAGCCGACGTTCACTCCGTCGCACTGCCAGCCGTCGTCGACGATCACGCTCTCCATGCCGAGCCGCTTCGCAAGCCGGCACTGGTCGAGGATGCGGCCTTCGTCGATCGCCTGGTGGAACGAGTACCAGCATGAGTACAGGGGGCGCCTCGCGGCCTCGGGGACAAAGAGCGCGGGATATCCGCATTCCTCCTCCCAGAAGCGGACCGCGGCCTTGAGGGAGTCGTAAAAGGGGCGGTCGGAGAAATCGACGCGAATGACCGCGGAGTATTTTTCGAACGGCCCCGACGTCTGCGTGAAGAACCGCACCTCGGTGCTGATCTCGCAGGTGTGCTCACGGGCGCAGGTGCGGATCTCGCAGGCGTTTGCGGCGTCGGACAGGGCGACCGTCATACGGTTGCGGCCGCCCGACGACACCAGCTGGTGCAGCGGGGCTCCCGAAGCGAGCCGCGAAGAGGTGACTCTCGGACGCCACGCCGGCGCTATGTTCCGCTCGTATACCGACGACGCCGATGACGTCGAGAATATGTCGGTGCACGGGATGTTCCATCCGACCTTCACCGTGCCGGGGAACGACGGGCCTCCCGGGAATGCGATGTCGAGTCTGATAAGAGCGACGTCCGGGTCGCGCGGGTCGTCCGCCACCGACAGCAGCGTGTTCTCCGCGATCTCAGGCGGGGCCTCGAACCTTATGTCATGTTCGCACAGCTTCATTTTGTTGCGCTCCTTTCGTGACGCGTTTTTCTCACAGACAATGATACAACGCGCGGCGGGATTTGTCAACACCCGGCAGGAAAAAAGCGGGATACCGGGCGGTGCGGAGGTGACGGCGGAGACGGCTGGAAGGGAGACGGAAAGAAATCATTGACATTTCGGCGGAAGGATAATATAATTATACGGATAAATTGCGCGCTGCGCGCGCGGAACGGAGGTCTGAACAATGCAGACGGTAAAAACACTCAGGATCCACTTCGTTACGATAGCGGACCTCTACGATTTCGTCGAGATAGCCGAGAAGTACCCCTTCGACATCGTGCTCATGTCCGGCCACTACAAGGTGGACGGCAAGTCGCTGATGGGGATGTACTGCCTCGATCTGCTCCACGACATCGAGATGCAGGTCCATACCGACGGCGGCGAGGAGTTCTTCGCCGAGATCGACCGCTTCATAGTGAAGTGAGTTTACGGCGGCGGCTTCTGCCGCCGCCGCGTCATCCCTGTAAATGAACGGAAAAAACAAACTGATAAAAGATCCCGCCCTGACGTTCACCGCGGCCGCGGCATTTATCGCAGCGGCGCTCATGGTCGCCGCGGTGTTTTTCATGCCGGTAAGGGGAGGGTCGTTCGCGCCGACCGCGGCGCCGGAGACGACGCTGTCCCCGGAGACATCCGCGCCGGCCGGCGAGGACACGTCCGGAGATATCTCCTCCGCCGTTTCAACGGCCCCGGCAGGTTCGTCAGACGCTTCGGCTTCAGCAGATTCATCTGACCCTTCGGCTTCAGCAGATTCATCTGACGCTTCGTCGTCAGACGTTTCGTCTGATGTAACGCCGGCATCCGGCCGGTCAGAAGTGACGACCGGGAATACCGCCCCGAAGCCTGTGCTGAAGGTCGGGATATCGCCGACCACATACGCGCCCGGCACGAACGTTTACGTCGGAGCCGCGAAGGCCGCCGGCTTCACGGCGGTCATACTCCCCACGGTGTCGACCGAAGAGCGCGCGGCGGAGGTACTCTCGGGCCTCGACGCGATAATACTCACCGGCGGCGAGGACCTGGATCCCGCGTGGTACGGCGAGTCCGAGATCTCGCCCGGCATCAACGACATCAACGCCCCGCGCGACACCTCCGACATGCTGTACATCAGGAAGGCGCTCGAGCTCGACATGCCGATGCTGTGCATCTGCCGCGGCATGCAGCTGCTCAACGTCGCCTGCGGCGGGACGCTCTACCAGGACATCCCGATGCAGGTCGGGACGTCGGTCGTGCACCGCGACCCGAACCGGAGATATTTCGTGAACCACACAATAACGGTAGAGGAGGGAAGCCTGCTGCGGCAGCTCATCGGGGCGCCGACGGCTACCGTGAACTCATGGCACCATCAGGCCGCGAAGGACATAGGCGACGGCCTGAAGGTCACCGCGAAGACAGCTGACGGGACCGTCGAGTGCATCGAGCTCGAAGGAAAGAGATACGTCATCGGGACCCAGTTCCACCCCGAACAGCTCTATGCCGGCGGAAAAAAACAGTACCTGGCGTTTTTCACCTGCCTTTTCGACAGAGCGGCAGGGTACAGGGCCGACCGGGGTGCCTGAGAGACGGGCAGACCGCGGAAATGAAAGGCAGGCGACTGAAATGAAGAAGAAAATGTATCTTTCGACCACTCACTCGATAATGAGGAGCATATACGGACAGAGCCGCCGCTTCACCGTAGAAGAGGCGGTGAAGGCTGTAAAGAAGGCCGGCTACGACAGGATCGACATCTCCCTGTGGGCGCTTTGCTCGCCCGGCGACATAATGACGGGCGAGAACTGGGAGGATGAGGTGGAGAAGATCGCTCTCGTGTGCGAGGAGCAGAAGCTGCCGGTCCGGCAGACCCACGGGAACACCGCGTCGGGACCGCAGTGGGACGATCCGAATTACGACTTCGACTATCTCAACATGACGAATCTCCGGTGTATAAAGGCCACGGCGATGCTCGGCGGGAAGTGGATGGTGGTCCATCCGATGAACCTGCCGCACGACAGGCTTTACAGCGCCGAAAAGGCGAAGCAGGCGAACATCGCCTACCTCGCGCCCTATATAGAGGCGGCGAAGAAGGCCGGGATCGGCCTTGCCGTCGAGAACATGGTCGACTACCGCGGATGGCGCAGGCGCTACTGCGGCGGCGACATATACGAGCTCATCGATCTCGTCGATACGATAGGGGACAGCTCAGTCGGCATATGCCTCGACACCGGACACGCCCACCTCGGCGGGATGGACGTCGGAGCCTGCGTCAGGGAGATCGGGAGCCGCCTGCGCGCGACGCATATCAACGACAACCACCGCAACGGACAGGACGAGCACCTCTTCCCGTATTTCGGGACGATCGACTGGACCGACACCGTGCGCGCGCTGAAGGAGACCGGCTACACCGGCGATTTCGCCTACGAGGCAGGTTCGCAGCGCATCCCGCCCGAGACGAGGGAGACCTGGCTCAGATACACGGCGGGGCTCGGCAGGAAACTGCTGGCACTGGAATAACAGAAGGGAAAGACCGGGACGATATGAAAGCATTTGCCGCGCTGCCCGCGGGATACACGCGGGACACCTTCCTCACCCGGGAGAACATCGCGCTAGCGAGGAGCTTCGGCAGCCTCGAGCTGCCGGAAGGGCAGGAAAAGGTGACGAAGGCCGACCTCATCGAAAAGCTCGGGGACTCCGACGTCCTGATCACCGGGTGGGGCTCGCCTAAGCTCGACGGAGAGATCATCGACGCCGCGCCGTCGCTCCGCCTGCACGTCCACCTCTGCGGGACCGTCGTGCCATACGACGCCGAAGAGGTGTGGGAGCGCGGAGTGAAGGTCGTATCGGGCAACTACTATTTCGCCGAATCGGTGGCCGAGGGGACTGTGGGATATATCATCGCGGCCCAGCGCGAGCTGCCGTACTACAGCGAAAGGCTGGGGAAGGAGCGGATCTGGAAGGGATCGCGCGACATAAACCGCGCGCTGCTCGGCAAGACCGTCGGGATCGTCAGCTACGGCACGATCGCCCGGCACCTCGTGCGTATGCTCCAGCCCTTCAGGGTGAGGATACTCGTGTACGACATCGTTCCGCTTCCGGCCGCCGACAAAGAAAGATACGGACTGGAGCAGGCCTCCCTTGAGCGGGTCTTCTCCGAGAGCGACATCGTGACGGTCCACACACCGCTCTACGACGCCACGCGCGGCCTCGTGAGCCGCGAGCTCATAGGCACGCTGAAGCCCGACGCCCTCTTCGTCAACACCTCGCGCGGAGAGATCATCGACGAGGACGCGCTGGCCGACAGGCTGGCGACGGGGGAGATCAGGGCTGTCCTCGACGTCTACCGCAAGGAGCCGCCCCCGCCCGAGAGCAGGCTCTACGGGATGCCGAACCTCATCATGATGCCGCATATGGCCGGCCCGACGGTCGACCTGCGAAGCTACATAGCTCACGAACTGATCGGCGAGGCTCACGGGTTCATCGATCAGGATAAGCCGCTGAGCCATGAGATTACCCGCGAAGCCGCCGCGCACATGAGCCGTCGCTGACGGGCGGCCGTATGACTGAAAACAGCGGAAGGAGACATAAAATGAACAACGGAGAATACAGGGACCCCGGACAGGGACAGACCTACTACCCACCGATGCAGAATCAGCCGTCGAGGCTGGGACTCGTCGCGATGATCCTCGGCATCGCCGGCCTCGCGACCGGCACCCTCGAGTGCTCGGTGGCCGCGATCATTCTCGCCTGCTTCGCGAAGGGACGTGACGGAGAGTATAACGTCCGGTCGAAGACCGGGCTCATCACCGGCATCGTCGGTGCCGCGCTGTGCGCGGTAAGGATGGTGCTGATGGTGATCTTCAGCATTCTCTGGGTCGGAACTCTCTCGGCGCTGCTCGGCGGACTGTTCGACGGTATCGCGGAAAACGGCGCCCGCGTCGCGGTCGCCGCGGGGCTCCTGTTCTGAATCCTTCCGGCGCGGTCTCCGCGCCGGAATTATTAAATACCGAAAGGACCTGAAAATGATAAGACTGGGCGTTGTGGGGACCGGACGCGGGAAGGTATTCATGAATCCTCCCGAACACACCGATTTCAAACTGACGGCGGTGTGCGACAGATGCCAGGACAAGCTGGATCTGTGCAAAAAGAGATACGACAGGGACGGAACGCTGCGCACGTTCACCGACTACGATGAGATGATACACAGCGGTACGGTCGACGCCGTCATCCTTGCCAACTATTTCAACGAGCACGCGCCCTTCGCGATAAAGGCGCTGAACGCGGGCCTGCACGTCATGTCGGAGTGCGCGGCGGTGAACACCCTGGGAGAGGGCGTCGAACTCTGCCGGGCCGTCGAAAAGAGCGGAAAGATCTATATGATCGCGGAGAACTACCTCTTCACGAAGGTCAGGCTCGAGATGAAGCGGCTCTACGACGAGGGAGAGCTCGGACAGATGCTCTACGGCGAGAGCGAGTACTGCCATCCGATGGACAACCGCACGACGTACACCATCGCTCCCGGAGAATATCACTGGCGCAACCAGATACCGGCGACATACTACTGCACCCACGCGATAGGGCCGGTCATGTACATAACCGGAACGATGCCGGTCAGAGTCAACGGGTTCGTCGGCATGCACGCCGACCAGAGCTACCGGGGCGACGAGTTGCGCGGACAGGATCCCGTCGGCGTGATCGTCAGTCAGATGGACAACGGAGCGGTAGTGCGCACGATGCAGGGACCCGTGAGAATCCCGTCCGGCAGGACATGCATCCACGGAACGATGGGCGGCGCCGAGATCGACAGAATGACCGGCAACCTCACCGTCTGGCACGACGGCAGCAACAAGTGCGGTCAGCCTTCGATCAGGACATACAACCCCGACTGGCCCGACTTCGGAGAACTCGCGAGCGCCGCGGGACACGGCGGAGGCGACTTCTGGACGATGTACTATTTCAGCCGGGCGATCAAGACCGGCGAGCAGCCCTGGCTCAACGTCTACCGGGCGTGTGCGATGTCGTCGGTGGGAATCCTTGCCTGGAAGTCGGTATGCTCGGGCGGACAGAGCTTCGAGATGCCCGACTTCGCCTGCGAGGAGAAGCGGAAGAAGTACGAGAACGACAACTGGACGCCCTTCCTGAAGGAGGGCGAGGACCCGGCCGGAAAGCCTCCGCGGACGGTCTCGCCCTGGAAGCCGACCGAAGCGGCGCACGTGAAGGCGCGCGAGGTCTGGGAGTCGAGGCACTACTGGGGCCTCGGATTCGACCAGAGCGTCATCGACGAGTTCTACACGGGGAAGAACTGACAGACAGTAAAAGACCGGGCGGCCGTTTCGGCTGCCCGGTCTTTGCATGACACGGTGAGCAGAGTAAGAATGATTTCCCGGTCTTTTCAGACGGGGAGACAGACCGTCGTCCGGACGCGGCGACCGGCGCGGAGCAGGCCCGTCAGATGTTCCGGTGCGGCGGGAAGGGCGAGAGCCTGTCGTCGGCGAAGCGGGCGCGGGCGGCCCTGTCCCTGAAATCGGGGATGTCGAAGGGCATTCCGCCGTTCTGCACCGACCGCCAGCCGAGTATGCCGAGCGCGGACATCGAGCACGCCGTGTAGACGTCGGGGAAGGGGACCCTCTTTCCTTCGCAGGCTTCAAGGAAGTACCTCATCACCCAGTAGTCGCCTCCGCAGTGCCCGCAGCCCTCCGCTGCGGAGCCGTCCTCCGCCCATTCGGCCTCGTATATCCGGTCGGCCGAGGTCACGCCTTCGGGCAGCGACCATTCGTTGTAGCACAGGCGGACGTGCGTGCTTCCGCTCCCGCGGACAGTCTCCGCCGAGCCTTCGGTGCATGAGAGGCGGAACCAGTTGCTGCGCGGCGACATGTAGCACGAGCCGGCGACTCTCATCACGGCGCCGCCCGTCGTCCTGACCATCATGATGCCGGCGGCGTGAGGCCGGATCCTCCCGAACTGCGCGGCCCTTTCGGGGTCGTCGAGCGCTGCCATCGCAGTGACCCGCACCGGCAGCTCGCCGGTCATGAAGATGAGCGGCCCGATCGAATGAGAGCAGTAGTAGGTGACGGGAAGGAAGGTCCGCCAGTGCGTCCCCGGCGACGCCGGAGGCGCCGCGGGAGGCTTTACCGGGTGGACGTATTCGCCTTCGGCGAATACGAGCTTCCCGAGCGTCCCGCTCTCATAGAGGCGCTTCAGCTCGAAATTGCTTTTCGTATACGGATAGTTCTCGGCCATCATATAGACGGCCCGGCTCTCCTCGGCCGCTTCGCAGAGCCCGACGGCCTCCGACATCGTTCCGGCGGCGGCGGTCTCGCTGAGCACGGCGTATCCCGCGCGGAGCAGCCTCGACGCGGCGGGGGCGTGTTCGTGGAAATAGTTGCACAGCACGACGGCGTCGAACTTCCCGGACGAGAGGAACTCTTCTGCGTCGGTGTAGACGGCGGGGAAGTCGCCGGCGGCGGCGCAGATGCCGCGGACTTCATTCAGCTTTCCGAGGTCGGCGTCGCACAGGGCGCTCACCCGTATGTCGAGCCCGGCACCGTATACCGTCTTTGCGCAGGTCCTGCCGCGTCCGCAGCCGAAGATCCCGATATTCAGGCTCACAGATATCACCTCCGTTGCGATGTCCCGGACCCTGAGATCCGGAAAAAGAAAACTCCTCCCGGTCCTGTTCCGCCGGGAGGAGAGACTGGACTGGCCTACCCGACAGGATTCGAACCTGCGACCTCAAGAGTCGGAGTCTTGCGCGCTATCCAGCTGAGCCACGGGTAGATGTGACAGCTGTATTATTATACAACCGCGAGGCCGTTTAGTCAAGTGAAATCGCGCATTTGTGCCCCCCGGCGGGCCGGAAAAGGCGAATTTCGCCGTATTTATATTATTTTTCCCGCTGTTGTTTCATTTTTCTCTTGACAAATCCCGATTTTGCGGTATATAATATTACGTCATTGTGTATTGGCAGTCATGTCGAAACAAGCGAAAGCTTCCGACAAAAACGAACGGGAGGTGCCGAAATGCTCAGAACTTACCAGCCTAAGAAGCGCCAGCGTCAGAAGGAACACGGCTTCAGAAAAAGAATGAAGACACTGGACGGAAGAAACGTACTCAAGAGAAGGCGCGCAAAGGGAAGAAAGAGACTTTCATACTGAACTGATCCTTCATAGAGCAACCTGTCAGATCCGGCGGCCGTCAACGGCAACGCCGGATTTTCAGGCTGTGAACGCGGAGCGGGGGACGCCGGCATCCCCGCACGGATCCGAGCCGGGACAGAGACACAGGACATAAGACGCGGAAGCGGCTTGATCAACATGAAGAATACACCGATCACAGAGAATTTCCTTTATCAGAAGGCATACGCGAAAGGCAGAAGGCAGGCCGGAAGGTACACGGCCGTCTATATTCTGCGTGACCTGAAGAACCGCAGGTTCGTAAGATCCGACCCGCTGCACCGGCCGCTGAACAGGCTTGGAGTGACAGTCGGGAAGAAGACCGGCGGGGCCGTCGAGCGCAGCAGGGCGAAACGGCTGATCAGGGAGTCGTACAGGCTCATCGAAAAGGAACACGGCGGGGAACTCGAGCACGGATATCTGGTCGTTATAGCCGCACGGCAGAGCATTGCCGGCGCGGGATGCGGCGAAGTGAGAAAAGACCTGGAGAGGTCGTTCGAGAAGCTCGGTATCCTGAAGAGGGAAGCGGGTGCCCCGTGAAACGCGCAGCAATAGGACTTGTCAAACTTTACAGAAAGCATATCTCTCCCCTGAAACGTCACCCGGCATGCAGGTTCACGCCCACATGCTCTGCCTACGCCGTCGAGGCGTATGAAAAACGCGGCTTTCTGGCCGGCACCGTGCTTACGGTCTGGAGAGTGCTGCGGTGCAATCCGTTTTGCACCGGAGGCTACGATCCGGTCCCCGAACGCGGGTTCCGGCGGGTAAAAAGGGAAGATCTGCTTGAGGGCATCTCGCTTGCTGCGGAAGACCCGGATTCCGGTCCCGATGGTGCGGCAACGGGAACGGAAACAGACAGGTGAAACGTGAAAACGGCACCGGAAGGCGCCGCGCGGAAGAGCCGGAGACCGTTAAAGATCAGAAGAACGCTCCGCACGATTTGACACAGGAGAGAAAATCCCGCACCGCCGCGGGAAAAAAAGAGAACGACAATGATTGATACCATCCTTTGCTGGATAGGTTCCTTCCTCGGCTGGCTCGACAAGGTGACCGGCAACTATATGATAGCCCTTTTCCTTTTCGCCCTCATCGTCGAGATACTTATGCTGCCTTTCAGCATCATTCAGCAGAAGAATCAGATCAAACAGGCAAAACTCAGGCCCAAGGAGATGGCCATAAGGAACCATTACAAGGGCAGAAACGACAAGGTCACCCAGCAGAAGGTCACGGAAGAGATCCAGAAGATGTACCAGGACGAGCACTACTCGCAGTTCTCGGGCTGCCTGCCGATGCTCCTCCAGCTTCCGGTCATCCTGGCCCTCTATCAGGTGATCATCGACCCGCTCCACTACGTCCTCGGCGTCGCCAAGGACGCGATCTCGGCCATGCAGAGCTTCATCTCGTCGCAGGTCGAGGCCGGTATATTCGACGCCTCATTCACGTCGAGCCGCGGCTCGATCGCGCTCATCAACAAGCTCGGTGAAAAGGGGATCGAATTCTTCAGGGGAGTCGTCGAATACTGCGACGGCAGTGCCGACATCAAGATGGCCGGAGCCGACGTCTACTCCGCCTTCGAACAGATCATGGGCAAGCTCCCGAACTTCAGGGCTCTCGGGATCAACCTCGCGGAAACGCCGTCGATCAAACAGCCGAGCTGGCTGTGGCTCATCCCCGTCCTTACCTTCCTCGTATATTTCGGCAGCATGAAGCTGACCCGCAAATTCAGCTATCAGCCCAAGTCGGGCGATCAGGCCACCGACAAAGCGACCGGATGCTCGAACAACGTGATGGATGTAATGATGCCGCTCTTCTCGGTATACATCACGTTCATCGTCCCCGCCGCCATCGGCGTATACTGGATCTTCAAGAGCATAATCGGCACGGTGAAGCAGTTCATCCTGCACAAGGTCATGCCGGCGCCGGTGTTCAGCGAAGAGGAGTACAAGGCCGCCGAACGCGAATACGCGGGCAAGGCTCCGAAAGACACGAAGAAAAAACTCGACCCGAGCGAGATGGGGTCCGACCCGAACTCGCTTTTCAGACAGGACGCCGAGGATTACGTCTCTCCCGAGGAGGAGGCTGAGATCGCCCGCCGTCTGGGAGCCGGCGACGCGGATGAAAGACCCGGCGAGAAAAAGAAAGACGGCGGCCTGATAGATCAGGCGCCGCTGAAAAAGTAATGCGGAAGCAGATGTTTTCCGTGAATCATCAAGGATAATAATATCATGGAATTTGAGAAGGATATCGAAAGAGAAGAAGACGCCGCCGGATCCGGCAGGCAGAAATACACCCGCAAAGAGATCACGGTCAGGGCAAAGACGGTCGAAGACGCCGTCGCGCAGGCCGCGGCCGAGTTCGGAGCGGACGTGTCGGCCGTCGAGTACACCGTGACCTCCGAGGGCAAGCGCGGCTTCCTCGGGATCGGCGCCTCCGAGGCGGAGATCGTCGCGAGGTTCGTCCCGGCGGGAGAGAAGAACGCCGTGAACTTCATCAAGACCGTCGTGAGCGACATGCAGATGAACGCCGAAGTGACGAGCGGATACAACGAAGAGGGCGACCTCGAGATCAACGTCGTCGGCGAGTCCGCCGGCATACTCATCGGTCATCACGGCGACACGCTCGACGCCCTGCAGTACCTTGTCAATCTCGCCGCCAACAAGCGCGAGAACGGCGTGCGCGGCGACTTCATCAGAGTCAACCTCGACGTCGAAGGCTACAGAGCGAAGCGCGAGGAGGCCCTCCGCACGCTCGCGCGCAGGAACGCGGAGAAGGTTCTGAAGTACAAGAAGAGCATCATGCTCGAGCCGATGAGCCCCTACGAGAGACGGATCATCCACTCCGAGGTCCAGCAGATCCCCGGAGTCTCGACGAACTCGATCGGCAGCGAGAACAACCGCAAAATAGTCATCTATCTCGACGCCGGAAAGTCCGCCGACTGACATGCGGCGGTAAGACACAAAAAAACGCGGGAGCGCCCCGAGCGCTCACGCGTTTTTTTGTGTCTGTTATTTTCCGACGCAGAACGATGAGAAGATCTTTTCGGTGACATCGGCGGAGACCGCGCCGGCCCCTCTGCCGTCGAGCTCCGAGAGGGCCCCTGCGGCGTCCTCCAGGCACACCGAGAGTATGTCGGCCGTATACCCGTCCTCCATGGCCTTTCGGGCCGCACGGAGGCCGTCAGCCGCCCTGTCGAGGGCGTCGCGCTGTCTGGCGCTCGCGACGACGGCGTCCTCGGCGATGTCGATGCTGCCGTCGATGAAGAGCTCTTCTATCGTCTTTACAAGGGCGTCGAATCCCGAGCCGTCGAGCGGGGAGACGCGGAGCCTGTGCGGGAACGTCTCCCACAGAGATACCGCGTCGGGGTGCGCCGGCAGGTCCGACTTTGAGAGCAGTGCGACCGTCTCTCCCTCTCTTCCGTCCCGCAGGCTCCCGGCAAGGAGCAGGTCGTCGGCCGACGGGGGAGTCGGGCCGTCTATCATATAGAGGACGAGCTCGGCGCCGGCTATCCCGGCGCGCGCCCGGTCCATGCCTATCGCCTCGACGGGATCGGCCGGCCCGCCGTGTATACCGGCGGTGTCGGAGAGGAGCAGCGTGACGTCCCCCGCCGCGACTTTCGCGGTGAGCGTGTCGCGCGTCGTGCCGGCGATGTCGGTGACGATGGCGTCGTCGCGGCCGGTGAAGCGGTTGAAGAGGGTGCTCTTGCCGGTGTTGGTGTTGCCGCATATGACGGCGGGGATGCCCTCCGCGACGGCCCGCCCGGTGCGGTAGCTCATGCGGAGAGCGTCGGTCTTTTCCGTCAGCGACGACAGCCTCTCCGCGAGTTCTTCGTCGGGCATGCTCCCGAGGTCCTCCTCGGGGAAGTCGATGCGCACGTATATGTCGGCCAGCAGCGACGTTATCCCGTCCCTCAGCGACGAGCAGGCCTCCGCCAGCTTTCCGTTCATTCCCGAGTGCGACAGCCGCAGCTGGGCGTCGGTGCCGGCATCGATGAGCAGCCCCAGCGCCTCTGCTTCGGTAAGGTCTATCCTTCCCGACGCGAAGGCCCGGCGTGTGAATTCGCCGCGTTCGGCCTGCCGCGCTCCCGCCGCGAGCGCGGCGGCAAGCACGGCGCGGGTCACGAGGATCCCGCCGTGGCAGGTGATCTCGAGGGTGTCCTCGCCGGTGAACGACCCGGGACCGCGGAAGAACACCGCGAGTCCGGTGTCTATGTACTCCCCGGGCTTCTCACCGCCGGGGCGGCGGATCCTGCCGTAGACCGCGGTGCGGGGACGTTCGTCGGGGTGCGCCGCGCCGGCCGGGAAAAAGATCCTTCTCCCGATCCCGGCCGCGTCCGGTCCGGATATCCTTATGAGCGCCACTCCGCCCCTGCCGGGGGGCGTGGAGACCGCCGCTACGGTATCGAGCGCGCGGGAAAGAGTGGCGGAGACGGCCGGTGAAGAGGAAAGATCAGGCATTTTCGCCTTTTTCTGCCTTTTTCGGCGCCTTCTGTGAGGGACGGCGTCCGTGCGAGCAGAGAAGCTCGAGCGAGCGCGGGATCACGCCTATCTTAACTTCCGGCACGTCGGTGGCGAGTTCGCCGTCGAGCGACCAGTCGGTCCCCTCCGGCAGTTTGAAGCTTATCTCCGACGCCCGCAGGAAGACGAACATGTCGGAACTGAGGTCGGACGACGCCGCGGCCGCGATGAGCCGGTTGAACTCGTTTATGTCGTTCGGCTTGTACGCCAGCACGATCTCGAGCTTTCCGTCACCCATGTCGACGAGAGTCCTGTCGAGCTTGACGATCTTGCCGACCGAATATGTGTTGCAGACGCCTCCGAACACGAAGTCGCCCTCGATCTTTCTGCCGTCGGCGACGCATACCGTGTGGATCGGCCTGATCCTGAAGAAGTCGCCGATCCCGTGAAGCACGTAGGCAAGGTAGCCGAGCGCGTTCTTTACCGGCTGCGACGCTCCGTACGACGACTGCGAAAAGGCGCCGAACGAGGCGATGTACGAGAATGTGCGGGAGTCGCCGAACCTGCCGGTGTCGATCGGCAGAGTCAGGCCCTCGCGCATCGACAGCGCGACGTCGGTCGCGGCCTCTCCCGGGTCGAGCGGGATGCCGAGACCCGACGCGAAGTCGTTCGTCACGCCTGTCGGGATGTAGCCGACTGGCAGCGACACCCCGGCGGATATCATTCCGCAGTTCACCTCGTTGAGCGTGCCGTCGCCGCCGAGGCAGACGATGCCGTCGTATTTCCCCGACGCCGCGGCGGCGGCCGCGAGCTTGCCCGCGTGACCGCGGTATCTCGTGTACCTGACGGTCGGCTGGACGCCTCCAGAGGTCAGGCGGTCGATCACGGTGAAGAGCGAGTCCCTGGCCTTTAGCGTTCCGGATACCGGATTGACGATCATAAAAGCGTTTTTCATTTTACGTATTCACCTCTCTGCGGCCGTCTCCCCGTCCCCGCCGGTGTATCCGGCTCCGGATCCGGTAACGGCCGTTCTGTATTCTTCGTATGTGAGCAGTATCCCGAGCGCGCGGCGGAAGGCGCCGGCGCTCATGCCGGGCGGCAGGCCGAGCCTCGTCCCCAGGCGGTCGCGCGCTTCGGCGCTGCCGGGCAGTCCGGTAAGGCCGTCGGCCATGAGGTCGGCCGCCGTGATCTTCCTGGCGTAACGCACATCCCCGGCTCCGCCGTCGCCGGCGCGCTCACCGTCCTGCCCGTCGCGCGGGCCGGAGGCGTCTGATCCGCAGCTCTCCGCAAGCTTTGAGAAGAGATCGCGCAGTGTCTGCCGGTCGGTCCCCTCGACGCCCAGCACCCCCTCGGCCGAGGGGGCTTTTTTGCGTTTCTCCATACCCTCGACGCGCGGTACGTACAGCCTTATCTGCCGGTCGGGCGGTATCATTCCGCATATCTTCGAGCGTATGACGCCGCCGGCGCCGTCGGGATCGGTCAGGATCACGACGGGCGTCTTTTTCGCGAGAGCGCGTATGAGGGCCTGCTTTTCGGTGTCGCGGAAGATGCCGAAGCCGTCGGTGGTCACGATGGCGGGGGCATCGACGACAGAGTCGACGCGCAGGCTGTCGTACCTGCCCTCGACGATCACGGGATACGGGATCCTGATCTTTTCCCGGCGCGGCGCGGCGGATTCTTTCCGGTCTGTCATCTCATTCACCGGAAGCCTTTCCGGCGCCTCTTACGATGTCCCCCTCAAGGGGAGATATGTCACCGTCGACAGAGGCGAAGAACACCATCCCGGGATGCGGCGCCGAAATTAACGCGTTTCCTTCGGCGTCGAAGAGGCTCCGGAAGACGAAGGGTATCCCGGTGCGCCCGGGCGTCAGGAGCTCCGCGGAATCGCCGGCGGCAACCCGGTTCTTCTGTATGAATCTGAACACGCGCTCCCCGCGCGCCGCGGCTTCGGCCGCGGCTCCCCCGGGGATGTCTCCCGGCGCTGAGACGGCGAGGAAGGGGCGTTCTCTTATGTAATCCGTGTCACGCACGACCTGCGCGTTCTCCGCGGGCGTGACGTGCAGGAAACCGGTGCAGTATTCCCTGTGCGAGACCGACTCGAGCTCCCGCATGAGGGAGGGGTCGGGCCTGAAGTCTTCGGGAGCTCCTCCGGCGCGGACGTGATCCGCGAGGGCATCGACGGCGATGCGGTACGCCCCCGTCACGGCGGCGGCGTAGTATGCGGATTTCACTCTGCCTTCGATCTTGAACGACGAGACTCCCGCGGCGGCAAGCTCTCCGATAAAGTCGATGAGACAGAGGTCCTTCGATGACATAATGAAGGTCCCGTACCTGTCCTCCTCCACCGGGATCGGCTGCCCCGGACGCTTTTCCTCGATGAGCGCGTAGTTCCAGCGGCAGGGCTGGGCGCATTCGCCGCGGTTGGCGTCGCGGCCGGCGAGGGCGTTCGAGAGCAGGCAGCGCCCGCTCCAGGAGACGCACATCGCGCCGTGAACGAAGACCTCTAGCGATACCGGGGCCGGAAGCGCCTCCCTGATCGCGGAGATGTCGGATAGACCGAGCTCTCTCGCCAGCACGAGGCGGGACGCCCCGGCTCCGGCGTACGCGAGCGCCGTCCGGGGGCTCGTCACGCCGGCCTGGGTCGAGATGTGTATCTTCGCGCCGGGTATGACCTCTCGAAGCAGCGATATCACTCCCGGGTCGGCGGCGATGAAGCCGTCGATCCCCATGCCGGATATGTTCCGGAGAAAGCGCTCAAGTCCCGGGTATTCGTCGGCGCGGGGAAGGGTGTTGACGGTCAGGTAGAGCTTCTTGCCGCGCGCGTGCATGTAATCCGACGCCTCGCCGAGCTCATCTTCGGAGAAGTTGGCGCAGGCCGAGCGGAGGCCGTATCTCTTTCCGGACAGGTATACGGCGTCGGCGCCGAAGCGCTCAGCCGTACGGAGCTTTACCGGGTCGCCGGCGGGAGCAAGCACTTCCGGCTTTACGAAGGTCCGCGGGGGCCCGGCCGTCACTGTCTTCATTTTACCTGTCCGATCTCAAAGCTTCCGTCGGGGCCGACCGAAACTCTGACTTCTTTTTCGGCGCAGTTGAAGAAGCGGCCCCTGTAGTCCGGCCGGTTCTTCGCCGTGTGAGCCGACGCGGTCTCGATGACAGTCGTCGTGAGTATGTTCTTCGGGTGCATCGAGAGCACGCCTCCCATCGCGTGGTCGCGGGCCATGCCGTGGTGAGGCCACTTCATGAGGTCGGGGGCGTCGCCGACGCTGTCGGCCCAGAGGCTGACCATGCGGTCGAAGCTTTCGTCGGTGATCTCCGTCGTCCGCTTCATGCAGTCTCCGGTGAAGAGGATCCGCCTTCCGGCATACGATATCTTCATCCAGAGCGACGCCGAATTGATGACGCATGTCCCGATCCTCGGCGAGTTTACGTCGCCGCCGAAATATCCGTTCACTATGACCCGTTCGATGAGCGAGGGGTCCGCCCAGTCGCAGTCGGGCGGGTAAAGGGTGATCTCGGCCCTGTGCTCCCCCTCATCGGGGAAGAAGAACCGTACCGGACCGCAGCCCCGGTCGGCAAAGCCGGTCTCGGTGACGGTCGCCCGGGGGTGGTATCTCTTCAGTGCTTCGGCCAGTCTCGGCCGGTATTTTTCGTCACCGTTGTCCTTCGTGCCCTCCGGCAGAGTGCAGGATGACGGCGTGTATATCCTGTCGAATATGAATCCGGGGTCGGGCATTACCGTGTCGAGTACGGCGCTGACATGGTCGATGTGGAAGTGCGAGAGCACCCAGACGACGTGCATCGGGGCGTCGGGCGAGACCTCTTTTTTGACCTCGAGCATGCGCGACAGCAGGTCGCGGCTGCCCGGCATCCCTCCGTCGTGGATGAGCATATGCCTGTCGAGGACGAACATGAATCCGTCCGATTTTACAAAATCCGGGTGGGTGGGGAAGACGCAGCGGAGCACTCCGTCGGTCTTTGCGGTATCCTTGATATCAAACATTCCGGTGCCTTTCAGTTGCCTGCGGTGTGATCGAAATAGCCGATCTTCGTGACCTCCGCCGCGTCGGCGGCGGAGTCGGCGGTGAGCCCGCCGAGTTTCGCTTCCTCTGCTTCGACGTCGGCGAGTTTCGGCCTTGTTTTCGGGTGACGCGGCGTGAAGAGCACGCAGCAGTCCTCATAGGGCAGCACCGACGTCTCGTAGCTGCCTATCTTCCTCGCCGTCGCGATGATCTCCTCCTTGTCGAGCCCGATGCAGGGACGGAAGACCGGCAGCGACACCGCGCTGCCCGTCACCTTCAGAGCCTCCATCGTCTGCGACGCCACCTGCCCCAGGCTTTCGCCTGTGATCAGCGCCCCGCAGCCGCCCGCGACTGCCAGCCGCCCGGCGGCGCGCATCATGTATCTGCGCAGCAGGAGAGTGAAGTACTCCTCGCTGCAGTGCCCGGCGATCTGCTCCTCGATCTCTGTGAGAGAAACCGAGTAGAGACGCATGCTGCCGTTCCAGCGGCTGAGGATCTTTGCGAGCGCTATTACCTTTTCCTTCGCCTGGATCCCGGTATACGGAGGCGTCTCGAAGTACACGGCGTCCAGTTTTACGCCGCGTTTCGCCATCATCCAGCCCGCGACGGGAGAGTCGATCCCCCCCGAGAGGAGGAGCATCGCCCGCCCGTTCGAACCGACGGGCATGCCTCCCGCGGCGCGCACCTTGTCGGCGCCGACGTAGGCGAGGTTCTCGCGGACGTCGCACCGCACTGTGACGTCGGGGTCGTGCACGTCGACCCGCAGGTGGGGGAAGGCCCCCAGGATCCTCGCGCCCAGCTCGGCGTTTATCTCGGCCGAGTGCATCGGAAACCGCTTGTCGGCGCGCCTCGCCTCGACCTTGAAGGTGCGGGCGGCGCGGAGTCGCTCGCCGAGGTACGAGACCGTCAGCGACGCAATTTTTTCGAAATCGTGCCCGGTCGCGGCCGAGCGGCATACCGCGGCGATGCCGAATGTGGTCATCGCGATGCCGTAGGCTTCGGCGTATTCGGCGTCGGTCGGCTCGTAGCCGGGCGCCGGCTCGATATACATGACGCTCTGGCCTTTTCTCACGGTGAACTTGCCGCGTCCGATGCCGCCGAGCCGGTATTTCAGCTCGTTCGAAAGCAGGGCCTCGAAGGAGCTGCGGTTGGCTCCCTTGAGCATCATCTCGCCGTATTTGCAGAGAAATATTTCGCGCATTTCCTGTAACCGTTCTTTCCGGTATCCCAAAATTATAAGCTGCTGCTCCCGGTCCGGGCCGGCGGCGAGGTCAGTTTACGTAGTAGTTCGGGAAAAGCTTCTCCCAGACCTTCATGCAGCCGACCGTGTCGGCGATCGATGTGTGGGCGATGCCGTCCCACTCGATCCCGAAGCAGGCCATGGCGTCGGTGAGGCTCGCGTGTGTGACGTCGGGGCGGTGCTCCTGGGCGTATCTCACGAACTCGGCGGCGCAGTCGCGGACCTTTTTCTTGAGCTCGTCGCGCTCTTTCTCGGTGCCGTAGATGTTCTTGATGTGGCTGTAGTCGGTCGACACCCCGTAGGCGATGATGTTGTCGGCTCCGGAGAAGATCTCCTTGATCTTCGGGGTGAGATCGGCGAGTGAGGGGGCGTCGGCGACCATTTCGGGGGTGATCCCGTGGATCTTCTCGGTGCGCTTCCACTTTTTCGTGTGGACCGGCTTTACCAGTTCGTCCATCAGCTTCTCGCCGAAGGCGTTGCAGATGCTGACCGACAATATCTCGTCGTGATCGTAGAAGCCGGTGAGCTCGAGGTCGAAGAAGAGCACTCTCGCCCTGTCGGCTCCGTATGACGCGTTCCTGTAGGCGTCTCCCTCTTCGCGGCGTTTGGCGAGGTCCTCCTCGTAGCAGGCGCGGCAGAGCTTGCGGCGGAACCTCACGTCCTTTCCGCACTTGACGCAGAGCAGCGGCTGCCTGACCGTCGTTTGCTTGTCGTAGAAATAGAGGACAGACTTGTCGCCCGAGCGCCGGGTGAAGGCGACGGGCTCTTCGAAGAGCTCGAGGTGCATGGCCGCCAGGCGTTCGGCGGTGTAATAGCCTCTGGCGGCGGCCTTCTTTATCGTCATCCTCCGGATGACGCTTCCCGACGGCAGCGTGAGCTCTTCCTGCCTGCCCTCGGGGTTATACCACGATTCGGGATCTTCTTCGGCGACCGAATCCGAATCGAACCAGATCTTGATGCTTCCGTCGTTGAACTGTGAATAGGCAACGGGGTTGCCCGACGGGGTCAGGTGCATCATCCTGATGGTCGTGCGGTCGAGCAGATTGCCCGACTGCGCGGCGCGTGCTCCGGTCTGCGTTACCGTAGCGCCGGAGCGCAGTTTGACTGTGTCTTTCAAAACTGAGTGACCGTCTCTTTCGTATATAGATGCCGGCTCCTGCCGGATTGATATCTCTTCTAATCCTGCGGTCCCGTCAGAAATAGTAGTTTTCCCTGACGGTGCTGATCTTTCGGCTCTTCTTTATGTCTTCGTTGACCTCGATGCTGTCGGCGAGCTCCTTCGTTTTGCCCTCGATATAACCGACGAACAGCGGTGTCTTGATGTATTCCTTCAGCGGAACGTAATTCCCGAGCGACGAATCGTAGAAGTTGAAGAAATCGCTGTTTGCCGACTTTTTCCAGGCTCCCTCGTCGAGCGGCAGGCGCAGGAAGATGTGTATCGAATTGCCGAGCTCGAGTTTCTTCACCTTGCCGATATCGGTCTCCGAGACAGCCTTGAAGATGGCGTCGGCGTCCTCGCCGCCGTAGAGCACCTGGTCGCGGCAGAGATAGATCCCCGACGTGTAGCTCTCGCTCTCGCTGTTCTCGTTGTACTCCTTCACGAGGTCGTCGAAGGAGGTACCGCCCGCGGATGCCTTGGCGTAGGCCTCGTCGGCCCTGGCCTTGGCCGCTGCGGTCTCGGCCGCGCTCATGTCGCGGTACGAGATGTTGCCGCTGTCGTCGGTGATGTAGGTCCCGTCGTCGCTCTTCTCGGGGCACTCGTTGATGAAGATGCAGATCTGGGCGAAGCGGACATAGTTGTCCTGATAGTATTTCTCGACCGACGCGTCGGTGATCGCCTGCTCGCCGCCCGCTCCGAAGAGGTGATTCTGGAGCACTGTGATCTTCTTGTCGATGAGATAGCATTCGCGCAGCGTCTTCTCGTTGATGCCGTACTCCTGGAGCACGGCGTTGAACTCGGTCTTGCTGCCCGACGCGTACTTCTCGCGCAGTTCGGCTATCGCGTTGCCGACCTCTTCGGTGTCGGCTGCCGAAAGGGACAGGCCGAGCTCTCCGAAGAGGTGGAGCGACGTGAGATAGGTCAGCGCGTTCTGGTATATATATTCGCTGAAGACTTCGTCGTAGGTCTCGCCGGTGTCGCTCTCGAGCTTCCAGAAGTCGTCGAGCGAAGCCACGCCGTATGTGCTCTTCACCGAGCTGCCGTAGGCGTAGGCGAACTGCGCCTTGTAGCGCGAGAGCCAGAAGACGAACATGTTCTCGGTGATCTCGGTGCGGCCGAGGCGTAGAAACACGTCTCCCGTGCCCGAACATCCGGCGAAGAGCAGCAGCGGCGCGAGCAGCGCGGCGGCGAGTATGAAAGTGATTATGCGTGTGCGGGGGCGGGAAAGTCTCCCGCGTGCGGTTTTTCTGATAGATGACATGTCTCTGTATCCTCCGTGCGGCCGCGCGGCCGCATTTCCGGTCATATGCCCTTCAGACGGGCGTATTTGTTAAAGAGTTCGAAGACGTAAGCGGGCGCTTCGCTCTCGCGCGGCACCCTCAGAATGACGGCGGGGGAATCCCCCGGTATCGCCCTGATCTTTCCGCGGAGCATCTGCGACAGCTGCCCCCAGGCCTCCGTATCGAAATTCTTCTGCGAGATGCGGACTTCGGTCCCGTTCTGCGTGATCGAGCTCACGCCCAGGCGTTCGGCTCTGCTCCGCAGCAGCGCGACGTCGAGCAGCTCGGCCGCCGGGTCGGGCGGGCTCCCGTACCGGTCGGTCATCTCGTCGAATATGTCGTCGCAGTCCTCTTTCGAGGCCACGTGCGATATCCGCTTGTAGAGCGCCATCCTCTGCGAGGCCGACGGTATGTAGGACGCCGGCAGGTGGGCGTCGGTCCTCAGCGTCACCGAGCATTCGGTCTCCGTCCCGGGCTCGCCGGAGCTCTCTCCCTTCTCCTCGAGGATCGCGCGGTTAAGCAGCTTGACGTACAGGTCGTACCCGACGGCGTCCATATGCCCCGACTGCTCTGCCCCGAGAATGTTCCCGACGCCCCGCAGCTCCATATCTCTCATGGCGATGCGGAATCCGGCGCCGAACTCGGCGTACTCGCGTATCGCCTCGAGACGTTTTTCCGCGATCTCGCTCAGTGCTTTGTCCTTCGGGAAGGTGAAATAGGCGTATGCCCTCCTCGGAGAGCGGCCCACGCGTCCGCGCAGCTGGTGCAGTTGCGACAGCCCCATGCGGTGCGCGCCGGTGACGATGAGGGTGTTGGCGTTAGGCAGGTCGATGCCCGACTCGATTATCGTGGTGCAGACGAGGATGTCGACCGACCCCTCCGTCATCGCGCGCCAGATGTCCTCGATGTCGTCCTTTTCCATCCTGCCGTGCGCGACGGCTATCCTGGCTTCCGGAAAGGCCTTTTTCAGCGAATCCGCGACGCCGTATACCGTCTCGATGTAGTTGTGCAGGTAGAACACCTGCCCTCCCCGCCGCAGTTCGCGCCTTATCGCCTCGGCGAGGATCATGTCGTCGTGCTCGAGCACGTATGTCTGCACCGGAAGCCTGTCCGTCGGAGCCTCGTCGAGCACCGAGATGTCGCGGATGCCGGTCATCGCCATGTTGAGCGTGCGGGGTATGGGGGTCGCGCTGAGCGAGAGGACGTCGATGCCCGAAGACCTCTGCTTTATCTTCTCCTTCTGCGCTACGCCGAAGCGCTGCTCCTCGTCGACGACCAGAAGTCCGAGGTCACGGAAAGTGATGTCCTTAGAGAGCAGGCGGTGTGTCCCG
>JAEEGL011776325.1_pt1 | contig 22943 bp, 20 predicted proteins | sample 9134231 | NCBI WGS metagenome assembly JAEEGL01 (sample SAMN16246548, study PRJNA631951) | gut metagenome | biome: gut microbiome; feature: rumen; material: fiber-attached | host: Bos | place: Iran: Karaj | collected 2018-10 | reverse complement strand
TATGATTCGATCGGATGTGAGTTCGGGTACAAAGACTACATGGCGCTCAATACCCGCTGCGTGAGAGCTTCCAGCTCGGATTAACGCAGATCCGTCACGACGAAATCAGATCCCAATGAAGCGATGTCGAAGGTATAAACGGCATCGCTTTTCTCTTTCACGGAGAAATCAGACAAGCGGAACAGGGTCTTGGTCCCGTCCTCGACCGTGATGGCCACACGGGAGGGAACGGAACCGTCCATGTAAAGGACAACCGACTGCAACCCGGTCTCCTCGATTGCCGGGCTCATCTTGACGGCTTGCAGTTTCTTGCCGCTCAAGGTGACATCGGATACGTTATTAACCGTAAATGCTTGTGTCAGGGCGCTCAGCAGCGTGGCGGGATTCGCCACGTAATCGACAGACTCCGCCTCCACCGTCTCGATATAAGCCTCTTTGCTGCTCCGGTCCAGGGTCCAGCGCGTCTTACCGTCACTCCAGATCTCCATACCATTGCCCAAGACATGAAAAGCATTGCCGCGAAGGGAAGCGGTCCCATTTCCTTTAATGGGGACATCTCCCTGGACCTCGAACGTGTATTTGAACGACACTTCCCCGGAAGCAATCTGCCCGGCAAAGGCATCCAGCGGTCCCTGAGCCTGCACCAGCCAGGCACCAAAGAGCGCAACGCACAATAAGACTAATCTTTTCATTTCACGAACGCATTCAAGATTTCCTGGAGGCTATCCAAATCCTGTACCAAAACCTGGCGGGGCTTGGACCCTTCCTGCGGGCCGACGATGCCGGCCGCTTCCAACTGGTCCATCACGCGTCCAGCCTTCGCATAGCCCATGCCCAGCCGGCGCTGCAGGTCGGAGGTGGATCCTTTCTGGGTGGTGACAACCATCTTGGCCGCCTCAACGAAACGATCATCCAGGTCGCCCATGTCAATCATGCCACCGCCTTCTCCCTCGGCAGGCGAAGGATCGGGCAGATAATACGGCGTATTGTAAGACTTCTGGTAGCCTTGCTGATCGCCTACATAGTTGGCGATATCATTGATTTCCTTGTTGCTGACAAATCCGCATTGGATACGCTCCGTCTCGACGCCGGCATAATAAAGCATGTCGCCGCGGCCGATCAGTTTCTCGGCGCCAGGCATATCCAGGATCGTCATGGAATCAATGCGGGAAGCCACCCGGAAAGCAATACGAGTCGGGAAGTTGGTCTTGATGATGCCGGAGATCACATCGACGGAAGGACGCTGGGTCGCCAGGACCACATGGATACCTGCCGCACGTCCCTTCTGCGCCAGACGGATAATGGAGTTCTGGATGCTCTTCGAGGCCGCTTTCGTCTCCGGAGAGCCGCCGATGGACATAGTCAGATCGGCATACTCATCAACGATGGTGACCAGATAAGGCAGGAAACGATGGCCTTCAGTCGGCAGCAAGTGACGGTCTTTGTATTTCTCGTTGTAGAGCTTGATATTGTTGACCAGCGCCTTGCTAAGCAGTTCATAACGTTCATCCATCTCGATGCACAGCGATCGCAGGATTCGCTCCGCGTCCTTGGCCTTCTTGACGATGGCCGAGCTCCGCTCATCCTGCTCGTCGCCGGCATCCGGCAGGACCGCCAGGTAATGCTTGAGCAGGTTGGCATAGGACGAGAACTCCACCATCTTGGGATCGATGAAGACCATCTTCAGTTCAGAGGGATGCTTAGAATACAAAAGCGAAGAGACCAACACATTCAAGCCGACGGACTTTCCCTGCTTGGTTGCGCCCGCAATCAGCAGGTGCGGGGCATCAGCCAGATCAAACACTTTGACTTTTTGCGTGATGGTATAACCGATAGCCACCGGGAGTTCTGCTTTACTCTCCGTGAAAGCCGGATCGTTAAGCAAGGCCCGCAACGGCACGATGGAAGGCTTGTCATTGGCCACTTCGATGCCGACGGAATCGCTGAGCGTTACGATACGGACCCCTTTGGCATTGAGCGACATGGCGATATCGTCCTGCAACATCTTAATCGACGAAATCTTGACGCCCGGGGCCGGATAGACCTTATACAAGGTCACCGTCGGGCCCACGACCGCCTTTACGTCCTCCACCTGAATCTTGTAATTGGCCAGGGATGCCCGGATCTTGTTGTTATTGCGGATCAGTTCCTCAGAAGAGACCTCCTGCTTGCCGGAAGAATGCGTATCCAGCAAATCCAGCGGCAACATCTTGTAGCGCGGCAATTCGTCACGCATGTTGATGCGAGGCAGAGGCTGCGTAACCTCCGTAGAGAGGCCATCTTGGTCCCGGATCACCTCCATCTCGGAGACGGGGCCGGCCGGGGTGGCAGCAGGAGCAGGAGCTGGCTTCGGGGCGCGTTCGGCAACGACACGTGCAGGCCGAGGTTGCGGAGCAGGGGCGGGAGCCGGAGCTGGCTCCGCCCATTGAGATTCGGACTCTTCCTGTGCCTCCTTCGCAGGCTTGTTCGAGCCCAGACCGGCAATCCATTCAGAGAAGCGGGGACTGATCCAGAACCGCCATCCGGCGGCCAGTGCCAAGATCAAGACCAGTGTCAGCAGACGGCCGAAAAGATTATTGCTCCAGCCCGTCACGAAGGCTCCGCAACGACCGCCCAAACCACCGCCAAATGCATTGTCCGGGCCGAAAAGACCGGCCGTCCAAGACAGGATCAGCGACAGGATGAAAGCGCCAGAGAGAACTACCGCCGTCGTCTTCAAAAGCGAATACCGCCACTTATTGAGCAGGACCCGCGCCGCTGCAGCAGCCAGGATGATCACCAAAGCGAAACTGCCCAAGCCAAACGCATCACAGATCAAGAAACGCCCCAGGCGGAATCCCAGCTTGCCGGACGGGTTGTGGACCGCCTTGTCCGGAGACAGCATGTCCGGAGCGGTCAACAAACTCTGGTCCGCCTTCCAGGTAAAAAGATAGGACAGGCAACTGACAAAGGTATAGACAGCCAGCACAGCCAGCAAGAGGCCGAACACTTTCACGGCCGTTTCCCGTTGCCGGTCATCCCAAGTTTTCCAGAATCCGGGTTTCCGCAAGGTAGGCATGGTCTTCTTGATTTATTTCTTCTTGTTTCTCCAGTTGTTCTTCTTGTTCTTTTTCGAGACGGCCTGGCCCACGTTCATGGCCATGCCCGGACGGGAGAAGTTGGCATCCATGGCAATCTTGGACAGGGAGATGCCCTCCGGAACCTTGATCCGGTAGTCCGACAACTTCTCGATATCCTTGAAGATGGTCTCATCCGCCACACTGTCTTTGTTCCAGATCAGGTACTGCTGGCGCATGTACACCGCCAAAGAGGTAATCATCGCCCGCTTGACCTCACCTTCCGGCTCGGAAGCGATCAAGTCTATGATGCTCTCGATATTGCGACCGTAGTGGGCAGCCTTGACGGGCTTGACCTTGAGTGGAATGGTGAGCGGTTTGGTCTCCATGAACTCCGGCACGGGTGCCGGGAAAGGAGCATCAATATCCAAATCATACCCGGCAATCATATACAGGTGATCCCAGAGTTTCTGACTGTAATTCTCCTGCTGATGGACCTGGGGGTTGAGGATCTCCATTGACTTGACGACGGCACGGGCCTGCTCGCTGCGCTTATTGCGATCTTCGATCTGCTTCAACTGCTCGACCATCTTCAAAATATGGCGGCCATACTCCGGCATGGTCAGTTTTTCCCGTTCGGTATTATAATCCAACTTGATTGTGTTTTCTCCTGCTTCCATTTCTTTCTTGTTTATCCAAAGATACAAAGATACTGTTTTTTTCTTTACACGGAAACGACCTGATCCTCCTCAACGTACCACAAATAACCCCGTACGGCGGGATAACCCATCCGGCGATACAGATTCATGTAACGGGCGACTTGGCGGCCATATTGGGGCCGGGGGCCGCCAAACTTATAGTCAATCACGACCAAGCCTCCTGCCGTTTCGACCACACGGTCCGGACGGAGGACGCTTCCGTCAGTATCGATCAGGGAGCGCTCCCGATCGACGGACCGGACCGGACAGTCCGGATCCAGGCCGAACCAGGCACGCGCGACCGGGCCCGAAATCCGCTCCCGGAGGAACTGCTCCGCCTCCGCTCCTTGCCCGGGGGTCAGCGTGCCGTTCTGCACACTCTGAGCGACGGCCCCAGCCAGGTCTTCGAGCCTCTCCACCCGCGACAGGATCTCATGCAGCGCAATGCCTTTCCTCCGGACAGAGGCCCCTACGCCGACACTCCCGTCGGCTGCAAAGAAGTCAGCGGAATCCGAGTTGAATTTCAGCCGTCCGCGCTCACCTACCGGCGTATCCTCTCCCGATTCGCCCGCTTCCGGATTGACCGGGAAAGAAGGGTATGCCGCCGGCACCGGAACAACCTGTCCGCGCCGGGCACGCTTCATCCGGGAGAAATCATAAGGCTCGCCCGATTCGTACCGCTCGACTTGCAGGAAAGAGTACAACACCTGCGACAAATCAGCAAAACTGTTCGCCCTTCCACTCAGGACTGTCTGGGGAGGCCGGCAAGCAATCACATGCAGCACCTTTTGTGCTCGCGTCAGCGCCACATAGAACGTATTCAAGTTATCTACCAGGTTCAGATTCTTCTCGTCCTGGTAATCCGCGGCAAACAAGGTACTCGTCGTCGCAGCGGTCATATCCACAGAATAGATCGCCTTGCCGGACGCCGAGAACGGCGCCCCTTCCTCCAAATGGCACCAGCGGCTGGTCCGTATCCTCAGATCTACTTTTTCAGCAAAGGGGAAAATGACGGCCGGGAATTCCAAGCCCTTGGATTTGTGGATCGTGATCACCCGGATGGCATCCGCATCATCGGGCGAACTGACTTTATCTTTGGCTTCCTTCCAATAATCCAAGAAATGCCGGAGATTGTTTCCGTTGACTTTCGCCCAATCCTGGACGGCATCCATGAAAGACTGGATATATAACGTCTCGCCGTCAAAGAGCGCAGGATCGTGTTGCCGGAGTTCACGCAGCAGCGCTTCGCAGAGGTCGGACAGGGAGTGGAAACGCTCCGGGAAACGGATGTCCAGTTCTTCCGCCAGGAAAGCACTCACCTCATCGCCGGGATTCTCGAAACGGTCCAGCAACGCCACCAAGCGGCGCACGACAACGGAGGATTTGACATCCAGCGAGTCATCCGAAATGACCGGAATCCCCTCCCCGACCAGGAAAGAAGCAACCTCCGCACCTTCCTTGTTGTTACGGACCAAGACGGCCATATCCCCCCAGCGAGCCTGGTTCGCCCGCATCGAGCGAATACTCTCAAGCACCTCGGCCAACTCGTCTTCTTTGTCGCAAAAACTCACCCGCACCTGGCCGGGCTGCTCCTCCGGAGACTTCCGGATCTGATCCACATCGCCATACAAGGCCCCGATATTAAAACCGGCGGCGTGACACTCTTGCTGAAAGGCTTTCGCCGCATAAGGGAAGAAGGCATTGTTGAAATCTACGACCGCCTTCGCACTGCGCCAATTCTCGCGCAGCGGCTCCTCAACCGCTTCGGGGAAGGCCGCAGACACGCCGCTGGAAAGCAGTTCCCAATCGGATCCCCGCCAGCGATAGATGCTCTGCTTGACGTCTCCCACTACGAGGCTTTCGTTGCCGGAAGACGAACTCTCCCTCAGCAACGGCAGGAAATTCTCCCATTGAACCGTGGAGGTGTCCTGGAACTCGTCTAGCAAGAAATTGCGATAGCGCACGCCCAACTTCTCATAGACGAAAGGTGCATCGCTGCCGTCAATTATTTTCTTCAACAGCGTATTGGAATCGTCGATGCTGAGGACATTCTTCTCCTTCAGCAATTGCAGGAACTCCGCACGGAACTCCCGGGCCAGACCCAGCCCATACAACTGGCGCAGCAGGATACGGGCCGTACCATACACCCGGAATGGGGAGTCAAACAGGGCACAGAAGGCCTCCAGGGGTCCGGAAAGGTAAGGCTCTACCTGCGGAAGGAGATGGGATTTGGTTTTGGCGAACCACTGCGTGCTGTCCGCTGAGCGATTCAAGAAGGCATCCGTCGGTTTGGGAATCGAATCCCCGGGCTTCAACGCGGTCCACTTGGAGATAGCGACGAGGAATCCCCGGTTGGTGTCCGACAACGGGACGCCAGCCGTATCCATCGCGGTCACGACGCCGCGGGCTGCAGCAAGTACTTCTCGTTCAAAGTCCGACACGATCCGGCGGCATTCCTTCCGGATGGCGGCGAGACTCTCTTTCGACAGGGACTCTTCCTCGGCGATGTTGTATTTCCCGGCCAAAGCATCATGCTCTTCGCTGGAAAGGCGCTCCGCCATCTTGTACAGCCCCTCTTCCAAGTCTATGCGACCTCCCTTCTCGAGTTGTTCTCCGACGCTGTCATTCAGCCACTCAAGCAGTTTGGTATCCTTCTCCGTCAACGCATCCAGGATCCGGTCCACGGACTCATGGATGAGGGCATTCCGATCCAGTTCGATCTGGTAGGCAGAGAACTGGCCGATCTCCCGGGCAAAGGCCTTGAGCGTCTGCTGGAAAAACTTGTCAATCGTACTGATGGAGAATGCGCCATAATCATGCAAGATATCGACCAAAACCGCCTCTGCCCTCTTTTGCAACGCCTCGTTCGTCGGGAACAAGGCAGGGACGAAATCATCCCGATAGTCCGATCGGACAGGATCGGAAGCCAAGAGGCGAAGCTCCTTCAAAATACGGCTTTTCATCTCCGCCGTCGCCTTGTTGGTAAAGGTCACGGCCAGGACACCCCGGTACGCATAACGCTCCTCCGACGAAAGGAGGATGCGGATGTATTTCTTCGCGAGATTGAACGTTTTGCCGGATCCCGCGGATGCTTTCAATATCTGGATCATCGGCCGCAAATCGTTTTAAAATCACAATACTCGCAAGTCTTCCGGTCTTCCGTCCGTCGGAACGGGACGGCCGGATCGGAGAGCTCTTTCAACAGATCAGACAGTTTCTCTTTCATCAAGCTGCAAAAACGTCCGCTGAGCGGCACATCCTGCACCTCGGAGACGAAGAGACGGGAAGTCTGATAGACCGAATTGACCCGCTCCCACCCCGCCAGACGGGCATCCGCCCCTACAAACATATCATAGAGAAACAGCTGCAAGGCGATCTTGGGCCGTTTGGCACTTTTCTCCCCAAACAGTTTGGCGATTACTTCCTCCGCATTGTCATCCGTAATGTGGATATCCTCCTCTTCGACCCGCCCGGTCTTGTAATCCACAATCCGGACCTGACCTTGGCGAACGGAGTCCAGCCGGTCAATAAAGCCGTGGAAACGGAAGCCGTCGTAGGTCCAGAAGCATTCCCGTTCCAGACCGAGGATACGGAACTGCCCGGCACCGGCCGCTTCCAGATACTCTTTGTCCCGCTCAAGTATCTTCAATACCATTCGCAGCACGACTTCTTCGAAGACCAGGTTGCGACCGGTCACCTCCACGGTCCGGAGTTCCTCCAGGACATAACGCCGGATCAAGTCCTTGATCTGTCCCTTTCCCCGGAGCATGTCTTCCAGATCCTGCCGGGATACCGTCCCTCCGCGCGCTTCATACAGGGTATGTAACGTCTTGTGGCACACATTGCCGAACATGCCGGCATCCAGGGATTCGGACACTTCCGTATCCGGTTTGAGATGCCGGACAGAATGGTAGTAAAACTTCGCCGGGCAGGACAGGTAATTCTGCAAGGCCGTGGCGGACAGCAGCGACTCGCGGATCGTCCGGATATCGTCTTCGGTCTTGGGAATCAGGACTGCCTCGGGCGCAGAGGCCAGGACCGATTTAGCCAGGCATCGCTCCACAGGCACCCCGAAATGCAACTCAAGCTGCTTGATATAGCGACTCTCCTCGCCGGATTTCATATGCTCCGTGCGCGAATCATACAACAGCCACACCTGGGAGGCGCGCTGGATCATCCGGTAAAAATAATAGGCCCATACCGCATCCTGATATTCATACGTCGGAAGACCGAAACCCTTCCGCAATTCCGGAGGGACGAAAGAGGAACTCACGGAACGATGCGGGAAAACCCCTTCGTTGCAAGAAAGGATGATCAGATGATCAAAGTCGAGCGAACGGGTCTCCAGCGGTCCCATCACCTGCAGGCCTTTCAAGGGTTCGCCGCGGAACGGGACGCTCATCCCGCCGACCAGCCGGTCGAGCAGACGGAAATAGGTCGCGGGACGGATCGGAAGCACTTCCCGGCCCAGCCGGGTGACCGCCAGGTAGTACTCCCGCGCAAACTCCAGTTCCAGGGCCATCTCCGTATCTTCCAACAACTTGGGAGCCAAGCCGGTAAGCACGGACAGCTGATAGTTGCGGATCTGGGTAATCCCTTCGTCCGACTCGGCTGTCGGATCCGTGACAACGGGACGGAAGAGCAACTCAAAAACCGGATGTCCGGACAGGTCGCTCTGGGGGATATAATACTTTGCCTCCCGCTTGATCTGAGCCGCTTTTTGGCGGCCGGCTTCATCCAGGGCAGATTTGAAGACACTGTTGGAAAAGAGAGCCAGGACCTGCCGGTGATAGAAGTAGCATTCCCCTCCCTTGAAACGCAGATGAAGCTGCATGGCAGCGACATCGCTCATCAGCGAATACCATTCGCTTCCGCTCATGGGGTAACCCATGGTCACATTAATGTCGCGGATCGTTTCCGGGATCGAATTCAGCACCGGCGACAAGAGAGACTCATCCGGCAGCACGACCGCCGTATCCAGGCCCGGGCGTCCGATCTGCTCAAAGATCCGTGGAAGCTGTTTCGCCTGTCCAACCGAGGATGGTACGCTGATGACGTGGAACTGCGGGAGCGAAAGGCCCTCCGGATCGGTCCGGAAGGCCGGCGGGAAAGCCGCAACATTGTCCGCCATGAAGAATGACGACTTGTTGCGGCGGTCGCGTATCATTTCCGAAGCATAATCCCAGCAAAACTCGGCCAGACCGGCATCGCGCATCTTGGCCAGCAAGCGCTTCTCACATTCATTCAAGGCATTCAGCCCGACAAACACGAACTTCCCTTCCCCGGCGAAACAGTCTGAGAGCACATCGGCAACCGGACGGGTATCCAGTTCATCCGCCACCTTGCGGTATATCATTCCTTCATAGGCTCTGCCCTCCTGCTCCAAAGCAGCACGGAAACGCACATAGAGAGGAAACAGCAGATCCCAGATCTGCAGGAAACGGCTTTTGACATCCGGATTGTCGCTCTGGATGTCCACCGTCATACGGCCCTCCTTGTGGAAATGCTCCATAAAGCTCTCGATGGCTTTCCGCTGCCCCTCCGTCAGGTAGGAAAAGCTATCCTGCATCCCCTTGTAATCCGAGATATTGGTGAACAGGCGGGAAGGATCCACCCGATACTTGTCCACATCATCGAAATCACCCAGCAGGACGTCACCCCAGAAGATGAAATCGTCCAGGGATTCTGCCTTGGGATAGAGGGCCTTGTAGCAGTCATAAAGTTTCAGCAGGAGATGGACCCGGTCAGCCGGCTCCAAACCCGCTGCCCGGGCGAAGAAGTCATTCATCGTGAACATCTCCGGAGCTCGCAGCGGCTGATCGCCCCCCCTGACGCATTCGGAAAGGTATTTCATGAAGAAGACGCGGGACCGCCGGTTCGGGAACACGAACCGGCACTGATCCACCCGGCCTGCATTATAATAATGCGAGGCAACCTGCTTCAGGAAAGGAACCATAGTGTCTTATAATGCCAACGTGGCATCGGCATAGCGGGAAACCGCTTCCCGATGCGAGATGAAAAGGATGGTCTTCCGGCCTTTGCAAGCCGTCGCCAGATTGTCCAGCAGGACCTGCTCCGTCGCGGAATCCAGCGAGGAGCTGGCTTCGTCCAGGATCAGGACACCACCCGGACGGAGCAAGGCGCGGGCGATGGCCACGCGCTGGGCCTGTCCTTCACTCAAGCCGGCACCGACTTCGCTGCAAAGCGTATTCAGCCCGGAGGGCAGGTCAAAAACGAAATCAGCAGCCGCAATATGAAGAGCTTCCCGCATTTCCTCTTCCCCAGCCATGGCATTCGCCAGCAGCAAATTCTCGCGGATGGTTCCGCTCATCAGACTGTTGCCCTGGGGTACATACATGAAGTTGCAGCGCGTCTCGACAGAGGCCGGCACAGTCCGCTCACCATCATATAGATCGATCTGACCTTCATCCGGCTTGAGAAGAGCCAGGATCAGGCGCACCAGCGTGCTCTTTCCGACGCCGGTATGACCGGTGATCACGGTCGTAGTGCCCGGCTTGAAATCAAAGTCCAGGTCCCGGATCACCGTCTCCCGATCATCGGGATAGGCGAAACGCAGGCCGCTGACCCGCACGCCCGGGCAAGAGGAAAAAACGATATCGGGGCCTGCCGTCTCCAGCGGAAGTTCCTGCAACTCCATCAGCCGCTCCACCGAAGTCAGCGAATTGATGAACGCGGGAATATGCCGGCTCAACTCGGCAATCGGGCGCTGGACCTGGCCAACCAACTGGAGGAAGGCGGTCATCATACCAAACGTCACCGCCCCGCTCCGGATGCCGAAAACGCCCCAAAGAAAAGCCGCGGCATAACCGGAGAAGAAGCCGAAACTCATGAAGGTGCGAGCGATCGCATTGTAATTCAAACGCTTGACCGTATTGTCCCTGAGGTCATCCTGCAGCCACTCCATTTTCTCCATCACCCGCTCCGTACCGAACAGGGTCAGCACCAGCACACGGCGCAAGAGGTTTTCCTGGATATGTCCTTGGACTTCACTGTCTTTTTTCCGGATCTTCTCCGTCAGCTCCCGCAACAACTTGAAAAACATCTTGCTGCCCAGAACCGCCACAACCATCAAGATCAGCAGCACCCAGACCAGATTGGGCGCCATGGTAAGCAAGAAAACAGACGCCGCCAGAAGCTGGCAAAGGGTCAGGACTGCATCCGGAATCCGGTCGCAGATCAGATCCACCACCACACGCAGGTCCTCCTGCATGCGGTTGATGGCGTCGGCGCTGTGGAAGGTCTCGCGTCCGTTCCACGAACTGTGAATAATGTGGGAGAACAAGTCTTCCCGCATCCGCAGGCGGGTTTTGACATCAGTCAGTCCCTGCCAGTAATTGAATGCGACACCGGTGAAAAGCTGCACAAGCATCACTGCGATCATGATCCCCACGTAGGGCCCGATCGGCCGGTCGATGACGCCGCTCGCGATATCCACGAGCTTCTTGCACACCCAAACGAACGTCAGGGAAGCTCCGATCCGCACCAGACCAAGCAGCACGGTAACGGTAATCCGCCCCAAGACAGGGCGGATCATCGCTCCCAATCCCTTCATGCACGTTCGGAAATCCTTCATCGCCGTATTATTCGGAGACAACGCCCGCCTCTTTCCAGGCCTGCGCCAAGGCGGCGGCATCCCGGGCGGCAATGTCCTCTTCCACCTCGTATTTATCCAGCAAGAGAGCCGTCAGGTCCTCTACCGAGAAATCCTTCCCTTCGACCGACTCCCACAGGTATGCAGCACTCTCATTGAGAGAAATCATCTTGTTGAAATTGACCTGGGCCAATCCTTCTCCGACGACGATATGCTCTTTGCCGAGCTTGCGAAGTCTGAATCCGTCTATTATCTTCATATTCTTGGTTCTTACTTGATTCTGCGATAAATCCATAATAAATACCGCCGGACCGGGAGAAGCTTTCTCCAGATCGCGCCGTCGGTCACTTTCTTGACCGAGCCATTGGGCCGGATGATCTCCCGCACCGTCCCGAGAATGTCGGACAAGCGGCATGACTCCGTTCCGACGAGGTTGCCGTCGCCCATCAAGGTGACTTGGTCGCCCTCGATGCCGATGATGCGGTGAAGCACGTAACGCTGCGGAGCGATCCGCGCCAAGACAATGTCGCCCACCTGGACGGCATCATATTTCTTGAGATTGACACTGTCCTTCTCTCCCCGGATAAAGGGAAGCATACTGTTTCCTTTGGTCATCAGGATGACTTCGATTCCGCGCGCAAGCAGATCGGCGGCCTCCTCCAGGAGGATCTCATTCGGTACAACCATCTTATTCATTTTACAGCTTCAAAACAGACATCGGCCGCTTCGTGGTCCGGACGGCAGTCCAGCACAAAACAAGGGACCGTCGTCACCACTTGTTCCAGGGTCGCATGGAGCCCGTCCGCAATCTTCCGCTCGGACTTCAGGCCGGAGCAGGAAGAATAAACGGACGCATAAGCCTCTACGATATTCAAGCGGGTCGCCCGGTTCTCCGGACACTGCCGGATACGGACGATGGCGCCGATCGGCGCATCCAGGTTGCGATAGCAGGGCGTCTTGCCGCTCCAGGGCGATCCATATACCCGGACCTCTCCGTCCGCTTCCACGCGGATGACCGGATTGTCATCATTGAGCAGCTCCGTCCCGGGAATGTGCTCCAACCACTGGCGGCTGTGCGTGCTCTTGCCGGTGCCACTCTTTCCCAGGAACAAATACCCTTTCCCGCCCTGGATCACGACGGAAGCATGCATCTCCAGCGTGCCCAGACCCGCCGTCCGGAAGGCATACAGGATCATCAAGGAGTTGTTGAGGGCGAACACGGCGTTTCTGCGTTCCGGCACAAGGCTCAGCTGAGCTTTCGTAAAGGTCTCATCCGTATCCATCCGGCAGCAGATCGGCGCATGGGCGGTAGGAGCCATCTCGAAGCACCAGCCGGAAGCGGTCCGGTACAACTCGATCCGAGACTGCCCTTCCTCCTCAGGGACCTCCGTATACACGGGTGTTCTCTCTACCTCCGGCAACGAAGGAACCCATTCCAACGAAAAGATGGGATCTGTCTCCTGGACGGGGATTTCGAAGGGGGCGTACTGTCCCATCCTTTCCCACAAAGGATACCGATCCGGCATCACTACGTTGAAAACATGGCCTGCAACTCTGAACGACTTTTTCATAGTCAACAAATATAATCAAATCGATGGAATTATAAAGGTTTTTTTTGTTTTGTTCGAGAAGAAACGGTATTTTTGAATGCTAATTCAGAATTATTCAAATTAAATCTACCACTCATGAAAAAGAAATTCAGATGCCTCGTATGCGGATATGTCTACGAAGGTGAAAACCCTCCCGCAGAATGCCCTGTCTGCCACGTCAAATCTGACAAATTTGTCGAAATCAAGGAAGAAGGTCTCAATTGGGCCTGCGAACACAAGCTCGGAGACGGCCAGGTCGAAGATGCTGAGATCATGCAGGGCCTGCATGAGCACTTCACCGGAGAGTGCACCGAAGTCGGCATGTATCTGGCCATGAGCCGCCAGGCCGAGAGGGAAGGCTATCCGGAGGTGGCCGATGCGTTCAAGCGCTATGCGTTCGAAGAAGCGGAACACGCTGCCCGTTTCGCCGAGTTGCTGGGCGAGATTGTCTGGGACACCAAGACCAATCTTAAGAAGCGGGCGGAAGCTGAGGCTGGTGCGTGCGAAGGCAAACTGGCCATTGCGACCCGTGCCAAGAAGCTCGGCTACGATGCCATCCATGACTCCGTCCACGAGATGGCCAAAGATGAAGCCCGCCACGGTGCCGGCTTCGCCGGTTTGCTGAAACGCTATTTCGGCAAATAGTCCGGCTTTTCGCTGCAAAGGCTGGCGCCTGAATTTCAGGGAGCATTCCCCGAAGGGTAAAAACATTCGCTCCCTGAAATTCAGGCGCCAGCCTTTGCCATACCCCGCCCGCTCTCTCAAGCTTTATCACAAAATCAGCAAATAATCCGAACAATTGAAAGAAAGTTCGTAAATTTGCATGATATGCCTAATCACGACAACGACTTCACACGACTGGAACTGAGCCTACAGAACTGCCTGGACAACTTCAGGTACTTCCGTTCGTGCATTGAGCCTCAGACCAAGCTTCTGGTCCTGGTCAAAGCCAACGCCTATGGCCACGGCGCCGTCGAGATGTCCGCCATGCTCCAGCAAGCCGGTGCGGACTACCTCGCCGTCGCCCTTCCTGTCGAGGGGATCGAACTTCGTCGAGAAGGCATCACGATGCCCATCCTTGTCTTGACCTCCGGGACAGACTTTTTCGATGAGATGATCGAAAAGCGCCTGGAGCCTGGCATCCCCAACCTCTTCACCCTTCGAGCCCTCTGCGACACGCTCCGGGAGAAGGGTATCCGGGACTTCCCTATCCACCTCAAGCTGGATACGGGCATGCACCGGTTGGGATTCATGCCGGAGGAGATCCCTGCCCTTCTGGACGCGCTACGGGACTGCCCGCTGGTCCGGGTACAATCCATCTATTCCCACTTGGCGGCGGCTGACGAACTGACCGAAGACGCCTACACCCTCCGGCAAATCGAACTGTTTGCCCAAGGTGCAAGCGCCATCGAGCAAGCGTTGGGGTATCATCCGATGTGGCATGTCCTCAACTCCGCCGGCATCGAACGTTTCCCGCAATACCAGTACGACATGGTCCGCCTGGGCATCGGGATTTACGGCATCGATCCGGTCGAATACCCCGACGGGCAGCGGGTCCGACGCGGGCTGAAGCCTGTCGCCTCCCTTAAAGTCAAAATCTTGCAGATTAAGACTTTGACTGCCGACGGAAGCACGATCGGCTATGGCCGCCATGGATTCGTCGCTCCGGAAGGCACTGTCATCGCCACCATCCCCGCCGGCTATGCGGACGGCTTGGACCGTCACCTCGGACAGGGACGGGCCTCTTTCCTCCTCAACGGCCACCGCGTACCGACCATCGGCAATATCTGCATGGATATGTGCATGTTGGACATCACGGGCGTCGAAGCCCAGGTCGGAGATACGGTCACGATCTTTGGTGAGGACCCGACTGTAACAGAAATGGCGTCCATCCTGGACACCATTCCCTATGAGATTATGACTTCCGTCCCGCGCCGGATCAAACGCGTGATTATTCGCAGATAAGGTCCATTCCAGCTTGAACATCGGCTGCGACCGCTTCTCCCTTCACCTTCTTGACGATCTCCAGCGCAAAGGCCTTGGTATGACCCGGGCCCCGGCCCGTGATGATGCGACCGCAAGTGATGGCCGGCTTGGGCGAGAAAAAGGCCCCTTTGGAGACCATCGGATCCGAAAATCCGTCGTAACAGGTAAAATCGATCCCCCAAAGATCATCCAGCTGGGAAAGCACCAACCCCGGAGCGGCACAGATGGCAGCCAGGGTCCCGCCGTCCGCATAGTGATCCTTCATCCAGGAAATCAGGCGCTCGCAGCGCCCCAGGTTACGGGCGCCGGGCATGCCTCCCGGAAAGATCATCACATCTCGTTCAGATGCCGCATAACTCTCTTCCAATTCGTCCAAATGGGCATCAATCCCCACCATCAGGCCATGCGAAGAGACGACGAAAGGGTCGTCGGTAATGCCGACCAGCTGCACGTCAATGCCAGCCCGCTTCAGGATGTCACGAGTGCCCAGGGCCTCAATATCCTCGAAGCCGTCGGCCAGAAAAAGGAAAACACCTTTCATACTTTCAAGATTTATCTGCCACGGGCAATGCCGATGTAATAAAGCAGGGTGGCAATCGAACCGATCGCTGCAATGATGTAGGTATAGGCAGCCCATTTCAAAGCATCGACGGCCATGGGTTTCGTCTCATAATTGACAATCCCCGTACTGTCCAGCCACTGGACGGCGCGGCTGCTCGCATTGATCTCCACGGGAAGCGTCACGATGCTGAATAGCGTCGAGGCAGCAAACAGAGCGATGCCCAGCCACAGGAAGGAGGGTGTCAGGTTGATCATCAAAACGCCCAGGAGCAACACCCAAGACACATATTTATTGGAGAAGGACACTACCTTGACCAAGGAACTGCGGAGCTGAAGCGGCGCATAGCCCGTCGCATGCTGGATAGCATGGCCACATTCATGCGCTGCAACGGCAGCCGCTGCAACATTGCGCTGCGAAAAAACACCCTCGCTCAGGTTGAGCGTCTTGTTTGTCGGGTCATAATGGTCCGTCAGTTCACCGGAAATGCTCATGATCTTGACATCGGTGATCCCATTGTCACGGAGCATCTTGGCCGCCACCTCGGCACCGGAAAGCGGGACGCTGACTTCGCTGTACTTGCGGAATCTGCGCTGAAGTATCTGCTGGATGAGGGCGCGCGCCACCATCACGGCGATTAAGATAAGCCAAATATTCATGGTATGAGAGTTTTAAAAATCATCTTCATCAAATCCGCCCGGATCGAAGCCCTCCCACAGGGCATCAATATCCCGGCGCTCTTTCTTGGTCGGTCGGCCGGCACCCCGCTCCCGCCGCACAAAGAAGGTCTCCACGGGAGCATGCAACTTGTCCAACTCGGATTGCGGGGTCGTGTTCTCAGCATACTCGGGGACCAATTTGGCGCCGAGACGGTTCTCCGTCAATTGCAGCACTTTATAGCTGAGCAGGGCGGAACCCTTCCGCACCGAGATATGATCTCCGATCTTGACAGCCTTGGAAGGCTTGGCCGGGGTATCGTTGAGATGCACCTTGTTGCCGTTGCAGGCATCCGTAGCCTCACTGCGGGTCTTGTAGCAGCGGATGGCCCAGACATATTTGTCCAATCTGACAGAGTCTGACATAACGCGATTCAGTTGAATAAACGATCTACGCCCGAGGTTTCTGCAAAATCCTCCGGCAGTTCGTGCCGCTCCACGACCGCCTCCAACAGCAGCGTGCCTTCGGCACGGGGAACCAGATAAAAATCAGGCACTTCGGCCGGGACAAGCAGCGTCTCTCCGGCACCAATGATATAGCTGTCCATCGCCCTTTCTCCGTTGGGAGAGAGGGTCGGGACCTGAAGGGAAGCCTCCCCGGACAAGCAGAGATAAGCGACGAAACTGCCGAACTCCTCACAAGTGATATGGAGCGGGTCGGTCAAGTGAATTTCGGTCGCGATAAACTCGGGATTGTCCGTCATCCGAACCGTACCCGGCTTGACCGGCACGGCGACGGGGTGTGCCACGTATCGGCGGAAATTGATAAAGTCAAAGGCAGCCTCGAGCGTCAGCTCAGCATCGAAGGGATCGATCTCCCCCGCTTTCCGTCCCCAATCATAGAGTTTGAAATCCAGCGGAGAAGACTCGGCGATCTCAGCGATGACAAGGCCTTCTCCGGCAGCATGTACCGTCCCAGGCGGGATAAAGAAATAATCGCCTGCCTTCGGCTCGAGCACGTTGAGCAACGCCTCGACCGAGCCATCCTGGCAAGCATTGTAAAACGCCTCGGAACTTACATCCTCCCGGAAACCCAAATACAGTTTCGACCCGGGGCGAGCGCTGACGACATACCAAAGCTTCGCCTTCCCCAAGAAGTCGAAACGCTGGGCAGCAATTTCGTCATCCGGATGGACCCAAAGCGGTGTACGCCGCGTACCCTTCAAGGTCTTGAATGAAACCGGGAACTGCCGCCCGTACGCGGCAAAGACCCCTTCACCCACTACGCGGTCCATGTACATCTCCATGATCTCCGATAGCGTATTGGTCGCCAGCCAGCCGTTCCGGACCATCGAGTCTGGAAAGCCCATATCGGCCAGATGCCAGGTCTCGTCCGGATTCTCCTCGACCGGGACCAGTTTGAAAGGATATAGTTTCTTTTCTTCCGTCATGGCTAAAAAAGAGTCGGATGGTTCTCATCCATATCGGAGAGAACCCGCTCGATGATGGCCTGCCGGAGCATGGAGGACTTGGAACGGACCTTGAAACGGCGGCAATACTCATCGATTGCATTCATCTCCTTCTCATTGAAGTAGATCACTTGCCGGTGGGTGCGGACGAGAGCGGCTTTCTGCTTTTCGAGAAAGTCGGGGTCTACATTGGGGATCGTGTTTTTCTTCCGCGCACACATGTTCTAACAAATGTAGGGATTAATTCCGGAAAGAGCAATAGCGCTCCGTGATCCGGCCATGGGCGTCCACGGAGATGATATGCGGCAGAAGGCTGAGGTCGAAGGCGTCGAAGAGCTGCTTGGCGAGTTCCGGCCGATTCGCCAGAATCTCATCCACATTGACCAGAAAAGCCTTGCTCCCCCGCTTCAGGGAAGCTTCCAGCGCCGGCAATTCCTCTTGGCAGCGGCTGCAACTCTCCGAATAAAAGACCAGATAGGCAGGGCGCCCTCTCAGGCGGCTCAGGTCGCGGGTCCGCACCGACGAACCGCAAGGCCTGCGCAGAATCCCTTCCACCCGGATCGCCGGCAGACGGCTTCCGACCGGATTGCGGTTGAAGAGTTCTTCGTCCATGGAGCTCATTTCGACCAACTGCCGGAGCGCATCCACGGTAAGCCGGCGCCCGATGATGACTCCGCTCCGGTCCAGCAGGAACAGACGCGGTGTCTGAAGGATCCCGTACAGGCGCTGGAAATCGCTTGCCACCTCCGGATCCCAGGCATGGATGACCTTGACGTGCGGAGAACTGATTTGCAGCCGCTCTGCGACATAGTCCTTCCAAGCCTGCGCATCGGAGCCGACATAAAGGGCATAAAAAACCAGGTCGGCCTCCTGCTCCTCGAGCCAGCTGCGCAGCAAGATCGCTTCCATCTTACACTTGGCGCAATCCGTATCATAGAAATACAGGATCGAGCGAGTCTCTCCGGAGGGAGCCGGGACGGTAACCGTCTCTTCCGCCATCCCCCGCATCTCCAGGACCGGGGCTGGAAGGCCCAGCTGCGAAGCGCGGTTAAACTCAGCGAAAACCTTCGCTCGGAAACGGTCTTCTTCTCTCGGGAAAGCGACAGTCCCATCTGCGAACCAGCGGTCATACAGATGGATGGCAACGGCCTCATCTCCCATCAAGGGCGAGTCTGCATAATGGGCATACAACTTCGTGGCAACAGCCTGGCGAAGCAGCGAATCCGGGCAACTCGAAACCAGGAAATCACATTCCGCCACCTTTGTATCCAGTTCCTCCGGTTCCAGGGCAGCGATGTACTCCTCCACCATCCCGAGCGCCTTGGCTACGGCGACGGAGTCCGGCTGAGCAAACGCCATGCAGAGGCTGCCCAGCCAGCAGAGCTCTATGAGCACAAGCCTACGCATGCCAATCCGGCAGGATGACCCCTTCCGGGAGGAACAGGCTCGTATCTCCCTCGTGGCGCAGGATATCGCGTACGGCGGAAGAGGAAATATGCGCAAACTCCTGGGCCGTAGGGATGATGACCGTTTCGATCTCCGGAGCGAGCCGACGGTTGGCATCGGCGACCGAACGCTCCGTCTCGAAATCAAGCATGTTGCGCACACCCCGCACGATGTGGACGATCCCCAGTTCGCGGCAGACATCGACAGTCAGGCCATCGTACTTGATACATGAAACCCCCTTCATGCCGGCAGTTGCCTGCCGGATGATATCCAGGCGTTGGTCCATATCGAAGAAGCCACGCTTGTCCTGGTTGATACCGGCCGCCACGACGACTTCGTCGAACATGGTCAGTGCACGTTTGAGGATGTTCAGATGCCCCGCAGTAAAAGGATCGAAAGAGCCGGGGAACAATGCGATACGTTTCATAATTGCCAGTTTATCGGTGTTTTGCCCTGTCGGGCGAGCAATGCATTGGTTTGGGAAAAATGCCGGCAGCCGAAAAAGGCACCGCGGGCCAGCGGCGAAGGATGGGGCGCCTCCAGCACGTAGTGACGGGAGGTGTCGATCAGGGCGCGCTTGGAACGAGCGAAACTGCCCCAAAGCAGAAAGACTACACCCTCACAACGGTCTGATATACAGCGGATCACCGCATCCGTAAAGGGCTGCCAGCCTATCGTGCTATGCGAGGCAGCCTCGCCGCTGCGGACCGTCAAGATCGCGTTCAGCAGCAGCACACCCTGTCTCGCCCAAGGCTGCAAGTCGGGACTGCCGGACATCCGGATGCCCAGGTCGTCTTCAATCTCTTTGAAAATATTCTTGAGCGAAGGCGGCGCCGGAACCCCCTCCGGGACAGAGAAGGACAAGCCCATCGCCTGGCCGTAGCCATGGTAGGGATCTTGGCCCAAGATCACGACCTTGACCTGATCCAAAGGGGTCAGTTCAAAGGCTTTGAAAATCTGCCCTCCGGGCGGAAAGATGACTTTCCCCTCCCGTTTCTCCTGGTGCAAAATGCGGACAAGCTCCGCAAAGTAGGGTTGTTCGAACTCACTTTGCAGAGCTTGCTTCCAACTGGATTCGATCTTGACGTCCATCAGAAAATCGCTTGGATGACATCCTGGATGTCGTGAACGTATATGAACTCGAGACCCTTGACATAGATCTCCTTGATATCTTCGACGTCCTTGCGGTTCTCCTCGGAGATAACGATGGTCTGGACACCAGCCCGCTTGGCCGCCAGGATCTTCTCCTTGATCCCGCCGACTGGCAGGACCCGGCCCCGCAGCGTCATCTCTCCGGTCATCGCGAAGTGGAGTTTGATCCGCTCGCCCCGGAGAGCGGAGACCATGGAAGACACCATCGTGATACCGGCGGAAGGCCCGTCTTTCGGCACGGCGCCTTCCGGCACATGCACGTGGATATCCTTGGAAGAAAACTCTTCGGTGGTCATTTTCGCGAGCTCCGGATGGGCCTTGATATACTGATAGGCGATCGTGGCGGACTCTTTCATCACGTCACCCAGATTGCCCGTCATGGTCATAATTCCCTTGCCCTTGGAAACGGAACTCTCCACGAAGAGAATCTCCCCGCCCATCTCTGTCCAAGCCAGGCCGGTCACGACGCCCGGGACTTCATTGCCCTTCTGGAGGTCGTGGAAATTGGTCGGCAGGCCCAGGTATTCCTTGAGATGCTGCTTCTTGATCACGGTCGGATATTCCTGCCCCATCGCAATCTTCTTGGCCGTGATCCGGGCGATCTTGGCGATGCGCTTTTCCAGGCCACGAACGCCGCTCTCATGGGTATATTCGTCGATGATGGTACGCATGGCGGCCGCATCAATCCGGAGCGTTTTCTTGTCCAGTCCATGCTCGGCCAGCTGCTTCGGCAGCAGGAAATGATTGGCAATCTCCATCTTCTCCTCCGCCAGGTATCCCGTCACATTGATCATCTCCATCCGGTCCTTGAGCGCCGGCTGGATGGTAGAAATCCCGTTGGCTGTCGTGATGAACAGGACGTTGGACAGGTCATAATCAATGTCCAGGTAGTTGTCGTGGAAGGTCGAATTCTGCTCCGGATCCAACACCTCCAGCAAAGCGGAAGCCGGATCACCCTTGAAGTCGGAATTGAGCTTGTCAATCTCATCCAGAACGATGACCGGATTGGACTTGCCGGCCCGGGCGATCCCACTCAGGATACGGCCCGGAAGGGCGCCGATGTAGGTTTTGCGGTGACCGCGTATCTCCGCCTCGTCATGCATGCCACCCAGCGAGATCCGGATGTATTCGCGGCCCAAGGCCCGAGCCACGGACTTGCCGAGGGAGGTCTTACCCACGCCGGGAGGACCGTACAAGCATAGGATAGGGGACTTCATATTGCCCTTGAGCTTGAGGACGGCGAGGTACTCGATGATGCGGTCCTTGACCGTATCAAGGCCGTAATGATCCTTGTCCAGCACCTTCTGGGCATGCTTGAGGTCGAGGTTGTCCTTGGACATCTCGTTCCAGGGCAGGTCCAGCAGGAACTCCAGATAATTATACTGCACGCTGTAGTCGGGTGAGGACGGGTTGTAGCGCTCCAGTTTGACAATCTCCTTCTCGAAGATCTGGGCGACCCTCTCCGGCCAGTCCTTGGCAGCGGCCCGCTCACGGAACTTGGCCAGGTCCTCCCCTTCATCCATTCCCAGCTCTTCCTGAATGGTACGCAACTGGTTGTTGAGATAATACTCGCGCTGCTGCTGGTCGATCTCGCCTTTGACCTTCTGGTTGATCTCTTGCTTGATCTTCAGGAACTCCAGTTGGACATCCAGTACGGTCAGGAGCTTCATCGCCCGGACCTTCAGGTCATCGTATTGCAACAGATCGACCTTATCGCTGAAATTCTCCACCTCGACCGTCGTCGCGATGAAGTTGGTCAGGAAGCCGAAGTCTTCGATACCCCGCAGGGCCGTGATCGCCTCTTTCGGAGCAAAATTGGAAGACTTGATGATCGAAGAAGCCTTGTCCTTCAACGAGTCCGCGATCATCTTGACATCCACGCTCTGGACATCGGCCAGGTATTCCTCGAGGTAATGGACCTGGGCCGTGATATAAGGGTCGTACCCCAGCACCGTATCGACGCTGAGCCGGCGGAATCCCTGCAGGATCGCCGTGATCGTGCCGTCGGGCATCTCCAAGGTCTTGAGGATCTTGGCCACCGTGCCATACGCACAGAGGTCCTTGTCCTTCGGGTCTTCCACCGAGATGTCCACCTGGGGCACCGCAGCGATGAAAGAGCCGGACTTCTCGGCATCGCGGATCAAGAGAATGGACTTCTCTCGCCCGATCGTGATGGGATAGACCGTGCCCGGGAAGAGGACCGCGTTGCGCAGCGCCAGAACCGGCAGGACATCCGGCAATTCGCTGTCATCGATGCGCAAAGGACCTTCTCCCTGCATGACGGGTATGATGTTAACCTCTGCACCGGCAGGGAACATAAATTCTTTGTCGTTATATTTCTCCATATCGTTATTTCTACTGACAAATTGGCAGAATCTTGCCGAATTATTTCGTGACCTCCTAAAGAGTCAATCATCGTGCCAGCAAAACATTGCAAGTTAATAAAAATGATTTTGATAATTTGGAAAAATACTCTAATTTTGCGTCCCAATTCATTTAACAGCAATTGTTAACTAGTTACTAAATATTTTTTTACTATGACTAAAGCAGAGATCGTCAGCGAAGTAGCAAAAGCCACAGGCGTTGAAAAGACGACCGTTCAGACCGTCGTCGAAGCATTCATGGAAAGTGGCAAAGGTTCTATCGGAAAAGGTAACCCCGTTTATCTTCGCGGATGCGGCAGCTTCATCAGCAAGCACCGCGCCCAGAAAGCGGCCCGC
>JAEEGL011797122.1_pt1 | contig 22944 bp, 14 predicted proteins | sample 9134231 | NCBI WGS metagenome assembly JAEEGL01 (sample SAMN16246548, study PRJNA631951) | gut metagenome | biome: gut microbiome; feature: rumen; material: fiber-attached | host: Bos | place: Iran: Karaj | collected 2018-10 | reverse complement strand
TGGAACTGAAAGACACTTTGATATCACAGGCAGGTTCGATGGCATTTCCTTCAGCATCGTAAAAACTGATATCAACAGCGATGACTTTTTTGGTTTTATTGCTTTCAAGCGTCTGATTGACAGTATCTAAAACCTCTTCGCTTTCTATCGGGGTAACAACCATTGTTGTGCCATCCGGGAAAGCTTCTGCAGGAGCTTCCACAGTTACGAAAATGTCCGTAGAATCATCATAGAAATACAAGACATCCGGAAGCTCTTCTGTCTGAACTGTATCGGCTACTTCACTTGTTTCCTGATTGTCTTGCTGATCTGCATAAATCTCTTCCCTTTCCTGTTCAATGATGAAAGGATCATAGACGTTTTCCAGCTCGTTTTCTTCTTCAACTGAAAGCGTCTCATTTGAAATAGCAGGATCATCAATTGCATTATCCTCATCGATTGTCAATGCAGGCAAAACCAAAGCATACGTTGTAAAAAAGACAACAATTGATGTCATCACATAAAAGAATATTTTCGATGTTTTTCTGTTAAACAGTTTTTTCAGTTTCGTCATTTTCAGAATGTTCTTTTTTTTCCTCAATGATTCTTCATTTGTCTGTCTTCTTCCTGATTGGTTCGGTATAAACATGATTAATCAAACTTTGAATGAATCATTCAGATTCTATCTCTTTCGATGTAAAAATCTTTACATTCATAATTATTTTACAACAAAAAAAACGTAACTAACAATACTGAGAATAAAACCTCCGTCTATTCACCCTTACAGATCAAATCACTGTGTGAGTTTTTTTATGTTTCATTCCGATGGAAGAAAAAAAAGAGTAAATGAAAAAGACGATCAGAATGGATTTTTCCACGATCCGATCGTCTTTCTTTATGTTTTGATTTGCAGTCCTAAACTGCAGCCAACAGGGATATCTCACGGCAGTTTATCCTGATTGTTTTATTGTTCGTGCCATGGTTCATATTGCCAATCTAAATCCCTATCCCCGTTTTCTGAAATCGTATTATTCTGAAATAGTTTCTACCGTAATATGACTCGTTTGAAATATAATAAGACTATTTCTGTCTTGCCTTTTTGTTACGTTTGTAACTGATTTCATATAGCACAGATCCTGCTATCAACACAGATCCAAGGACCAGATATCTTGATGTGCCAGGACCACCTACATACGGAAGAGCAGATCCTGAATTATTATTGACAGTTAATGCATATCCATCTATGGAACCGGTATCATCATTTCTCACAATAAACAGACTGCCTTTTTCTTTTACCAAATCAGAAACAGGCGTATGAGAACTGTTGTACTTTACGGATTGTACATAATCATTCTGCTTATAGGAAATCGTGCCATTTTCCGCTACAGTGATCTCAATCGGATCTTCTAAAACAACATAATAATCTGCAGTCTTGATTTCTTTGAGATAGTATTTTCCTGTAACTAACGTGCCTATCTCTGCAAATCCGTCACTGTCTGTTGTTAAGATGCCGGTTAATTCCTCATCATAATACTCGGTTTCTTCTTCCGTCTGTATGGTCTTTTCTTCATCCTCATAATATATGATGTTGACAGCACCGATCGCTTGTCCTCTTGCATCTCTGGTAACTAATTCAGAACAATTTGGATCTGAATACAGTTTGAACTGTACACCAGATAAAGCATTTTCAGTGTCTGAACTACCGATTTTATAAACAAGCACTTTCAGTATCCTGTTTGTTATGGTGGTTGTAATCAGATCTTTTTCCTGATCATAGCTTACATAACCGGTCGTTACGGTCGCTTCAGGATCAGCACTATAAACGGTGTTTCCGTTTCCGTCTTTTATCTCACCGATCCTTAATCTGCCGTTTACTTTTTCAATCGTAATGGTAAGTTTCTTCTGTTCATCATAAATAATTCCGTTTGCCGTCTTGCCGGACAATGGATCTCCAATGTACTCATTTGTACTTGTGTCCTGCTTTCCTGACATTTCATCAAAATAATAATTGTAAACTCCTGCTTCTGAGAAACGAAGCGAATTTCCAAAATTATATGATCTGTCAGCTGTACCTGAAGCCAAACTTAAATACATTTGTTTCTGAGATACAGTAAAGCGATCCAGTGTAGAATTATTGGAGTCAGTTGTCATCTTGATATAGTATCTCTCACCGCTCCATTCATAATTCTCCAGATGTTTATTTGCAACAAGATTGACTGCAACAGCATCACTTAAAGTGTTTGTGAAACGGTTATAGTAACGAGTATCAAGATCAGTGATCGTTCCGCTGACTGTATCGTTTGCTGTTGCTGTACTCGAAACAGTAGGATTGCCATTTTTCGTACTGACTGACACAGAATAACCCATTGATGCGATATTGCTTGCAGGATCGTTTGTTCCTGGCTTTGCATCAGCATCGCGGCTTGGATCAGCCTGTCTCTTGTTAGCATAAATCTCCTGAATAGTATATTGTGTTCCACTAGGCAGATTTGTGAATCTCAATATTTCGTTCCTCTTCAAGGTGATATAAATCGATCCTGTCTGCGTACCTGCTCCTTCCTGATCAGGAGTAAACATATCAGATAATGTATAATTCTCTGTACCGGCTGCATCCGGGTAAGAAACCGTGTATCTGCCAAAGATCTTTTTGTTGAATCTTTCTACATCTTGTTCGAAGCCCTGATTTGAAGCCAGATCATCTTCCTGATAACCATGTACATAGAATCTCGTTGTACCGTCAGGAGTTGTTGTATTCGTTCTCGGAACCCATTCGTAAGCGTAAATGTTCTTGATGTACTTATCGGGCTCTTCTGGATCATACGGAACAGTTAATGTCACTTTATATGTGAATGTTTCGGCATCTTCCTGTGCGTCCGTCAAAACATCATTGGTATCAACGATCCACTTTGTGATATCCAATTCAGCAGTCAGGCTGTTATTGGCAGCAAAAGTTACTAAAGGCACATCGCCAACTCGGGTTACAGTGCTTCCATTAACGATATGACCGTCTTCACCAATCACAAATGAAACATTTGTCATTACACTGTCGATAAGTGCAGGATGATAAGGATCGGCATGGAATTCAAAGTGGAAATCTGTATTCGTTTCTTCTATTCTGTATTCATGACCTTCATTCAATACATAATATGTTTTGTTATTATAAATAACTGATTTATATACATCTGCCGTTGTACCTTCCGGTAATTCTGAAACAAGCATGGCAGGTGCAATACTGATATCCTGTGAAGGCCATTCATATTCATCCGTTTCCGAATTGTATACCGGTTCAAAAGTATATGCTTTATAGAACTCGCCGTCTTCGTAAAGATTCAGAGTGATCCCATAAACCTTTTCTTGTTCTTCAGCCTTCTTAATTAACTCAAGCAGATGGCTCGTATCAAGAGCATCATTCCAGTTCTTGGTCACAGTAAAGTCAGAACCTGTCAATCCCATCGGATCAGCAGTAGCCATTTCAACTACAGCCGGCTCGCCATAGGTATACTGAGTGACACCGTTAGTAGTAACTTCACTGAGAATGTTGTAAGTCATAGACTGTTCATAGTTAGTCAAAACAGCGTATGTACTTCCTTCTATATCAGATGGAGGAGTCGTTTTGGATTTCGGATAACGAACTAAATACTCATATATCGTTCCGTTTGTAAAATATCCTTTGCCGGAATCCTTCTGATTCTGAGTGTCCCAAGTATAGCCATCAATACCGTTGTTCAACCCGGCCACATAGTCATACGCGTCCTGATTCGGCCATACCACGAATCCGCAATTGTATGTCCAGTTATTCTGCAACGCTCCGATTCCGGACAGATCCCATTGAACAAGTCCGTCATTATCGACAGTAGCCAAACACATCTTGTAGTTTGGATAATGTTCCTCGTCAAAATACCAGTATGTCAAAGTCTGATTATATTCTGTTTCTACTGTCTCTGTGTTTGGATCATCACCCATGATATGTATCGTAGTCGATTTTTTAAGACCCGGATACGGCTGACCGTTTACATGGAATGTAACAGTCGGATTACTGCTATCACCGGTGGCTGTAACCGTATATAAAACACCCAGATTCGGTCCCTTAACAGTATATTCAAAACCGCCTGCGGTCCCGCTGACCAACGTTGAAGACGTTACGCTGTTTACACCGCCGATCGTAACACCATCTGTTATACTGACGTTTGCATATGAAAGACTGCTGAAGACTGCAGCGATGAAGCTGTCCATTGCATTCATCAGAGATTCATTGTCTTTTGCGTCAAAGAAGAATTTTCCTAATTCTGTCGTGGTATCAACAATATCGCCGTTGTTATATGCGTAGTTGACCAATCTCTTTAAGAAATTCTCACCTGTACCATACGTGAATACGCCGTAAAGATGGTTTTTCTTTCCGGTATCTTTACCGGCCAGATCAGGATCTAAATAATCTGCTGGATACTTGTATGTTGCATCTATTATATCCTTTGCATCATCCTCTGCATTTTGCAAGGCACTGACTTGTCCTGAAGCAGAATAATCAAAATGATGTGTTTCAGTTTCCCAAGCCGTCGGCTCACCATCAGTCAGGAAGAGGATGTATACATCTTCCGTCGGTTGAGCAGCATGAATCTTATCTGCTTCTTCCTTAGCATATTTTAATGCATCTTCCCAGTTTGTTCCCTGAGCAACATCATCCTGATTCACTGCAGCCATTATCGTTGAATAGTTGTATGAAAGACCAGTTTCGGTTCCGGTAAAGTTCATATCGTCATTATCGCCTCGATACATAGCGAAACTAAGTATCTCTATCTCAACAACATCTTTTAAAGCAGCAATATCAGGGTTGTTGTACTCCAGCAAAGTCGTTACCATGGAATCCAAAGCATTCTGCTCTGCTACCAAGCGAGTAACGCTTTTTCTGGTATAGATTTTTCCGCTATATGGCTGTGCAACTGTTGAATTTGAATAATAATACTTGTTATCTGAATATGTAAGGCTCGTCATACTGCCACTGACAAAACCCCACACATCTGAAGTCTGACTATTATCTACGATATATCTTGTATTATTGTCATATCTTGTTTCACTTTGGCTATTAGCTTCAAACCAATGATAATTCGTTGAGTTTCTGCGAACATAAGTTACTTCAATCAATGATCCGTTATTTGTAACAACATATTTGTTTCCATTTGTGTCGTTTGATACCACATATCTGTCACCGGTATATTCTGTATAAACTGCTTTCTGATATGTCCAGGAATCATTATTTCTGTTTAGTGTGACATATTCTCCATCAACCAAACCATAGTACGGACCATCTGATGAGGGATACGTTGATTCGGTATACTCTGCATAAATAGTCGTACGATTTGATGTCATACTGCTGGAACGGTCCATGACAATAATGACGTTGACTTTCTTCGTTGTATCGGCAGCTGCGGAAATGTCAGCCGTTGATCCTTTGACACTGAGATTCAAAGTATAGGTTCCGTCACCATTTGAAGTCAGTTTCTTATCTGCCTGCGGAGGCAACTGGAAAACACCTGTGACGAGTACATTGAAATCCGGCATCTTGAATGAATATATATTGCTCTGTCCGATAACTTTCTCAACCATTACCCTTGTGTCCGGATTCGCATCGACATCCGTTACAGTAGTTGAAGAAAAATAATATCCTTCATTAGGTGTTACTTTAATATAAACTGTGGTATTCGGTGAAGCACTCGTGATCTCATTTGTGCAAGCAGCGTCAGAATAGAATTTTACAGTGCCATTAGTTTCTTTTTTCGTAATAGTATAGCTGTCATCTGCATAGACTCTTACTGGTTTTAAAGCAGAGAAAAGTCTGAAAGGAGAAAATGAAGACACAAACTCAGCAAAAGAAGAATCATCTCCATCATTCTCATCCTGGAAATCAGTTTCAGAATCCTGCACATCTGAAGTCGAGAGAATTCCTATCGGAGAAAAAGACTCCTGACTGTAAGCCACACCTACAAGAAGTTCATTTTTATCGATTCTGGCATCTACTCCTTCAATGATCTCCGTTCCGGAAGTACCGAAATGGACTATCTCCGTTCCGCTGTGATCATTTTGCTGAATTCCTTCATTCAGTTCAATCTGAACCTTTACAGATGCACACGGTTCTATCTCTTTCCCTTCATATATGAAAGAGATGTCAAAGAACCTTACGCCATCGATATTCTTTAACGGTACTTCTTCCGGAATTAAACTTAAGTCAGGATCAACATAATCCCTGTTTAACTGATTAATGATCTGCTCGCGAATAAAGAATTCCGCATTTATCTTCGACCATGCTTCACCTAGTAATTTCAAATATTCATCTGAATTAGGATCAATTTCCTTAACGACCAGCTGAGTTCCTTCAGGTATTGATGCTTCTGACGGAGCATCGATATGTATTCTGTATCCATCACCTTCAAAATCAAAAACAGAATGATATAATATCTCATCAGGTTCATTTTCATCTTTTGCAGCAAAGGTCTCTTCTTCGTTTTCTTTCTCGGCAACGATAAAGGTAGAGAAGTAATCTGATTCAAAAGTAAATCCGTCTTCCTCAGCCTCTTCATTTGATCTCTCAATGATCTTTCCTTCACCTTCATCACTGATTAAAACGATGACGGTATCTCTTGAATTTCTGATTAAGTCGGATGCCAACGAGACTTTTGTCAGACATATCGGTTCAATTTTGTTTCCATTTACATCATGGAAAGAAATATTTACAGCTTCAGTTTTCTTGACTGTGGATTGATCCAAAACATTATAAATGCATCAGGGATTTCTTCTGATCCGATTGCACCGACAGAGATGCTGGTCCCTTCCGGGAATGCTTCTTTCGGTGCTTCTATATAGACCTTAATAGGCGTAGTTTCATCAACAAAATAGAGAAGATCCTTTTCTGAATCAGAAGTATCAGTCTCATCAACACTATTATTCAGAGCTTCTTCTCTTTCCTGTTCAATTTCAAAGGGATCAGCAACAGTTTCTAATTCGTTTATGATATCCGGCGAAAGGGAATCGTTGGAAATGGCAGGATCTTCATAAGCTGTCTGTTCATCTACTGCAAAAGTCGGTAATACAAGATAGTATACAGATAAAAAGACGACTGCAATTGATAGAACGCCTAATACGATTTTATTCTTTAAAATTTTCTTAATGTTTCTTTCCATAACTCTGTTCCCTTTTCCTTTTACTAGATGATATATGCTAATGTTTACCTGACTAAAAAAACGTAAAGATATTTACGCTTTTATTATACATATTTATCTGATAAAACAGCAATATTTTAATACTATATGGCTTTCAGACATTGCTGTTTTCAGGTTTGAATTTCAGTACTCTTTTACCCTGCACAAAAGAACATATCGGGCATCTTCATAATCAGCCGAACACTTAATCATCATGACCGTTCTATCGCTTGCAGAAGGCTCAAAATCAGCCTTAAACGTCGATGTAACAATAAAATCACGGATATATTCGAAATACTCATCGTTGCTGTTGAAATTAAACTGCAAAAAAGGTATTTTTGCATCCATAACTTTTCCTGCATAAGGTTCCAGGATATATATCTTGTTTTCTGTTTCAAAAACAAATTGTCTATGTTCCTCATAAAAGCTTTGATTTTTATATTTTTCAAGAATGAAAAACATGGAACCATTTAGCATGGAATGTCCGTAAATTGCACTGATCTGATCATTAAAAAGGTCACTGTTCCGATAATCCACAAACAAAGTGCCCAGAGAATTGTATTCTCCGGTATATAAATGATGCAAGTAATAATCATTGTCAGTTCCCTTGACAACAGGATAATCAATAACGGTTTCATTCAGAGTCAGCCAGCCGATTACTTCACTATTGATTTTCTTTAAAGCTTCAAAATCAATCCTTCCTTCACTTTCATTGTTGTTTTCTCTGACAGCAATATTCTGTATCTCTGAATAAGTGTCCGTTCCTTTATTGTATTCGTTCAAACCCTGAAGTATCTTCAGACCTACAACCGACATAAAAATCAGTATCAATAACAAAATGATCAGAAATACTTTTCTGATCTTTTTGCTGCTGTTTCTTTTATTCTTGGCTTTTCTATTCATACTTTTATCTTATCAGCTACTATGTGCAGCATGACAGAACATATCAACAATTCTGCAAGAAGAAGCTTTCCTGAGGTAGTAGAAAAATACGAACCAATCGTTCCCATAAAAGGAATATGATGAGCAACGATTCCTATCACATCATTATACATAACAGGATTGATATCAGCATCTTCATTTGCATCACCTTTTGTTGTCATTTTCTCTTCAAATTTATTGTTTTTCACAACACGATGACAGATAACGCCAGAATTCTGATAAAAAGCAATAATATCATCTTCTTCTATCGTTTTTGGATCAATCTTTTTAACAAAAATCATAGAACCAACCGGAATTTCCGGTTCCATAGATCCCGTAATAACATCAAAAGTCTCATAACCGAAAAGTCTTGGCAGACTCAGCGGTATCAGAAGCAATACAACACCGATTATGACAAGACTTCCTAGTGCTTTCGCAAATTTTACTAATTTTTTCTGAGAATTGATGCCTTTTTTTCTTTTAGGCATTCTCTCTCCTTCTTCGTAACAACAGGAAAAGGAAGATCGCAAGCAAAGAAATACCACCGACTGATCCGATCAGGAGCCAGGGATTAGACAGTAATGTCTGCCAGAAACTCGGTTCCGGAATCGGTTCCGGTTCCGGAGTAGGTTCCGGAGTAGGCACCGGAGTCGGTTCAGGTTCTGTCTGAGGAATATCCGGTTCATCAATATCGATAATATCTGCCGGAGTCGGAGGAGTTACAGGAGCTGCTCCGCCGCCGCCTCCGCCTGTTCCTGTAGAAGTTCCTTCTTCATAGACATAAGTTGTTCCGTCATCAATAATGACCGAACTGCCTTCTCCACCGCTTAACGGTGTGTAATAGAATATAAACTCCTTAATACTCTCTGAATTATCCAAATCAGGAAGAGTACCTGTCTTCTGATAAGCGTCCGGCATATAATTTTCAAAATATCTGTAAGAAACGACTGGTTTGCTGCCCGGGACACCCTCAAGTTCGATATATTCATTACCTGTTTCAGCTTCAAGAAGATTTTCACCAGTTGAAGAGTTTATGTAATAAACACGATATTTCGCTGTCCTTTTTACCTCTGCGCCATAAGAACAGACAAAAGAAGTCTCTCTGTTAACAGTAAATGAAGGTTTTATATCATCATCGTGGCCGGAAATATGCTGGCCCTTCAGATAAAACTTGGAATCACTATTGGAGATAACAAGCTTTAGATCTTTCTTTTTGTTACCATTTTTATCTGTAATCTGGCCTAAATATACGACAGGATGGCCTTCTTCTCTAGTCTCTGGAACATTATTAATCGTCACTACATCTTCCGGATCGCACCCAACAGTGATGGAACTGCTTCCGTTTATCTTTCCGTATGTACCTCCGTCAATAGTGACAGTAAAACTACCTGCACTGTCAGATGACTCGTCAGCATATACTCTACTGTATCCGATACTAAGAACAAGCAGAACAGCAAATAAGCAAGTAATTATCTTTTTCATCTTGATTTCTCCTGACGTCTGCTGTAGACATAGTAAGCAAACACAACAATTGCCAATAACAATAAAGCAATCATTTCCATAACAATGTAGAAATTCAGATTGATCGTATCTCCTGTATAAGGAATATAAACCACTCTTGAAGTATGTTCTTCCTTATTCTCCGGATCCGGTAATTCTTCTACTTCAAACATTGCCGTCAGCTTAGCTTTAGTGATCTCGTAACTGTTGTCAAGTGTATCTCCTTCTAAAGCAAGATACATTGTAACAACACCACTTCCTCCGGGTTTCTGAACCTCTAGTTCAAAGTATTCTTTCAGGTCTTCTGTAGCTTCCTGAATACCATCGCCGTTTTTACCACCGACTGAATCACTGTTGTAAAGCGTCATATTGGAACTGCCGCTGTAGGTTAATCTGTATGTGAAAAGACCTTCCAATTCACCGTTTCCACCTGAGAAATTTTCAGAATTATTCTTCATGTACCATTCAATAGATTTATCACTGTCATTTCTGAGCGTGACATTGATTGAAACGTCATCACCTGGCTCTAAAGAAGACAGAATATCATCTATAGAAGCAGATGCATCATCATACTGAATTTCATTTCCGTCATAGTACACAGTATATTCATGCGTTCCGCTATCAGCAACGACTCTGTTTGTCAGACAAGAAACAGATAATACAATAAGAGATAAATAAATTAATACTTTTTTCATGTATCTTGTCTCCCTTCTAATCACTTATCTGAGGAATAAAGATGTTCTTATTTCCATCTATAGATGCATCTCTTGCACCCCAGGCTGATACAACAGCTTTAACGGCATTATGAGTCTGAACACCGTCAGCTTCAATTTCCACATAAAATGACGCACCATCATACTTATAGATGAAAGTGGTTGTAGTTATACCAGTCTCTTCATCTTTATTATCATCTCTTTCAAAATCACTTTTAATGGCTTCGTCTACATAGAAAGAAATACTAACAGGTGTTGTTTTATTCGTCACTGCTTCTTCAGATTCCGAAGTCTCACCAGCCGCAGAATATAATATTGGAGAGTAATAAATAATAATACAATCATCACCCTCTTTATAGTATTTCCAGTTTTGATCAAAGCTTAATGACATATTGATCATTTCGGAATCTAGATCTGTTCTCTTTACAGGATCAGTATTGTCTTCTGTTGTTACTTCATCAGCATTTGTCCAATACTTGTGAATAACTAATCTGACATATTCATTCATTGTACCGGTGTTAACTACTCTGATCTCATCAGAATACTCTTTACCGATAACAAACTCTTCAGATTCACCAGAGAACAACTCGCTTTCTAGTTCCAAATCAAGATCTTTAATAGCGATATCAGTAGAAAACTCATCTGATTCATCTTTGATTGCAGCTCTGGCACCGTTTATGGTTGCTAAAGTCAGCAATGAAACAGTCGCTATAATCGAAATAAGGAATATTACAGGAAGTTTTTTATTGTTCTTCATAATTAGTCCCCCTGTCCGCTTAACAGATACTCATCTGACCAGTCAGCGTACCAGAAGCCACTCACCGGATCAGGCCAAGCACCATCAACTGGTGTTTCCGAGAATAAAGCAGGTGTTCCTTCGTATAAAACTACGACATGATAGTCCTCACCGATCTTCGCATTTGCAGGAACTTCACCAAAGTATACAATCAGATCCTCTGCTTTATCTCCATCCTTGATAGGATCAGAATAATACCAGTAATCCTGATCGCCTTTATGCCATTTTGTGCTTTCTCCATGAGCACCTTCATAAATGATTGGTTCTCCAGTATCAGAAAAAGCAATCGCACGAACGAAGACATAATCACTGTCTTCATCGGCTGTAATTCGAAGCGTTTTTGTGCATTCTTTATAATCAGGATCTTCTTTCATCCAGGTTGAATACTTCAATTCAATATCGTTCTGAAGATTCTCTTTTGTATACGTGAAGATATAAGAGAGAGCAGAAGGCACACTTAAGAGCAATAATAACGCAGCTGCTATAACAATAATCAGTTTATTATTCTTCATTATTCTCTACCTCCACAGCTGTATTTTCTTTATAAGAATCCCATTCTTTGCTTTCTGTCACAACTAAATGGTTATTGATTCCATAGCCATGATCGCCAGGTTCATCTGGTTCGTTAGTAAATTCAGCGTGCAGAATATCTTCCAATTCTCCATCAACTATTTGCGGAATATAAACAGGTCTGCTGGGATTAACCACTGCACTGCCTACACGCTTATATCCAGGACCGCAATAGAACTCAGTACATGTTACATATGAGCCGACAGGAATCAGATCCTTCAAAAGAACAGATTCACAATCCGGAGCATATATCGTAACGATTCTTTCACCCTGTTTCTTTGTTCTGGCTTGATCTTCGAACCATTCAACTCTGAAGTTGAACATTGATTGAATCGGTTCATCATTCAAAACTGCTATTGAAGTCAAGATTTTATCGACTCTGAAATCACCGAGACGATCTGTCACTTCGTATTTGACAACGACAACTTCGTCATTGAATTCAACATCTTCATTCAGATCAATCGGCATCACAGGGTTATCTGATGTCAGGAAAATCAGATAAGGCATGAAAATGTAGGTGTTGTTTTTGGAGTTTGCAAAAGAACGATATACGGGGGACTCACCGTTCTTATCCTCAATCAGATAATCCTTTTTCTCTGTTGCATTAGTACCTCTGGCAACTGCAAGATAAAGAACATTTTCAGTAAGTTCAATACTGTCGCCTTTCTTAACGGTACCGACTTTCGTAACAGAACCGCTGTATATCTTTCCGAGGCAAGTACTCGCTTTTTCATTCAGAACATCATAATCAAGGTTCTCATCATAAAAGCTAATATTGCCATCTTCATCCGGCATGATATTAATACCTATATTCTGGCCGACAGAAAAAACTCCGCTGAATGACGATTCAACACCGGTTATTGCATATTTTGCATCAGTGCCAATCCACCCGAATTCAGCGACCTTATAAAGATCAAATACTAGTCCATCCTCAACATCTTCACCTGAATCAAATTCAGCCTTAATTGTTAAAGATACCTTGCCTTCCGATGAACTCTCTTCTTCATCGGCAAAGATGAACTTACTGGAAAAACTTCCAATTGTCAGGAGCACTAACAAGAACGCTACAGACAACAGTTTTCTTTTTCTTTTCATCTTTTCTCCCCCTTTCCTGGTTTTCTATTTCCAAATAATACGATAAGCACCAAAATCAATATGATTGGTGCAGCAATAAACGGCGCAACATAGATACTATCTATAATCACCGCATCTGCAATAATTGCGATATCTCCCTGTGGATTATCAACTCTATGGCCTCTGACTAATAGCCTATGGGTATTGATACCATATGGCGTACAAGTAATCAAAGTGCAGTAATCCATTCCAGGAATGATATCCAGCTCTGATAAATCCGATGGTTCTACAACCCTGATCTGATCTACTTGGTACGAATATGTTTCGCCTAAAATATTCAGACAAAACACATCACCTTCTACCATTTTATCAAGATCTGAGAATAATTTGGCACTTGGTAAACCTCTGTGCCCGGTAAGAACGCAATGGGAACCATCACTTGAATCCATTACCTTTTTTTCTTTGTAATCGTAGGAATAAGCCCCTACCGGAAGACTTGTACCCTCAAGATGTCCGATGCTTGTCTGCAGCACGCTCTCATTTGTACCATGATAGATCGGTAGGGTTACTTTTATCTTATCGATCTGGATATAACCCATGATACCATTTCCGGTAAAATTGAGAACCTGATTATATACTTCTTTCTCTGAATCGTTCATCCGCCAATTCAGACCACTTACGGCTAAATTGGCATTATAATCCAAAGCCTTATTGATCTCTCTGTCATAATCTTCTTTTGAAAGATTGCTGACAGCATCTGAATAGGTTATAATCGCTCTGGACTGATGAAAAGAATTCCAATAATCAGCAACTGAAGGATAAAGTAGTAAGAATAATCCTACTATGAATGCTGCACCGATAAGAACTGAACTTAAATTTCTTTTGATCCAGCTTTCACTATTTGGAGCAGCAATATTATCTTTTTTCTTCTTTTCAAACATTAACTTACTCCAATCCTGCCATATAGCAAGATATCTGTACACATCTATAATATGTATACATATCTGGATATATAGCTGTTTAAAAATCTTTTGTTCCTTCGTACAAAATACGATACAAAGGGAATACTTATCAGGGAGTGAAAATACTCCCTGATAAGTAAGATAAAACTAGTTAATTATCCGTTTGCTCTCTTTTTAGAGATCAAGATAATACCAGCACCCAGTACTAATGCGGCACCAGCTACATGGAAAATTGTAGTACCGATACCACCTGTTGAAGGAAGCTGAGTACCTTTATTGTTTTCAATCTTCAAATCAACAGTAGCAGTTGAGGTAGTCTCTGTAACAGCAGCTGCTTTTCTTTCGGTTAATTTGTTATAGCTTGTAGGTGCAGCCGTTTCTTCAAAATAATACGTAGTGTTATCCAAGCCTTCAATACGTGCAGTGCCAGCCTTAATCGCGACACCCGTTTCTCCTTCTTTAGCCACACGGTAAGTATTGATCTGCCCATTAGTAGAAGAAGCTTCTTCTATTAAGACAACCTTAATTTCATCTCCGCCTGTAGAAGCAGTATATAATTTGAATTCGGCACCGGTAAGAACTGTAGTCTTGTCTGTTCCATCGACCTTTTGAATGTCAAAAGCCAGAGTAGTAACATCTGCAGATTTCTTTACATGTTCAAAATTATCATAGGTTAAATATGCACTATTAATTTCTTCTTCTAAAACAACAGCTTTTTCGTTTAACTTTGCAGTATAAGTGAAAGTCAATGTTTTGCCTTTATTCGCCAATACTGTTGCAGCAGGAATAACAAGCTTATATCCTTTAGCGGCTTTTACTGCAGGAGTATTGCCCGATGCAGCGACAGCAGCTACATCTTGTGTAGAATCCGCAACAAAAGTAGCGCTTGTATATGCAGGATCTTCAACTGCACCAGTAACTGTAACAGCTGTATTTAAAGTCAATCCTTCTGTAATAATATCGTAGATAGTAATTGGCTTTGAAGCTACAGTTTCAGGAATAGTGACTTTAACTGTATAAGTAACTGTTCCATCGATAGGAGCATATTTTTTATCATCTTCTTTTGTAATTGTTGGATACTGGTTCTTTTCAATAATTGTAACAGGGCTAAGCGTTTGAAGAGCGACTTTAGTGCCAAGAGAAGAAGATACAAAATAATAACCTGCTGTTATATTTGGGAGAACAGCATTAGGAGTTTGTTCAGATTTGGTAAATGTATATTCCTGCTTTGTAAATTTTGAAAGGAATGTTGTATTATCAAATGCAGCTGCAATATCTTCAGCAGTTGTAGCAGGATTCTTTTCAATCAATTCCACATACCATTTATTCTGTCCGTCAACCTTTGTAGTTTTAAATAAACCTGTACTAGTCAAAGCAGTTGCTTGATTTTCATCTACAACATAATATGCAACAACGCCATCAGTTGTTGTAGTACCGTCTGTACCTACAACAGGATCAGTATCAATAGAAGCTGATAAGATCTTGTAATAAGTATAGGTTATTGACAGGTTTTCTGTGTTATCCTCATCATTACCCGGCTGGATTGTAATACCCGGAGTTCCAGGTTCAGCTGATACTCTGTTTGTCATACTCATAACCATAAGAACGGCTACAAGAACGACCATCAATTTTCTCATTAATTTCATATTTTTTCCTTTCTTTAAAACTAATGTGTATCTCCCTTTCTATGAGAGATGATTTGTCGGTAATACCGGTTTATCTATGTTGAACATAGACTATATTGAATCCAGGAAACAGCAAGATACTGTCTTTATCATCTTTAAACTGTTTTCTTATGATTCGTATTTTATCTGAAATAGTTTTCGGCGTATATGCGTCGAATTGAGGCTAAACCCTATTTATTTAACCTCCTTTCTTTACGCCTCAAACTATATTCATACATTGCAGATCCAACAATAAATATAGATCCTAAAATTTTGAATTTCGAAGTACCCGAACCGCCTGTTACAGGAAGCGGAGTACCTGTTTTATTCTGAACAGTCATAACGTAATTGCCATCAGAGTCTTTACTTAACATATTACTATGAGCAGCATCGGAATACATTTTTCCATCTGAGATATATATATATGTTGTGGCAGAAGTGATAATGTAGCCTGAAGGAGCAGCTGTCTCTGTTAGAGTATATGTCCCATTTGAAAGTCCAACATAGAATAATCCTTCTTCTCCATCAGTCATGATCCAGGAATTATCACTCGCATTCTTAGTTCCACCCAGTTTTGGATCAACCGCAGTATTTCCAACAGTTAATCTGAAATGAGCTAAATCTATATAAGTAGAACCTGTTTCATCTGTCTTAAACACATACAGATTAGGAAGCGCTTTCCAGACAGCATACATATCATGATATTGAAGAGCCTCATCTGCAGCTACATGAGTAACCGTTTTATCTGTGTTATTATACTTTACCGTGAAGTAGGCCGGATTGCTTCCAACAGCTTCATGATAAGTTAAGTACAAATCGTTCTCTGTCAAAGATAATACATCAGCTTGTGCATTCGAACTTCCTTCCACTTCGTGGCTTTTCGAAACACTAGTGGGTATTCTTGCCCATCCGAGGAATTTATATCCAGTTCTTTCAGGTGCTGCAATAATCTGAGCAGGCTCATTTATCTGAAGATTTGTTTCACGTGCAATGGTATAGTTATCACCATAGTTCGGATACCAGTCGATATGAGTGGGTTTCTCAACATCCTTCAAACCGTATTCAGCACGTAACTGAATCGTATATGTATACTTGGGATTTTCCGGAGTGCTATCTGCGTTTTCAACTTTCTTTGCTGATTCCACGTTACAGATAAAACTGTCCCCAGGGAAGCAAATTACCGGATCGCCATTCTCATCGATTGCATCAACATAATCACCCAAAGTCTTGTCATATCTTTGAACTACCCAGTAAAGGAACTGATATTTCGTTTCATTAACAGGTTTACATGCAGGTTGTGCAATTGCTCCAGCTTTATCCTTGTACAGCAACTCATCTGTTGGCAATGTTGATTCATTGCCAAGTTCTCCAGCAACATATTGAACTCCAATGCCTTCAGCGCCGACAATAATCTGACGCCATTTGCCATAAAGTTCTAATTTTCTTGTAACCCAATAACGTCCTACATCACTGTTGTACGGGTCGCCTTCGCTATAATCAACATTACCGTTTTTATCTAAAGTATCTGTGAAATCGATTTCTTTATTATAAGCGGGACTTGCAGGAACTGTTTCCTCATTAAGCTGCGTAGATGCAGTAAACAGTTGAGTTCCTGCTTTATCAAGGAACCAGCCAAGGAATTCATACTCATCACGAGTGCCATCCGGCAAGCTCACTTTTCCGCCATAGGCAATACCGAATGACATCTGCTGAGTTGCAGAGCCCCAGTATAGGCTGGGATCATAAACATATTTTCCATCTTCTATAATCGGTCTGCCATTCGCATCAAGCATATATGCTTCAGAGTGCAAGAATACACGATAACGAATCTGTCTCCACTTTGCATATACTGTGATTCCTCCAACCGGCATTGTAGTAAAAGTATACTCAGTTCCGGGAGAACAAGCTTCATCGGCATACCACCCTTCGAAAACATATCCTTCTTCACCAGGCTGGATAGGAGGAACATAGTTCTTCACACTGTCTGGAATTTGAGCACCATGTGCAACATTTATTGTTTCTTTCATAATATAAGAACCAGATGTGTCTTTATCCTTAATCAGCTGTGATGCTCTGTTGTGATCGGTTGAACCATTTTCGGTGTTACCCGTTACATAGTTTCCATCATAGAAAGTAATTGGATATACATCTCTTTTGTAATAGAAACGAACATGGTAGTAAGTAGTTCCGTTTTCAGTGGTTTGCCATCTTGCATTATTCTGATGATCACCGCCGTTTTGGCCGGTTCGATTCGACAGTCCTATATATTCATAACCACTAAACTGCGGCGCAGTCTGCTTATCTACATATGTGTTGGTTGATCGGCTATTATAGATGTGATCTTCATAATATAGTTTTCCATTAAACTCAAAATCATGAACTAGATAGCTGGAATAATCTTCTCCATCAACCTGTTCATAAAAGATGTGATATCTCCATTCGTTTCTCGTGTTGTAACGGATAACTACAAAGTTACCATTTGCATCATTTGTCTTGCCAAGGATCATCTCATCCATTACCTGAATTGTGCCCTTAATTGTATCAGATCCAGTTCCAGTGCCTGTACCAGCCGTATTTATTTTCTTCTTTAATCCAGTCCCGTTCATCATGACAAAACTAACCGCTTGATTACCACCAACAGTACCCAGCTCACTGTATTGTGGCCATAAAGAAGCAATCTCTTGGCCATAATAAGCCTTAAGAACAAAATAATGCGCAGTATAACTTTCAACAGAAGCAGTCATATCTGTTCCGTATGTTTGAGTAGGACGGTTGTTATTTCCAAAGCTAGACCAAGTCGCAACACCATATACGCCATTGCCGGTATATTCATTGGAGTTTTGAGCATAGGAGTATTGATTATTACCATTCTGTCTGTAATAGTAGAACCTGAAGTAATAAACGATTCTATCATAATAAATGTTTAAAACAGCATCACCTTCCGGTGTAATCGTAGGAATGGAAATATTTTCCTTGATAGGAACCTCATTTCCTTGTGCATCTGTTGTATAGCCTGTGGTCATCTGTAAAGTACCAAGATCGTTCGTCTGGCTGTGATTCAGACAGAATCCAGTATAATGGCCATTTCTTTCACCTGCATCTGTTATATAATCTTCATCTGTATTATTCACAAATGTAAACGGAATCTGGGTGCCAACAGCACCAGTACCTACAAAAGAGCCCGCCATTTCATAGCCTGTTCTATCAATATTCTGTTTATGGAAAATAATAGTATAATTTGCAGTGGTTTTTGCTACCCATTTAGCATAGATCTGCAGGTTATCTTCCAGCAAGCCGCCAAAAGTGAAAGGCTCAAAATACGTATCCGAAATAATGAAATATCCATTTTCATCCTTCGGAACACTATCCAGAGGCTCGCCTTTATCATCGTAATACTCCGGTTTCAGCGTGTACCAGCCAGGCTCACCATCAGCTCTTACCTCAAGAGTATAGCCGTTACGTTCCATACTATCGACAGTCGCTGTAGGCGCGATTACAGTGGTTTCATTTGCAAGGTAGAACTGCGGCGCATTAAAAGTCGCACCTCTTGCGTTGGCATTATAGACTAACCAGTTACCACGAGGAGCATCAACATACAATGTGATATCGCCTGTAATGACAGTCTTTGTACCATTAGCGTAAACATCTAATGGGACCAGATCCTCACCTTGAACCGCGTTAATCTTGCTTGCGGTTTCTTCGGTCGGTTTCCAGCCTTTAAAATTCTGGTGAGCATCTGCAGAATACGACTGGCTGACTGTGTAATTCGCATTAGTATCACTCGTCAGCAGATATACTGTATCCGTTCCAAGAGAAACGTTTGTATTGATTTCTCCAGTAGCTTTATCTCCGAAATAAGTGACATTATAATATTTAAAGATCATTGCGTAGATATTTATGATATCGCCTTCATGAATATCGATATCAACAAGTATCTCGCGAACACGTTCGACTGTTAAAGGAACCGTATCGACTTTATAATCTGCACCAACGTAATTATCAGTATCGGTATAACGCGTTCCGTTAGGTTTCATGAGATCGTCCATTGACCATCCAAGGAAAACCTGTCCTGACGGAACTCCGTTCTGTCCGACGCCTGGATCGACAACGATGTCATCAATATAAGAATAAGAATCCAATTGTTCCTGGGTATGGGTAGCAGGATCAATGCTGCTCTTCAATACATCACTGTTCTTTACGTAATATGTGGCTACTGGCCGTGTAAGATCTGTACCATAGAAGTTTACAGTAACACGTGCTTCAGGACCGCCCTCGCCTTCAACAACCGCATAAACAGAGAATCCTTCCGCATCAAAAGATACTTCGGTAGCTGTTTCGCCGTTCTCATTAACCGTTTCAACTTTAACTTCATCTATTACTTCCATATCGCCTTCATCAGGAATATGGATCGCTTTCATTTCTCTTTCTTCATCCAGATCGTTCAGTCTGATCGTCACTTTGACAGAATCGTCCGGCTGAACTTTATTTCCGTTTTTATCAACGATTGTGATATCAAACAGTCTGATATAATCCAGTTCTGTTCCCAGTTCTTCCTCAATCGCTGCTTTATATGCGTCAAAATCTGCCCCTTCGGTCAGTTCTTCTGCCTGTAACGATACATTTTCCGGTAAAAGATCGGAATCATAGGTAACAGAAATAGTATATTCATCTCCGTCAGCTGTGATCACTTCTGTCGTTACGACAACGACATAAGTCGAGAAATCTTTTGATTCAAACTTGACTTCATCGTCTTTTGTCGCTTCATCTGACTGTTCGACGACAGTTCCTTTGCCGTTATCATCGATATGAACGATGGTCGTATCCTTCGAATCCTTAATCAAATCAGATTTCAAAGAAACCTTGATCTCGCAGGCCGGCTCAATTTCATTACCGTCTTTATCATAGAAAGTAATATCTACTGCTTCTACTCTTTTTGCCTTATTGTCTAAAGCATCATTGACCTTATCAAATACTTTATCCGATGAAATCGGGGTAACTTTCATCGTTGTTCCTTCAGGGAAGGCCTCTAAAGGTGCTTCCACGTATACTTTGATGCTTGTAGATTCATCTTTGAAGTATAAAACTTCAGCTTTTTCTTCTTCAGCTGCTGTTTCGTTTTCAGTAGCTACTGCATCTTCACCTGTTTGTGCAACAGTTTCTTCTGCAGAAGGATTATTCAGCGCTTCTTCTCTTTCTGCTTCAATCACAAAAGGATCAGCTACTGTTTCCAGCTCGTTGATTGTTTCTTCGTTTAATGTTTCATTGGAAATGGCGGGATCTTCAAAAGCTGTCTGCTCATCGACCGTGATCGCAGGCAGGACTAAAGCATATGTCGTAAAGAATACGACGATTGATGCAAGCACATAGAAGATCTTTTTCCTCTTTTCCGTTCTCAACAGATTACCCCGTTTTCTCATAATAAACTCTTTCTTTCTTATCTGACTCTTCCCATTTCCTTTAAAGGCCAGATCTTAAATATGATCCTTCCGACAATCTGCTCGTCTGCGACGCAGCCGATCGCCGTATTTCTTGAATCGACCGAAACACTTCTGTGGTCTCCCATCACGAAGGTCCTGTTTTCCGGAACCTGGTACGGGAGAGAGATGTTGCAGTCACCGAAAGCCTTTTCTTCCAGATAAGGCTCATCGATCAGTACATTGTTGACATAGACATTTCCAGCTTCGTCTATGTTGACCCAGTCACCGCTTTGCGCAATGACACGTTTTACCAGAACCTTGTTGTTGTAGTAAAACGCAATGATATCTCCGGTATTGAACTTCTCGCCCTTGACGGAAAGCACATATTCCCCTTCCGTCAGAGTCGGAGTCATCGAGGTTCCGTAGATCCTCAATACCGGCAATAAGAGAACAGCTACCAGGACGGCGACCGCTGCGACGGTGATCAGCGCATAGATCGTGCTTTTCACCATCTTGTGGAACAGCGTTTTCTGGTTCAGACGTTCGAGTTCATTCTTATAATCACTTGAAGAATAAGTACTCATTTGCCTGCACCGCCTTTTCTCCCGTGTCTGGATACATAGGCAGCCTTGATCTCTTCTTTTGTCTTTTCCGGTTTCTTGCTTCCCACACCTCTTCTGGGCTGGTAAGCATTCTTTTCATTATTCGGAAATTCGTACTGGCTTGTCTTTTTTTCTTTGACAATACCCTGTACGTTTGCCAGATAAAGATCGACTGCTTTCTGTGCTTCCGCAAAAACATTGGTCAAAGCCAGGGATGCATCTGCAATGGAACCCACCTTGGAGATCTTGATCCTTCGATCTTCCAACTGTGCTTCCAGCTGCTTGTTTCTCTTTTCAAGATCCTCTACCCGTTTTTCCTGTTCGTAGAGGAGATCCAGAAGTTCGTTTCTGGTCAGCTTCGACAGTGATTTGTTGCTCACTCTTTTTCCTCCATTCCACAAAAAAACCCAGGTATAAAATCCCATCATTATTTTACAACAAAATATGGACTGGTCAAAGTATTTTTGTATCAATCTTACTTTTTTGAACCGATTGATACAAAAGATGATATCAGAGTAGTCGATACACTGACTACGTCTGTATCTTATCGTGCGAAAACTCTAAAAAACCATCTAAAAATGAATCATTAAAAGGTTTTACCTAGTATTTCTTTGAACTTTGGCTTCAAGCCCTCATCTTTATTGGTCACAAAGTAGTTCTGAGGCATGTCATAGCCCGGCAAGGGGTTCCCTTCCACGATGACAGGGCCTTTTTCGGATATTGCAATATCCCAGCCAACATAACGGATGTGTTTTTCCACTTCGGCTGCCTTCTTACATAATTCCAGAGCCTCTATATAATAAGGAACGGTAAAACCGATCAGATCCATACCTGTGGTGGGGTGTTTCGTATAAGTGGATATTGTCTTATCTGACCAGCATGGGCATACGATCTTCCCCTCTTCGGATAATACAGTATAGATTCCACCGGATCCCACGTTATCCACAGACATGCTGCCGATACCGATACGCTGCAGGGCATACATGACATGGGCTTCATCGCTGTCATCCAATACCGTAGTTACCCTTACGGTATTGATGCTGGTGGGGTTGAGTTTTTTCATCTCCTCATGCTGGACGATACTTTCTTCGATAAACAGATGGTTTTCCTTCAGATAATCAAAGATCTGCTTCAGATCGCTGTTTTCATTGAGATATATGTTCTTATAGATCCCCTTCCCTGAACAGGAATCCGCCGGCTTGCAGAAGAAAACGCTCTTTCCCTTACAGAAAGCTACAAAATCCGCATATGATGCTTTTTCGATATTCAGGAACTGCCTTCCCAGATAATCCTTAAATACTTCATTGAATGCAAGTTTGTCATTGAACAGATCGATATATTCTTTCTCATTCAGTGTCTTGAACAGGTATTGGGAATCATCAAAGGTGATATAAGTCTTTCTCTTTTCTCTGCTCTTATTCACAAAATGAAAAAGATTGTATTCCATATAGCCGATATGATCAAACAGGATACATTCCGCCATATCTAAAAGTATCAGCAAGGTATTCTTCCCTGAATAATCATGTACGGCTTTCGCATTGTCATACATTCTCTGA
>JAEEGL015940197.1_pt1 | contig 22945 bp, 8 predicted proteins | sample 9134231 | NCBI WGS metagenome assembly JAEEGL01 (sample SAMN16246548, study PRJNA631951) | gut metagenome | biome: gut microbiome; feature: rumen; material: fiber-attached | host: Bos | place: Iran: Karaj | collected 2018-10 | reverse complement strand
GGCGTTGTGACGAAATCCTTTGTCAAGAAATAAGCCTGTAAGCTCCTAAGCTTGTAAACCCAAAGGGCCGCTGCCAACAGGTAACGGCCCTTTTTTTCAGTTAAGGAATTCTAACATTTTATATTACTACCCCGCCCTCCGGACACCCCTTCTGAAACAGAAGGGGAATTGGGCTTCGGCCACTCCTCCCTGCTAACCGTCAACCCCTAACCGTTAACCCCTAAACCTCCAAGCCTGTAAGCCCCTAAGCCCCTAAACTTATAAGCCCCAAAATCCCACCACTTAAATGGTTAAAAAAAAATGAAAAAAAATGTACAAGCTATCCAAATAAAATTATATTTTTGCAAAGTAATAAAAGAGTAGACAGTTTGTAAAATCATTACCATACGATATTTATGAAAAAGTTATTTTTACTGCTTTTCACAACGATATTGACTGCCACTGCAAGCTTTGGCCAAGTCATTCTGAACGAGGGATTTGAAGGCAACTACATGCCGCCTGCAGGATGGTTGGCGACCTCCGAATGCCCAGACGCGAGTTGGATCGGATGGATGAGAAGTTCCACCGCTCACGAGGGGAATTATTCCGCGTTTGTGGATTATTCTCCATTCATGTCCCAGCATTCCAGCTATTTGATCACTCCGCAGTTGTCAATCAACGGCCACAAGCTGGTCTCTTTCTGGTATGCCGTCAGCTATCCGGAATACTCTTCCAGCACCTCTTTCACCCTGGAAGTCTCCACAACCGGCACAGCCCCCGAGGACTTCACCGTTCTGCAGACGATGGTGTTCCCCACGCAATATGGATTTGTCAACTTCGTGTACGACTTGCAGGAATACAGCGGGGAAAACATCTATCTCGCTTTTCATATCGTGGACGATTATGGCACCGGTGTTTTCATCGATGAAGTGACGGTGTTCGACCAGCCCGACTGCATGGCTCCCGACAGCTTAACCATTCTGGGATCGGGTTACCACAGCGCGGACTTCGCTTGGAACGAGGTTTCCAACGCCATCGGTTACCAAGTCCAGTGCAGCCCTGTCGTCGATGACTGGAGCAACGCCATCGAGGGCACGTCTTCCATCAACTCCATCACAATCAACGGGTTATCATCCTCCACCGATTATTACGCTCGCATAAGAGCCTTCTGTGGCGCTTCAGACACCAGCGATTGGTCCAACGCATTGTCTTTCAGCACGCTTTGCGAAGCCATCACACTCGCCCATGGCGCATATTGGGTGGAAGATTTTGAAAGCACAGACGGCAACGGTGCCGTTGAATTGAACAGCTGCTGGGCGACCCCGCTCAAGTCCGCCAATTACAACGCCCCCTACATCTACTGCGGCCTGGCCAGCGCGAGCCATTCCGGCGTCAACTCCTTGGAGTTGAGAGCCAACAGCGGGGATTCGAACATCGTGGTGCTGCCCGCCTTCACGAACGACCTCGGCTCCTTGAAACTGAAGTTTTTCGCCAACACCACAGCCCCGTCCTCCACGACGGCCGGCACGCTGCAGATCGGATACATCACGGACATTGACGACCCCGCCACGTTCACTCCCATCGAAACCGTCACCCCGAAGGCCGAAAGCTACAACAGAGTCCAGTCCGCCCCCTACGGTCCCTTCTACTTCGCCCCCTACAACGCCACCGGCAGAATCGCCATCCGGTTCATTTCCAATGCGTTCAGCACATCATGGAACTTGGACGACATCACCGTCGGTGCCCTGGCAGACTGTGCCGAGCCCATCCAACTTCAAGCCTCCAACCTCACCTCCTCCTCCGTTGACCTCACCTGGATACACACAGACGGTTCCCTTTACGAAGTGCTCTTGTGGCCAAGCGGCACGTTGGACACCGTCCTTTACACCGGGATTTCGTTGGACAACGGCCCTTGTCACATCGACAGCCTCGCCCCTTCCACTTCTTACAGCTGGCTTGCGCGCACCATTTGCGGCAACAACACCTTCGCCACCTCGGAAGTGAACGGCCACTTCACCACTCCCAATGTCACTTTGTCGCTGCCTTACTTGTGCGATTTCGAGAGCGCTTCCCATGTATACGACGAATTCACCTTCTCGGGCTACGGTCCCTCCCAATGGTATATCGGTTCGGCCACCAGTGCGCCTTCAACCGACGGCACCCCCTCCTTGCGCTCTTTGTACATCTCCGACAACAACGGCCTCTCCAACACCTACAGCGGCAGCACCTATTCATACGCTTACGCCATCCTTGATTTGAATTTCCCCAACATCCCCATGGAATATCACCTCGAATTCGACGTCAAGGGCATGGGCGAGTGCGGCTGGGACGAGCTCTCCGTCTATTTGCTGGACGGCACCGCCGCCATCCCCAACTCGGGCGCACCGAACGGCGTGGTTTTGCTCCCCCAAGCCTGCGGCCTCACCTCGTGGACCCACTACAATTTAGTGCTGCCCGACGTGACCGGCACCTCCAAAAAAGTCGTCTTCTATTGGCATAACGACACCTATATCTTCGGCAACCCTCCTGCCGCCATCGACAACATCTACATCAACGGCTCCTCATGCGCAAGACCCACCCACTTGACGGCAAGCGACATCACAGATGAGTCGGTCACCCTGACATGGCATGAAAACGCCAACGCCACCTCATGGACCGTCAACTACAAAATGCTCGGCAACGATAACTTCATGTATCAACAAATCCCCGTCACGGACACCTTCTTCGTGTTAAACAACCTCACCCCCAACACCTCCTATGTCTGTTACGTGACCGCCGACTGTGAAGAAGGCCATTCCAACAACTCCAACCCTGTCACTTTCAGAACATTATGCAGCATCAACGGTATCTCCGCCTTGCCTTACCACGAAGATTTCTCCGCCTACGAATCCATTGACGGATCCGACTACGTCCCCTGCTGGAGCCGGTTGAATTCCAACCCGAACCGCTACGCGTATGTCAACCACATCGACTTCGAAACCAGCTGCCTGGACTTCCACTACACGCCCAACTGCTACACGATGGCCATTCTCCCCATGATCAACAATTCCATTCCGTTGAACACCGTCATGCTGAATCTGGATGTGCGGCGCCAATCCCTCACGTCAGGATTTTTGGTGTTGGGTGCCATGACCGATCCTTCAGACGCCAACACCTTCATGCCCATCGACACCATACAGTCAACTATCGCAAACGAGTGGGAAAACATCACCATTTACTGCAACGAATACATCGGCAACGCCCAATATCTTGCCTTCAGGGCGCAAGACGCCGGATACACCTCGGTCCTCATCGACAACTTGACGTTGGACTATCTTCCCGGTTGTCTGCCGCCTCACAGTGTTACGGTGAGTGACATCTCCGCCACTTCGGCCCAGATCACCTGGTTCGGCAACGCCCCCTCTTATCAGGTGTACGTGGCAGGGAATCCCGACACAACCGTCTATACCACCACGAACAACAGCATCGTCATCGACGACCTTGAGCCGAGCTCCTCCTACAGCATTTTCGTGCAGTCCCTCTGCGACGAAGAGGTTTCCAGTTTGTCATCCAGAATCAGCTTCCACACGGTTTGCAATCTCATCACCGTGACAGAGGATAATCCTTGGATGGAGACATTCGAGAACTATTCAGGCGTTACCGAAGCCATTCCGCTCTCTCCGTGCTGGAGCACCCCTACCAAAGACAGCATCGCAGACGTCGTTTTCCCGACGGTTTACAGCAGCAGCCTTGCCGCCCATTCCGGTCACTACTCTTTGGAGGTGAAAGGCAATCACAACATGTTTGTACTTCCGGCTTTCACCAATGACCTCAACACACTGAGAATCTCCATGTGGGGGAACACCACGGCGTCTGCCCCCACATCTGCAGGAATTTTGGAACTGGGTGTCGTCACTGACCCCAACGACCCCGCCACTTTCAACACTGTGGCAACGATTCCCGCCACCGCGTTCAACCGCACCGGTTCCGACGCCCTCTACACTGACTTCATGGGACCTTTCGACCTGTCCTCTGTCACTCCGCAGCAAGGACAGCGTATCGCCTTCCGCTATATCAACGGTTCCAACAACCTCACCTCGTGGAATCTGGACGACATCATTGTGGATCTGATTCCAGACTGTGTGTCACCCGACAAACACAGCGTGACCGTCTCCAACATCACCGACAACGAAGCGACCGTCTCTTGGGAAGACGGGAATCCGAACCATGACACATGGTGCGTCTTTCACAAGCCAACGGCATCCGTCAACGAGACATGGATGGTGGACACTGTCCACGACGTCCGGACGCTGACCATTGGCAATCTGGATATTGAAACCACCTACGAAGTGTATGTGACCACCTATTGCGGCACTCCGGCCGTGAACCCGGATGCCACCCTCCATCAATTCTTCACCACCTCCCAAGTGCCGGCCCCACTCCCCTACTCCACGGATTTCACCCAAAACGACAACTGGCGGCTCAACAACGGTGACTGCGCCAACTACTGGGTCATCAACAATTACACTCCTGTAGGCAACCACTATGGCTTGTTCGTCACCACAAACGGCATCGCCCCCGGCTACGACATCAACTCGCCGTCCATCATCGCAGCAGAGAAGTGTTTCACAGTGGGACAGCACACGCAAATCCAGATAGACTACGACCTTAACGTAGGCGGTGAGAATTCCGAGACATGGGATTATGACTATATGAAGATGTTCCTGGCCACCTCCGCCGAAAAGTTCGAAGCATCCTCTACCTCTATGCCTTCCTGGGCCGAGCCCACCTACACTACTCACGCCTACAACTTCACCCCGTACATCCAATTGTCAGGCACCAATGCCGGCACTCCTTACGATTTCTCCCAAACCGGCGGCAACACCATCCATATCACGGCGGTCATAAGCAACCCCAACCCCAACCCCACGCCCAATTCCGTCGCCAAGCTCGTCTTTGCATGGATCAACGACGAAACAATGGGCACACAACCCGGTGTCGTCATCTCAAACCTCACCGTCACCCCGGTCACCTGCCCGCAACCCACCAACCTGACTGTCGAGAACATCGGGGCGGCAGAAGCTGATGTTTACTGGATTCCCGGAGAAAGTGAATCCCATTGGCATCTGGAATACAAAAAATCGAGCGTTAACTATTGGGCGTCCATCCCCACCACCTCCAACTCCTGCCATCTCACCGGTTTGACATCCAACACACAATATGATGTGCGTCTGCAGTCCGACTGCGGAACGGAGACTTCCCAATATCTGGTCTCGTCGTTCACCACGAACAGCTGCAGTGCCTCCGAGCAATGCACTTACACCTTCCACTTGAACGATGCCTACGGCGACGGCTGGAACGGCGGTTCCATCAGCGTGATGCAAAACGGCTCTCTCGCGACGACGGTCACCCTTTCCGAAACCAACAGCGCGGATTTTCCCGTCGCTCTTTGTAACAACTCCTCCATCACACTCGTCTGGAACATGGGCCTGTACGACTATGAGTGCAGCTTCTCTCTGGCAGGTCCCGACGGCACCCTCATCTACTCCAACCCCAATCTGGACACCATCGCACAGACCACCCTCATCACTTTCACCACCGACTGCTCAAGCGCTCCTGTGTGCGATGCGCCCGAAAACCTGACGGCCAGCAACATCACCATATCCGAGGCCACCCTTTCCTGGTCGGCCAGCGACGCCAATGCTTCGATTATTGAATACAAACCTTCGACGGCATCCACTTGGGAGCCTGCCGTATATACGATGCAAAACAGCCAGACGCTTACCGGACTGCTTTCCAACACCATTTATCAAGTCCACATAAAATCCAAATGCACATCTGATATTTGGAGCGACTGGAGTGACTTCATCATTTTCACCACTCTGGTGGACTCCGCCAGCTTTGTCGAGCCCACGGTTGTCACCAACTCCGCCAGCGCCATCACCCACAACAGCGCAACGTTGAACGGTGCCATCACCAATGCCGGCAACCAGACGATCCTCAATCGCGGTTTTGAATGGAAAGCATCCGGCGACACCGACTTCACTTCGGTGGATGCCGCAGGCACCGGAACCGTCTTCTCCGCCACAATCACCAACCTGACACCGAGCACAGAATACACCTTCCGTTCCTTTGTCACCACAGTGAACACAACCACCTATGGCGAGACGATGACCTTTACCACTCCTGAGCTCGTCACGTGCGAAACGCCCACCAATCTGGACACGGTATCCGTGGCCAACGAATACTTCACCATCACGTGGACCGACAACGCGGGCGCTTCCCACTGGAAAGTGAGATACCGTACGCAAGAGGGCACGTGGACCACGGAGAACGCAAGCGTGACCACGCACACTATCGCCGGGCTGACAGGCCTGACCGCCTATTTCGTCCAGGTGCAGGCCGTTTGCGGCACCGTTTCCAGCGAATGGAGCGACATGATTGTGGTCACCACCAAGAACGTGGGCATTGACGAGCACCTGCTCAGCACCATCAAGCTCTACCCGAACCCCACCTCCGATGAAATCAATATGGAATGGGGCATGGAATATGAGATCTCCTCTATCGAAGTGTTCGATGTTTACGGCAAGCTCATCCGCACCGTCGCGACAGAGAACCACAACTCGCCTTCCCAGACCGCCCGTATCAACGTCTCCGGTCTGGCCGACGGCATGTATTTCGTGCGTTTCACCACCCAAAACGGCGTGGCCACCAAATCGTTCGTGAAGAAGTAGAATTCTTAACATTTTATTATTTATAATAAGCATTCAAGCTATGAAGAAGTTTTTCATTTTTAGTTTGTCATGTTTGCTTATGGCGTTCAGTTTCTTACCTGAAGCGCACGCGCAAACCTCATGCAGCATCACTTCCCTGCCCTACACAGAAGGTTTTGACACAGGCGTCGGCAGTATTCCTGCATGCTACCATCGCAACCCGACAGGATTCTGGCTGAACGGCTATCTCTATCCGGAAGTGAGAACCGGGCATCCCCATTCGGGCATTGGCGCGCTTGAGGCCTTTAATAACGACTACAACGACGAGCACCCGAATGTCCCGACCATCGTTTTCCCCGAATTGGACACAGAGATAGACATAAACAACATTGTGATGGAGTTCTGGGGAGCCGACATGGTGGGCACCGAAGCCTATTTCGTGGTGGGGGTCATGGATTCCGACACCGACTTTTCCTCTTTCACGGAAGTTGCCACCATCCACCCGACGGTTGAAGATGTCTTTGTGCAGTATTCCGTCTATTTCAACGAATATACAGGTTCAGGCCGGAACATAGCCATCAAATTCGCCAACGGAAGCGGTTATTACGGCCGTTTGATCATTGACGATGTGGTGCTCTCTGAAGTTGCCGAGTGCAGTCCCGTGCAGTATCTGTCGCTGGCAAATGTTTACGGCACGAGCGCCACCATCCAATGGAAGCCCAATGCCGTGGGCACCGCCAACTGGTACGACGTATCCCTCCTCAATCTGGACAATGGCAACGTGGAGACCAACAACACGTTCGACACCACCTTCACCTTCACCGGACTGCCGTATTCCTCACACTACCGCGCTTTCGTGTCTGTCAACTGCACCAATGGCGCCACAAGCGACATGGACTCGGTGGATTTTTCAACCCTGATACAGCCTGTTGACATCCCCTACAATGAGGATTTCGAAGGTGACACTTCCCACTATGTTCCCTATTTCACTCTTCAGAGCAACAGCGTCAACCAATGGCATTTCGGTTCCGCCACAGGCGCGCCCTCTGCCGGTACCGGCTCCTCACACGCGCTCTACATCTCCGCCGACAACGGTGTCACCAACTCCTACATTGACTCGATGGAGACTTGTGCATACGCCGCGTTCAACATGGTGTTTCCGAGCGATCCGCTCGAATACCACCTCTCTTTCGACTACAAGGTGAAAGGACACCATAACGGTTATATGGCTTTCGACTATCTTTCTGTATATATGATAGATGCAAACCAGCCGATTCCCTCATACGGTTCCCCTATCGGCGGCACCCCCCTGCTGGTTGAGGCCGCCAATGTGAACAACTGGACCACCTATGACATCATCCTTGACAATGTTCAAGGCACCTCCAAGCAGATTGTATTCTATTGGTACAACTTCGGTTGGAACAACACTGGCGAAGACTTGAATCCGCCGGCGGCCATCGACAACATTGTCATCAGCGGCTCCACCTGCGGACAGCCCAACAACCTGACGGCCAGCAACATCACCACTGATTCTGCCACATTGAGCTGGAACGAGGTCGGTGTCGCCACCTCCTGGACGCTGTACTACAGACAGGAAGGCGCGACCTCCTACACCGCCGTTCCCGTCGAAGGAGACCCGTTCGTCATCCTTTCCGGTCTGATTGCCAACACCAACTACGATTTCTATGTGGTGGCGAACTGCGACAACGAGCCTTCCAACCCCTCCGCTGTCGTCACATTCCGCACTGCCTGCGGTCCCATCGATGTGCTGCCGTTCACCGAGAATTTCGAAAGCGGGCTTTACGAATCCACACAATACACTTACGTCGTCTGTTGGGATCGTTACGCTTCCACCCCCGACCATTTCGTTTACGTGAACAACAGTCCTTACTACGCTCACTCGGGTGATCATTATTTGGACTTCAACTACACGAACAACAGTTTCGACATCGCCATCATGCCTGAGCTGGGCCATAACATCAACGCCAGCGATTTGATGATCAGATTCCATGCCTGCCACACCTTCAGCGGCGCATACGGCGACCTTGGCACGCTGGAACTCGGTGTGATGACCGACATCACCGACCCATCCACGTTCGTTCCTGTGGACACCATCAATCTGTTGGGCAACCCCAGCTATGAGTATTCCGAACTATTCATCTCTCTGGTGAACTACACCGGCAATGGCAAATTCATCGCTTTCCGTGTCTCCAACTGCAACAACACCTCCTATTACATTGACGATATCGTGCTGGAAATGCGTCCCGACTGCATGTATCCTTTGAACTTCCACAAGGAGACTGCCACCAATCAGAGCGTAACCCTTTCCTGGACGGAATTCGGGGATGCCGTCTCCTGGAACATCAAATACGACACCACCGGATTCGACCCCGATTTAAGCGGACAGCTTGTGGCTTCCAGCAGTACCACTTTTACCGTGAACGACCTCACGAACATGACCTCGTACGACTTTTACGTGCAATCGGACTGCGGGGAGACCCACAGCGACTGGATCGGGCCTTTGACGGTGATCACCGGTGTGATCAGCATGCCGGTCAACGGCGACGAAACCATCACCACCTGCAATGCCATTCTGTGTGACGACGGCGGCATTGACGGCGATTACAGCACAAACAACAGCTCTTCCCTGGTGATTTACCCCGACACACCTGGCTATGGTCTGACCATCACTGGTACCGCGGACATCCATCCCGGCTATTCCGGTTGGGGCGGATCCCACTTGACATTCTATGAAGGCGTGGGGTTCAACGGCGCGGTTCTCGGCGAATTCAGCGGCATGAACCTCAATGTCGAGGTGGCTTCCTCCGGTCCTGTCACCGTGCACTTCATCTCCGATTACTATGAGGCATCCGGTTTCACGCTCAACGTGGGGTGCGCCAGCTGTACACCGCCCGCCAATTTCGCGGTCAACAGCATTGGCATCACTGACGCCACCCTTTCGTGGAACGGCGGCTCCGACGCATACGCCATCTATCTCTCCGGCGACTCCACCGCCTACTTCACCACCACCGACACGGTTGTCCTGCTCACCGGCCTGGATGCCAATTCTCATTACGACGTAAAAGTACGCTCCTTCTGCGGCAGCGACAGTTCCATGTTCAGCCCCACCATCTCGTTCAACACCAACTGCGAGATCATCACCGTCACAGACGACAACCCGTGGACGGAAGATTTCGAGAGCTATGAAGGAGAGGGTGAGCAACCGTTCCAATGCTGGGAGAGAACGGTCGTTGACGCCTACTATCAAGCCCCCTTCGTTTACTGCGATTACGCGCCGGCCTGCCATTCAGGCGTCAACTCTGCGGAGCTCAAGGGCGATTACAACCTGTTGGTGCTTCCCGAATTCACCAACAACGTACATGAGCTGAGACTCTCTTTCTGGGCCACCTCCACTAACCCCGCCACAGGCACATTGCAGATCGGGGTCATCACCGACATCACCAATCCAGACAGCTTTGAACCCGTTGCAACCGCCGGCCTGCCCGGCCCGCGCGGCAGCGCCACTACCGGAAACGGCAACTATATGGGACCCTTCGATTTCTACGGGGCACAGGCCTCCAACGGCCGCATCGCGCTCCGCTACACCAACTCCTCGTACACAGTCTCCTGGAATCTGGATGATTTCACCGTTGAAATCGCTCCGTCCTGTCACGTCCCCTCAAATGTGACCGTTGGAAACATCAGCTCGTCCGAGGCCACTGTCGCCTGGAACAACGGCGCCTTGGAGACCCAATGGGTCCTTCAATACAAAGAGGCTTCAGCGACCACCTGGAGTGCCGACATCCTCTGCACCAGCACCAATCACACGTTGCAAAACCTGCAATCTTCCACCACCTACCAAGTGCGTGTGAAATCGGTTTGCAACAGCGAGGACGAGAGCGTTTGGAGCGACATTGCAACGTTCACCACCCAAGAGGGGGTCATCATCATCGAGCCCTCAGTCGCCACGAGCCAAGCCAGCGACATCACCCGCCATTCTGCAACCCTGAACGGGGCAATCACCGACGAAGGCAACCAGACCATCCTCTCCCGCGGTTTTGAATGGAAAGCCACCGGCGCCGCCAACTACACACAGGTGACCACCGGAACAAGCGATATCCTGTTGTTCGGCCTTTCAGGCCTCATCCCCAACACCGAATACACCTACCGCGCCTACGCCACCACCGCAAACATGACCACCTACGGCAACGAAGTGACCTTCACCACGCTCCCTGAAGAAACCGACCTGTGCGAAATCCCGACAAACCTGCACACCACAGATGTGGCTAACGAAAGCTTCACCGTCACCTGGACAGACAATGCCGATGCTAACCTGTGGATGCTGAGCTACCGCGAGCAGAACGGCAGCTGGCAGAATCTCTTCCCCACCACAACCACGTTCCAAGTCACCGGACTGGAGGGCGACACCTACTACGATGTCCGGGTCAAGGCGGTGTGTGTGGACTACGAAAGCGACTGGAGCGACACCATCATGGTGCACACCACCGACGTGGGCATCATCGAGCACCTGCAGAGCAGCATCTCCCTCTACCCGAACCCGACAAACGACCTCGTCAATGTTGAATGCAGCATGGACAACGTGCAGGTGAAGGCGCTGGAAGTCATTGATGTGTATGGCAAAGTGATCCGCACGGCGGGCATGGGCAATGCGCGCCAACAGATCGACGTCTCCGGTTTGGCTGCCAGCATCTATTTCGTGCGCATCACCACGGACGAAGGCGTGGTGACGAAATCTTTTGTCAAGAAATAGCTTATCCGAAAAAATCGTATCTTCGCGGGTTAAAACCAAAACCTATGGCTGAAGAATTCGAAGACGAAGAATTAAACGAAGAAACCACTGACAATTCGGGGGAAATCATTATCCCTGAGGAAGATACAGATACAAGTACGCAAGACGAGTCGGGCTTGCACAAGGTGATTTTCGCGCAGTCGATGTACCGCGAATGGTACTTGGACTACGCCTCCTACGTCATCCTCGACCGCGCCTTCCCTGATGTTTATGACGGTCTCAAGCCCGTGCAACGCCGCATTCTGCACTCTATGGACGAGCTGGAGGACGGCCGTTTCAACAAGGTGGCCAACATCGTGGGCAACACCATGAAGTACCACCCGCACGGCGACCAGTCCATCGGCGCAGCCCTTGTGCAGATGGGGCAGAAGCATCTGCTCATCGACACACAGGGTAACTGGGGCAACATCCTCACCGGCGACGACGCTGCGGCCCCCCGATACATCGAGGCGCGCCTCACCCCATTCGCCAAAGAGGTGGTCTTCAACCACAAAACCACCGAGTGGCAGGTCTCCTATGACGGCCGTAACCGCGAGCCCATCGCGCTGCCCGTCAAGTTCCCGCTGCTGCTCGCCCAGGGCGTGAAGGGTATCGGCGTGGGCATGTCCACCCTCATCCTGCCCCACAATTTCAACGAACTGATTGACGCATCCGTGCATATCCTGCGCGGCGAGGAGTTCGAAATCTACCCCGACTTCCCCACCGGCGGCGCCATAGACGTGAGCCGATACAACGACGGCGCGCAGGGAGGCAAGATCCGTAACCGCGCCAAAATCAGCATCGTTGACAACAAGACATTGGTGATTAACGAGATTCCCTACGGCACCACCACCGAAGATCTCATCTCCGAATCCACCAACTCCATCACGAAAGCCATTGACAGCGGCAAGCTGAAAATCAAGAAAATAGACGACAACACCGCGGCTCAGGCCGAGATCTACCTCCATCTGCAACCCGGCGTCTCCCCCGACCAGACCATCGACGCGCTTTACGCCTTCACCGACTGCGAAATCACCTACTCCACCAACGCCTGCGTGATATGGAACGGCAAGCCTGTCTTCACCAATGTCAAGGACATCCTGCGCATCAACACCGAAAACACCCTTAACCTGCTGCGAAAAGAGCTGGAAATCGAGCTCGACGAACTAAGGCAGCAATGGCATAAGATCTCCTTGGAGAAGATCTTCTTCGAAAAGCGTATCTATAAGGAATTGGAAAAGGACGCGGACTCTTGGGACGTTCAGATCGACCGCATCGAGCGTGCCTTCGACCCCTACCGCAAGCTTTTCCGCCAGGAGATCACCCGCGACGACATCCTCGCGCTCTGCGAAAAACCCGTCCGCAAAATCTCCAAATTCGACATCAAGGCCGCCGAAGAGAAGATTGCCGAAATCGAGCTCAACATGGACGAGGTCCAAAACCATCTCGATCACTTGGTCGATTTCGCCATCAACTACTTCATGCAGCTCAAGAAGAAATACGGTGCCGACTACAAGCGCCTTACCGAAATCAAGAGCTTCGACAACATCAACGCGGCAACAGTTGCCGTGGCCAACCAGAAGCTCTACGTCAACAAGAAGGAGGGCTTCATCGGCACAAACCTCAAGAAGGACGAGGAGGTGGAGTTCGCGTGTCTCTGCTCCGATTTGGACGACATCATCGTCTTCCACGAGAACGGCGAATGCTCCATCAGCAAAGTCTCAGACAAGCATTTCGTTGGCAAGCACATCATCCACGCGGAGGTCTTCCGCCGCGGCGACGACCGTCAGATTTACAACATGATCTACTCGGCCGGCGTGAACGGGCCCGTCTATGCAAAACGTTTCAATGTGGGCGGTGTCACACGCGACAAGAAATACGACCTGGTGAAGGGCAACACCAATGCCAAGGTGCTCTATTTCACGTCGAACCCGAACGGAGAGGCCGAGGTGGTGCGCGTAAAGCTCAAGCCAAAGCCCAAGCTCAAAAAACGCGAGTTCGACTTCGATTTCGGCTCATTGGCCGTAAAGAACCGCGCTGCACTGGGCAACATCGTCACCCGCTACCCGATTGCCAACATCACACTGGCGCAAAAGGGCATCTCCACGCTCAGCGCCATCGATGTCTATTTCGAATCCGCCGTGATGCGCCTCAACACCGAAGGCCGTGGCGAGCTCATCGGATCCTTCCACGAAGACGAGAAAATTATAACTGTATATAAATCCGGCAATTACCGAATCACCGGCTACGAAACCTCACTCCACTTCGAAGACGATTTGGACATCATCCGCAAATGGAAACCTTCCATGATTATCACCGCCGTCTATATGCTGAAGAAGGAGAAAAAATACTTCATCAAACGCTTCCAACCCGATGTGTTGATGAAGAAAACCGATTTCTACCCCACCGACGGCACCGCCAAACTCGTGGCCTACTCCATCGACTACTTGCCTCGGATCGAGGTGGTCTATCGCGAGAAGAAAGCCGACAGCGACAGCAAAGAGGTAATCGCATGCACCGACCTTGTTGACCTCTCCACCGCCCGCGCCAAGGGCAAACGTCTCAGCTTCAACGAAATCAAGTCCGTGAAATTCACCGACCCGCTGCCTTACGAAGAGCCCGAAGATGAGCCCGAGCCCGAACTGCCCAAAGACGCAGAACCGGCCCCCTCTGTGGATGAAGAGATCGCCAAGGACATCTTCGACACCATCTCCACCGACAAGACGGACATCACGACCGACAATGACGGCGGAGGATTGCAATTGGGCCTGTTTGACGAGGAATGATTATCACACACCACTTCACTAAGCAGCCTCGGAGAGGCAACACGCGCGAAGCGCAATTAACCCCACACAAGCGAAGCGCAGTGTGGGGAACAACACACAAGCGCAGCGCAGTGTGGGGCATGTCACACAAGCGCAGCGCAGCTCTCCTCGTACTCCTGATCCTCTGCACCGCCTGCCGTGATCGCAACGGCTCCCCCACCCCGTATGAGGTCCCGATTCCGAAGGGGTTCCCGACGGTGCTGAACATCCCCGCCGACAACCCTATGACTGTGGAAGGTGTGGAACTCGGCCGGCTGCTTTTCCACGACCCGCACCTCTGCGGATACACGGGCGCGGACCCCGACTCTCTGATGTCATGCTCTACCTGCCACCGACGGGAGTGTAACTACGACCTCGGCGCTGACAACCCGCGTTTCCCCGACGGAAAGCCTAAGGGCCGCGCCACGGGCAAGCCGACTATCCACAACGTGATGCCGCTCATGAACCTGATCTTCAACCAAGAGGGGTATTTCTGGAACGGTCTTGTTTCCAGCAGCAACCCCAATGAGGAGATGCGGACCATCGAGGACATCGTTCGCATGGCCATCGTCGCCGACGATGAAATGTGCGGAACGGAAACGGGTGCGGTGGCCGCCATCAAGGCCGACAGCAAATACCCGCCGCTTTTCAAGAAAGCCTTTGGCACTGAGGAGATCACCATGGAGCGCATCCAGAAGGCCATCGCGCAATTCGTGCGCTCGCTGATTGCCTGCAACAGCAAATTCGACCGTTACTTGCAAGGGTTGGAGCAACTCACCCCGCAGGAGCTGCACGGCTACGTGCTCTTCACCACCGAGGAGGGTGCCGACTGCTTCCATTGTCACGGTAGCAGCGGCAGTCCGCTCTTCACCACAAACCTCTTCTACAACAACGGATTGGACGCTCAGCCCACGGACGCACACGACCGTTCGTCCGTCACGGGCGACCCGCACGACCGTGGTGCCTATCGCGCACCCTCGCTGCGCAATGTCACCCGTTCCGCCCCCTACATGCATGACGGCCGCTTCCAAACCCTCGACGACGTGTTGGAGTTCTACAATTCAGAAGTGCAGAATTCACCCTATATCAGTCCGTTGATGCACCATGTGAACGACGGAGGCGTGCGCCTCACCCCCTCCGACATGGAGGATCTGAAGGCGTTCCTGCTGACATTAACCGACGATTCTATCTAAAAAAAAAGGGAACGAACCGTGATTCGTCCCCTTCAATATCATTATTTCCGGAATCAGTTCTCCAATTCCGCTTTGATGGCGTTCTGGATGAGTGTGACGAACTCGCCGACCGGCATCGTGCCGTCGTTGATGTTGCCGTGACGACGCACGCTGACGGTGCCGTCTTCCTCTTCCTTCTCGCCCACGATGACCATATAAGGCACCTTGGCGGTTTCGGCATCGCGAATCTTACGTCCAGTCTTTTCACTGCGCTCGTCGATGTAGCAGCGCACATCCTGCTCGTCCAGCATGGCCTGCACTTTGCGAGCGTAGTCCATGTACTTTTCACTGATAGGCAGAATGACGACCTGGTCGGAGGTGAGCCACAACGGGAAGTTGCCGCCGGTATGCTCCAACAACACTGCCACAAAACGCTCCATGGAGCCGAACGGGGCGCGGTGAATCATCACCGGACGTTTCTTCTGACCGTCGGCATCGGTGTATTCCAAACCGAAACGCTCGGGCAGGTTGTAATCGACCTGGACCGTACCGAGCTGCCACTCGCGGCCGATGGCGTCCTTCACCATGAAGTCGAGCTTCGGGCCGTAGAAGGCAGCTTCGCCCTCCACCTCGATGGTGTTCAGCCCCTTTTCAGCAGCGGCCTCGATGATGGCGCGTTGCGCCTTCTCCCAGTTTTCGTCGGTACCGATGTACTTCTCCTTGTTGTTCGGGTCGCGCAGGGAGACCTGAGCCTTGTAGTTGTCGAACTTCAATGTCTTGAAAATGTAGAGGATGATGTCAATCACCTTGCAGAACTCCTCCTTGATCTGGTCGGAGGTGCAGTAGAGGTGAGCGTCATCCTGCGTAAAGCCTCTGACCCTGGTCAAACCGTGCAACTCTCCGCTCTGTTCGTAACGATACACGGTGCCGAACTCCGCCAGACGGAGAGGCAACTCTTTGTAGGAACGCGGACGTGCGGCGTAAATCTGGCAGTGGTGAGGACAGTTCATCGGCTTGAGGAAGAACTCCTCGCCCTCTTGCGGCGTGGTAATCGGACGGAAAGAGTCCGCACCATATTTCGCATAGTGACCTGAGGTTTTATAGAGGTTCACATTACCGATGTGCGGAGTGATAACCTGCTGATATCCATACTTTTTCTGTACTTTGCGCAGAAACTGTTCCAAACGGTCGCGCAGAGCGGCACCCTTAGGCAGCCACAAAGGCAGACCTTGTCCCACGAGCGGGGAGAAGGTGAACAGTTCCATCTCACGGCCCAATTTGCGGTGGTCGCGTTTGGCAGCCTCTTCGAGGAGAGCCAAGTACTCGTCCAACTCTTTCTTCTTCGGGAAAGTGACGGCATAGATACGGGTCAGTTGTTTGCGCTTCTCGTCGCCGCGCCAATAGGCACCAGCCGTCTTCAACAGCTTGATAGCCTTGATCATCGAGGTGTCGTGCAAGTGCGGACCACGACAGAGGTCGGTGAACGGACCGCTCTCGTAGAAAGAGATCTGGCCGTCTTCCAAACCGTCGATGAGCTCCACTTTGTACTCGTCACCTTTCTTGTTGAAGTAGTCGAGAGCCTCGGCTTTGGAGACCTCGCGGCGCACGAACCGGATCTTCTGGGAAGCCAGTTCCTTCATCTTCTCCTCGATTTTCGGGAAATCGTCGGAGGAGATGCTGTAGTCCATGAAGTCGATGTCGTAATAGAAACCGGTCTCGATGTGGGGACCGATACCGAACTTCACGCCCGGGTAGAGCGCTTCGATAGCCGCCGCCATCAAGTGGGCGGAACTGTGCCAAAAGGTATCCTTACCTTCGCGGTCGTTCCAGGTATAGAGGGTGAGTGTAGCGTCCTCGTTGATGGGTTTGTCGAGTTCCACCATTTGGTCGTTCACTTTGGCTACCAACACGTTGCGAGCCAAACCTTCACTAATGGCCTGCGCCACTTCATACGCGGTGCAGCCCTTTTCCATTTGTTTGATTGAGCCGTCAGGCAGTGTGATGTTGATCATATCAATACTATTACTATTTATCCATTTTCAAATAAGTCGGCAAAAGTACGAATTTTTCAGATATGGCGGGAGAAATTGTGAGGATGAGGCGATGAGAAAAAGAGACGTGCGCGGTGCAAACGGAGGTATGCGACACGTCCCTACTTCACCCAAACCTCGTCCACAAAGAGCCAAGCCTGCTGGCCGGCACTTAGATGCCACTCGGGAAGTTTGCCGTAGTTCTTGATGACGATTTTGACATAACGGGCTTTGGCGTTGCCTTTGACCTCCACATCTTTGAAATGGGCGCCATCGGATTTTTCAACATTAAAGCTCTGACTGCCAAAGCGTTTGTAATTCTTGCCGTCATCTGAAACATACACTTCTATCGCACTCGGGTAGAAAATCCAGGCACGTTGCTCTTCCAGACATCCGGCACCGACACGACTGACGGGCTTGACCTCACGAAGGTCCATCACCACTTCACAGTCGGTGGTGAACCCCTGCCAGCCGCCAATACGGTAGTTCTCGATTCCGCGCAAATTGTCGATCAACCCGGCATCGCCGCCCGCGTAATACTGCGGGTCCGGTTTCGTGATGTATGTCAAGTCTTTGTCGCGGGTGTAGCGCACATAATTCGCCACAGCCACCTTGCTGCTCTGGCCATTGGCATCAATCGCTATCGCCTTGATCGTCATATCTTTGTCCACCAAAATCGGCTTCTTGTATTCGATTCCGTTTTTCTGGGAAGGTCTTGAGCCGTCTGTGGTATAATAAATCACGCACTCATTCACAGGTACCGCTTTTATGAGCTCACGGGTTTTCTTTTTCTGTTCAGGTTGATTCTGAATCTCCTTGGGGTCCGGTCTGCGCATATTATCGACGATCATCACTTTCGGCAGTGAGATTCTCACCATGGTTTGGTCCTGGAAAGAGACCTTGTCGGTGGAGAAGACAGGCACCGGAACGATGCTACGTTTCGGTTCAATGCGTGAAACGGGCATGTTGCGGTCGCCCTTGCCCCATGACTCGCTCGGCTTGTCGCCCATCACAAAGGACAACGTGCCGCCAGCAGCAATCTCGTCGTAAGTGATGAAGGAACGGGTCAGCGGTCTTCCATTCAAAGTGACGGATTGAATGTACGGTTTATCCGAATCTTTCGTGATCGTCAGGGCATTGCCGTTCTCCTGATGCAGTACCACCTTGTCGAAAAGCGGGAAACCGATGACATATTCGTTGCTACCGGGACATACCGGATAGAACCCCATGGCACTGAGGACATACCATGCCGACATCTGTCCGCAATCCTCATTGCCGCAGAGCCCGTCAGGTTTGGAAGAGTAGAGCTCCGTCATGATTTTGCGGACCATGCTCTGCGTCTTGTCGGGACGGCCGACATAGTTGTAAAGATACGCTGCGTGATGGCTCGGCTCGTTGCCGTGGGCATACTGACCTATAACACCGGTGATGTCAACCTGATCCCGGCCTGCCATCTCCGAGGTAGAATTAAAGAGTTTGTCGAGGAACTTCTCCATGATCACAGGGCCGCCCATCAAGTCGATGAACGTGTTGAAATCGTGCGGCACGTAGGTGGTGTACTGCCAACAGTTGGCCTCGGTGAAGAAGTTGTTGACTTCGCGCGGGTTGAACGGGGTCACGAAACCGCCGTTCATCCTGCCGTGCATGAAGCCGTTCGAATCCATAAGGTTCTTATACGACTGGGCCCGACGGATGTATTCGTCGTAAACCATCTCGTTTCCAATGGCTTTCGCGAACATGGCGATGCACCAGTCATCATAGGCGTACTCCAACGTCTTCGACACAGACTCGTTTTCCATGTCGCCGGGGACAAAACCGTACTGAACGTATTCAGGACGGCCTAATTTCTTGAGATTGGCGGTACTGATCATCGCCTTAAGCATATTTTCGGCCGGAAAATCCTTGATTCCCTTCATATAGGCGTCATACACCACCGGCACCGCGTGGTAGCCGATCATGCACCACGTCTCAAACGCCGAGAGTTCCCACATGGGCAGGTAACCCGAATACTCGTACTGGGTGAGGAAGGTGTATAAAAAATCACCGCTCCGCTTCTGGTCAATGATGTTCAACAACGGATGCAAGGCACGGTAGGTATCCCAAAGGGAGAACACCGTGTACATCTTCTTGCCTTTGGCCACCTTATGAATACCATTGTCTTCGCCACGATAGCGACCATCCAGGTCGGAATAGAGATACGGAGAGGTAAAACTGTGATAGAGAGCGGTATAGAACGTTCTCAGATACTCTTCGTTTTTCGAATCCACTTGGATTTTGCCCAATTCACGGTTCCAAGCCTCGACAGCTTCTTTCCTCACTTTGTCGAAGTTGAAGTCGCGCACCTCGGTCTGGTTGTTGACGGCGCCGTCCATATCCACCGCGGAGATGGCCACTTTCACCACCACCTCTTTCACGTTATCGGGGAAATAGAGGACGGCTTTGCAGTTGGTCCCTTTGATCTCCTTGAGGTTAACGGGTCTGTCATCCACATAATAGACCACCGACTCGACCGGCACAGAGGTTTTGAGCGAAAAAGCGCAATATTGGTCGTCATTCCACGCGGCAGAGCGTCTGAATCCCACCAAATCATTGGCTTTCATTCCCATATAACTCTCCAACGTCTTGTCACGATGCTGCAAATCCACGATGATGCCGTGTTTCCCGTTTTTCGGGAAGGTGTAACGGTGCACACCGACATAGTTGGAGGCGGTCATCTCCGCCACAATGCCGTTGTCGAACTTCACCGAATAGTAGCCCGCTTCCGCTTTCTCGTTCTTATGGGAGAAAGAGAGGGCGTACTTCTCGTTGATGACGGAAGGCTCGCCCAGGAAGGGGGTGACGAGGATATCGCCGTAGTCGGAGCAGCCGGTGCCGCTGAGATGGGTGTGCGAAAAACCGTAGATGCGGCTGTCGCTGTAGTGGTAGCCGGAACAGCCGTCCCAACCGTCCAAACGGGAGTCGGGGCTCAATTGCACCGCGCCGAACGGCATGATGGCACCAGGATAGGTGTGTCCGTGCTCGGCCGTGCCCACGAACGGGTTGACATATTGCGACTGCGCGAAAGAGATCGCGGCAGCGGCGATTAAAACCAGAAGGGTTGTTAATTTTCTCATTTGTTATTGTTGGTATTGATTGGTTATATTTCGATTATGGGGATTGTAGGGACGCAATGCATTGCGTCTCTACTCTTTCGAGACTCTTGCGGTCACGAAACAGAGATAGGCCAGACAGCAGAGCGGCACGAGGAAGGCGTAGCGGATGCCGACCCCCGCCATGGCGCCGGTGAGCAGCGGAACGATGGCCGCACCCACGATGGCCGTGGTCATCAGACCCGAAATCTCGTTCGACATCTCCGGCTTGTGATCGACACAGATGGAGAACACAAGCGGGAAGATATTGGCGAAACCGATGCCGACGAGGATGAAGCTCAACCAAGTGGTGAAGGCATTGTAGGGCAGGAAGAGCAACACATTGCCCAGAATCGAGACGGCAATGGTGATGGCGAGGAACTTCTTCGCGTTCATCTTCTGCAAGATGACCCCGCCAAGGAAACGGCCGACGAACAGGGATACGATCAGCACGATGTTACCCAAGGCAGGCGTGATGCCGGGGTTGTTCTCGATCAAAATCGACGGGATGCGGTTGAACATGGATGCCTCCGCGCCGCAGTAGAAGAAGATGGCAAGGAACATCATCAGGATGTAGGGGTCGCCCAATGCGCGGATGCAATTCCCCAACGTGGTCGGTTTTTCGTCCGATTTGCTGATGTTGTCGGGGACGAACGCCATCACCATCACCAACGTGATGAGCAGCACCACCGCGAAAATCGGGAAAAGGATGCGGAATCCCATGTCGATGGTCTCGCCGCCCTCCGGGGTGAACGAGAACCAGCCGTACTTCATCAGCGAGGTGCCGATGAGCACCAAGATCAGCGAAGTGGAGAGCGTGCCGATGGCCTTCAGCGACTGCGCGAAAGAGAGCATGCTGGAGAACTTGCCCTCGTCGGCCACATCGCGGATCAACGGGTTGCCGGAGACTTGCAGAATCGTGGCGCCCGCACCCATCAGCAACACCGCCAGCAGGATGACCGGGAAGTTGAAAGCGAAAATCGGCAGCAACGCGCCGACAAGGAAGAGGAGCAAACCGATGGTGAGCATCTTCTTCTTGCCGATTTTGGACTGCCACACGCCCGTGGGCACCGACAGCACGCCGAACATGATCATGCCCGACAGGGAGACCAACGACGCGGTGAACGGCGACACGTTAAACGCCTTTTCCACCACGGAGACCAGTTGTCCGGCCGCATCGCCGAAACCCATGGCCAAAAAGACAAAAAACACTGAAATCAGGGATAATTGCTTCTTCATAATCTATCTGTTTTTTATATATTCGCTCTTGAAAACAATTGGCAAAGATACATTTTTTTCAAGTAGCCGAACCCACAAAAAAAACACGGGACTCATTCGAATCCCGTGTTTCCATAACTCCTCAAGAGAGTGTAATTCTATCTGTCAGTGATTGCCGCAGCCTTTGCCGTCCTGGTGACCGCCGCAGCTCTTGCCGCTCTGGTGGTTGCCGCATCCCTGACCGTTGCCATGGTTGCCGCATCCGCCGCATCCGCCGCTTTTCTCGGCGCGGCAACAAGCAGGCAGTTTGGCACGCGCGGCAGGATCTGCCTTCACGTTGTCGGCATTGTAGCCCAACTTGCTGATCTGCTGACGCAACTGATCGGGGTTGGTCTTCTTCACATCATAGTTGATGGTCAATTTGGCGGTCTTCATGTCGTAGGAGTAGGACTTCACGCCTTTGAAGTACGGCACATTCTCTTTGAACTTGTCGGCGCACTTCTGACAAACGCCATTGGTTTGGATGGTCACGGTCTGATCATTCTTCGAGGCCGCTTTCTGAGCACTCACGCCCAGAGTGATGAGGCTTACCAAAGCCAGGATGATGAATTTTTTCATATTGTTATTACTTTTTTGTTGTTTGTTTCTGTCTCGCCCCCCACATTACGCTGCGCTCATGTGGGGTTATTTGCGCTGCGCGCGTTTTGCCTCTTCGAGGCTGCTCAAGGAAGCATTAACCTGTTGACGGATCAATTCCGGAAAGGTTTAACCGCCATCTGCCAACTATCCCTCGATTCTGTTCTTCAGGAACGACGTGCAATCCTCGAAGGTTTCGAAAGTGTGCTGTTCGGGAACGAGTTCGGGGATCACCTTCATGGTTTTGAGCATGTACATGGGCTGCGGCTGGATGATGGTCATCAGCACGAGCACCCCGCGGTCCTGCAACTCCTTGATGGCGGTCTCCATGGCGTAGAGGCCCGACTGGTCCATGAAGCTGACGAGACGCATGCGGATAATCACGATCTTGGCGTCTTCGGGCACGTCGGCCATCACCTGCTGAAACTTGGTGATAGTGCCGAAGAAAATGGGCCCGTTAAGTCGCTGGATGTAGATTTTATGCTGCACCTTGTCGG
>JAEEGL012302238.1_pt1 | contig 22945 bp, 8 predicted proteins | sample 9134231 | NCBI WGS metagenome assembly JAEEGL01 (sample SAMN16246548, study PRJNA631951) | gut metagenome | biome: gut microbiome; feature: rumen; material: fiber-attached | host: Bos | place: Iran: Karaj | collected 2018-10 | reverse complement strand
TTTACTACAACTTTCGTCTGATTTTTCGAAAAATCTTCGCGAACTTCGGTTCCAATGCCCGTGTAATGCGTTACCTGCATTTTATCCCAATCGGCATCTCCTGCCGCTTTGTGCATTACAGTCTTGGAAATCCTCCGGCCGCTCCCGTCATACCTCATCAAAAGCTTGAATAAAGTATTGCTAGAACTACCCGTAGGTTGCTGCGTTTGTGTGAATTCGATTGGCATACCTCTCCAATCATACAAAATTTTCAGAGATTTGGACTTGTCCTCGATTAAATTACCTTCAGAATCGTAGACAAAATTACTGTCTTTGTCCATTTTGCGGTTATCTGCAGAACCGCCAACACCAAGAGTAACAGATTTTAATCTATTCGTATTCGGATAATAAATATATTCACCGCCAGTGTTATTGTTAATGTTATCGGCACGACGTTGAGAATAGATTCGTCCCTGAGAATCGTAAATAAATTCTTCATCAAACAACGGTTGTTTTAAGTCTTTAACATTTACCAAACGATTAAGCTTATCGTAGGCATATCTTACATCCCGCAAATCATTATAGTTTTTATTGCCATGAGCCAATTTATGAACCATTCGGCTGATATTGCCGTTGTATTGCGGAGAACAATCGTCATTTCCACAATCTTCGTAATATAAAGATTCAGAATACAACGTATCTCCAGTAGTTGATTCAACAGTTGCTGTGTTTACCGCTCCACTGATGTGGTAAGTATATGAAAGCGTAAGCGAATTTCCCAAAACAACTGTTTTTATATTACCTGTCGGATAATATTCATAATGAGCTAGATTTATATTATTCCCGATTCCATTTTTTGAATAAATATCGGATATGCGACCCAATCGATCATAAACATAGCGTTCTGAAACTTGACGAGTTTTACCATTTGTACTCAAACCATAAGGATACTTTGTTGTCGATAGAGTCTTACCTGCAATATCATATTCAGTCTCTACAGCGAGAAACTTCAAACTATCAACAGGCATTGTTGGATCATAGGAAAATGTTTTTACTACACGACCGTACTTGTCATAGGAGTTGGCTGTCGAAATGCGAATAGGATTCCCAGAATCATCAAAACCAGCATCCGAAACAACAGCAACAACACGCCCTCGTGTATACTTGAGATTTTCACCATTTGGAATTATTTTCGTATTTAATGCGTTCAACGAATCATCTGTTGGAACTTTATCGTAAAAAGTGCGGGTCACAGTACCTGGAGTTAGCGAATCGACAACTGGGTTGTTTTGGTTTTGGATTTCATTAAAGTAAGCCCTCACCGCAGCACTGCCTCGGTCTGTTTTCCATTCCCCTGAATAAATAATCCTGTCCAAGAGGTCGTATCCGATAACAGTGTATGCTTTGGAATCAATCTGTCGTTGAGTTTGCGTTGCACGTACACGGCCTGCAATGTCATAATAAGTACGGGACTCACCAGCATCAGGTTCGACAGTGCGGATGACTCGACTTTGTGAATCGTAGAAGAACGAATCAGGAGCCACGCAGTTTGCTGGTGTTGGTTTAAAACTGCAACTCTTAGGCGAATGTGTTACGATTACGTTGCCACGAGCATCTAGTTCATTTACACTGCGAGTGTACAACACACCTTTTTCATCCAGAGAACCACTCACTATAACATGCCCATTTCCATCCTTTACGGTAAAAGTCTTACGTCCATCTTGATCGACTATCAGCTCCCAAGCATGAGTTGGTGCTGTATTTCTTGTCGCATGATAATTGTAATCGTCTTCATCGAAACAATTATCGGTATAGAAGCGACAATTCTTTTTTGCTTTCACTGCCGAAGAGAGTGAATTAAAATCCATTAAATCAATACTAGTCAAATTCACACCGGAAGAGTACACCCTAACAATATGCTTTTCATCAAGCGAAAAAGCCTTGCCAGGAGAACCTTCTACATCTTTAGTGGCTACCGGATCAGGTTTCCAGCGAGTTTCTGTATAAGGATAGTTTTGTGCATCAGGGTAATAAGGGTTTTTGCTTGTGTAATACTCCTTAGCCATATCAGGATAATCAACTGTTTTATACTCTGTATTGCAAGATTCTTTATCGATGCATGGCACCTTAAAAGACAAATATTTATACTGTGGACGTCCCATAGCATCTCTTTTTGAACTCGAAACAACCACACTATCTCTGTCATCGCCAAATGCACGAGTTTCAAGTTCCTCATGTTGCGTAGTTGTCAATCGAACAGCATATGTCGATGGTTGCTTTGAATGACCAGGCACAAGAGTTACATCATCAAAATCGATTTCCGAAACGGTTGCAAGTTTAATGAAAAATCTATCACTAATTGTTCCTGCATTTGTTTTAAATCTATCTTTGTCTAAATATATTGTTTCCTGTTTCCATTCTGCGGAACTTTCAAAAATATACGGATCAAGTAGAAGAGAACCATGACCATATACAGAAGATGAAATAAGTATCCTAAAACTACATTTTGTTTGTTCTACATTGCATTTCTCGTTTCTATGCCAGAAACTCAATACCGCACCACTATCTAACAACAGTGATTTTGTTACATTTGGGAGCGTATAGCTAATTTGACCGTTTAATCTTAAAAAACGTGATCCTTGTAAAGTTTTTCCGCGAACACTAGACGCATTTCCATGTTCGAGATTCCAACCGATTAGTGAAGGTTCTTCAAATCCCCCATTAGATAACAACTGTCCACCGGAATAGACAACTGCATCTGTGCGGTTTGGATGTTGTTTCTGAACTTCTATTTTCGGCATTTCAATCAAAGGAGTCTTGACTGTAGAAAAGCCTTCCTTAAGCCCTGGAGCCAAAGGATCAGCTTTGCCATAAAGTATTTTATAATCTTTTGACAAAATAACAACGTTATCAACGAAACCGCTTCCATGATTTTGCTTGTTGTCCCAATTTGGAGCAACAGACCAATCGTCTTCTACATTCCATTTTCCCACAATATTACCATACAAATGTAAAAATTGATCAATAAAAGATTCTGACTTATCAATACAAGAAAGACAGTTGTCTCTTAAGGAAAAATCAATATTTACTTGTTTTTCTGAATTTAGACCGTTCTTTAAAATGAATACAAAAACATGTTTATTTCCAGCAGTATATTTTGTTACTGAAAGATTGTCATTCAATGCAATTTCTTTATTTACTGTCGAAAAATCTACTCCATAAGCATTCATTGCAGGAATTCGGCCTTCAGGATGCGTAACAAAATATTCAATATAAAGAGGACCTTCTGCATCATGTTGACTTATATTTTTTATGTTTAGGTGAATTCTGGCTTCCGCGCCTTCGTTTAATAAAATTCCCAAAGGTCCATATAATTGGGTAAGCATTTCATCTTCATAAATTGAAAATGTCAGTTTATTATTCGTGCTAATTTTCGGAATTTCAGTTGCATGATGGCATTCGAAATGAGGATCTCCGTAAACAATGTCGCCATCAGCATCAAACAAGGCGATTTTGGGGTTGTTTGTCATTTCTGCAACATTTATCCAACTATGGAGACTTGATTTGGGAAGCATTTCACCTCCATCCATCCATGCAGACACGCCAACAGGGCTGTATTTAGGAAATACTCCATTTGCTTCAATTATTGCGTTTTCGTTGAATTTTATTTTTAAAATATATTTCCCTTCAGAACATTTTTCTTTGGTTATTTGGGCATTTGCTTCAATTCTATCATCAATGTTCATTTTTGATGCATCGAAATCAGTACCATTTGAGTAATAGAAATGCATTTCATAATTACCAATAGGATAATTTTGGTTTCCTTTATTTAAGACCTGAAAACTAAAATCTCCACTATACGTTTCATTCTTCTGGGAATCCATAAATTGTACAATCAAATTCTTGTAATTGTAATCAACTATATTTTTGTTCTTATTAACATTTTTATTATTACTATTATCACAAGCTGAATTATTTCCCCCATAAACTAGATGTCCATTTGCATCAAATAAGTCAATTTTAGGATTATCAGAAAGTTTATCTACATCAATCCAGCTATACATTGAAGATTTTGCAATATCAGTCCAAGCATCGCGTTGCGGATATAGGCGAATTTCTGTATACTCAGGATACGTTTTATTAGCTTTTAAAACAGCATCATTGGGTAGTTTTATTTTCAAAATGAACTGGTTATCTGCACATTTTTCAGTCGATATGAAAAAATTTTCATTTGGATTGTGGTTGAACTTAATCGTAGATGCATCAGAATTTAGGTTTCCTCCATAATAAAACCAAATTTCATAGCCTCCGATAGGCTGATTAACCGCATCGTTATTTACTATGCTAAATTTAAATTCACCTTGCATGGGATTATCCCGAAATCCATCTTGGAATTGCACTTTCAAATTTGTATTTGCAAAACCGGCTTCTTCTTCATTTAAAGGGATAAAAGCTTCATTGTCAGGACAAAAATTTAAATTTTCAGATGATGTGCTCCGGTGTTGTATTGTTTCCGTTATGCCGTAATTACGTTCTACAGGGTGAATTACGTGGCATTTGGAATTATACCATTCAGGATAAGATCCATACAATAAGCGCCCATTTCCATCAAACGAAGCCATCTTATAATTATAATGATAATTTCTTGCTGCAGACAAAGAATTATTCTCTGCAAGATATAAATATGAAAAATCTCCATTAAGATTATTAATCGATGTTTTTTCGTTCATCCGATCAAAAAGATCTAAATCTAAATTGTGAGACCAAGCATCGTATAGAGCTAACTGAAATTCGCCTAGAGATTCTCCAGATTCAAGTTCCCGTATTCCCATGTATTTATGGCGAAATACATAGTTGCGGTTTCCACAGTCAATAACCTGAATACAAGAGTTTTCAGGACGTTTCCAAATACTAAAAATTCCAACATTTTGATTGGTTGGCAACGTCATATAATAATCCATAAACGGATTATCTAAAGTTTGCATAACATCTGTATTATTCTTTATGTAGGAATATATTTCCATCTGAGAATCGTAACTAGCTGCAGCATCCCTAGACAATACCACAGCGGCACTATTGTGCGCAAATATTTCACCATAAGGAACATCTGTAGGAAGAACTTCAAAATCATACGTTAACGTGGTTTCTTCATCCTCATATTTCGATTCTATATTTTGCGTGGAACCATCGGTTTCTACTGTTATATAACGCTGAATTTTTACAGAGAATCTATATTTTCCTGGCTTATTTGCGGGCGCAACAAATTCTTTCCACGGAAGCTGTTTTGTCCGCCAATGGTTTACCGCACATTTGGCGTCTTTTTCGCAATACTCTTGTTCTTCATCTTTACTTAATGGTTTGTTTTGTTCTAAATCAAACGATATTAAGTTTCCATTATTAGAAATTGCGATGAATGAATTATTTTTTAAAATACATGACTTACATAAAAAAGGAATGGCAATTGTTTCTCCAACCCAATAATGATGCCGTGATTCGGCAAACGATCCATCATATTGATAGATTTCTTTTCCCCAAATATTATTTGAGGAAAAGAAAAAATACAAAATTAGCAATAAGAGTTTTTTCATTTACAAGTCCCTCCTATTGATTGCCTATTGCAGGAGAAGAATTAATAGATTCAGTCCAAGGAATTTCATTTCGATTATCGTTCATAAATTCCCGATGGTGCGACTTGAAGCTCACGCCGTCGTCATTACGTGCCAGAATAAGTTCTCCGAACGGATTATATTCGTAATATGTTGATGTATTGTCTTCTGCAACAATCTGTATGATGTTTCCATACCGATCGTATATATATGTTTTCGATTCTGCATATTCTGGGTAAATACGTAAATAATTCAGGACGTCACCAGAAGCAAGTGCTAAATTCATCTCTTTAGCACTCTTGCGTTCTGTCAACCATTCTTGTCCATATTTCCTTATTTTATATTCCGCAACAAGAGTGCTATCACAGTCTATAGACAATACAGAGCAGTTTATTGTAATCGGGGAAGTAACGACCCAGCCTCCTTTATCAAAATCAACATTTTTGCAATCATTGCATTCTGTCACTTGACTATTGCTGTTTTTTGTTAATGGCAAATTCATATTTACAATAGTGATTTCATCACCAACAGGCACAATTGCTGCTGTTTTATTTATAGATGTTGGATAAAAAAGGTTTATTTCGCGCAATTCATTATTTGAATAGTGGACAGATGTGATTCGATTAAATACATCTTGAATTTCGGTAGGTCTGAAATGGTCATCCATCTTTAAAATGTGTTTCCCATCAAAATCGATTTGGCTTGGCCAATTAGCAGAAGACGAACTAAGATGAATATCTTGATATTGGGCTGCAAAAATATACGGAGCGTTATCCGAAAGCGAAGGTCCACCAAGTATATCTCTAGGATCTCTTCTAGATGTAAATGTTCCCCATTCAATATATGGACGATCGTTTTCTGATACTTGAACAAGATCGCTTGATGAATTCATTATTGGATTATTGAACTTATTTAAAGGGGTCATGCTAAAGCTCTTTAAATACATCACTTTTTCAAGGCTATTCCAAGGAGAATTCTTGTTAAAGGCGATTGAATCAAAATACACAAAATCGGCGTAGTTTTGAGAAAGCATATTTTTCCTGAACATACGAGCTGCAAGATCTGTCGTAGAATATGAGTCTTTTACAGCATGATGCGGAAGCTTTACAGTTAGCTTTCGTAGTTCTTTTCCGTTGGGTGCAGGAATTTTAGCAAGAGATGCTGTTGGCTTACTTGTCACCGGATCGAATTTATGATTTTCTATAACAGATTGATGCATGCTCTTTTTTTCTTGGTCTGTCGCACGAGACTCTTGATCATCATACCCTTTACTTGTAATTGACGCTACTTGAAAAACAGGATAACGTTTATATTCAAAAGAAACTGAATCGTTGAAATAAACCTTCTTTTTTTTCAATTGTTTACCATATTTGTCTATAAGATAAATCGAATCTGGCTTATGAACACTCAATGATCTATCGCTTTTTACGCAATCAGCCCTTTTACCATTTATGCATTGAAGCTCTCGTGAACTGCGCCATCGTTCGATTTGTTTTCCTATTTTTGCAGTAACATCAGAACCCTCTGCAATCCCTGTCAATACATCAGGAACACTTGTTGAATAAACGCTTGAATCAACTTTTAAAAGAATATTCTTGTCGCCGTTTCCACGATAGAATGATGTTTTTGTATTCAAACCAAGGAATGCTGTAAAATCATGATATCTAACACTATCTTCAAATTGTAATATCGCTTTCTTGATAATTTCAGGATCATTTTTTTCAGTGTTTATTTTCAATAAGTCTGTTTCTTCATCTCTATAAGTGACATACTTATATAAAATGGGGATATACCCTTGTTCTTGAGAACGCTGCCAATTTTTGTGTAAATACCATTTTTTACGGATGTAGGCCAAAGTTACAGCAATTTCATTAAAGTCATTCAATTTATCTATATTTAAAATGTTTTGGGAGCCATCACCGTGAATGATTTTTATTTTTTTAACATCCTTTACATTTTCGTTGTAAAAACTAATCGGAACGACTTTATTGCGGTATAAAACAACATTCATCGGAGAACCTAATATTTGATCATAGCTGTCGTAGAATTCAACTGTAGCAACAATTGATGATGTCTTAAAAACATCGAAATATTTTCTTGCTATAGTGTATCCAAAATTTTCCAATGAAGTTCCATTCCAAACCATCTGATTCACATTTAAACGAATAAAAGGAATTAAATTCTTTTTTGTTAAAGAATCTATGTATTCCTCAGGAATCCCTTTTTCTGGGGTTATAAATTCATATTCAGTCTTGCCATTTGCTATAGATTCACTGTCATCTGAATTTTTTACAGTCACCTTGGGATACATAATTGAAGAGCCTGGAACATATAGCAGGTCATCATCATTAAAGCCTACAATTCTCGATTTTGGTTTTATGTTCACATCCGGCATGGCATACGATATCAAATTGACGTTAAAACGATTGCCAAGAACTGTATTGTAGGCAGAATCTGGTAGCTGAGCAATTTCTCCAGGTTCGTATTCATATTCCGTTTTAGCAACACGATCTATATCATAACGAACGAGTTCCTTTACTCGAAGATCACCACCTTTTGTTGGCGAAGCTTCCGGTTTAGCCCAAATACTTCCAGAGATGTTGCCATTTTCCCAATCTTGCTCATTGTTAATTTTATCAGCAGCTAATTGCAATCCTGCGTGAATTACAGCATATTCCTTATCCAAAACAAGAAGGCGGGATCTTACTTTTGTTGTGGACAGTGCTGATTTTAAAATTTTGTTAAGGCTTAATTCATTGTTAAGTATAATTGAAGGAACAATGGTAAATCCTTCATACATTTCTTCAAAATTTGCACTGCCAAATAAACCGACATTTCTAAATCTATCGCAATCCCAAGCACCAAACAAGCCACATTCAACTTCCGTCTGCAATTCAGAGCGAAAATTAAAATACACCGTTTTTTCATTATTTATTTTGTCTTTTTCGACAATTCTAAGTTCATCCATATAATCAAAAGGACTACCATTATATTCTTTGGGCTTTGAATAACTCCAATAAGCAGGTCGAGCCCCCAAGCATTGATCATTCCAGTATAATGGTAAAAACAACGCACATGTTTGATTATTGTACTTCGAATCAAGATCTTTAAAAATATTTTTAAAGGATGAGCATTTCCCTATTCTATGTACGGGAATATAAAAATGCTCATTGGAATGGTCTTCTCCGTCTTTATAAACATCTCTCTCATATTTTATTTCCATAATACCGCCTGCAGGATCCGTAATCTTATTTAAGCTCCATGCAGCAGCTCCATAGTCGGCAAATGATTGATTCACCTTATGGTTATCTTCGTTTGCTTTATTATTCCAAAAGCCCCATTCGTCAATCGCATTTTCAGAAGCGACCATAGAAGCATCAATATCGGTAAAATTCACATAGTAATCATCTGAGAAAAATTTTTCTCTATTTGAAAATAGTTCTTTATTAAAAAATATTTTGGGAACATTTGACTCAGAAAGATTTGTCCAGTTTTCTTTAGAGCCAATTCTTGTAGACGTTTGCGCCGCAGCGTTATAATCAAATTTAAAAGGGGGTAAAACAGCACATCGACCATTTTGACAGCTTTTTTCAGAGATTGATTTTAATGTCAATTTTCCATAAAGATTCCTAGTGGTTTCATTAGTAGAACAGACATTCGTTTGGGCATTGTTAGGAGAACTTTGGATATCAGACAAATCTTTTGGATAACTAAATCCACAATACGAATTCAAAGTTTTTGGATGCAATGAGTAATCATATTCGAAATCGTATTCCCGATAAGGTTCTTTATATTTTTTGTTGTAATAGGAAATTTTCTTTAAATATCTCATTTGGTTAACTGAAGGATCTTCGTTATTTCCCGCAAAAATTATGTCGGCCCAATCAAGAATTGGAGAGATTAAAGGAACTCTGTTAGCACAAAAGCCGGTATATTTCTCAATAGCTTTCCATATACTATTATCCGTTTTGCATTGAGATAATTTATAAGCATCGCTATCATCAGATATTGTATTCCCTTGATTGTCAAAAATTTCAGCTCGTCCATTTTCCCCGAGAACAATCTTCACATTGCCTTTTATAGCATCTTTAAATAAGGCTCCATCATCTATGGCTTCCCATACAAGTATATTATTTGATTTTTGTTTCAATTTAATCTTATACAATCCGTAATTTACTTCATTACCTGAAGTTTTTTCAATCATATTTTCGGCTTCATTATCTACTTCAATATAGAATTCATTATTCTTAAAATAAAGAGAATTGCCATAACCAATATGTATACTTTTTTTCGAATAATCTGTTTCCAAAACCAGTTTGGGATGTTCTCTTAAGTATTTTTGGATTAAATCTGGAATTTCAACATTTACGTATAAAGCATCATGCTCAAAAAAGACTTTATACGTATTTAGCTGTGATTCAGCAAACTGTTCGCTTAAATTCGACTGACTAATTGGATCTAGGGATTTTATTTTCAGAGAAAGAGCCGCTGTTGTTAATATTGGTAAAGTCCGTTTATCATTATTGTTGATATTACCGAGATTCCACCAAACCCACTCTAAAGCGTCTTCTCCTTGGGGTTGATTAGTCTTCTCAAACCTATTGAAGTACCACCCCTTACCGTCTGCGCGTTCCTCTATTTGGGGATTATTTAATTTAAATTCAACTTTATGCGTTGCTGTCTCAATACTTTCCAAGTAAACATATTCTTTAACTCCAAATGATGCACGATACATTTTTGTATCGCAACCAACCGGAGTTTCGCCATTTCTTGGAACTCTGTAATTAGGCATGTCAGAAGGTCTTGTATTTGGAGGTGCATAAGGAGTTCTCCATTGGTATAAACTAGGTTCTGTGTAATTGAATTTAACGTTATATCCCAAATTTTTGGTCATATCCTCCTTATCAAGCTGTATAAAGTCAGCCCCCTGAATCTCTTTTAACAACCACTGGGTGGCATATGGATTCATGTTGACTTGATATGAAAATAAGTATGTTTCGTCTGAATAATCCGCTTTACATTTTTCATCTAATTTACCAGAAAGCGCCTTGTTTATTGACTTAATTAATTTAGGAGGCCATAATGCCGTTTGCACGACATCTAGAATATGCTCGCCCAAATCTTTACTTTGGGACAACTTTCTATCAACAAAAACAGGCATTCCTTTTTCTTGATTTATCGTATAATCAACCTTTAAATAGGATTTCACGGGTTGTGTAAAAAAGTATTTCGTACCATTAGAGTTCGTTACAACAAAACCTTTAATTTTACTGACAGGACTGTTATCTTCAAAAATGGGTTCAACTTTCCTAGATCCGTATAATGCGTATTGCCTATTGTTTAAAGTTCTTTTTAATAAAGAATCGGAAACAATTCCAACAGGGCGTCCTTTCGCCGCACCATTTTTTTCGCTTTCATAGTAACCACCTTCTCCAATGAACAAAAAATTCATTCCCGTACTCAATGGTTCCTCTGAATTTTTATTCGTCCGATAAACCATTCTATTGCCTTCGTTCCTGAATTCTGTCTTATAATCAGCATACGGCACTTTTATAGTTTCATTAACTTTATATGAAGGATATTCCGACGCCATTCTTTCAGTTTTTTGATAATCAAATTCGTTTTTATACACAAATTCTTCGGAATGTGGATTTCTGTTGGCATCTAAATTCAAAATTGGATGATAACTTTCTGTTTTTTTATCTTCATTTATTTCGCTATAGCTTACAAGATTGAGCATCTGGTGTTCTTCTCTTGGAAAAGCCCTAAATGTTCCTGCAATCCCCTCCGATTCAACAGTAAATAAGTCATACGCAGGATGCATGTGTTCATTCCCTAGACTTTCCAAAGTACGTCCCTTGAATGTCCAATCCCAAGGAATTCGGCCTTTACTTTTACCAAATCCTTTTTGTGCACCAGGAATATCTTCTATATGATTTTCATCTTCACTCCCCCCCTCTAAAATTGTTGGTCCACCTTGATACATAAAACCATATACATAGTCCGATGTAGCGGATCTCATATGATATTCATGTAAAGTTTGATTGAATCCAAGAGAGAATATGAAATTAGTGGTCGGAATGACAATAGAAAAACCTGTAGATGAATGATTCCATCCCCCTTTTGATGATGAGTTTGCTACAGAAACAGATACAGGGCCTAAAGATGCCGATGCTCCATTCGATCGGAATGAAGCTCCAATGATTTTTGATGAGGTTTTTGATTCTTTTGAAATCGCAGACATGCCCACGTTTATCGCAACATCTTGACCTGTTGTATATTGAACGCCGAGAGAGGCCGAAAGATTTCTTTTTTTTCCAAGGGCGCGCATAGACGCTCCTGCACTCAGCATCCAGTCTTCACTTTTAGGGGAAAACATTGCACTTGCATTCAATCCTAAACCGTTTTCAAAACCTACTTGACCATAGACTCCAATTCCTAAGTCTGTATCTATAGCAAAGCCGACGTCTGCAATATTTGCTACCTTTATGCCGTTTGTTGCGTTAAATCCTGCTCCATTTGTATTTGAAATTCTAACACCAACAGATACATAACTTTCGGGAAACGCCAAATCAACTTCCATACTCCACGTATATAGAGCTGAATATTGATATATGAATCCAAGTGTACCTCCATGAAATTGATCATCGGGAACTCCACGCAAATCACGAACAATGCTACCAGGGCTTAAAGACCAGCCTAGTCCAACCCATGAGGCTTCTTTTTGAGGTGAAATCCCCGCATGATACGAAATGGACAATGGATAGCTGCCGTAAGCCCCAGGAACTTCTCCTAAAGGAATGGAATAAGAAAAGTTTCCTGACGTCAGACTTACCATATCGGACATATCCGAAGGTTCAAATTCTATGTAATCCGGTTGAGTTGGGCCGCCCTGTAGTGCGAATGAAACGGTTACATATGATAATATTATCAAAGATATTATTTTATTCATTAAAAACTTTCTACCTAAGGCGTTTTTTATGTTTGCCGCAATGATGGATGTGTTAATTTTGTTATAAAAAAAGTAAATATACATTTTTTTGTTTGTTAAGTACAAAAAAAATTAAACAACGTCATAAAATATTACTTTAGATAAAAAAATAAAGTAAAAAACTACTGTTACCAACATTTCCTTTTCGTATACAAAAAGACGGGCTTTGACTTGACACAAAATGCAACTTATTTTTATATTACATTTAGTGGCAAAATTTGAGAAAATACATAAAAAAAGACTGCAACCTACGGGTAGTTCTAGCAATACTTTATTCAAGCTTTTGATGAGGTATGACGGGAACGGCCGGAGAATTTCCAAGACTGTAATGCACAAAGCGGCAGGAGATGCCGATTGGGATAAAATGCAGGTAACGCATTACACGGGCATTGGAACCGAAGTTCGCGAAGATTTTTCGAAAAATCAGACGAAAGTTGTAGTAAACATGCCACAGGGTTTGGGGCGCTACGGTATCGAAGACGCATCGTCAATTGATTACGGTGGTAGAACGGGAGATCAGCTTGCCGGCTACATTTCAAATGCAAAATTCGAATGGTACTTAAAGAACCACCTCGGCTCCACAATGCTCGTGTATGGCACGCAGGCCGATGCGAACCCCGCGCACTCCGATATCGGCACGCCGCTTGCCGCCTACGACTACCGCGCCTTCGGCGAAATGATTGAATTGACGCCACCGCCGACAGGCAAAGTTACGGAGAACTTTACCGGCAAAGAACATGATGACGAAATCGCGCTGGACTATTTCGGTGCTCGCTATCTTGACCCGATGCTCGGAATGTGGATAAGCGTGGATCCAAAGAGGGAATACTTTTCTCCTTATATTTATTTGAGAGGAAATCCGCTTAACTTGATTGATCCAACAGGTATGGCTGAAGCAGATCCTGAGATTGCAAAAATATCACCTAAAGCAGCTGATTATATAAATTCTTTTGAACCGAATGAATACGAACTTCAAACATTTGTAGAAACATATGCCCTTTTTGATGGCTTGACTACTGATTTTTTGAAAAATAATATTCTAAAAAATTTGACTGTACTTTATGGAGAATATCCTAAACCTAATAAAGAAGTAAATGGCTATTTCGATTTAAAAGACGGATATGCAATAAGAATGACCAAAAAAGGACTTGATACATCACCTACAGCTGGTGATTGGCAAACAAGAATACGAAGTACGATATATCATGAATTATCTCATTTTTTAAATTTCTTGTGGCTTGGGAAAACGGGGATATATGTATATCCCAAATATGAATTATCAGACGGCATTTTAACAGACGTGTATGTTGACCCAAAAACACATCGTCCTACTTTTAGTGATCTTGGAAAGGAAATTGAGGTAAAATTGTATGGCAAAGATTATTAATTTTATGTCCATATTGTTTTTTTTCCTTTTTGGATGTGATTGCTCAATACAGGGAAAAAATTTTCAAAAATATGTTGATTATTCTGGGATGATGTTAACTGATTTAAGCACTGTTTTCATTCCTGATTCTCAGGTTATATTGAATTTAGGAGCTCTTTGTTATGATCCGCAAACAGGAAGACGATATCAAAAATACGGAGAGTTAAATTCAAATTCCAAAAACAGATATCTACAAGCTCCAGAATATCGAAATTACTTAAATTCGGTTCCGTTAAAAATTAAAGATATTTGGGTTGATTCATTATTGCTGAATACAAATGAAATAAGTGACGTTCCGAATTGGCTTTTACGAAAAAAAATGATGTATTTAGATTTATCATCAAATAAAATTCAAAATTTATCAATACCCAAGAATTGTTATATTGAATCGATCGATTTACGAAAAAACATGCTTGCGGAGATTCCTGATGGATTTTTTGAATGTGAACAATTAAAGACAATCTATTTGGATAAGTCTTTAAAAAAACATTTAGTAAAAAGTGATACTATTATAATACATGGGAAAAAACTTGTGTTTGGTGAAGGTTTAGGAGAAGAGGACAATTTGATTCAGTTGCTAAAGAACATAGAACAAAATCGTTATCCTCGAGCGATTCATCTTGAAAAATGGTAAAAATTAGATTTCAAAGAGGAATCTCACTTACGACAAGTGCATACAAGGTGAGTGCTGCAAAAATGCACTTGTGCGTTTTTAGTGCCAAACCGTAGTGTATTGCGCTTTGCGCAATTCCAAGAATATGAAAATTTTCTATGATTGGAGAGGTATGCCAATCGAATTTATACAACAGCCACAACCTACGGGCAGTGTCAGCTACCCATTTTTGGGTAGCTGACAATTATGGGGAAGCTTACAAAAATGGGTAGCTGACAGCTTGAACTCAAAAAGGTCCCGGCAGATTGCCGAGACCTTTTTTGTATTAATCATTTTCTGTTTTGTATTAATCTTTTAAACAGCGGAGATACCACCGATGATTAGCATCGTCATATTTGATTTTTGCGTCTGTACTATCGTATTCTAGACTCATAAAATAAACATATCGATTATGGTTGTCCGATGTCCAAAAAGCTGTTTTTGTGTTCTGTACAGTAGATGTTTTGTATTCATAATATGAGCCTGCAGGGAATGCTGAGAATCCGAATGCGTCTTTGCCTACGCTTGTATACCATTGTGTCCTTGTTTTTAGCATAGTTCCTGCACTATCTTGACCACCGACGGCTTCAAATAGAATATTATAATCAGCAATAGAGGGTACGTGCCAGCCTGCAGGGCAAATTCCGCGAACAGGAGTTGTAAATTCGCAATTAATGTCGTTGCCTCCGCGATATCCACAGTCTTTGCCGGTTTCCGAAAATACTGCAATGCTGTCGATAGCGTCACCCCATGGGTAAAGTCCACCGTATCTGTCACAATTCTCGGGAACGCCATGAAGGCAGAATCTGTGTTCTGTTTTGTAATTCAGGTTCTCGGCCATCCAAGTTTGCGTGCCGATTGTAGTTGTCCTGTAGACTCTGCCGTCGCGTTCGTCAACCATTTCTCCGTAAGGAAAATCTTTAGGCATGTAGCGCCAGATGATTGGCGTTATGGTTGGGTCGCCTGGGACGGTATCTCTCACGCATCGGACTGAATTTGCATTAAGTTTTTCTACAATATCAAATTCCGCGAAATACCAGTCGGTGAGAATATCTCCTTTATAATGTGTATTTGCTCTTATTGTACCGCCATCATATAATTTGGCAAAGTAGGCGCTGGAATCTCTTGCTTCTCGGTTTATCCAAAAATAGGCTCCATCGCCCCTCCCGGAATAAGAGCCACTATAACTTCTGTAACCGGCCGGCGCTGCAGAAAATCCGTATTCGTTTCGATTTGATCCATGAAACTCATGAGAACCTTTGAGTTCCCGTGTTGCGATTCTGATTCCTCCGACGTTGCCGAAAAGAATTGAAAAGTCTGCATAATTGGGCAAATGCCAGCCTTGCGGACATACGCCACGGACGATTGAATCGGCAGTACTGTTGTTATCCATCGCTGCGTCCCATGTATAGAGTCGCCCGTAGAGATTGCAGTAGCTTTCTTCCTCAAGGTAACAATAGCTGTTTTCTGTCTTGTAATTCAGATTTTCTGCCATCCAATATCTGGTACCGATAAGGATTGTTTTGTAAGTTTGTCCGTCTCGCTCGTCGATGAGTTCTCCGTACGAAAGTGATTCGTTCAAAAATACGGATTTCGAAATGCCACTTGAGCTAGATGCTTTAACGGTGCTAGAACTGGAAGATGCTTTTGAATTTGATGAACTGTTTTGGCCGGGATTTGTGTCTCCGCTAGAAATGTTTGTTGCTGCTCCAAAATCGGGGGAGCTGCTGGAATCCGATCCGCAAGCTAAAAGACAAAAACTAGATAATGCCGCTATAGACAGGTTTAGCGCTAAAAGGCCTTTGGCGTGGGCGCGATTCATGGGGGTACTCCTTTTTTATTCCTTGTATAAAATTATTCTAAAGATAGAAAATATGGGAATACTTTGACCAGATTTTGTTGCTTGTAATTACAACATAAAAAAGGCGGGGTTGAACCCGCCTTGCTTTGCATTTGTTTGTCAATTTTACTGAACGTCTACAGTGACTTTGTACATCGGCTTGCCCTTGTAGCCGCGGAGGCCATCTCTCGGGGCGGTGATGACTTTCAGGTTCTTTTTCGTGATTCCCGGCTGTGCGCGCAAAACCTTGAGCAAGTCTGCATTGCGCTGGGCAGCCATCTTGGGGAGGACCTTCATCATGTAATTCTTGTCGATTTCTGCGGAGTGTTCCTTGACGTATGCCTTGAAATCCTTGTCGCTTTCGTCCATCTCGTCGATGGTTCTGTGGTCAAGTTCATTCAATTCAGTCTTGTTGTTCTTTTGCTTGTAGAAGTCGATTTTAAGTTGCTTGATTTTGTATTCTCTAGCAGTCTTTCTCGGATTGTAGTATTGGGTAAATGTGAGTACAAGATTCGGGTCTTTCTTGATCATGTCCGTCATCTTGGTGGCCTTTGCATACTGTTCGCTGGTGAACGTTTCGCTATTGGCGTCTATCAGCACTTCGTCGTTCTTGCCAAGGTCAAAGCCAAGTGCGTTTGCGCCTGCCATGGCGAGATTTCCGACGAGTCTAAACGGAGAAACGGCAACCTTCACGAGCAAGTTCACAACGGTCTTCCAGATAATCTTGCCGTAAGAGAATTCCGGGTCGTCTAAGTTGCCCTTGACCGGTACATCGAACTGAATCTTGTCATCCTTGTCCTTCAAGATGTAGAGGCCTATCTTCATCGGAACTGTGTATTCCGGATCGATGTCATCTACCTTGTCGCCAACAGTGATGTTGTAAATGTCAATTGTGTTTTTGCTGTCGAGGTTGCGGTCGACAATTTTATTTTCGCTGGCGAAGGCAAGCGTACCCGCCTTGAGTGGGTAGGCTGTATAGTGCAGCGAGTAGTTTGAGAAGTATTTGAGTACCAGGTTCTTGACGCTGATGTAAATGTCCATTGTCTTGAGGTTGCTGAGGGCGCCGTGGTACTTGAGCGAGAGGCTGCCACCTTCCGGGAATGCTGCTGTGACGTTCACGTTGCAGGGCGTGTCGTAGTTGATGTTCTGGCCGCTCACCGTAATTGCACTTACCTTGTAGTTGAACGGGCGGATGATGGTGTGGTCCGTTGCTGTAACGACGGTGTTCTTCACGAGTAACTTGTTAATTTTGGCTTTGAGCTTCTTTGCTGCTGCCGGCTTTTCTGCTGTGGCTGCTGTGCTTGCCGAGTCAGCTACGGCCTTTGTCGTGTCGGCAGATTCTTGCTTTGCAGTTTCTGCGGCCGGTTCTGCTTGCGTAGAGTCGACGACTGCGGCTGAATCTGTGGTGCTTGCCTGTCCCTTGTTCATCGGGGCGAGGAGCACGTCGAAGTTCGTCTTGCCGTCCTTGTACAAGTCGACATGGGCAAATGCGCCATCGACAATGACTGAATCGATGAGGAATTCGTTGTCGGTCAAGTTGGCCTTGCCAATGCCGACGGTGACGTTTTCGGCACCGAGCTTGCTTCCGCTTTTTTCGGTGAGGTCCACCTTGTCGAGCTGGACTTGGCCCTTGACGTTAGAAGAAAGGATACTGTTCAAGTTTCCGCTGATGGCAATGTTTGCGGAGAAGTAGCCTGCAAAGTCCTTGTAGCTGATGTAGTCGTTCAGGTAGGGCTTGATGCAGGAGAGGGCAAAGCGGTTCAGGTTCAGGTAAACGTTGAAATCGTAAGTCGCCATGTTGGCATCGACTTTCACGTTCAGGTCGCCACCGTCTGCAAACTTGAAGCTCACGTCAACGCCGGTAGCGTTATCTTCGAGATAAATAGCCGGAATGTTGATGGAAAAGTCCTTGAGGTGGAAGTTGGAACCGACCTTGGTATCTTGATAAATAATGTTGCCTTTCTCAAAGACGATGTTACGGAGGCTGAGCTTGACCGGAAGCCCGGCTGCGATTTCTGCAGCGCTCTTGCTTGTACTGTCCTGGACCTTCTTTTCGTCCGGATGCTCGGCGTAATAGAGGCTGTCTTTTGCAGCGAGGTGTTCCAGAATGCCTGAGAAGTTGAATTGCTCACCATGCTGCTTGACGCGAACATAAAGCGCCTTCATGTAGATGTCGCTAATGTCGAGTGTCCTGGTAAAGAGCTGCATCGGGTTGATGTTGACGCTGAACTTCTCGAATGCGACAAAAGGCGTCTTGTCGTCCGATTCCATGACCGCGAGCGTATCTACGTCCAAAACGTAGGTGAACGGGTTCAGGCTGATGTTCTTGATGGTGATGCTTCGGCCAATCATTTCCTTGGAGTGCTCTTCGATGTAGCTACGTGCAATCTTGGGCGCTACGAGTAGTGTGACGAAGTAGAGGAGGATCAGGGATCCTATAACGATAAGGGTAATTTTGAGTGGCTTTTTCATGGTGTAAAATCTAAATATAATTGTGAGAAAAGTGTAATGTTCCCTGTAGTAAACACGTCTGTCGCGATTTGTTTTCCGTCTTTGTCCGAAAAAAGTTATTCTTAGGGTATGGACGCGAAAATTCATTATTGTCATCCCGGTTACGTACCCTCGGCTCCCAAGACTTTTTTGGTGGCTTTTTCGGAAGATCCCGCCTTGCAGTCGGTCAAGTTCAAGATTTTGGACGGTGATTCCCGTGAGGTCTATAAGGGCGAAACGGAAAAATCATTCCGTTGTGCATATACGGGCGAATATTTGTACAAGGGCTTTTTTACAGCGCTGACTGAACCGGGGCGATATCAGATTGTCCTGGATGACTTTGATGTGAAGTCGCATTTGTTTGAAATATCGGATGAATGGCTTGTTCGCGAACTCAAGGCTAATATCAAGTCGTTCTATTACCAACGGAGCGGAGTCGAATTGCCGGAACGCTTGGCGGGGATTTGGGCTCGCCCGGCGGCGCACTTGGATGATAAGCTGGAATTCCACCCGACGATGGAACGTGCTGGGCTCTGGAATGCCCATGGCGGCTGGTATGATGCGGGCGACTATGGCAAGTACATTGTGAATGGCGGCGTGAGTGTAGCGACGTTGATGCTCGGCTGCGAATTGATGCAGATGCATTCTCAAAAGTCTGCGATTGTTGGTGGCGTATCGTTCAAGGAAACGTACGAACAGCCGGTAAGTTTGCTCGATGAAATCCGTTTTGAACTTGAATTTTTCTTGCGCATGCAAGACGATGATGGCGGCGTATTCTTCAAGGTGACTCCTTATCGCTGGGATGGCTTTGTAACTCCGGCAGAATCGGATGCCTCTCAAAAACGCTACATCCTTGGAAAGTCTACATCTTCGGCTCTGAATTTTGCGGGGGCTTTGGCGCAGGCGCATCACGTTTATTCGAATGTCGATAGTGAATTTGCAACAAAGTGTTTGTTCGCCAGTGTCCGTGCATACCTTTGGGCCGAAAAAAATCCTGAGGTCGACTGGCCGCACAATACGGAAGGGAGCGGCGGTTATGGCGATTCTGATTTAAAGGACGATTTCTTTTGGGCGCGTGCAATGCTGTACCGCGAACTGAAAAATGTTGAAAATATCGCCGATGTGAATGTAACCGGTTTGCTAGAACGTATGGAAAGCCAGATCCCGGTTGATATGGATACGTACTTGCCAACGTACGGTTTGCAATGGCGCTCAACACAGAACTTGGCGTGGTTTGCGCTTGCAACGATGGATTGCAAGTGGAAAGACCGTGCCCGTATGGCTTTCAAGTACACAGCCGATGAAATCCTTCATTTGCAAAAAGAAGACCCATATGGACTTTCTATCCGCAAGTTTATTTGGGGGAGCAATGGCGATATTGCAAACCATGCGCTGACGCTTTACTTGGCGTATGAATGGTTTAACGATTCGAAGTATCGTGATGCAGCGATGGTGCAGATTGAGTTTGTTTACGGAAAGAACCCTGTAGACGTGAGCTTTGTGACGGGCTCGGCATGGAGTTCACCGAAGTTCCCGCATCACCGCATTAGCCATTCCGATGGCGTTGTGGAACCTGTACCCGGGCTTGTCGTAGGTGGCATTAACGAAGACCGCCAGGACACGCACAGAAATCCGCATTACATGGGGGAGGCCCGTGGCTTTTCCTATGCTGATGAACAATGTTCCTTTGCGAGTAACGAAGTCGCCATCAACTGGAGCGCCCCCCTGACCGCCGCACTGTTGCTGCTAAGCGTTTAAACCACCGCTTCTCCGTCATGGGGTTTTGCCCCATCCAGTCAATTCTTGTCGTTGCATCGCTAGATTTTACTGGGTTCTTCCACCTTCGGTGTCTGAACGACGTAATAGGATCTTGCTATTTGCGCTTCTTGGCCTCAGCCTTCTTCTCTTTCGGCTGTTCTTTCGCTGTGGCCTTGGGTGCGTCTTTAAACGTTTCCTTGGCTTTTGCCGTAGCTTTTTCCTGCGTCTTACTAGAATCTTTTACGGTTTCTTTTACAGTCGTTTTTGCGGTTGTTGCGGCGGAGTCCTTGATGATGTCTTTCTCCGATTCATTCTTTATCTTCTCTTCGATTTTCGGAAGAATCTTTTGCAAGTTCACCTTGGGGCGCATTTCTTTTTTGTATTCCGCATAAGAACGGATGGGCTTGTAGTAAGAAGAATCACCTGCGCTAAGCGTATCGATATTGAACAAGTCAAAGTACGAAGCGAATAAAGCAGCCCAGCTGCGGAGCCAGTCTTTACGGGATTCCCGGTTATTGTACCAGCAGGCCGGATTAAAAGTAATGTGTTGAATATTCGTTGTCAAAAATACAGGGCCGTTTCCAGAAAGCTTTTGGAAAATTCTTTTGACACGGTATGTAGAAGTTGCACTTGTGACTAGGAGAACCGTATCAATGTTACGTGCTTTTAACCATGGAATTAATGTGTAAGCTTCGCTGATGGTGGAGGGGTCGTTGTGCGGAACGAGAAAAACGGCATTGCTATCAAATGATCCGAGTTTCATGAAATCGTCCGCGTAAAATTCAGAATTGCTGCGGTCTCTGAAAACGCGACGGCCTAAAAGCAACACGGAATCCGCTTTGCCTTCTTTTAAAAGATTGGCGGCAAAGTCGCTGCGTTCCAAATCCGATGTCTGACCGTCCAAAACGGCAACCCATTTGACATGCTCAAAGTCGTCATCTTCAACAAGCCACAGACCGCTTTTCTCAAAAATGGCGTATGTAAGGACTGCAATGACAAGCAAAATCAGCAGCGCGATGCCAATGCTGAAGTTCTTTTTCTTACGATCGTTCTTATCGGATTTTCGAATTATTGACAAAATAATTACCTGCTGAATTTGTACAATGCGGCGTCTTCGCCGTCGGAATAGTATTTCTTGCGGACGCTATAAAGCTTGAATCCGTGCTTCTCGTAAAAGGCGCGTGCCTTTGCGTTACCGTCGCGGACTTCCAAAAAGCATTGGTCTCCACTTTCGGAGAGTTTGTCCAAGCCTGCTTTCAAAAGCTGACTGCCGATGCCCTTTCTCTGTTCAGATGAACGAGTCGCAATGCTTAACAGTTCGGAATCGGGGCCGAGCAGATGGAAAATCGCATAGCCTAAAAGTGCGCGGTTTGCATCGTGGTTCGAACTGCCGCCGTCATCTTCACAAATAACGCAGTACGCGTAACTTGCGCGGATTTCCGACAGAAACTGCTTCTCGTTCCAATCCTGAAAAGCAAGTTCCCGTTGCAGTTCGAGAACTTGTGGCAAATCGTTTTCGGTCATCTCGCGCAGTTGCATTGCTTTTAGACTTTCAGCTTTTCGAAGTAAGAGGGCTGGATGTAGTTCGCTTCTTGAATGAGCGATGGCTTCACTGTATCAAAAAGCGGAGCCCACATATTGAGCTTCTTGTCAGTATCGAGAGTCGTTGCAATTCCCTTGTCCTTGAAAACGGCGATGAGTGCTTCGTCTGCAAGTGCGGCTGCATCGACAACGGCGTTCTTCACAGAACTTGCCTGGAGTCGTGCAACAACATCTGCAGTTTCGATAAAGCTCTCTTCGTTGTTCAAGCGCAAGTACCAGAATCCATTGCGTGCGCGAATCACAACAGGAACAGATTCATCGGGAACGCCAGCGAAGCAGGCGAGGGCTTGCAATGTCGTCACACCATACAAATTGCGTTTGCCGCTAAAGCATAGCCCTTGGCAGAATGCGACGCCCGTGCGCAGTCCGCTGAACGAACCCGGCCCGACGGTCACCATGACGCGCTTCACGTCATCGAGAGTGGCGCCGACTTTAGCCAAAAGGTTATTCAAGCTTGCACTCAGGATTTCGCCCTTGGCGGATGGATCGACCATTTCTTCGTACACGGAGTCCGCGCACAGCGCCATTGCAATACCCTTTCGGGATGTATCTACTATTAAGTTATAGTTCATAGTTACTAATTTATAGTTACTAGTTCGTA
>JAEEGL017411522.1_pt1 | contig 22946 bp, 22 predicted proteins | sample 9134231 | NCBI WGS metagenome assembly JAEEGL01 (sample SAMN16246548, study PRJNA631951) | gut metagenome | biome: gut microbiome; feature: rumen; material: fiber-attached | host: Bos | place: Iran: Karaj | collected 2018-10 | reverse complement strand
TGAAGGTAGATATTATCACCGTGGTATGTATTTAACTAAATCAAAATATAAAGACTTAGTAAAATCATATGTAGGTCCAGCTACTTGGGGATGTAATTTAAAGAATTTTACTAACTGGGGCAAATGGATATATGGAGAAAAGTATCCAAATGGATTTGATTGTTCTGGTTTTGTTACTTGGGCTTTACTTAATGGTGGTTTTGATATTGGTGATATTGGTGCTGGTGGTGACGGTAGTGGTCAAAAGGCATTACCTGATTTGGGTACTAAGTTGTCTATCAGTCCTGAGGTAATGAATTCAGGTAGAGTTAAAGTTGGAGATCTTGTTGGTTTAGATGGACATGCTGCTATCTTAGCTGGTAGAGATGAGAATAATTATTATATTGCAGAAAGTTTAAATACGACTGGTGGTGTAGTTATTACTACTGTACCTAAGTCCAAGTTGGAGAATCGTCGTAGTATTTATACTTTTGTTGTATTAATGGATGAAGTATATAAAGAAGACGGAAATTTAACAAATATGTGGTAATAAAAAAAGAGGATTATTCCTCTTTTTTATTTTTATGTCTTTCTACTAATTTTTTTACTTTGATAAAATAATGATTAACTCCAGATTTACCAATTTTTCTTCCTGTTTCTTGAGAGATTATATCTGCTAATTCAGATAAAGATGTTTCTGGATAAGCTTCGCGATATTTTACTGCTTCTCTAACATTTTCATCTAGTAAACCAAATAAGTCATGTTCTTTTAAGTAGTTGATATCTTCGAGTTGTTTTAAACCTGTTTTAAGAACTTTTTCTTGATTGGCTATCTCACAGTTATTTAATCTATTAACCATATTTTTATGGTCACGATAGATTCTTATATCTTCAAAATAGAAGAAACTATTAGTAGCACCTAGTAGTCTTATTACATCACTTATCATTTCAGCGCTTTTAACATATGTCATATAGTTATTGCTTCTTTTTAATACTTTAGCATGAATATTAAATTCTTTTAATAAGTCAGCTAAATATAAAGCATCTTTTTTTAATGATGAAGTGAATTCTAGATGATACCCAGATTCTCCACTTGGATCATTAACACTACCACAAGCTAGGAATGCTCCTTTTAGAAAACTGATTATTTCTTCTCTAGTTTCTAAGAAGTATTCTTCAGGCAGGGTTTTTTTACCTTCTGCTGTAATGTTAATAGCTTCTAGAATTTCATCTACTTTTTCACTTATTTCTAGAATATAGATTTGTTTTACTCTAAATCTTTTTTGATTACGTACTGTTATCTTGATACTAACACCAAAATTTGCTTTGATATCTTTATAGATTCTTCTAGCTACTGAAGCATTTTCAAAAGTTAAAATTATCCTGTTCTTTTTTATCTGGCTAGAGTATCTAATATATCCAGATAGTTCTACTAGTGATTCTAATGGAGAAATATCATTTTTAGTTATTTCTTCTTTTAATCTCGTAGTAAAAGTCATTTTTATTCCTCGTTCATTATGTAAGAGAATACTAGATAAGAAGTTTTTAATGCATCATGTCTTACATAGCCTTCTTCTACTTTAAATAGATTGTCTGCTAGTAATGTAACACCCATTTTATGTAATTTGCTTGCATCAATTGAAACAGCATCTTTACCTTCTGATTTAGCTAGTACTTTCATGTTAGCTGTAATTTTAGAACTATTTGCTATAACAGCATTGATTTGGCCTTGACCAATATATTGTTCAATGAATTTAACATGGTCACTAACTTTGAAGTTATCTGTTTCACCTGGTTGCGTAAGCATATTACAAATGTATAATTTTTTTGCTTTGGCATTTTGAATTGCTTCTTGAATTTCTGGAACAATTATATTAGGCATAATACTAGTAATTAATGATCCCGAACTGAAAACAATTAAATCTGCTTTTTTGATAGCATCTAATACTTTTGGTGTTACTTTAATTTTTTTACTATATTCTAAATCTACTATTTTACTTCTAGCTTCTGTAATTTCAGCTTCACCGACAATTCTTTCTCCTTCTCTAGTTATACCTATTAAGTCAACATTGTCTTCTGTTAAAGGAAGAATTGTTCCTTTAACATCTAATAAATCAGATAGTATTGGTAATGAATGAGCAAAGTCTCCTTTCATTTCCAATAATGCTGTCATTATTAAATTCTTTATTGAATGGTTACTTAAACTACTTTCTTTACTGAAACGATAGTTAAATAAATCTATAACTCCTTTTGATTCTGTAGACATTGCAAGTAATACTTTTGTAATGTCTCCTACGGCAGGAATACTAAATTCTTCTCTAAGACTTCCTGTACTTGATCCATTATCTGATACACTAACTACTGCTGTGATGTCTAATGGAAATAATTTTAATCCTTTTAAAATTTGAGATAATCCACTACCTCCGCCAAAGATTACTACTTTCTTCATAATTAACCTCCGTTTCTCATATAATAACACAAAAAGACTTTTTATTAAATAATAAAAAAAGAAGCCGAAGCTTCTTAATACCTAGTCTTAAATCGATAGCCTTTTGTGTTCGTAATATGCGTAATCGCTTTAACACTTGTAGCTTTTGTATTCGATCTCCATGTCGACCACTTGTTGTAATCAATTAGGTACCAACCATATGCTACTGCGTAGTGTAAGTGAGTTCCGGTAGTACAACTATCATAGTAGAACGTTGACCTATCTCCACCAACGGTACCAATTATCGTAGATGGTGTTACTCTTTGACCTACTTTAACTTTTATTGCAGTTAAGTGAGCATATTCAGTTGTATATTTTTTACCACCAACAGTATGTCTTATATAGATAACGTTACCACCACAACTGTTATGATAACTTGTTGCTGTAACAATACCATTTGCTGGTGCATAAATTGGTGTTCCTGGTTTATTACCACCTAGGTCCATACCTTTATGTCCATTATGACCCCATGCTTGTGTAATAACAGCAGATTTTAATGGACGATTAAAGTTTGTTGATGAAATAGTATATTTGTTGTTATAACAATCATCTATTTTATCGTTATCTTTACAACCAGCATTAACATATAGTTTGATTAAGTTTTGTTTTGATTTTATTTGTTCTTTGTAGTCCATACCTATTGATGCTAGTTTTTCAATATATGCTTCTAATTCTTCTACTTGTTTTTCATATTGAGTAATAGAATTATTAAGGTTTATATTGTCGTTTGCAAGTTGTACTTGCAAGTTTTCATTTTTTTTGATTAAACCATTTAATTCATCTAGTTGTTCTTGAGTATAATCAACTATTTGAGTTATAACAGCTTGTCTCTCTAACATATCAGTTATGGATCCTGAAGAGAAAATATAATCGAAATATACTTCTCCTGAATTGAAGTTAGTATATTGAATCATATTAATTATATCTTTCATCTCTTCTGTTTTTACTTTTATTGCTTCTTGACTTTCAGCAACTTTAGTTTTGGCATTTTCTACTCTTACTTCATTATTTGATATTGTATTGTTAGCTACAACAATAGCATTTCTTTTAGCAGCTATCTTAGCTTTAGATTCATTTGTTAAACGATTATTAGTTTCTGCTTTTTGTTGCATTTCTGCTAATTCGTTTTTTTCATCTCTTAAAGTACCTTTAGCATTTACATTGAATGGGATTAAGATACTTAGTAAGATTAAGACTATTATCTTTTTCATTAGATCTTTAAATGTCTCCTTACTGTAGAGTAGCTACCAATCATACCAACTAAAGCACCAATTACTAATAATAAACCAGATACATATAATGTAAATGGGAATGGTTTTAACATTTTAATAAAGTTTGTAAATAAGTGACCCTCTAATTTGTCATAAACCACTGTGTATCCCCAGATTGTTGTTACTATTGGAATTATTGAACCAATAATACCTAAGAATAGACCTTCTATAGCAAATGGTAATTTAATAACGAAGTTACTTATTCCAACTAATCTCATGATTTCTATCTCACTCTTACGAGCATAGATTGTTAGTTTAATTGTATTACAAATCAAGAAGATTGTTACTGCAATTAAACCAATGATAATAGCAATTGCTATTTTTTCAATAGTTTTAAAAATAGGAACCATTTTATCTACAACTTCATCATTGTATTTAACATTTGAGATGTTTTTTATTTTTTTAATTGTTGCTACTGTTTCTGACATTTCTTCTATGTTTTTAACAGTAACTATATATTCTGCTTGAAGAGGATTAGATTTTTCTGTTAAAGTACTCATTACATTGTATAATGCTGTATCTTTATCAGTGTTTTTTAATGTCTCTTCTCTTATTTTTTCTTTTGATTTATAAACTATTTCATCACTTTTGATGTTTTTAATTTCTAGTAAACGATTTTTAATATTATTAATCTCATCTTCTGTTGCATTACGTTCTACATAAGCTACGATTGTAAGTGATCCTTCTAGGTCATTAGTAAATTCTCTAACATTACCTGATAGCATTATTGCTATGGCAACAATTACTAAAGTAATAGTTGTACAAACAATTGATGCTGCACTTAAACTAAAGTTACGAAAGATACTTTTAATAGCACTTATGATATTTCTTCCAAAAATTCTAATTGCTTTCATCTGCTACATATCTTCCTTTCGCCGTATCACTTGTTAGAACACCATTTTCTAATGTTATTACACGTTTTTTCATTGAGTTAACTATTTCTTTGTCGTGTGTAACCATTAATACTGTTGTTCCCATGTTTTTATTAATGCTATTAATAACTTTAACGATTTCTTTTGATGTCTTAGGGTCTAAGTTTCCAGTTGGCTCGTCACAAATTAATAGTTTAGGTTCATTTACTATAGCTCGAGCAATACATACTCTTTGTTGTTCTCCACCAGATAGTTGGTTAGGGAAACTTTTTATCTTTTCTTTTAGTCCAACTCTTTCTAGTGCTATTAGAACTCTTTTCTTTATTTCTCTAGCTTTCATTCCCAAGTTGTCTAAACCAAATGCAACATTTTCATATACTGTTAGTTTTGGTAATAATTTAAAGTCTTGGAATACTATACCAAGTTTTCTTCTAAGTTTATACACCTTACTGTTGTATAGTTTAGCTACATTGATTCCTCCAACCATTACTTGGCCTTTTGAAGGTTTTTCTTCTCTATATAGTAATTTTGCAAGTGTTGATTTACCGCAAGCTGTAGTTCCGGTAACAAACACGAATTCACCTTTATCAATTTGTAGGGTTAGATCAGCTATAGCAGTTACGCCGTTTTTATAAACTTTATAGCAATGTCTTATGTCGATAAATTTCATTTTGCACCACCTTACTATTATTAATTATATCAAAAAAGGTCTTAATATTAAAACCTCAGCGCAAACTGAGGTTTAATTCTTTACAAAAAACGTAAAGGTGAAGCAACTTTAGAAATAATACTTAAAATTACTTTTTTCTTCTCCTAAAATTGTTTCTTCTCCATGACCTGGATAAAGAATTGTTTTGTCTGGATATAATTTTACTTTTTCTAAGCTGTCCTTCATATCTAATTCGTTGCCGCCAAGATCTATTCTTCCTATAGAGTTTTTAAAGATAAAATCACCAGTAAACATAATGTTGTTTTTCTTGAAGTAAAAGGCCTTAGAATCATAGGTATGTCCAGGAAAATGAATTACTTCATATCCAAATTCTTTTGTATAATCTTTATTTACTTCAATATCATATTTACTTAATAAATCTTCTAATGCTCCGATATGATCTGGATGATAGTGTGTTACTAAGCACCCTACTACTTCTTTTCCTTGTAGTTCTTTATCTATTTTAGAAAATTCGTCTCCAGGATCAATAACTAAACATCTATTGTTTTTTGTTATGATGTAACAATTTTCTTCTAAGTCACCTACGACTATTTTTTTAATATCCATATAAATCACCTGTTTACATTGTATTATAAACAATTCCTTTTGTAAAACCAATATTATGATATAATTTAAGTAGAATTGGGGAGATGGAAATGCCTATTTTATATAGTTTATTGTTTATTGTTATTATTGTTGGAGCTTGTGCTATTTGTTATGCATATCAATTTAATAAACTTCAACACTCTAAAACTAAGATAGATCATGCTGAGATGTCTATTGATGAAGCTTTAAGAACTAGATATGATTTATTAGTTAAAGCAGATAACTTAGTTAAAACTGAATTGAAGAATGATAAGTCTTTCTTTAAGGGCTTGGATAAGGTTAAAGATGAAGACATTAGTAATTTCGATTTAGAAAGAAAACTAGAAGAATATATGACTACTCTAGAACAAGTTAAATTGGATAATGAAGATTTAGCAAATAACAAGGATTTCAAGTCTTTATTGAATGAATGTAAGAATAATAGTGAAAAACTACAGGCCGCTAAGTCATATTATAATAAATATACAAGTGAATTAAATGATCTAGTTAGAACATTCCCTTCTAATCTAGTAGCTAGAATGCATCGTATAGAAATTAAACCATTCTTTGATGGTAAAAATATGGAAGACGATATAGTTAATGATTTTAAATTTTAAAAAGACTCGTTAGAGTCCTTTTTATTTGTTTAAATTCCAATCGATTTCTTTTAGATTGTTCTTTTTCAAGAATTCATTAGTTTTGGAGAATGGTTTACTACCAAAGAAACCATATCTTGCTGAGAATGGTGATGGATGCGGAGAGGTTAGAATCAAGTGTTTTGGGTTAGTTATTAAACTTGCTTTTTCTTTAGCAAAGTTACCCCAAAGAATAAATACTACTGGTTCTTCTTTTTGATTTAATACTTTAATTATGTAATCTGTTAATCTTTCCCACCCAAGTTTACGATGTGATGCTGGTTTATCCTTTTCGACAGTAAGTACCGCATTTAACATTAGTACTCCTTCTTTACCCCATTTTGTTAGATCCCCTTTTGTTGCTGGAGGAATTCCTAGGTCATCATATAATTCTTTATAAATATTTTGTAATGAAGGAGGGAGTTTAATTCCTTCTTGAACAGAAAATGATAAACCGTGGGCTTCTCCCTCGCCGTGATAAGGATCTTGACCTACTATTACTACTTTAGTATTTGAATATGGTGTTAGTTTTAAAGCATTAAAAACATAGTTCTTTGGCGGATAGATAGTTTTTGTTTTATATTCTTTATTAATTATGTTTATGAATTTTTTAAACCCTTCACTTTCCCATACTAGTTTTAATTTTTCATCCCAGTCATTACCAATCATAATATCACCCGTAAATTTATTATAACAAAAAAAGATGATTAATCATCTTTTATTTGTGATATGTTTCATTGTTTTGTATTTTAAATGAACGATAGATTTGTTCTAATAGAATGGCTCTAAATAAACCATGAGGAAATGTCATTTTAGAAAATGATAAGCGGTAGTCAGCTCTTTTTTTGATGTCTTCATGTAATCCATAACTACTACCAATAATAAAATCTATAGTTCCATTAGTTAAGAAGATATTATCAATTTTTTTAGATAATGCTACAGAGTCAATATTTTCACCATCAATATCTAGTGCTATTACATAGTCTTGGTTACTCACATGTTTTAAGATATTGTCTCTTTCTTCTTCAAGATTATTTGTATCTTTTAGTTCGATTATTTCTATTTTGTGATATCTATTTATTCTTGTTTTATAATCATCTATCATCTTGTTTAAATAATCTTCTTTTATTTTGCCTAAACAAATTATTCTTATCATATTTCTATCACTTCACTTCTATCTCTTTGTTGTGCACAAGATATATTAGTAAAATCTATTTCATATTCTTTAAATGTTTCTTTTATTGTTTCTAACGCTTTATCTGGTGTGTTATTTTTTTCAGATAAGTGTGTTAGAAGTATTTTTTGTGTATTAGGACCTATTATCTTAGCTAGATATACTGAACTATCTTTATTTGATAAGTGTCCATATGGACCCATTACACGATCTTTTAACCATTTTGGATATGGTCCGTTTAGTAACATTTCTATGTCATGATTACTTTCAAATAGATAAACATTTAAATTGCTTAATTTTTTGAAATACTTAGTGTTTATAAAACCTGTATCGGTTATATAAGCACATGTTTTGTTATCAGATTTAATTATAAAACTACGAGCATCACTAGTATCATGTGATGTTTTTATAACATCTATTGCAGAATCATCTAATTCTATTTTGTCATCATATAGTAATACTTTATCATAGTATTTTAAATCTTCTAATTCAGAGAACATCTGAGGACTTACACATATTGTTGGGTTATACTTTTTTATGAAGTTTTTTAATGCTTTTATATGATCGTCGTGAACGTGTGTTATAAAAACATAATCAATTTCTTCTGGTGCAATAGAAAGCTCAGAAAGCTTATCTTTGATATATTTAACTGTTGTTCCTAGGTCGAATAATATTTTATGATTTGCAGTCTCAATATATGTTGTATTACCTTCTGAGCCACTTGCTAGATTACAAATTTTCATTTATCTCCACAATGACCATGGATTTATAGATTTACCACCATTGTATGGTATTCCTGTATAAACTCCAAAGTGTAAGTGTGTTCCTGTTGCGGCACCGGTATGGCCCATGGCACCGATTACTTGTTTTCTGGCTACATGTTGTCCTTTTTTAGCATATGCTTTAGATAAGTGGGCATAAACAGTACAGTAACCATTGGCGTGTTGAACTACAACGTTAATGCCTGATGCTCCACCGGCAGGTCCACCCCAACCAGCATGGATAACAACACCATCTAAAGCTGCATATATTGGGGAACCATAACCTGTTCCTGAAATATCAATACCTTGATGGAATCCACCATAGTATCCAGAACGCCATCCATATCCAGAAGTAATAATGTAGTGTGAGTTTGTAGGCCATGCCCATGCACCACCCATTGTATCAACTTCAATAGGATATATTCTTCCGGGTGATACTGGTTTTTTCTTAGAACCTTTAACAATAATTTCATTTTTAACGCTCTTAATTGTTATAGCGTCACCAACTTGAACAACTCCTGATGTTTGACCACCATTAACGAATTGAACACGGTTAGTTACACGATCAATACCATTAACACCTTTTTGTTTAATTTTCTTGTAACCAACGAATTCTTTTGGATCTTTTTCTTCAACGATTTCATATTGTACTGAAACGTCTTGTGTTACTAATTCTTCTACTACTAATGAAAGAACCGGGTTAACGTTAGCAACGTTTAATGTTTGGCCAATAGCCAATAGAGAATCTTCGCTTTTAATGTTATTGATTAACATTAACTCTTGAGTATTCATCTTGTTTTTATCTGCTACTTTTTCAAGTGTATCACCTTGAACCACTTTGTATTCAACTCTTGAATCGTTATCACCGAATAGTAAAAATTTAGCTAATTCTTCTGCGTCGGTATAGATCTTTTCGTTAGCATTTATATATGTTTCTTTAATTGTCATTGTTTCTTTGAAGTACATTTTTTCAATGATATAACCAGTACCTACTATTTCTGGTTGTGTTTTGGTTTGGTATTGTTTATATCTTTCTTTACCTACGAATGTTTCTATGTAGTTATTTATTGCATCTTCAAATACTTGTTTGTCTAGAATATAAATATATGTTGGAGTTCCACCTTTTACAGCATTCTTAATTGTTACAACATACCCTTGGATAGTGAATTGTTTTTCATCTTTAATAGCATCATATATTTCTGATACTGTAGATAACTCTTCATTATAAGTATTTTGTTTTATTATTTGGAATCCTTTAGGGGGATATACTTGATCTACATTATATTCTGTTTTTATTTCTGTTTGTTCTTGGTTGATTAGATTATATAAATCTTCTTTTGAATCAATAAGACCAATCTTTTCTCCATCTAGATATACTTGATATATCGATGTAGGACTGTCATATGTTTCCGTAGTTATAAAACTAATTCCTGCTAGGATAGCAATCAGAATTGTTATTAATACGGTTAATAGTATTCCTTTTTTATTCATTAATGTCTTCCTCTCCTGCTAGATAATTTCTAAAGCAGCTCATGTTTAATTCAAACAATAGTTGAAATTTACCAGTTTGACCTTTACGATGCTTAGCGATAATAATATCAGCAACAACATTTTGTTGAGCATCTAATTTCTCTTTTGGTTTGAAGTAATCATTTCTATTTATAAATAATACCAAATCGGCATCTTGCTCGATTGAACCAGACTCACGTAGGTCTGCCAACATTGGTTGATTATTTTCTCTTTTTTCTGCATTACGTGATAATTGGGCTAGTGCTATTACTGGAACTTTTAACTCCATAGCCATAGTTTTTAATGCTCTTGATATTTCTGAAACTTCTTGTTGTCTTGAATCAGGACGTTTGCCACCTGCAGTTACTAACTGTAAGTAGTCGATTATTACTAATCCTAATCCTTCTTCTTTATTTGCTAAATTACGACATTTAGCTTTTATTTCTCCGGCAGTAATACTTGCATCATCGACGATTTGAATATTAGTGTCTGCTAATTGACTATTAGCTTCATTAATTCTTTTCCAATCTTCATGATTTAGTTTACCTGTTTGGATTTTATATGAATCTACTTGTCCAACAGCAGAACGCATTCTATTTACTAATGCTTCGGCTGGCATTTCCATATTGAATATTGCAATTGCTTTTTTTGTACTCTTGGCAGCGTTAACAGCTAGGTTTAAAGCAAATGCTGTTTTACCCATACCTGGACGAGCAGCAATGATTATTAATTCCCCTTCATGGAAACCTGCTGTTGCTTTATCTAGACTAGTATATCCTGTTGGAATTCCTGTAATATCGGATTTGTTCTCAGATAATTTTTCTAGGTTTTCTTGGGCAATAGCGATTGCATCTTTGATGTGGATAAAATCACTTGTTTGTCTTTCTTTTACAACATTAAGAATCTTTCTTTCTGATTCATCTAATAGTTGTGTTACATCTTCTTCATCTTCATAAGCATTAGTAATAATGTCTGTTGCTGTATCAATTAGATTACGCATTACAGCTTTATCTTTTACTATTTTGATATAGTAATCTAGATTAGCTGCTGTTGCAACAGAGTCTATTACATCACTTAGATATTCAATTCCACCTACGGTAGATAAGTTTTTCTTTTTGTCTAATTCTTCTTTAATTGTTGTTATATCAACAGGTACATGTTGTTCATAACAACTTTTGATAGCTTCAAATAGTTTCTTATTAGCATCACTATAAAACATATCTGGTTGCAATTCATCACAGATTTTTGCTAATGATGTTTTATTTAGGAAAGCTACGCCAAGAACTGACATTTCAGCTTCTAAATTTTGTGGCATTTTTCTGGTTGGCATTTAATCACCTACTTTTTTAAGTTAACTTTGATTTCCCCTTCTACCTTTTTATGTAGTTGAATTTTTACAATGTGTGTACCTAATGTATCAATTGGTGAATCAATAATGATTTTCTTTTTATCAATATTGATATTTTGTTTTTTTAGTTCTTCACAGATTTGTTTTGAAGATACAGTACCAAATACTTTGTCTTCTTTACCTGTTTTAACTTTGATATTTACTTCTTTAGTTTTTAATACTTTTGCTAGTTCTTTCATTTCTTCAATGAATGCTTCTTCTTCAGCTTTTCTTTGATCTAGCTTTTTATTTAATTGTTTTGTGTTTCCTGATGTTGCTGGTACTGCAAGACCATTTTTGATTAAAAAGTTTCTAGCGTAGCCATCACTTACATCGATTATTTGGTCTTTTTTACCTTGTTTTTTGACATCTTCAAGTAAGATTACCTTCATAGAATGTGTTCCTCCTTTTTTAATTAATGTCTGTACTTAATTATATCAAATATTGGTTAATATTTAAAGTAACTAAGTAATGACGTTTATTATAACATAAAAAGACCTACAAGTATTATATTTGTAGATCTTTTATATTATTTGTAAGTTATATTGTCCATTATTAATCTTAAGTTTTTTTCTAATGTTGTTATTATTTCATCATCTTCGTAAGTCTCAATATCTTTTAGTAATTTATGTTCTTTTGCTGAATACATTCCTGCTGCTACTGAGATTTGATAGAATTCGTTATCATTTGGTTCTAGGAAGAAACCACTTAGTTGTCTAACAAACTTAAGATCTTCTTTGGTTCCAGATAGAATATCTTGAATATATACCTTGAAATCAAATTGTTGACCGTAGTGATCTTTGTAGAAGAAGAAGTATTTATCATTTCCTTCGTATAATGATAGCCCTTCTACACTTTCTTTCATTTGATTAATTGTTTTTTCTAGATGTTCTTCAAATGTTTCTTCTTCATCTAAAGCTCCATCGCCAAAAAATTGTTCTATTGTATTATTTTTCTTGGCAATAAAGATAGTACGATGATCAGGATCTGTAAGAGTTACATCTTCTAATTCGAAATCATCTAATACTGGAACATTTATTTTTTCAACGTTTGTTAAAGTATTCATTGTTTTAGCTAGTTCTATTGCTTCATTCATTGTTTATCATCCTTTCTATATCGGATGTATCTAATGTTTGTTTGTTAGAATTGCTCATCCTTTCTATATCGGATGTATCTAATATTTGTTTATTAGTGTCATTATCTTCGATTACTCGATAATCATCACTAATATCAAAATCATTGTTAGCATTGAATTCACCAGTGTTATCGATTGTTTGAGCTCCAGTATCTTCTGTAATGGCTTGTGATCCACCATTTTCAGCTGCATACTTACTATTCATTTCTTTTAAATACTCTAATAAACCTTGTTTTGGTTTTTCTTCTTGTTTTGGTTCTGGATCTGAAGGTATTTCTCTTGCTGGTTCCGGATCTTTTATTGTAGATTCTTCGGGTTGCTCTTCAGATTTTGGTTCTTCTTTGGTGGCTTCTTGTTTTTTCTTACCACCATCGAATGCCCACATTCCTTTTCCTTCTTTTAAGAAGACATCTATATCCCATAGTTGTTTTGATCTTGCTTCACTATTCGGATCAGCAACTATGATTTTTCCATCTTTTGTAATTCCTCGTAATACTATGTAGTGACCTCCACTCGTGAAGTGACCAGGCCCGACATTCATAATTATTACTTTACCCGCTTGTAGGTATTTTATAATGTTTTCTCTAGTTACACTTAATTGTGAACATTCAACATTATATTCTTTGGCTGCTGCTGGGAAGAATGCCCATGCAGTTCCGTTGCCTTTAATATGATATCCATGTTTTAAACTCCAATTAGCTAATTCAACTGGATCATGTGTTTCATCAAGTAGGTAAGTTAATACCATAGCCATTGAGGTTGGTCCACAACCGGCAGATGCAATGGTAGTACCATAACCATAACTTTGTTTATAGTTATATTGGTAATAGTTTTTAAACTCACCATGTTCATATGGAGATGGTGTTAAGGTTACTGGAGTTGGATCTCCACCTTTAGATGCACAACCTCCACATCCTTTGCTTGCGCATCCCTTTGATCCACAGCCTCTTGAGCCACATCCACTTGATCCGCAACCAGATGATGAGCAACCAGAGTTAGATACACTCGGTGTACCGCTTGCTGAATCTTGTAATCCACCATGGGCATTTATTACTGCTGTTAATAATGCTACAGTGTTTTTGAATTTTGTTTCAGCACCTTCCAGATTGTTGGTTATAGCTGATTTGGCGCCTGAGAAATCAAAGCCACCTTCATTATTAGTATCATAGCCTTCAACACTGCTTAATATGTTTCCGCATTTATCAGATAAGTTATCAATACTGTCGGAAACAGCTCCTACTTTGGAAGTATCAATAAAAAACGCCATAATACACCTACTTTCTAATCTCTATATGTTAAGTTATCCATTATTACGGTTAGAGCTTTCTCTAAACCGATATTTATTTCATCTTTTTCATAGTCTTTAATATCTTTTAATAGTTTAAATTTATTGGACTTGACGTATTGTCCTGCAGCCATACAAATTTGATAGAATTCATTTCCTTTTGGTTCAACAAAGAATGCACTCATTTGTCTAATAAATTTTATTCTATCTTTTGTACCTGTAAGAACATCTTGAATATAAATTTTAAAGTCGAAATGTTCATTTTCATAGTTTTTATAATAAACCATATATTCGTCGTTACCTTCGTATAAAGGATTATCTTTTACTTGTTCATTTATTTCATTGATTACCCCTGCTATATGTCCTTCGAATGATTCATCTTTACCAAGTATTCCATCACCTAAGAATTGTTCTATTGTATTATTCTTTACGGCAACGAAAATTATGTTATTGTTAGGATTTGTTAGATTCCTTTTAACAACAATAAAATCATCTAGTACTGGTACCGCTAAAAGATTGAAATTGATTAAAGTATTCATGTTTTTAGCAATTTTTATAGCTTTATCCTCTTTGTTCATTTCTTTCACCTCTATATAGTCATATCGACAGTTTTATCGGAGTCGAATGCCCACATTCCTTTGGCTTCGCTAGCTATTAAACCAGCACTCCATGTTTGATTTGATCTTGTTTCACTTGCAGGGTCGGCTACGATAATACTTCCATCGCTAGCTATACCTCTTAAGACGATGAAGTGACCTCCACTCGTGAAATGGCCAGGTCCCATCGACATTATTACTGTCTTTCCAGCTTTTAACTGGGAGATAATATTGTTCGTTGATGCTCCCATTTGTTCACATTCTACTCCATATGCTTTAGAAATAGCTGGGAAGTATGACCAATATGTTCCTGCGCCAGGACAATATCCTCCGTGTTTTGTACTCCAGTTTGCTGCTTCAACAGGATCTACTGTTTCTCCAAGTAAGTATGTTAGTACCATAGCCATTGAAGTTGGTCCACAACCACAGTTTGCTATTGTTCCATCACCATATGCATTTTGATAATTATATTGATAGAAATTTATGAAATCATATAATTTATATGCATCTGGGGTTTTAACAGATACTTGTGATAAATCTAATTTTTTGGATTTAACATTATTTAATAGTTTTGTTATTTCAGTTTTTAGATTTTCCATTTCTTTATTGTAATCGTTTACTTTTCTTTGATATGAACTCAAATCAATTGTTAGATCTGGATTATTGTTTTTCCTTACTTGTGCTTCTTCGTAAGATTCTTTAGCATTTTCGTAATTTTTCTTAGCTGTTTCCCAGCTTTTATATTTGTCAGCTGCAGAAGCAAAATCAGTAAATTGTGCTTCTATTGGTCCACTAAATTCACTTACAAATTTATTTGCTTGACTAACAGCATTTTTTTGAGATTTTCCTTCCCAAACATCACTGTTCTCTAATTCGCTTATTTGAGTCTCATATGAAGAAAATAGTTCTTTTGCAGATGAACCATCGCTTGAAACTGTTCCACTCGAAATCATATGACACCTCCAACATCATTAGAAGATTTTTGATCTGTAGCATGATAATTGGCATTAACTCTATCTAGATTGTTCGCATTTCTATCTAGGGTAGATATGTTATTATTGGTAGTTTTGTTTACTACATCCCAAATACCATCAACATATTCTGCTAATGGTCCTTCAAATACTCGTGGTTTTTGAATGCTCTTAAAATAACTGTCTGCACTTTCTAAGCCGCTCTTTAAATTAGAACTTGCTCTTCTAAGTGTATTAGATCCTTCTTTTAAATCTCCATAAGAGCCTACTGTAATATCTTTGTATTCTGACATAAAATCACCTCTATATTTTCATTGCTGAAAGAGATTCTTCTGTTTCTTCTATAGCTGTAGAAATTTCTCCTAAATATGATGATAATCCTCGAATAGTGTCGATGTCTTGTCTTATTCGATTATAGTCTTGTTCGCTATCATCATTGTATTTGTCAGAAGCTTCTCCTTTCCAAGAAGACAATTCACTGTTTAGATTGTTTTTACTTTTATCAAGGTTACTTTCTAGTTGTGACGCTTCTTCTTCTAAAGCTTTTCTAGTTCTGGCTATTTCATCAAAATCTAATGCATATATTGCCATATTATCACTACCCTATCTATATTAAATACTACCATATTAACTAATTATTATCAATGATACTTGTCCATTAATCTGATATACCCAAATCATCTGATGCTGTGCTTAATGCACCTCTAGCAGCTTGAAATGTATTCCAGAAATTAGTACTTGTAAGTCTTGATTGGATGGTTGTATTTGTTCTGTTAACAAATTCCCCTGCATCATCCAATAAATCATTTACTCTTTGCATTTTTTCTTCATCTGTGATTAATTTCGCCGTTATATTTGATACCGGTTTAACAATCTTGTCCCAAACTGTATCTACTTCATGACCGAAGTTAGATAGGTCTAAAGATGTATCAAATGATATCCTTTGTTTTGAATCAAGATTATCCATTATCATATCTAAAAATTTTTGAGAATTTGGATTTTTCTTATCAAGTGCTTGTCTAAATTGACTCATCTCCAAATCTCCGTTTTTATACAAGTCAGCGATTTCTTTTGCTACATGCTGTTGATCTTTTTCGGATAGGTTATTCAAAATATATTTTTGAAGACCTGTTCCAAAATCGTCTATATCATCATATAGATTTGCATCTTTGTTATTTCTTAACATGTTTTGTGTTAATGTACTTATTACTTGTTTTTGAGTTTGACTATCTTTTGAGATGTTTTGTAGTAGTTTTGTTGCATCGTCCGATTTTAATTTACTAAATACTCTACAGATATCATCACTCGAATCACCATTTGCTAATAGTTCATCCATTAGCATTTTTTGTTGTTCTGGAGTATATCCCATTATCTTAGATACATCTCCAGTTTTTAATCTATTTAATTCATCGGTTAAGACTTGTGTCTTAGTTCCTGTTTTTGGATCATAAAATCTTCCATATGAATGTGGACTTATAAAATATGTTTTCAATTCATTTACTAATACAGTGGTTGTTAAATATAATGTTCCTTTACCTACTGTTGCTGCGACATTTTCTACATTTAATTCTCTGTCTCCTGTAATGAAGTCAAATATATCTGGTGCAATAGCACAACCTGTATTAGCTAAATTTGCTACGCCAGTAAATCCTGATAATTGTTTTTTAAATGCTGTTTTAACAAATTCTTTGTTGAATACATCTTTATATATTTCCTTAACTGTAGGAAATAATCCACCACCAGCTTTTGTAGATTTGGCGATGCTTTGAATACCTTCGCCAATTTTTCTATTAGCTAGCCATTGTAAGGATCCTAATACTCCTGATACACCAATTAAGGCTTCATCTTTAAAGTTTACTTGATAGTCCTCTTTGCTATATCTCTTTTCAGCTGATTTTCCGCTTCCTGATAAGAATCCACCAAAGACAGCAACTGCTGTACCAGGACATAATGTTGCTGCAGTAACTTCTGCTACTGTTTTTGTTCCTGCTTGTATCCATTGGGCTGCTTTGCTATCGTATTTCAATACTGAAGCTTTATCAACTTCTTTGAAGACTCCAGTTTCTTTATTATATAAACTTTCATTTAATTCTGATGACCAGTCGTTAGTTATGAATTCTCTCATGTCAGCTGCTGCTTCTTTTTTACCAAGAATTTCCGCCGCACCAGCAGCTAAGTGAACTACTCCATCTGTTACATCGTCTGCTAATTCAACAACTCCTGATACTACACTAGTGGCGCCAACACATAAGGTTGCACCAACTTTTTCGTACCATTTATATTCTTTTTCTTCTGTCATAGATGATAAATCTATTTCTTCTATAGTATTTGAATTTGACTTAGTAACACTATTAATAGCTTGGGTTGTTTTGTTGATGGCAGTACCTATGATGTTGCTAGTGTTAATTTGAATGTTATTCTTCAGGTCTTTTAAGTTGTTTACTAAGTTTTTACCTAGCCCTGTTAACATAGGTACTCATCCTTTCTAATTTAATTTTTCTGCAAGTTCAAGTTTAGCTCTTTCTTTATCTGCTTTTTTAGTTTCTTTATTAAAATGTTTATTATGTGCTGTCATTATAAGTGTTGCTAAAGAAGCAGTTGATGCTCCAATCATTGTTTTTACTGTTTTATTTCCGTCACCGTTAGGTGTGAAGTAATCTGAAATGTTTTTCCATGCTTCTCTTAGTGTTTTTACTTTGCTATCGCTAGTTGCAGTCTTAGCAACGGTTTTGGTGATTGGTTTTACCAAATCATCAAGTACTTTATTTACTTCTTTTGATAATTCATGAAATTGATCCGCTCTACCTAGTTCTGCTGTAAATTTTGTTACTCCAGCATTATCCATGTTGCCGTTAATTTTTTCCAAGAATGTTGCACAATCAGAATCAGTAGGATCGATTATTTTTCTAATATCTTCTGCTGTCATTTTTCCACTTTGATATAGTTTTGCTAATTCTTCTGCTAATTTATCTTGTTGTTCCACTGGTAGATTGTTGATTATATATTTTTGAAAATTAGTACCCATATTGCCAATATCATCCAATACTGTTTCGTCTTCGTTGTATTTCATAATTCCTTCAGCTAACATTTTTACTACTTGTTCTTGTCTACCACTATCACTAGAAATATTTCTTAGTAGTTTATCTGCATCTGAATTATTTAAACTTTTAAATATTCTGAATAATTCTGTTTCTGGATTATCGCTATTTGCAAGGATTTCATCTATTAGCATTTTTTGTTGATCTGGTTTAAATTTCATTAGATCTTGAGTATTTCCAGCTTTTAGTTTCGCTAATTGATCGGTTAAGGCTTTTGTTTTTTCGCCTGATTTTGGATCATAGAATGTTTTGTATGCTTGTGGATTCTTAACATATCCCTTTAGTTCTGAAAGAAGTGCTAATGACGCAAAGTACCATGCTCCTTTTCCAGCTACTTTTAGCCAGTTCCCAAAATTATTTTCTTTTTCTCCTGTCAATATAGCCATTATATCTGGAGCTACTTCAAATCCAGTATTAGCAATTGTCGTAACTCCTGTGATTCCTTTTAGTTGTTTTTTAAATGCTGTTTTTACAAAGTCCCAATTGCAAATATCATGAAATGCTTCTTGTAATGTTGGTAATACAGATTTATTCTGTTTGATTGTTCCAGCTAAATCTTTTACTCCTTTACCTAAAGCTCGATTAGCAATCCACGATAAAGAACCCAAAGCACCTGATACATTTATTAGTATCTCGTCTATAGGGTTATATTGGTATTCTCCGTTTTCATCTACTTTTTGATATTTCTTTTCTGCTGCGTTACCACTACCAGCAAGGAAACCTAAGAACATTGTTGATCCTACACCTGGACACATGGTTGCTGCAGTTATTTCTGCTATTGATTTTGTTGTACTTCTTAATTTTTTTGCTACTGCTCCATCATATTTCATATATGAAGCATCATTTAAATTCTTTGCAACACCCGTATCTTCATTAAATAAGTAATCATTTAATTTATCTGCCCAGTCAACTGCAATAAATTCTCTAGTTGCCGCTGCGCCCTCTTTGTCTCCTGTAAGTTCTGATATGTCTGCACCTAGATGGAAAATTCCGTCTGTTAATTCATCTGCTACATCTATTAATCCCTCTAAAATACTAATAGCACCTATCGCAAGAGTTGAACCTGTTCTTTCATACCAAGGGTAACTTACTTTATCTTGTGTATCTTGAGGCACTTCTTCTAGATTATCTACTTCATATTCTTCAACCGCTCTAATTGTAGGTTCTGTAGGCGGTGCAGCCGAAAAATCTACTGTTGTTTTAGGAATACTATCTGCGCCAATTATTTTTGAATTGTTTAATTCAAGTTTTTGAGATAATTGCGCTTCTTTAAAGTCAGCTTTTTTACTAGTTATTGATGTTTGCATAGACATCACCTATTATAATTTTACCTTATTTTTGACTTTTTTTTTAGATTTTAAAGCATAATTTTACACTTTTATTGTTTTTTTGCTATAATTCGTTTAGAAGTTCTTATTGATTGGAGGTTTTTTTATGCATTTGGATATAAAAAAATATAACCATATTTACATGGTTGGTATCGGTGGAATTAGTATGAGTGGTATTGCCGAAATATTGGTTAAATGGGGATACCAAGTAAGTGGTTCAGATGGAACTAAATCTAGTCAAACTGATTGGTTAGAAAGTAATGGAGTTAAGGTAAATATTGGTCAAGTTAGCGAAAATATTACTGAAGATATAGATTTAGTAGTTTACACTGCTGCTATTAAGGAAGATAACCCGGAATTAGTTAAAGCAAAAGAATTAGGAATTCCTACTGTGGAAAGAGGAGAATTTCTTGGAGAAATAACTAAATTATATAAAGATACTATTGGTATTGCAGGAACTCATGGCAAAACAACTACTACTAGCATGGTTGCCTGTGCTTTCTTAGAAGCAAATTTGGATCCTTCTATTCAAGTTGGTGCTGTACTTTCAAATATTGATGGTAATTACCGTGTTGGACATAGTGATTATTTTATTATTGAAGCATGTGAGTATTGTGAAAGTTATTTAAATTTTAAACAAAGAAGTGCTATTGTTTTAAATATTGATAACGATCATTTAGACTACTTTGGAAGTATAGATAACATCGAAAAGAGCTTTCAAAAATATGTTTCTCATCTACCTAAAGATGGATACTTGATTGTTAATGTTGATGATATAAGATGCTATAACTTAAAGAATCACACTAAAGCTAACGTAATTAGTGTTGGTAGCGGAGCAAATGCTGATTGGTGGTATGAAAACCTTGAATTCAATGATGAAGGATGTCCTAGTTATGATGCTTTCTATAAAGGCGAAAACAAAGGACGTATTGAGTTAAGAGTAACTGGTGTTCATAATGTTATGAATAGTTTAGCCTGTATAGCATTATGTACTGCATATGGTATTGATTTAGAAACTATTGCTAAAGCCTTATTAAAATTTGGCGGTGCGTCTAGAAGATTAGAATACAAAGGCGATTTTAAAGATGCTAGAGTATATGATGATTATGGTCATCATCCAACTGAAATTATGGCTACTGTAAGAGGATTAAAGAATAAAAAATTCAACGAATCATGGGTAGTATTTGAAGCTCATACTTATAGTAGATTAGCTGGTCACTTAGATGATTTTGCTAAAGCATTAGTTAATTTTGATCATATCATTATCATGGATATATATGCAGCCAGAGAAGTAAATACTTATGATATTCATGAAACTGATTTAATGGATAAATTAAAAGAACTTGGTAAAGATTCTATTCATATTTCTGATTATGATGAAATAGTTAAATACTTGGGTGATAATGTTAAAGATGGAGATATTATCTTAACATTAGGAGCTGGTAATGTAACTAAAATAGCTAGTTTATTAACAAAATAAAAAGAGATTTATAAATCTCTTTTTTTTATCTCATTCTGCCTATTCTTAGACTGGAATCTTCTGTCATATTTGCAGCATACATAATATCCATTGTAGCTTCGGACAATTCGTATTCAGCTCGTGTTTTGTTTTCTGGTTTTACGCTTTCACATAATTTTTCCATTTCTGCTATAAATTGATTCGCTTCTTCTTCAGTTATTGGCGATTGATATTCAGAATTAGAAATTACATGTGCAAGTTTACTAGTAGCATAATCATATGCCTTTTTTGATAATTCTCTTTCCTTTTTAAACGCTTCATCGATATCAATTTGTTCTCTATTCATTAAATTCATTATTTGTTCTTCTTTCATACTTATTCTCCTTTTTTTAATTTATGCTTAACATTCTAATTGTTGATAATAAATCCTTCAAATCATAATAACCATCTATCACTTCCAACTCATTATCTGATATGACTTTGTCAAAATTATGAATTAAATTTTCTATAAGCCCGTTATCACCAAAGTGATATGGGTCGAACGAATCTATGCCGCGATTTTCTATAGCTTTTCGTATATCATTTTGAAAAGAAGCAAAATCAGCATTAACATAGTTTTTCTTTAAGCTTTCAAATGAAATAATTCCTTCATTTATGAATTCTTCTAGTATTTCTACCCCTTTATCGTATCCGGAACGGCCATTTAGTTCTCTTTTTGCTTCTTTAGCTAATAGTTCTGTAGTACATTCGTTTATTCCAACAAACAATCTTTCAAGTTCTCTTTTGGATTTAATAATTCTATCTACTTCGAAACCCGCATGAAGAACTTCTATATCCCCAAAGGTTCCCCAAACACCTTTTTCGGAAATAAAATGCATGGCTTCATGTATACAAGTTGATAGTATTTGGTTTTCTTCTTTATCTAACCTTATATAATTTTTCCCGTTTGAATAGAATCCTAACACATTTGGTCTTGTGTTGTATGCCTCTATCATTCTTCTTTTTGTTTCAAATACAAATTTGCCTTTAATTTTATTTAGTTCTTCTTCTGGCACTAGATCGCCAAATAAATCTTTTATACCTTTTATTACTACTTCGTCAACTTGTTTTTCCAATTTTATTCCTTTTAAGATTTGAATGTAGTCTTCTTCTAATACCGGGTCTAATTTATAACCATATTTTTCTTTACAGTAGTACGCAATTTCACTAAAATAATCTGCCTTAAATTGAAGGGTAGAGTTTCCATCCATTACTATTTCATCCATAAGGTCTTTAAAAATAGATTCAGAAAGATCGAACTCTTTGTACCTGAATTTAAGGCCTTCTATTCTATATTTATATGCATCAAGTAATGACCATACACTCTCTCGGTTACCAATAACTGTGTTTTTATCCCTTTTGGCTATTTCCTTTAAGTATTGTACACATTCTTGTCCTTTAGCACTAAAAACGAAATTATCATCTAACATATTGTCAAAAGATAAGTCTTTTGGAAGCATGTCGGTCAATTCATCAGTTGAATATCTTGATAGATCTACTAAGGAATTATTTATTAATCCTTTCTCAAGTTCGTCACTGTACTTATATTTGCTATCGAACGTGTCAGTTATTTGCTGTTCGATTTTTAAAGGTGCATTATATTGATTTACATAACCTCGTAGTGTGTCTTCTAAAACATTTAATCCTAGGTTTTTAGCATAGATA
>JAEEGL013119688.1_pt1 | contig 22946 bp, 16 predicted proteins | sample 9134231 | NCBI WGS metagenome assembly JAEEGL01 (sample SAMN16246548, study PRJNA631951) | gut metagenome | biome: gut microbiome; feature: rumen; material: fiber-attached | host: Bos | place: Iran: Karaj | collected 2018-10 | reverse complement strand
GACGACCCCTACACCGCCAACGACAGCATGACCTTCACCGCCCAGTGGGAGCAGATCCCCGTGGTGGTCCAGTACGTCCTGACCTTTGACGCCAACGGAGGCGATCCCGTCTCCTCCATCACCGTGGAGGCCGGCAAGAGCGTCAGTCTCCCCTCCGCCTCCCGGGATGGTTACACCTTCAAGGGCTGGAAGGACACCGGCAACCAGATCTATGGGGCCGGCGACTCTTACGCCGTCAACGGCGATATGACCTTCACCGCCCAGTGGGAAAAGACACCCATGGTAGTCAATTACACCCTGACCTTCGACGCCAACGGCGGCAGCCCCGTCGCCTCCATCACCGCGGAAGCCGGCAAGAGTGTCAATCTTCCCTCCGCCTCCCGGGAAGGCCATACCTTCAAGGGCTGGAAGGACACCGACAACAAGACCTACGGCGCCGGCAACCCCTACACCGTCAACGGAAACATGACCTTCACCGCCCAGTGGGAGAAGACCCCCGCCAAATACACTCTGACCTTTGACGCCAACGGCGGGGATCCCGTTTCCTCCATCACCGTGGAGGCAGGCAAGAGCGTCAATCTGCCCTCCGCCACCCGGAAGGACTACTCCTTCAAGGGCTGGAAGGACGCCGACGGAAAAACCTACAGCGCCGGCGACGCCTACACCGCCAGCGGCGACATGACCTTCACCGCCCAGTGGCAGGGCACCCTCCCCGCCGTGACCAGTCTGCTGTGGGACGGCGCCAAGGCCGTTTGGGGCGGCGTGTCGGGCGCGACGAAGTATTCCGTCCAGCTTTACAAGAACGGCGCGGCTTCCGGGGACGCCGTGAAAGTCACCGGCACCAGCCATGATTTCTCCTCCGCCCTGAGCCAGGACGGCAAGTACACCTACAAGGTCAAAGCCCTGGCCGCCGACGCCGAGGGTCCCTGGTCCGCGGAGAGCCAGCCCAAGGTCGTCGACAAGACGGCCCCCACCGTCAAGGCCGAGCATCCGCCCCTGCGCTCCAGCGCCTCCGAGGCCGTGTTCTATTTCACCGCCAGTGAAAAAGGAACGTATTACTACCTGATCAAGAATACCGGCGACGCCGCTCCCTCCGCGGCGGATCTGAAGGCCAGCACCGCCAAGGGCAGCTGCACCGACAAGGAGACCTCCGTGGCGCTGAAAAGCATCAGCGACGCCAAGGCCCGTACGGTCTATCTGATGGTGGCGGACACCGCCGGCAACCAGAGCGGCATTTACTCCATCGCCATCCCCGCCGCTCCCAGCGTGACGCCCACGCCCACACCCAAGCCCAAGACCTATACCGTGACGCTTCCCAAGGGGACCGGCTATACCGTGTCCGCCGCCAACGGCTCCAAGAGCCCGGTGACTTCCGGCGGCTCCTTCAGCTTCACGGTGGCCATCTCCAACGGCTACACCAAGGGCGCCAGCTTCGCGGTGAAGACCAACGGCACGGCTCTGAGTCCCACCAACGGCGTCTACACCATCAACAACATCACCTCCAACCAGGAGATCACGGTTTCGGGCGTCACCGCCTATTCTTACAGCGGCGGCGGCACCACCACCCTGCCCACCCCTCCCACCATCACCACCACGCTGCTGCCCACCGCCACCATGGGCAAGGAGTACAAGCAGCAGCTCACCGCCACCGGCGCCAATCCCATCGCCTGGTCCTATACCGGCACCATGCCCGACGGCCTGACGCTCGGCGCCACCACCGGCGTGATCTCCGGCACGCCCACCTCGGAGGGCTCCTTCCGCATCGCCGTGAAGGCCTCCAACGCCGGCGGCACCGTGACCCGCCAGATGACTCTGGTGGTCGTGGGGAGCGAGTACACCATCACCACCGGCAGCAACGCCGAGTGGTCCCAGGGCAGCGCCGACGGCCTCACCTTCCAGGGCAGCGGCAGCAGCGATTACACCGTCCGGATCGACGGCTCCGCCGTCCCCGCCGACAAGCTGACCACCTCCAGCGACGGCAAGACCGTCACCGTGTCTCCGGATTATCTGGAGACCCTGTCCGCCGGCTCCCACACTCTGACCATGGTCTACAAGGACGGCAACGCCAAGGCCCGGTTCAGCATCAAGGCCCAGAGCCGCACGCTGCCCCCCGCCATCACCGCTCAGCCCGCCGCCGTTGAGGCCAACGAAGGCTCCTCCGCCGTGTTCTCCGTCACCGCCAGCGGCTCCACGCCTCTGCTGTGCCAGTGGCAGGTGGACAAAAACGACGGCAGCGGCTGGACCGACATCGTGGGCGCCGTCAGCGCCAGCTGCGCCGTGGACAATGTGACCGCCGAAATGAACGGCTGGAAGTACCGCTGCGTCATCACCAACGCCGCCGGAAAGAGCGAGAGCAACGCCGCCGAGCTCACCGTCAAGGAGGCTCTGGGCGACGTCACCGCGGAGAACGAGGCCAGCCAGCCCGCCAAAAAGAACAACCTGGGCCGGATCCTTCTCTTCTCCGTGATCGGCCTGGCCGTGGTCGCCCTGGCCGTGGGCGCGTGGATCTTCTTCCGCCGCCGGGACAATTACGACGACTACGAGGAATAAGCCCTGCGCACAAAAAAAGCCGACCCGCGCCCGCGGGTCGGCTTTTCCGTCTGTATCAAAACTCCAGGGGACGCTCCGCTACCAGGCGCTCCATGATCCGGCAGGCGGGGTCCAGGAACAGGCCCGCCTCCGCCGCCGCGCTCTCGGTGAAGCGCCGCGCCCCCGGTCTCTCGTCGTCGCTGCGCAGCAGGGCGAAGGGGACCGGGTCCCCGGTGTGGGTCAGCTTGGCCAGCGGCGTGGGATGGTCGGGCATCACCAGCGCCGCCCAGGGCTCGCCCGAGGCGCGGAGATAGTCCAGCACGGGACCCATGATCTTCTCGTCGATCTGCTCGATGGACCAGATCTTCTCCTTCATCTCGCCGTGATGGCCGCACTCGTCCGGGGCTTCCACATGGATGTATACGAACTCATACCCGTTCCGGAAGGCCTCCACGGCCGCCCGGCCCTTGGCGGCGAAATCGGTGTGGTAGTTGCCGGTGATATTGGGCACCCGGATGACGTCCAGCCCGGCGCAGACGCCGATGCCCTGGACCAGATCCACCGCGGAGATCACCGCGCCCCGTTCCACGCCGAATTTCTCCCGGAAAGGCGTCAGCGCCGGCTTCCGCCCCTCGCCCCAGAACCATACCGAAGAGGCGGGATTCAGGCCCCGTTCGATCCGCTTCCGGTTGACGGGATGGTCCCGCAGAAGCTCATAGGAACGGCGGATCAGGGAGAGGAGCAGCTCTCCGTTGCCGCCCTTTGGCAGAAAGCCTCGGATGGGGCGGCCGGTGATGTCGTGGGGCGGCGTCAGATCCGTGCCGTCGGCGGCGTTTCGCAGCACCAGGCAATGCCGGTAGCTGATGCCGGCGTAGAGCTCCCGGCCCTCCGCCTCCAGCCGGGGGCGCAGAAAGGCGATGAGCTCCGCGGACTCCGCGCTGGTGATCTCGCCGGAGGAATAATCCACCATCACCGCGTCCTCCAGCGCCGCCGCCTCGGACAGCGTCACCAGGTTGCAGCGGTATGTCACGTCCGATAGCTCCAGCGGGATGCCCATGCTGGCCGCCTCCAGAGGCGAGCGGCCGGAATAGTAGATCTTCGGGTCATAGCCGAACACGGAGAGATTGGCGGTGTCGCTCCCCGGGGGCATGCCCAGAGGGACGGTCCGGGTCAGGCCGAACACGCCGTGAGAGGCCATATAGTCCATGTGGGGATGGTTCGCCAGCTCCAGCGGAGTATGGCCGTCCAGAGGGGCGAAGGGCTCGTCCGCCATGCCGTCGCCCAAAAATACGATCGTTTTCATCGCTTCAGTTCTCCAGCCATCGTTTTACGGCGGAGCGCATGCCCGCCGGAGCCGTCACGCCCGGGAATCGCTCCGGCTTCTGCCGCAGAGCCGCCAGACCGGGAGGCGCGGGCTGTCCGCTGAAGGACGAAAGGGCGTCCAGCGCCTCGAAGCCGTTTTCCGGCACGCTCTCGCCCAGAGAGGCGAGCATATCCGCGGCGAATTTGAAGGGCGACGCCGTGGAGAGCACCACGCAGGGAGCGTCCCCGCCGGCCCGCCGGTACTGCTCCGCGGCGGACAGGCCCACCGCGGTGTGGGGGTCCGCCAGATAACGCTCCTCCGCCCACGTCCGGCGGATCACGGCGGCGGTCTCCGCCTCGTCGGCGAAGAAGCCCTCGAAGCCCTCCGCGCGGAGCTTTTCCCGCACGGCGGGGCCCACGTCGTAGCGGCCCGTGTCCCGGAGGGCGGCCATCCACTCCGCCACCTGCGGGGCGTCCTCCGTGAGAAGGTACAGCAGCCGCTCCAGGTTGGAGGAGACCAGGATGTCCATGGAGGGGGACATGGTTTTCAGGAAGGGCCGGTTCCTGTCGTATACGCCGGTGCGGATAAAATCGGTGAGCACGTTGTTGCTGTTGGAGGCGCACACCAGCTTCCCCACGGGCAGGCCGCTCTTTTGCGCCAGATACCCGGCCAGGATGTCGCCGAAGTTGCCGGTGGGCACTACGAAATCCACCGGCTCTCCCGGACGGACGGCCCCGGCGGAGAGCAGGCGGGCGTAGGCGGCGTAATAATAGGCGATCTGTGGCGCCAGACGGCCCCAGTTGATGGAGTTGGCGCTGGAGAGGACCACGCCCTTCCCTTCCAGTTCCCGGGCGAGCGCCCCGTCGGAGAAGATCCGCTTTACCCCGGTCTGGGCGTCGTCAAAGTTGCCCTCCACCGCCAGCACCAGAACGTTGTCCCCCTCCTGGGTGACCATCTGGGCCCGCTGTATGTCGGATACGCCGCCGTGGGGGTAAAAGACGCCGATCCTCGTGCCGGGCACGTCGGCAAAGCCCGCCAGGGCCGCCTTGCCCGTGTCTCCGCTGGTGGCCACCAGGATGGCCACGGTGTGCTCCTCGCCGCATTTCCGCACCGAGGCGGAGAGCAGGTAGGGCAGGATCTGCAGGGCGAAATCCTTGAAGGCGCTGGTGGGGCCGTGGAACAGCTCCAGCGTCCACCGGCCGCCGCCCAGGGCATAAAGCGGTGCCGTCTCCTCCGTGTCGAAGGAGGCGTAGGCCTTCCGGGCAAAATCGAGCAGCTCTTCCCGGGCAAAGCCGGGGAGAAACCGCTCCAGCACCGTCGCCGCCAGCTCCGGGTAAGGCATCGCCGCCATGGCGGCGACCTCCGCAGGGGAAAAGGCGGGCAGCGACGCGGGCAGATACAGCCCCCCGTCCGGCGCCAGGCCCCGCAGGATGGCCCCCGCCGCCGAGGTGCGCAGCTCCCGGCTGCGGCTGCTGATAAAATCCATGGGATTGTCCTCCGGATATGAACAATTGTGTTTCCAGGTGGGAATACTATACCCTGTTTCCGGGGAAAAGTAAAGCGACAAATTGGCAAGAAAAAAACGGAAAAGGATAGCGCGATTCGGTACTTGTGTGATATACTGTTGTCCTGCCATGGAAAGGAGTTATACACGCTCTTGTTTTGGGACGTTCTGCTGGACACGGTCCTGGACAGCCTGAAGCTGCTGCCCTTTTTATTTGCCGTTTATCTGGCCATCGAGATCATTGAAGAAAAAGCCGAGGAGAAAACCGCCGCCATCCTCCGTTCCGCCGGGCGTTGGGGCCCGGTGGCGGGCGCCGCGGTGGGCGTGGTGCCCCAGTGCGGCTTCTCCGCCGCCGCCGCCAACTTCTACGCCGGCGGGCTCATCACCCGGGGCACCCTGCTGGCGGTGTTCCTGTCCACCTCGGACGAAATGCTGCCCGTGCTCATCTCCGGAGGGGCTCCGGCATCCTTCATCGGCAAGGTCCTGCTGTATAAGGTATTGGCCGGTGTCCTGACGGGGATACTCACCGACGCGGCGGAGAAAAGATTCCGTCCCTCCCGCCGCCGGACGCTGCACCAGCTCTGCGAGCAGGAGAACTGCCGCTGTGAGGACGGGATCCTCCTCTCCGCCCTGCGCCACACGGGAAAGATCTTCGTCTTCCTTTTCGCGGTGACGTTCGTGCTGAACTTCGCCGTGGAGCTGCTGGGGGCCGAGCGGCTGGGCCGTTTCATCCTCAACCGTCCGGTGGCCGGGGAGCTGCTGGCCGGGATCATCGGGCTCATCCCCAACTGCGCCGGGAGCGTGGTGCTCACGGGGCTGTATCTCCAGGGCGCCATGTCCGCCGGGGCCATGCTCTCCGGGCTGCTGGTGAGCTCCGGCGTGGGCATGCTGGTGCTGTTCCGGATGGACCGGGACTGGAAGGACGATCTTCTCACTCTGGGCATCCTCTATGTCAGCGGCACGGCGCTGGGGATGCTGGCCGGGGCCGTCGGCCTTTTCTGAGCCAAACCGCCCCCGTGTTCCTGAAGCAGAAAAACAACATGTGAGGATACTGTATGAGACTGTATATCGATCCCGGCACGGGAAGCATGCTCTTTACCATTCTGATCGGGATCCTGGGCACCGGACTGTACCTGGGCCGGAACGCCCTGGTCAAGCTTCGCTTCCTGCTCACCGGCGGAGCCAAGGCCAAGCAGAAGCAGGTCAGCCGGATCCCCTTCGCCGTTTTTACCGACAGCAAACGGTACTGGAATCTGTTCGAGCCCATCTGCGACGAGTTTGAAAAGCGGGGAGAGCCTCTGGTCTACATGACCGCCTCGCCGGACGACCCGGCGCTGGACAAGGGCTACGAGCACGTGACCTGTCTGTTTATCGGCGACGGCAACCGGGCCTTTTCCCGGCTGAATTTCCTCCGGGCGGACGTGCTGCTGTCCACCACCCCCGGTCTGGACGTGTATCAGTGGAAGCGCTCCAAGGACGTGAGCTGGTACGTCCACGTGCTCCACATGGCCAGCGACCCTACCACCTACCGGATGTTCGGACTGGACTACTACGACGCCGTGCTTCTGTCCGGGGAATATCAGGTCCGGCAGATCCGGGAGCTGGAGCGGCTCCGCTCCCTGCCGGAAAAGGAACTGGTCCTCACCGGCGTGCCCTATCTGGACGCCATGGCCCGCCGGCTGGCGGACGCCCCGCCCCTGCCGGAGCAGGAGACCACCGTGCTGCTGGGGCCCTCCTGGGGGCAGAGCAGCATCTTCGGCCGCTACGGCGGCAGGGTGATCGAGGCTCTGCTGGCCACGGGATACCACGTGATCGTGCGGCCTCACCCTCAGTCCTTCGTCTCGGAAAAGGAGCTGATGGACAGACTGCAGAAAGAGTTCCCGGAGAGCGACCGGCTGGAATGGAACCGGGACAACGACAACTTTGACGTGCTCCGCCGGGCCGATATCCTGATCTCCGATTTCTCCGGCATCATCTTCGATTACGCACTGATCTTCGGCAAGCCGGTGATCTACGCCGACACCTCCTTCGACAAATCTCCTTACGACGCTTACTGGCTGGACGAGGAGCTGTGGACCTTCCAGACGCTGCCGAAGATCGGCCGGTCCCTCGCCGAGGAGGACCTGCCCCGGATGAAGGAGATCATCGACGATATGCTGCGGGACCCCGGGTACAGGGACGCCGTCGAGGAGGCCCGCCGGGAGACCTGGGCCAACCGGGGCCATGCCGCGGAGGCGATCGCGGACTATCTCATCCAAAAGCGCGCCGCCCTGACGGCGAAAGAAAAAACAGAGGAATAAGGCCGCACCGAAAACGACCGCCCCTGCCTTGCGGCAGGGGCGGTCGTTTTTTCAGGACAGGGGATCGGGGATGTGTTTCCAGTTGTCCACGTCGAAAATGTCGTCCTGGACGGAATACCATTCCCCGGGATGGAACGTGGTGCCCTGGTTGTCGTCGGGAGAGTAAAATGTCCCGTACAGAATATGCTGAGGGCCGTTTTTGGCGTCGCTGTTGATCGGCTGCCCCGTATAGGGATTCACCGGATCGTCCACCACGCCCTCCAGAGCAAGGACAGGTACGTCCGCGTTGGTCATGAACCGGTCGTCCGTCGTGAAGCCGTGGGCGCCGAAATCCTTTACCATCAGCAGCGGATTGAAATACATGACGTCCTCGTATTTTTCCCTGCCGAACTTCAAGTCGCTGAACTGATTCATATGACGGCCGTGGTCGGCGACGATGATGATCCGGGTGTTGTCGTAAAGATCGTTAGCCCGGAGATAGTCGAACCACTTCCCCAGCTGCAGCAGGGCGGCCATGTTGGCATGATAATGCATGATATGGTCGTCTGAGACCACTTCCATCGTCCGTCCGTCCAGGGTAAAGCGGTCGGGGTGCGCCTCGTCATAGGCCCTGTTGTCCACCTCCAGGGCGGGCGTATAGTCCGGCTCCTGGAGCAGCATGGGCTCATGGGTGATGCTGTTGGCCATCATCAGGAACGTGTCGCCCTCCTCCTTCTCGCCGGTGATGGAGGGCAGGCTGTTCAGGAAGGAATAGGAATAGATGAACGCCTGTCTGTATCCGGCGGCGGTGGACAGGGTGTCGCAGGTCTGGCTCCGGGAAGAGGCGTAGCCCGGGTCCATATAGCCGGCGCCGTCATAGAGAAGGCTCTGCAGCACCTGGGGCGAACAGCGCATCAGGCTGAAGCAGAAGAAATTGCGCTCCCAGGCATGCTCCAGCTGGCCGGACAGGACTTCCTCCGGCAGGATAGAGAACTGACCGTACTCCGTGAGATAGGTATGCGCCTCCGGCATATCGTCAAACACCGTCAGATCCGACATCCAGCGATAGCCCGCGATGGGCGGATCGCAGAGCGTGATCTCATATCCCGCCTCGTCGAACAGCCGGGGCATCACATGCAGCGCCTCGTCATGCTTGTCGATCAGCTTTTCGTCCGAGCGTGCGTTCATCCGCTCGGGGGTGTATTCATACCCGCCGAAGATCGGCGGCGCGCCGTAGATCGTGTACGCTCCGAAGGAGATGGTGTTGGGATAATAGGTAAAGCCGTCCAGCTGCTCCGCCAGCTCCGGCTTTTCCTGGAGCATATAGGGCACATAGGCGCTGATGGCCCGATCCAGCATGAGCACCACCACGTTTTTTCCTTTTTTGCTCAGAGAAAAACTGGCCCGGTCCCGGGTGAGGGCCTCCGCGGAGACCCGGATGTCCGGCATGGCCTTCTGGATCTTTGTCACCTGAAAGGCGGACATGCCGACGCAGGCCAAGGTCACCGCCAGCAGGGCGATACGCAGCAGGCCCCGCCGTTTTTTCCAGAGCAGGATCACCGCCGCCGCCGTTACCGCCAGCGCCGCCAGGTTCAGGAGCTTTTCCCGGTTGTCCCAGGGGAGCGCGTTAAAGCTCAGATCCGGAAGCATGAAGCCCATGTTGGCGCCGAAGGCCATATAGTCGATCAGGGCGGCGGCAGCCAGGAATGCCATGAGCGCCCCCAGAAGTCCCCTGGTTTTTTTATCCGCCAGATAATAAAACAGATCGAACCAGCACAGAAACGTGCCCGCGGCTATCAGAAAAGCGTTCAGAACGTACACGGAGGGGGAACGGAGCCGGCTGAGCAGAACGAACTCCTCGGGAGAGGAGGAGATCACCGCCGAGGGGATCAGCAGTCCGGTCAGCGCCGTCAGCAGCAAGGCGGCCAGAAAGAAGGCCTTCCCATCGCCCTCCCACGCAGAACGCAGACGGAAGGGTCCTCTCTTTCGGCGCCAGAGTCCCGCCGCCAGCAGGACGACCGACAGCAGCAGCGGCAGAGTCGACAGGCCCAGCTCCGCGATGATCTGGGGCCGATAGTTGAGCCGTGTGAAGAACGCCGACCGGATCACCAGCGCCGCGCCAATGACAAAAAGTACGGCGATCAGCGTCCGGCGGGGCTTCCGGGATCGCTGAACGATGTTTTTGAACAGAGAGAAGAGATTGTTCAGCGTCCAGTAAAACACCAGGCCGGAGGGGGAGTTGTACAGCAGCACCAGGAAGATCAGCGCCATGCCGTAGAGCTGAAGCTTCTCCCGCAGGGGATGGCCCCGGGTGTAAATGGCGCTGGAGACGAAGTTGATGGCGGTCATGGCCACCGGCAGCACGTGGATCGTGACCCCGGCGACGGTCAGCAGTCCGTCCGGCGCGCCCAGATCGCGGATCGGTCCGAACGTGGCGCCGATGAGCGTCTCCTGGTTGGACAGGAAATGGTAGGCGGCAATGAAAAAGGGGATCTCCAGCAGCAGCGGCAGGGAGCTTTTCAGCGCGTACAGAGGGCTGTAGTGATTCTGCCGGTAAAAGGTCTGAAGCATCATGACCCGCTCGTCGCCCCGGAAGGTCTTTTTGATATGGCGGATCATGGGGTCCAGCCGCTGCTCCAGCGACCGCTCCTCCGCCTGGATGGCGTCGGCCCGGTTGTACAGCGGCAGCACCAGCACGTTGACCACCATGCTCAGCACAAAAATGGAGGAGCTCTGGAAGCGGAGCAGCCGGCCTGCGCAGTAAAAGACCGCCTGGAACAGCAGCTCCAGAGGTCCGATCAGAATCGTATACAGGGCGTGCCAAACGGTCATGTCTCGAATCCCTTCTCCGGGAAATCCCTTCCCGTCTTTCTGTCTGTCTTCACGGCCGGTTCAGTTTTTCTCCTTGACCGCCGTGTTGATGGAGTCCCCGAACACCACGTAACGGTTGAACAGGAACTCCGTCACCATGTTGACGAGCATGGTGGGGATCAATATCGCGTACTCGTTCCAGCCCCTCTGGGCCAGCGCCTCTCCCCACCAGATGGAGGCGGGCGTGAACACCAGATAGTAGCCCAGCACCTTCAGCATGGCCTTGGGCACGTTGTTGGCGCTGCGGAAGGTGTACTTCCGGTTGGCCGTGAAGTTGAACAGCACCGAGAGCGTCAGCGCCACAAAGTAGGAGGGCCCGTACTTGAGCTCCTCCACCGCGGCGGAGGGGAACAGCCGCAGAAAGACCGGCAGCCGGTCAAAATGCAGAAGGCTGTTGAGCACGGCAAAGCTGAGAAACTGGATGATGCCCGCCCCGGCGGTGCACATCAGGTATTTCAGCGCCATGATGAGGTTGTCTCTTTTTGTCAGTTTCGTACGCTCGTTCATCGTTTTTCTTCCCATGAACCCTTCTTGTTGCCGGGATCCGGCGCAGATCGCAAGGCGAAGCCGGCGGAGCGCGTCCTTTTCCCCGGCAGTCCCGGCGGCGGCTTCTGCTCCGACGGCGGACGAAAGGAGGGGCTTTCCCCCTTTGCCCGCCCGGGGTCTCCCCCTTGTTTCCACGATCCTATACTATAGCAGAGATTGACACAAACCACAAGGAAGATTTATTATATAGTATCCTTTGTCTTTCTGCGAGGTTCAAATGAACGTCATTCAGTGGAAAAAAGCCCTTCTGGACCGTCGGCTGGACGGAGAGCTGACGGCTCTCTACGCGGCGGCCGACGCTCCCCGGACCCGATACCTGTCTTTGGTGGATGATTATGTAAACCGATGGGGGGAGGCGGACGCCGTCTTCGTCTCTGTTCCGGGCCGGACGGAGATCTGCGGCAACCACACCGACCATCAGCGGGGCCGGGTGCTCTGCGCCGGCGTGACCATGGACACGGCGGCCCTGGCCGCTCCCGCGGACGACGGCCGGGTGGTCCTGCTCTCCCGGGGGTTCGGGGAGATCGACCTTGCGCTGGACGATCTATCCGTCCGGGCGGAGGAGCGGGGCACCAGCGCCGCCATCCTCCGGGGCGTGGCCGCCGCCTTCCGGGAGAGGGGTCTGGCCGTAGGCGGATTCCGGGCCGTGTGCGTCTCGGACGTCCTTGCCGGCGGGGGGCTTTCCTCCTCCGCCGCCTTCGAGATCCTGGCGGGAGCGGTGTTCGATCGGTTTTACAACGGCGGCGCCTCCTCCCCCATGGAGCTGGCGAAAATGGGGCAGTACGCGGAGCGGGCGTATTTCGGCAAACCCAGCGGCCTGATGGACCAGGCCGCCTGCGCCCTGGGCGGCATTGCCATGATCGACTTCCTCGACCCCGACGACCCGGCGGTGGAGCCCATTGATTTTGAGTTCCGCTCCCACGGCTATGTGCTCTGCGCCGTGGACACCCGCACCAGCCACGCCGATCTCACCGCCGACTACGCCGCCATCACGGCGGACATGTTCGCTGCTGCGAGGGCCGCGGGCGCGGCGGATCTGCGGGGCGCCGACGCGGCGGCGGTGGCCGGCGCGAAGGGTCTCACCCTCTCCCAGCGGGACCGGGCGGCCCATTTCTTCGCGGAAAACGAGCGGGTGCTCCGGATGGCGGACGCCCTCCGGCAGGGGGATATGGCCGGAGTGCTGGCCGTTATGAACGAGAGCGGCCGCTCCTCCCGGGAGCTGCTGCGGAACGTGGTGCCCGCCTCCCATCCGGAGCGGATCGGCATGGCCGAGGCGCTGGACCGGGCGGAGGCCTTCCTCCGGGGCCGGGGCGCCTGGCGTATCCACGGGGGAGGCTTTGCCGGGTGCATCCAGTGCCTGGTCCCGGCGGAGGACTTTGAACGTTTTCGGGCGTATATGGATGGATTTTACGGCGGCGGCGCCTGCTTTGAGCTGCGGATCCGGCCCTGCGGGGTCTGTTTCCCCGGGGCGGGCGCGGAAAGCGACTGAACATGTACAACGATCTTTTTTCCGTGGGTCCCCTCACCGTTCACGGCTATGGGCTGATGATCGGGCTGGGGATCGTGGCGGCGCTGACGCTCTCCTGGCGCAGAGCCGCCCGTTTCGGCATAGCCGAAAACGACGTCACCGGCTTCGCCATCCTGATCCTGGTCGCCGGCTTTCTGGGGGCCAAGATCTTTTTCCTCATCACCTGCTATGACCAGATCCGGGGCAATCTCCGGGCCGCCCTGGGCTCCGAGGGCTTCGTGGTGTACGGTTCGCTGATCTTCGGGCTGGCGGCGGCGTGGCTCTGGTGCCGGAAACGGCGGGAGCCCCTGACTCTGTGGACCGACCTGCTGGTGCCGGGGCTGGCTCTGGCGCAGGGCTTCGGACGCGTGGGCTGTTTTCTGGCCGGCTGCTGCTACGGCGCGCCTACCGACTCCCCTCTCGGCGTGGTGTTCCCCGCCGGGTCCCTGGCCCCCGCCGGCGTGCGGCTCTGGCCCGCCCAGCTTTTCTCCTCCGCCGGTGACTTCCTGCTGGCCGGACTTTTGCTGCTGCTGGAGCGGCGCTCCCCCCGGCCCGGACGACTGACGGCGTGGTACGCCCTGCTTTACGGCGCGGGGCGGTTCGCGGTGGAGTTTTTCCGCTCCGATCCCCGGGGGGCGGTGGGCGTCTTGTCCACCTCCCAGTTCATTTCCCTGTTTTTCATCGCCGGAGGGGCCGCGTTCCTGCTCCGGCCACGTAAGGAGAAAACGATATGAACCAAGCCTCCGCGCCCGTAAAAGCCCGCCCCCTGGGCGGAAAGGTGTGGGCGAGCCTTCTGGTCTTCGGCTTCGTGGGTCAGATCGCCTGGATGGTGGAGAACGTCTATTTCGCCACCTTCATCCAGAAAAACATCACCGCCGACGGATGGGCCACCTCCGCCACCGTGGCCGCCAGCGCCGTGGCGGCGGCCCTGGCCACCATCTTCAGCGCCGCCTGGTCCGACCGGGTGGGCCGCCGGAGGAGCTTCGTCTGCTGGGGCTACATCCTCTGGGGCGTGACCACCGGCGCTTTCGCTCTGTTCGGCAACGGACAGACCGCCCTGCCCGTGGGGCTGGCGGTGACGCTGTTCGTGGTCATGGACTGCGTCATGTCCGCCGTGGGCAGCGCCGCCAACGACGCCGCCTTTTCCGCCTGGGTCACCGACGTGACGGACGTGACCAACCGGGGCCTGGTGGACGTGGTGCTGAGCATCATGCCCATCCTGGCGCTGGTGGTGATCTTCGCCGGGTTCGACGGCATGACCACCGGCGGCAACTGGACGGGCTTTTTCCTGCTGCTGGGGGGCATGACCACCCTGGCCGGGTTCCTGGGCCTGTGGATCTTCCGGGACAGCCCCGCGCTCAGACCCGTGGTCGGCAGCACCTATCTCCGGGACGTGCTCTACTCCTTCCGTCCGGAGAACATCCGCGCCAACCGGATGATCTACGTGTGCTTCCTGGGCATGATGTTTTCCGGCCTCGCCATGCAGCTCTGGCAGCCCTACATGATCTCCCTGGTGGAGGTCACCCTGGGCATCGAGAATTATATCGTGCCCATCGGCATCGTGGTGGTGGCCTCGGCGGTCCTCTCGGTCGCCGCCGGAAAGCTGATGGACCGGTTCGGCAAGGAGCGGTTTTATTACCCTGTGGCCGTGATGCAGGTGCTGGGCGGGCTCATCGCCTACTCCATCAAGTTCCTGGGCCATCCAACGGCGCTGCTGTGCGTGGGCGGCACGCTCATCATGTCCGGCAACCTGGCCATGGCGGGGCTCTTCACCGCCTCCTCCCGGGACTACACCCCCGAGGGCCGGGCGGGGGCCTCCCAGAGCGTGAAGATGGTCATCTACATCATGCTTCCCATGGTGCTGGCCAGTCTCATCGATCCCTGGATCATCCGCTCGGCGGCCATGGAGCCCACGGCGGAGATCCTGGCCAGATACCCCAGCTACGCGGGCAGTTACCTCTATCCCTATGAGCTGTTTCTGGCCGCCGCCGTCGCCGCGGTGTTCATCCTCATTCCCGCCTATTACGTCCGCCGTGACGCCCGGCGCATCCGGGCCCAGAAGCTGGAGGATCTTAAGAATTGAGTGTTATGTTAACCAAATGGGGCGAGGCCCTGGACCGTGACCATCCCCTGCCGGACTATCCCCGGCCTCAGATGAAGAGGGATAGTTATGTAAACCTAAACGGGGTCTGGCAGTACGCCGTCACAGGCAGCGCCGCCGCGCCGGAGCGGTATGACGGGGAGATCGTGGTGCCCTTTTCCCCGGAGGCGCCCCTGTCCGGGGCGGCGCGGGGGCCGGGAAAGGACGAGTTCCTTCACTACCGGCGGACCTTCACCCTGCCCGAGGGCTTTCTCCGGGGCCGGGCGCTGCTCCACTTCGACGCGGTGGACCAGACCGCCGCGGTCTTTCTCAACGGGGAAGAGGTCGCCCGGCACGAGGGAGGCTACTGGCCCTTTTCCGCCGACGTCACCGCCGCGCTGCGGCCCGGGGAGAACGAGCTGACCGTGACCGTCCGGGACGACGCGGACGATCCGACCCACGCCCGGGGGAAGCAGCGCTACGAGAGCGGCGGCATCTGGTATACCGCCCAGAGCGGGATCTGGCAGACGGTGTGGATGGAAAGCGTGCCGGAGGTGTATATCCGCTCTCTGCGCGTCACGCCGGAGTATGACCGGGCCCGGGTGCGCATCGAGCTGACCGCCAACGGAGGCGCCAGCGCCGCCACCGCCGACGTGCTCACCCCGGAGGGGGAGTTCGTGGCGGGAAGCTGGTTCAAGAACGGGGTCTGCACGGTGCCTCTCCCCGGCTTTCGTTCCTGGAGCCCGGAGGACCCTTATCTCTACCGGCTGGACGTCCGGCTGGGCGAGGACCGGGTGGAGAGCTATTTCGGCATGCGGAAGTTCTCCTTCACGGAGGCCGACGGGCACAAGGTGTTCGCCCTCAACGACCGGCCCCTTTTCCACAACGGCGTGCTGGACCAGGGCTACTGGCCCGACGGGCTGCTGACGCCGCCTTCGGATGAGGCCATGGTCTTTGATATCCAGACGGCGAAGGACTGCGGCTTCAACATGCTGCGCAAGCACATCAAGATCGAGCCCCTGCGCTGGTACTACCACTGTGACCGGCTGGGGATGCTGGTATGGCAGGACATGGTGTCCGGCGGCGGGCCTTACGACCTCTGGCGCACCTCCTTTCTGCCGCTGGCCGGCGTCGTGAAGCTCCCGGATCGGAACGCCGCTCCCTACGGCCGGGGGCAGGCCGCCTCCCGGACCCGGTTTCTGGCGGAGCTCCGCCAGACGGTGGAGCATCTTTACAGCTGCCCGTGCATCGCCCTGTGGACTCCCTTCAACGAGGGCTGGGGCCAGTTCGACGCTCTCGGCGCGGCCCGGGCGGTGCGGCGGATGGACCCCACCCGCCCCATCGACCACGCCAGCGGCTGGCAGGACCAGGGCTGGCCGGAGATCCAGAGCCGGCACATCTATTTCCGGCCCCTGCGGTTGAAAAACGACGGCAGGGCCCTGTGTCTCACGGAATTCGGCGGCTACGTGCTGGCGGTGGCGGGGCACGAATGGTGCGACCGGGTGTTCGGCTACAAGGTCTGCCGGAACGCCGCCGCCCTGGCGCGGGATTACCGGAAGCTGTTCCGGAAGCAGCTTCTCCCCCATCTGAAGAAGGAGGGGCTCGCCGCCTCGGTCTATACCCAGCTCACCGACGTGGAGCAGGAAATGAACGGCCTGTTGACCTACGACCGGGCGGTGCTGAAGATCCCGGCGGAAACCCTCCGGGAGATCCACGCGCCGCTGGGCTTTGACATCCCGGCGAAAGAATGAGCGGAATTCTTGTCTTTTTTCTCTTTCCGTGATATTATGACGGCAGTTTTTTTAGGGAGGCATTGGATGGAAACCCTGCGATCCATTGAGCGATATCCGGAACGAAAGCCCGGCCAGAAGGCCTGGGCTGTCGCGCTGTACGCCGTTTTGACCTTTGCTTTTTTCTATCCGACCGGTCTTTTTCTGAATATCCACATTCTCCCTGACATGCCGCTGTGGTGGATGCCCTGTTTCCTGGTGGGCGTCGTACCCGCCGCCGCCGCCGCGCTGGTGTTTTTCGGAGCCATGATCCGCGCCCGGCGCCGACAGCCGGAAGCGCTTCTTTCCTTTCGGCAGTTTTTCCTTGAATGGTGGGTCAACGGGAAGCTCACGATCCTGTGGGCGGCGTGGGTGGTGATCGCCGCCGCGATCGCTGTTCTGGAAGGAATTTCCAATTATCGCGTCAACAGCGTTTATGTTTTTGATATCCTCGTCAGTCTGCTTCTGCTGTATCCGCTCGGGATCTATCTGGGGCGGAGAGAGCGGCTCCGGCTGCTCCACGTGATCATGGACACGTGCATTTTTGTCCTTTTCCTGCTGGTGTTGCTGATGCTCTATCGTTTTGCCCGAAAAGAGATCCCCTTCTATATCTTCGGCCGACTTTTCGGTTTCAGCAAATCGCGGCTGCTGATGGGGAGCAACTCGAACATGTGCGGCGCGCAGTGCTCGTTCCTCGCGCTGTGCGCGCTGTACCGTATGCAGATGTTCCGTTCCAAAGGGAAAAAATGCCTTTATCTGATCATGGCCCTTGCGTTGTCTTTCGCCGTACTGCTTACCCAGTCTGTCGGAAGCCTGTTGAGTCTCGGAGTCGGCGCGACCGGCATGCTGTGCCTGTATGTGTATCGGAGACGCAGGCTGCGCGGCGCCAAATACCCGACGCTGACGGCGCTGCTGACAGGCGCGGCTTTTGTTTGCGTGATCGCGGCGGCCGCGTTTCTGGTACTGCGCGTCCTGCCTTCAGTTCTTCCCGGCTTCAAAATCCGAAAGATCAGTCTTGCGAAGATCGCGTCCATCAGCAGCCGCAAAAAGATCTGGGCCGCAACGATCACCCACGTGTTCCAGGATCCTCACCTGATGCTTCACGGGTGTTCTTCCCATGCTGTGACCTCTTTTATCGAAAAGTGGCTCGGCACCAGATTCCACACTCACAATCAGTTTTTGGAGATCCTGCTCAGCCAGGGGATCCCCGGTTTTGTATTTTTCCTGACCTGGCTCGTTCGCACCGTTCTTCACAGCGTCCGTCTGTGCAACGACCCCAAAACATCGCAGGCTCTCTGGCTTCTGCCCGCGCTGCTGGTCTCCCTTCTGTGCGGGAACATGCTGGAGCCCTTTCTCCTGGGGCGGCTCTACTTCGTCGGGTCCATGTTCTTCCTGATCGGCGGGTATGTGTCGGGTCTGGCGCTGTCGCTTCGGGAGGAATCGGCCTCCTGACCGAAAACCATACGCTTTCCCGGCCCGGACGCGCGCGTCCGGGCTTTTTTTGCTTATCGTTGACTTTTTCGGCGGAAAACAGTATAATTACATAAATTAATTTATTATTATAGGTGATCGTATGCTGGCCAGAGTGATCGAAGACCTGTACAACAAATTCCGTCTGACCAACTATCAGGCGCTTTTCAACCGCATACGGGAGAAGGACGGCTCCCTCTCCGCCACGGAGGCCTTCGCCGTGGACGTGATCTATCTGCTGGGCAGCCCCACCGTCACCCAGCTGGCGGAGGCTCTGGGGATCTCCCAGCCCAACGCCACCTACAAGGTGAACAACCTCGTGAGCAAGGGCTATGTGGTCAAATCGGTCTCCGAGGACGACCGGCGGGAGTGCCGGCTGGCGCTGGGTCCCAAATTTTACCAGTATTTCACCGATTCCAACCGGTTCATCGACCACGCGGTGGCCGCGCTGGAGAAATCCTTCTCCCGGGAAGAGCTGGACACCTTTGAAAAAATGCTCAAGGCCCTGAGCCGGGAGGTCCGCTGAGCGCGGATACAACGATAACGGACGGGAGATGACCTCATGACTACCGGAATGAATCTCTGGGATGCGGACGTATGGAGCTTCGTTCTCACGCTTTCGCTGCTGTTCACCGCCATGATCGCGGCCAATGTGCTGCGCAATTCCTTCGCCTTTTTGCGCCGGGCGCTGATCCCCAGCTCCGTGCTGGGCGGTTTCCTGCTGCTGCTGGTGAACTGGCTCTGCAAGGCTGTCTTTCATACCTCGCTCTACCCCTCCGCCACTCTGGAGACCCTCACCTACCACGGGCTGGGTCTGGGATTTGCCGCTCTGTCTCTCCGCCGGGTGGAGAAAAAGACCGACGGGCGCTCCCGTACCGGGGCTCTGGACGCGGGCATCACCGTAGTCAACGGGTATCTGCTCCAGGCGGTGCTTGGCCTTCTGGTGACGCTGGGCTGCTTCTATCTGATCCGCAGCTTCTTCGCCTCCGGCCTGCTGCTGCCCATGGGATACGGCCAGGGGCCCGGGCAGGCCTACAACTGGGGCCACACCTACGAGGTGTCCTGGGGCTTTGAAAACGGCACCAGCTTCGGTCTGGCGGTGGCGGCCATGGGCTTCGTGTCCGCCAGCGTGGGAGGCGTGATCTATCTCAACTGGCTCAAGCGCAGGGGGATCTTCAAGGGCAATCTGGGCGAGGACGTGAAGGACGAGCTTACCCTGTCCACCTTTACCGACGACAACGAGGTGCCCATCTCCGAGTCTCTGGACAAGTTCACCATCCAGCTGGCGCTGGTGTTCCTGGCTTACGCCCTGGCGTTCCTTTTCATGAAGGGCGTCAACACTCTGCTGGATCCCGCGGGCGCCGGCGCGAAGGGCATCGCCGCCACCATCCAGGGGATGATCTGGGGCTTCCAGTTCCTGTTCGGCAGCGTGTTCGCCATCCTCATCAAGGCCGTTTTGAACGCGCTGAAGAAGAAAGGGATCATCCACCGGGAGTACACCAACAACTTCATGCAGAACCGGATCGCCGGCTTCATGTTCGATCTGATGGTGGTGGCCTCCATCGCGGCCATCGACCTGTCCGCCTTCAAGGATCACCGGTTCGTACTGCCCCTGAGCCTTATCTGCGTGCTCGGCGCGGTGGCCACGTTCTTCTATCTCCGTTTCGTGTGCAAACGGGTGTTTCCCTGGTACGAGCACGAGGCGTTCCTCTCCCTGTACGGCATGCAGACCGGCACCGCCTCCACCGGCGTGATCCTTCTCCGGGAGCTGGACCCCAAGTTTGAGACCCAGGCCGCCGACAACATGGTCTATCACATGCCCTGGGCCATCCTCTTCGGCGCGCCCATGTTCCTCATGGTGGGCATCGCCCCCCAGGATCCCGGCAAAAGCTGGATCGTGCTGGGGGCGTGCGCGGCGCTGTTCCTGCTCTTCAATGTGATCCTGCTGCGAAAGTCGATCTTCCGCAAAAAGAAAAAGGCCTGACAAAACGCCTCCGCCCTTCTCTGAGAGTACAGCTCAGAAACTCATTGTTCTCTAAAAAACGGCACAGCCGATGCTTTCGGCTATGCCGTTTTTTGTGCGAGCGGGCGGAGGGAACTTCACGATGTACGAATATTTCTTTCATTTTTTAGCGTCATTTCAGGTTCATGCTGTAAAGTATATCCAGCGGCGGTCCGATCGTCTCCCCGGGAAGACTTTTTCTGTCCGCCGATGCGGGGCAAAGGCCGCGGGCGGAACCGCCGGCAGCGGAGACGGCCGGGGCCGAACGGGGAAAATGCGATCCTTTCGCGCGGTTCAGAAGGCGGACTGCGCCAATGCCGACGCTTCCATGATGCAAATGAGGTGCCGATCATGAAGATCCTCCTGGTGGACGATGATTTGGAATTATCCAAAGCGCTGAAGACGGTTTTGGAGCGAAACAAGTACACGGTCGACGCTCTGCCGGGGCAGTCTTTCCCCGGGGAAATATCGTCCATTGGAAAAACCGCTTCCAACGACGGCGGCAATACAAAGTACGCCGTGGAGATCACGGTGGATCGAACGGAAAAGATGCTGGGCGGCATGAACGCGTCCGCAAAGATCACCCTGCTCACAAGAGAGGATGTCCTGACCGTTCCCACGGAGGCCTTGAGCAAAGGCGAGACGGAAACCGTGGTCTACACCGGCTATGACGCCTCCGCAGAGGCCCTGCTCGCTCCGGTGAGTGTGGAGACCGGTCTCTCCGACGGCCTCCGCACAGAGATCCTCTCCGGCCTCTCGGAAGGGGACGCGATCTGGTATTCATACTATGACACTCTGGCGGATCGGGGCCTGTCGACGGCTCCCGGAACGTCGCGTTGAAAACGGGACCCAAAGGAAAACGACCATGCTTGAGCATAACAGCGGCTCTCACATGGTCGTTTTTCATTGTTCCGCCCGAAGGATGACCGTTCAGATCAGCCTGTTTTGGGGGAGGTTCTTTGCGGCGGACCTCCGTCGGGCAGAGGTTTTTTCAGCGTCTGCTCAGAACATGATGCAGATGGGCGGCCGGTTGGCGTCCAGCTCCTCCTGGGTGAAGCCGAAATGCTCGCAGTTGTACCGGTCGATGGCGTCCCAGAGGCCCTTGTAGGTGCCCTCGTACAGAGAGCCCGGTCCCCCCTGGGAAATGCAGGGGATGAAGCCGGTCATGGAGTTCACCCGCTCGATGGCGCCCAGCGCGGCCCTGGTGCAGTCGTCCTGGGTCCAGCCCTCGAAGTCCACCATCTTGTTGTCGATCTCGCCCATGAAGGTCATCTTTCCCTTGTACTTCTCCACCAGCTCCGGAACGTTGTTGGAGTGCATGCAGCCCTGCCATACGTCGATGCCCATCTCGATCATGGCGGGCACCAGGTTGGCGGCGTAGCTGTCGGAGTGGTGGATCACCAGCTCCACGCCGTGGTCATGATAATACCCGTAGATCTGCTTGTAGGACTCCAGGAAGAAGTCCTCAAACATGCTGGGCCGCAGGAAGGAGTTGGTCTCGCTGCCCCAGTCGTCATGATGGAAGATGGCGTCCGGGTGGAGGTTGGAGCAGATGCCCTCGGCCAGCTCCATCTCCCAGTCGGTCAGGTACTTGATGAGATCGTGCATCTCATCGGGATACTCCATGTAGTACATGAGAGCGTTCTGCATCTCGCTGAGGTGGTGGGTCTGTTCGAACAGGCCCGGCGCGATAAAGGTCGCCTTGTAGGATTTGCTGCCGTCCACGCCGGCGTACATGCCCTTGCACACGTCCCACAGCTCCTGGGGAAACTTCAGGGACGGCGCGTGGACGTAGTCCTGCCAGTGCTCGATGTCCTTGATGACGATCTTGTCCGGGGTATGAACGGGGAACGCGCCCGGCGTATTGGCCGGGAAAGAGTTGGTGACGCCCCAGGCGTTCACCGTGGGGGGATCGCCCTTTTTCATCAGGGGAGAGGCAAGCAGGAACGGATGGAACAGCAGGCTCACGCCCTCATACTGGTTCACATACCGGTCCGGTTTTCCTCCGCGGATCACCTCACGCATGTTTTCTTTCGCAGTAAGCATAAAACCCTCCTCGTTTTTTGTCACTGCCTGTCAACGTACCGGATCCTCCCGGAGAAGATCCCGGAGGGTCCTCGTCCGTATTATACCGCTCCGCGGTTTTCATTGTCAATTTGAACGGGCGCGGTGCGCGGAAAACGACCGGGGCCCCGGAGCTGTCCGCTCCGGGGCCCTGCCGACGGTATTCTTTTTTCAGTCCGGCACGTCCATGTCCAGCCCCAGCTCCCGGGGCAAAAACCGGGGGCAGGTGCTCTCGGAAATGGTGATCACGGAGGCGGCCAGGCGGGTGCCGATGCCCACCGCCTCCTCCAAGGTCTTGCCGTAGGTGAGGCCGATCGCCACCCCCGCGCAGAAGGCGTCTCCGGCTCCGGAGGTGTCCTGCACGGCCACCTTCCTGGCCGGGCAGAAGCCGCTCTCCCCGCCCAGGGAGGCGTAGACCGCCCCCTTGCCTCCCATGGTGACCACCATGGCGGGGATGTTGGCGCTTGCGATGCGCCGGCCGAGCTCCTCGGCCAGGGTCTGGGGCCTCATGGCGGAGAAATCCTCCACGAACAGGATCTCCGCCTCCTGCACGTTGCACACAAAGCAGTCGATGGACTGGAAGAAGGCCCGGTGCTCCAGGGCGATGGTCATGTTGGACACCACGGCGAACACCTTTTTCCGGTATTTCTCCGCCAGGCGGAAGATCCGTTTGATGATCTCCTTTTCCATGTCGATCTCCACCACGATGCTGTCCGCGCCGCGAAAGATCTCGTCGCCCTTCTCGTCCAGCAGCTCCGCCAGGGCGCGCATGTCCGGCCGCTTGGAGATGGAGCCCGCCAGATCGCCGGTGTTGTCGAACACCGCCAGCCAGATGCCCATGCCGTCCGGCCGGGTGAGCACATAGTCGGTGTTCACCTTGTGGGCGCGGAGCTTGCGCAGCACCTCGGCTCCGTTGGCGGTGTCGTCCACCGTGCCCACGAACACGGGCCGCAGCTCCACATTGGCGATGTCCTCCGCCACGTTCCGGCCCACGCCCCCGTGGACCGTCTCCACCCGGCCCG
>JAEEGL010423441.1_pt1 | contig 22946 bp, 24 predicted proteins | sample 9134231 | NCBI WGS metagenome assembly JAEEGL01 (sample SAMN16246548, study PRJNA631951) | gut metagenome | biome: gut microbiome; feature: rumen; material: fiber-attached | host: Bos | place: Iran: Karaj | collected 2018-10 | reverse complement strand
CATGACGCTATCGATGCAGGTGCTACAGCTTACGTTAAGGTTAACGTTCCTGAGTCTTGGAAGAACTGCAAGGATGATGATTTCTCTGCAGAAGTTAAGGGCACAGGCGCTGCTGCTGAATTCGTTAAGGATATCCAGCAGAAGGTTAACGCTCAGCAGGGTAACACAATTCCTGTTTCTGTTACTAAGAAATATGTTGACGGACATACACCTTCAGGTACAGCAGCATTCGAAAAACGTGGTGTTGCAACAGACGTTCCTGTATGGGATGCTACTAAGTGTATCCAGTGTAACCAGTGTTCATACGTTTGTCCTCATGCAGCAATTCGTCCGGTAGCACTTACAGCTGATGAAGCTTCTAAGGCTCCAAGCGATATGCCAATGAAGGATATGAACCAGATGCCGGATTACAAGTTCGCTATCGTTGTATCTGCATTTGACTGTACAGGATGTGGATCATGCGTTAACGTTTGTCCTGATAAGGTTCAGGCTATTACAATGCAGTCATTCGAAGAGAATGAAGGCGAGCAGGCATACTTCGATTATGCAGTTACTCTTCCGGAGAAGACTGAAAGCATTGAGAAGTTTAAGGTTAACAGCGTAAAGGGATCTCAGTTCAAGCAGCCACTCCTTGAGTTCTCAGGAGCTTGTGGTGGATGTGGAGAAACTCCGTATGCGAAGTTAATCACTCAGTTATTCGGTGATAGAATGTACATCGCTAACGCAACAGGATGTTCTTCTATCTGGGGTAACTCATCACCTTCTACACCATACACAACTAATGCTAAGGGTCAGGGACCTGCATGGTCTAACTCACTCTTCGAAGATGCAGCTGAGTTTGGTTATGGTATGTTACTTGCACAGCGCGCAATCCGTGATCGCTTAAAAGTAACATTAGATGAAATCGTTGAATCTACTTCATCTGCAGACGTTAAGTCAGCAGTTGCAGAGTGGAATGATACCTTCAATTCAGGTGTTACAAACGGACTTGCTACTGACAAGTTGGTTGCAGCATTAGAGAAGGAAGGTTCTGATAAGGCTAAGGCAGTTCTGAAAGAGAAGGATTACCTTGCTAAGAAGTCACAGTGGATCTTCGGTGGTGACGGATGGGCTTACGATATCGGATTCGGTGGTTTAGATCACGTTATCGCTTCCGGTAAGGACATCAACATCATGATTTACGATACCGAAGTTTACTCTAATACAGGTGGACAGTCTTCTAAGTCTACACCGCTCGGAGCTATTGCTCAGTTCGCAGCAGGTGGTAAAGAGACCAAGAAGAAAGATCTTGCAGGTATTGCAATGAGCTACGGCTATGTATACGTTGCACAGATCAACATGGGTGCTGATCCTGCACAGTGCGTAAAGGCAATTGCAGAAGCAGAAGCATACCCGGGACCATCCGTAATCATCGCTTACGCTCCATGTATCAACCATGGTATCCGTAAGGGTATGGCTAAGGCTCAGACAGAAGAGAAGTTAGCCGTTGAAGCTGGTTACTGGTTCGACTTCAGATTCAATCCTGAACTTGCTGCAGAAGGCAAGGACGCATTCACTTTAGATTCTAAGGCTCCTACAGGAGACTTCCAGGAATTCTTAAAGGGTGAAAGCAGATATGCAGCTTTGGCTAAGTTCAACCCGAACAAGGCAGCTAAGCTCTTCGCTGAATCTGAACAGCAGTATAAGGATCGTTACAACTACTTGAACAAGTTAGTAGATCTTTACAAAGCAGACTAATAATTAGTTGTTTCCTAATATAAAAGGGTCGCCTTCCGTAAGGTTGGCGGCTCTTTTTGTATCGTTGTCTTTCTTTACAGAAACATCCTAAAATGATATGATGATTGAGTGTAAAATGAAACGTGAGGTTGTTTGCCCATGGAAATCGAAGAACGATTGGATGCGGCAGGAATTAAATTCCCGTCAAATAATAAGGAAGAAAATAAAGAGGAAGTAATGAGAACTATGTCAGAACAGGATGATTTATTGTTTCAACAGATTGATGCTTTTCGCCAAAAGGCAGAGGATATTCAGTCTTTGATTAAAGAAAGAGAAGACCGTGTCAGTGATTTGGAAGAGCAGCTTCGCCAGAAAGAAGTTCAGAATCAGGAGACACAGAATAAGCTTGCTCAGTTGGAAGAAGAACTTGCCCAGAAACAGCAGGAAGCGGATAGCATTGTTGCCAATGTGGAGACACAGGTGGATCGTGCCCTTGGGGAGTTAAAGCAGCCCTTGGATTCCGTGTCCGAATCCGTAGAAGGCATGAAAGAAGGCCTCTTTGAAAAGGTACATGATGAGAATGTCAGAGTTTATCGCAATATTCAGGACCTTCTCAAAGAAAGAGACGAGCAGGACAAGCGCTTTGAAGAAACACAGATGACTGTTAAGAAGCTTGGGGGTAAAGTGGGTTTTCTTACGTTCCTTGCGCTTTTGAATTTAGGTGTTGTAGTGGCTATTCTTTTGGCGCTTTTAGATATTATTTAATAAATAAAGTATCCGACTGTGGTGGTATGTGCTACAGTCGGCTTTTTTTAACAAGGAGCATGTATGAACAAGAATAAAGAAGTATGGGTTATCGGTCATAAAAATCCGGATACGGACTCTATCTGTGCTGCTATTTCTTATGCTTATTTAAAAAATCAAATCGGAGAAGAACGCTATGTTCCGAAGAAGGCCGGTGAGATTAACAGCGAGACCACATATGTTTTGAATCGTTTTGGTGTGGAAGAACCGGAAACGGTGGAAGATGTGGGAACGCAGGTTAAGGATATTGAACTACGCCATACAAAAGGTGTCAGCAACCATTATTCCCTGAAAAAGGCATGGGAACTCATGCTTTCCGAGGATGTGGTTACCTTACCTATTGTGACTCCGAATCAGATGTTAGAGGGCGTTATCGTAAACGGTGATATTGCCTACTCTTATATGGATGTTTATGACAACAGTGAGCTTAGTCGTGCCCGTACTCAGTATAAGAATATCATTGAAACCTTAAAGGGACATATGTTATGCGGAAATGAGCATGGATATTTTGTTAAGGGTAAGGTAGTGGTTGCTTCCGGAAGTGAAGAGAGTATCCGAAACGAAATCGAAGACGACGATTTGGTAATTTTAGGTGATGTTCGTGAACGACAGCTTATTGCATTGGAAGAAAACCCCAGTTGTATGATTGTATCCGGTGTTACGGTGGTTGACCCGGATGTAATTACATTGGCGCAGAAGATAGATTGTGTATTAATTACCACGGAGTATGACAGTTTTACCACGGCACGTTTAATTCATCAAAGTATGCCAATCAAGCATTTTATGAAAAAAGACAATTTGGTTACCTTTGACTTGGATGACTACATTGACGATGTGCGGGAAACCATGTCGGTTGTTCGTCATCGAGATTTCCCGGTTGTGGATGAAAATCGCAGATACGTGGGTATGTTTTCCCGAAGAAACTTGTTAAACATGCAAAAGAAGCAGGTGATTCTTGTAGATCATAACGAAAAGTCTCAGGCGGTGGATGGTATTGAACAGGCAGAGATTTTGGAGATTATCGATCACCATAAGATCGGATCCTTGGAAACCATTCAGCCTATTTATTTCAGAAACCAGCCATTGGGATGTTCTTCCACCATTATCTATTTAATGTATATGGAAAAGAATGTGATTATTCCAAAGGAGATGGCCGGATTGATGCTGTCTGCCATTTTATCGGATACCCTGATGTTCCGTTCGCCTACATGTACACAAATGGATCGTGAGGTGGGTGAAGCACTTGCCAAGATTGCGGATGTGGATTATGAAGAGCTGGCGCTGCATATGTTTGAGGCAGGCAGTGACTTTAGCAAGAAGAGTGTGGAAGAAATCTTCTATCAGGACTTTAAAGTATTCCATGTGGATGACGATACCTTTGCGGTTGCCCAGGTTTCCGCAGTATCCGGCACGCAGCTTGAAAGTATACGTGAAAAATTGGCCTCTTATATGGAGACCGTTCTTAATAATATGCAGCTGGATATGGTTTATGTGATGCTTACCAATATTATTGAGCAAAGTACGGAACTATTGTACTTTGGTTCCAATGCGGAAAGTATTGTGTCCACCACCTTTGGTTCGGATAAGCTGTCTGACAGAAACAGTGCAATTCTCCCGGGAGTTGTATCAAGAAAGAAGCAGCTGATTCCGCCTATTATGGAAACCATGCAACAGTAGGTATTTTTAGTTGACATTCCGCTTTTTAATGATAGAATGTAAAAGATAATATTATTTAACTTAAAAGTGAGGAAAATTCAAGTGAAGATAAAAGTCTTTTCGATTCTGGTTGAAAATACTTCCGGTGTTCTAAGTCATGTTTCCGGTTTGTTTTCCCGTAGAGGTTATAATATTGAAAGCTTTTCTGCCGGAGTTACGGCGGATCCCAGATTTACCCGTATGACCATTGTTACATCCGGGGATGAGTTGATTTTGGAGCAAATCGAAAAGCAGGTTGCAAAACTTGAAGATGTGGTTGATATCAAAGTATTGGAACCCTCTTCATCCGTTACAAGAGAGCTTATGTTAATTAAAATCAGAGCTACGGAAGAGTCGGAGAATGTTTTCTTCAGTTTTGCCGAACATTTGGAGCAGTACCACGGAAAGTCCGTTGACGTTGACTTACCAAACGGAGTAGTGGTAGTGGAGATGGTTGGAAATCACGATAAGTTGGATGCGTATCTGGCTGATTTACAGGCTGCAGGATATGAAATATTGGAATTGGCACGTACCGGTATTACGGGATTGTCTCGTGGCAGCCAGGATGTGCTGTACATTGACTAGCTAAATACCCAAAGCACTTGGGATATTTATATTAAAAATGGCAATCGCCATGAAGGAGGAAGAAGATTATGGCAAATGAAGCAAGAATTTTTTATCAGGAAGACTGTGACCTTTCCTTGTTAAACGGAAAGACCATCGCAATTATCGGTTATGGTTCTCAGGGCCATGCACATGCTTTGAACTTAAAGGAGTCCGGATGCAACGTTATTATCGGCTTGTATGAAGGCTCTAAGTCATGGGCAAAAGCTGAGGCACAGGGATTTAAGGTATATACGGCAGCTGAGGCTGCAAAGCAGGCTGACATTATTATGATTTTGATTAATGATGAACTTCAGGCTGAACTTTATAAAAAGGATATTGAGCCAAACTTGGAAGCAGGCAATATGTTAATGTTTGCACATGGATTTAATATTCACTTTGGATGCATTAAGCCACCTGCAGACGTTGATGTTACCATGATTGCTCCTAAGGCTCCGGGACATACCGTAAGAAGCGAGTATCAGGCAGGAAAAGGAACTCCTTGTTTGATCGCTGTAGAACAGGATGCAACCGGAAAGGCTTGGGATTTGGCTAAGGCTTATGGCCTTGGTATCGGGGGAGCCAGAGCAGGCCTTTTGGAAACAACTTATCGTACAGAAACAGAAACTGACCTTTTTGGAGAGCAGGCAGTATTGTGTGGCGGTGTTTGTGCATTGATGCAGGCAGGTTTTGAAACATTAACAGAAGCAGGATACGATCCAAGAAATGCATACTTTGAATGTATTCATGAGATGAAATTAATTGTAGATTTAATTTACCAGTCAGGCTTCGAAGGAATGAGATATTCCATTTCAAATACTGCTGAGTATGGTGACTATATTACCGGACCAAAGATTATTACAGAAGATACCAAGAAGGCTATGAAGCAGATCTTAAAGGATATTCAGGACGGATCATTTGCGAAAGAGTTCTTACTTGATATGTCACCGGCTGGCAAGCAGGTTCACTTCAAGGCTATGAGAAAGCTTGCTGCTGAGCATCCGGCTGAGCAGGTAGGAAAAGAAATCCGAAAGCTTTACAGCTGGAACAATGAAGACTCTAAATTAATCAATAATTAATTTTAGAATTAATTAATTAAGTCCACCTGCTGGCAGGTGGACTTTATTTGTAAAAGGGAGGACGAGCATATGGGCATGACGATGACGCAGAAGATCCTTGCTGCGCATGCGGGGCTGGAATGCGTTACTGCGGGACAGTTAATCGAAGCGGATTTGGATTTGGTACTGGGAAATGATATTACTTCGCCGGTGGCCATTCATGAAATAGAGAAGATGAAAGTGGAGGGAGTGTTCCATAAGGATAAGATTGCTCTTGTTATGGATCACTTTGTGCCGAATAAAGATATTAAGTCTGCGGAACATTGTAAATGCGTCCGTGAGTTTGCGGGAAAGAACGAGATTACCAACTACTTTGATGTGGGACAGATGGGTATTGAGCATGCCCTTCTTCCGGAAAAAGGCTTGGTAGTTGCGGGAGACTGTATTATCGGTGCGGATTCTCATACTTGCACCTATGGTGCGGTGGGGGCATTTTCTACCGGTGTAGGCTCTACGGATATGGCAGCCGGAATGGCCACAGGAAAGGCTTGGTTTAAAGTGCCTTCTGCCATTAAAGTGGAACTTGTGGGAAAACCAAATAAGTATATTTCCGGTAAAGATGTGATTTTGCATTTAATCGGGAAAATTGGCGTGGACGGCGCTTTGTATCGTTCGTTGGAGTTTACCGGAGAGGGCGTGAAAGAGCTTTCCATGGATGATCGACTTTGCATTTGCAATATGGCCATTGAAGCCGGTGCGAAGAACGGTATTTTTCCTGTGGATGGCGTTACACGTAAGTATTTGGACGAGCATACGAAACGGGAGTATAAGGTTTATGAAGCAGATACCGATGCGACTTATGATGAGGTAATTACCATTGATTTATCTTCTTTAAAGTCTACGGTTGCTTTTCCGCATTTGCCGGAAAACACAAAAACAATTGATGAAGTGGAAGAAATCAAGATAGATCAGGTTGTAATCGGATCATGTACCAATGGCCGCTTTGAAGATTTAGAGACTGCAGCTGAGATTTTGAAAGGCAAAAAAGTGGCAAAGGGAATCCGTTGCATTATTATTCCCGGAACCCAGCAGATTTATTTGGATGCCATGGAAGCAGGGTTTATTCGTACGTTTATTGAAGCGGGAGCAGTTGTTTCAACACCTACCTGTGGACCGTGCTTGGGTGGTTATATGGGTATTTTAGCATCAAAAGAGAAGTGTGTATCCACTACGAACCGAAACTTTGTTGGACGTATGGGTGCTGTGGATTCCGAAATCTATTTGGCATCTCCTGCGGTTGCCGCAGCCAGTGCCGTTACGGGATATATTTCGGATCCAGCAAAAGTCTAAGGAGGTCGGATTATGGAAAAGGCAAAAGGAAAAGTATACAAATACGGAGACAATGTGGATACGGATGTTATTATTCCCGCACGTTATCTCAATTCTTCCGACCCGAAGGAGTTGGCACTTCACTGTATGGAAGATATTGACAAAGAGTTTGTACAAAAGGTAAAACCGGGAGATATCATGGTGGCCACAAAAAACTTTGGCTGCGGCTCTTCCAGAGAGCATGCTCCCATTGCGATTAAAGCCAGTGGTATCAGTTGCGTTATTGCCGAGACATTTGCGCGTATTTTTTATCGAAATGCAATTAATATCGGACTTCCCATTATAGAATGTCCGGAAGCGGCTAAAGAGATCGCCGAGGGAGACGAAGTCGAGGTGGATTTTGACAGTGGACTGATTACGGATCTTACTACGGGAAAGAGTTTTCAGGGACAGGCGTTCCCTGACTTTATGCAGAAAATCATTGATTTGGGTGGGCTTGTAAACTACATCAATGAAAAGTAGGCAGATGCTTACTTATTTGAAAAAAATGTTTATTTTAAACATACAGATATGCTATATTTAAAGTAGACTTTACTAATTTCGAGGATGTTATGAAACAGTTACTTGCAATCGGGAAAATGGATGAAGACTCAAGAGCCTGCTTTAAGTATTTAGAGCAGTATTTTGGCATGCAAATGATGGAGTCGTCCATTGATTCCTGTGCCGGTGTAATCGAGGTAATGAAGCCGGATCTTTTGCTTGTTAGTGTAGAGGAACTCCTGGTTTCACCCACAATGGCGCTGAATACTCTGCAGGATAAGAATCCTGATTTGTCCATTATTACCTTTGGAAAGGTTCAGGATTTTGTCCGCTACGAAAAATTATACGTTGGCGGTAATCTGGACAATTTAAATATTCCTTTTGAAGAAGAGTCAGCTATGTATCTGATATGTACAAAGCTGAAAATATCTCAAAAGAAAGTTAAGCAGGAGGCTGCAAAAAAGAAGACTGTTTTGGTTGTGGATGATGATTCCACCACACTTCGCAGCCTAAAAACAATGCTTGAGGACAGGTATAATGTTAATCTTGCAAATTCAGGAGAAAAGACTTTTGAAATGCTGGAGAATCGTATTCCCGATTTGATTTTACTGGATTATGAAATGCCGGGAATGAATGGCAAGGAAGTGCTGGAGAAGATTCGAGACACCGAAAAGTACAGACACGTACCGGTAATTTTTGTCACAAGCATTTCCGATAAGAATCAGATTACGCCGTTAATATCGCTTCGTCCTTCCGGCTATATTTTAAAGCCTATCACCATGGATGTGATCAAAGCGGAAGTTGCTAGAATAATAGGATAGGAGAAAAAAGATGAGAATAGGAATTTTAGGATACGGTAATCTTGGCCGAGGTGTGGAGAAAGCTGTTAACGCCAATCCGGATCAGGAACTACTATATGTATTTACACGACGCGCACCTGAGCGAGTTAAAATCAATACTCCCGGGGCGAAGGTACTTCATGTGGATGAGTTGTCACACATGCAGTCGGATATTGATGTTTTAATTATTTGCGGTGGAAGTGCAACGGATTTGCCGGAAATGACTCCGAAGTACGCTGCCGATTATAATGTAATTGACAGTTTTGATACACATGCCAATATCCCTACCCATTTTGCCAAAGTGGACACAGCTTCCAAAGCCGGCGGTAAAATCGGAGTTATTTCCTGTGGATGGGATCCGGGAATGTTTTCCGTGAATCGATTGTATTCTCATGCGATTTTACCAAACGGTAAGGATTATACGTTCTGGGGCAGAGGCGTAAGCCAAGGACACTCCGATGCCATTCGTCGAATTGAGGGCGTGGTAGATGCCAGACAGTATACGGTTCCTGTGGAGGATGCGTTAAAACGTGTCAGAAGCGGTGAGAATCCGGAGCTTACCACCAGAGAAAAGCACAAAAGAGAGTGCTACGTTGTGGCGGAAGCAGGTGCGGATTTGGCTCGAATCGAAAAAGAAATCAAAGAAATGCCAAATTATTTTGCGGATTATGATACAACGGTTACATTTATTACGCAGGATGAGTTGGATCGTAATCACAAAGGACTGCCGCATGGTGGTTCCGTTATTTACACCGGAAGCTGCGGCGATACCAAGCATGTGATTGAATACAGCCTTAAGCTTGATTCCAATCCGGACTTTACCGGTTCTGTATTGGCTGCTTATGCGAGGGCTGCATACCGTATGAACCGGGAAGGACTCAGCGGTGCAAAGACCGTATTTGATATTGCTCCGGCATATCTTTCACCGGTCAGCGGGGAGGAACTTCGCGCACATTATTTATAGAAGATTTCTAAGGCTATTGCTTTGCAGTAGCCTTTTTTCTTTTTGCAAAGTATGGTATGATATTTAGTGGATTTTTGATAGAAAGTGAAGCTAATATGAAGATGAGTTTTCGGGGAGGTAGACTCCCTTTTTATAAGAGAATTCGCATCCCGTTTTTGAGAGAAGACGGTCTTGATTTTTCCAGACGTCGTCATAGATTTAAAAAGGAACAGGCAAAAAAAATTGGAATATTTGCCTTAGAAATCGCACTTGTGATTTTGCTTGCCTACGGAGTAACAAGAGGATTCGGTATTCGCTTTACCGTGGCAGGAGAGTCTATGGAGCCGACTTTAAGTTCCGGCGATGTGGTGTTACTTAATAAAACAGGAAAGATTTCCACCAACGATATTGTTGTATTTCAGCCCAGTTCCAACCTTCGGGCGCAGTATTCCGTCAAGCGGGTGATTGGTACTCCCGGAGATAAGGTTCGTATTTCCGGCGGAGATGTTTATCTCAACGATGTATTGTTTCACAATATTGCGGAGACGGAGGATATTGAAGATGCCGGTCTTGCTGCTACGGAAATTGTACTGGGGGAAGACGAGTACTTCCTTTTGGGAGATAATCGCAATAATTCCGAGGATTCCAGATATGAGACCATTGGAAATATTTCTTCGGAAGCTGTTATTGGCAAAGTATGGTTCTGTTTGAGCCTGCATCATTTTGGACTGGTAAATTATTAGGAGTTGCTATGGAATTTCAGTGGTATCCCGGACATATGACGAAGGCGATTCGCCAAATGCGGGAAGATATAAAAATTATAGATTTGGTCATTGAGTTGATTGATGCCAGAATTCCTTTGGCCAGCCGGAATCCCGATATTGATACTTTAGGGCAGGGTAAGGCGAGAATTATTTTGTTAAACAAAAAAGATTTAAGCGATGATGAAGTCACCAAACAGTGGATTTCATATTTTGAAGATAAGGGTTATGTGGCCATTGCCATTGATGCCCGTGAAAAAAAGTCTGCCAGATTGGTGGATGAGGCAGTTGAAAAAGCCTGTAAAGAAAAACGGGAGCGGGATGCCAGACGTGGTATTAAAAATCGTCCCATACGTGCTATGGTAGTCGGTATTCCCAATATCGGAAAGTCAACGTTTATTAATTCCTATGCCGGAAAAGCTGCCACAAAGACAGGAAATAAACCGGGAGTTACCAAGGGAAAGCAGTGGATTCGTCTTCGTAAGGACTTGGAGCTTTTAGATACGCCGGGAATTCTTTGGCCGAAGTTTGAAGACCAGAGGGTGGGATTGTATCTGGCATCTATCGGTGCGATTCGTTCTGAAGTGCTGCAAACCGATGAAATGGCCTTAGAAGTGGTAAATCTTCTTCGCAGCATTTATCCCGGACGGATTCATGATAAATACGGTGTGGATGAAGAACGGGATGCATTGGAAGTAATCAACGAAGTTGCGTCGGCAAGAAACTGCATAAAGCCCGGTGGCGAGATTGATTTTTCAAAAGCTGCAACTTTGTTTTTAGATGATTTTAAAAATGGACGTCTTGGAAAGATTTCCATTGAACGACCGGAGAGATAATACAATGGATAATACATCAAATCAAACACAACAAACAAATAAAAAACCGGAACAAACCAACATTGGAAGGGAATTATTATCTTTGGTTTTATATCTGTTGGCTGTTTTTGCCATCACCTTCTTTATTCTTCATTTCGTGGGACAGCGTACGGAAGTCAGTGGTTCTTCCATGGAGCTTACATTAAGTGACGGTGATAATCTGATTATGGATAAATTAACCTATCACTTTCGGGATCCGGCCAGATTTGAAATCGTAGTTTTTCCTGTGTCCTCCGACACATACTATATTAAACGTGTCATCGGCCTTCCGGGAGAGACGGTTCGCATTGACGAAGACGGAAACATTTATATCAACGGTTCTCTTTTGGAAGAGGATTACGGAATTGCCCGTATGGAAGATCCGGGCAGGGCTGTAGAACCTATAAAGCTTGGGGCCGGAGAGTACTTTGTTTTGGGAGACAATCGTAATGCCAGCTTAGACAGTCGATTTGCCGAAGTCGGTAATATTCAAAGAGAGCAGATTACAGGCAGAGCATGGCTTCGTATTTATCCCTTTAACGAAATCACTTTTTTAAAGGACTATAAGGTGAAAAAATAATGGCAAAATCCATTTCCGAAATAAAAAATGAATTGTCCGTGTGTGACTTTGAAGGATTACCGGAGTTTATTTCAACTTATGCCTCTGATGAAAGAAGCGGTGTAATCTCTCTTGTAAAGAAAGCCGAAAAAAGAATTGAGGATTTTCATAAAGAATTAAAACGTATCGAAGCCATGCGGGAGTTTGAACATCGGTTTGAAGACAGATATGAATTTATCTGTGGCGTGGATGAAGCCGGAAGAGGCCCTTTTGCGGGACCTATTGTGGCGGGTGCGGCAATCCTGCCAAAAGATGCGGATATTTTGTATTTAAATGATTCAAAAAAACTTTCCGAACAAAAGCGGGAAGAATTGTATAAAGAAATTCAGGAAAAGGCAATCAGTTACGGAGTGGGGATTGTAAGCGCAGCCCGTATAGATGAAATTGGTGTGGGAAAAGCCGATTTTGAAGCCATGCGACTGGCTATAGCACAGTTGTCTCCGCAACCGGATTTTGCCCTTACGGATGCATTTTTGATACCGGATTTGTCGATTCCCCAGGAGAATATTATTAAAGGGGATGCCAGAAGTGTTTCCATAGCGGCAGCCAGTATTTTGGCAAAGGTTACCAGGGATCACATCATGGAAGAATTGGATGAAAAGTACCCAATGTACGGATTTAAGGATCACAAGGGGTATGGTACCCAGTTCCATCGTGATCGGATTACAGAGTACGGACCATGTCCCGAGCATCGAATGTCTTTTCTTAAGAATATGAATGAATCGTGGAAAAAATGAGGTAGCCCGGCGTGCAGATTCAGGACTTAGTTAATCAATATCAATCAAATCTTTCTACCGGAGGGGAAGTTTCCTCAAAGACGAAGCAAAAGGGAGTGGAACAGTTAGTATCCACGCTTTCCAAACTTCAGAAGGGGCAAATCTTTGAAGGTACGGTCAATAGTGTGAAGGGTAACCAGGTGACTTTGGGCCTTTCCAGCGGACAAAATATTTCCGCCAGACTTGACGGCAGTATATCCTTAAATGTCGGAGAGTCTGTTTTTTTTCAGGTAAAATCCAATGAAGACAATGTAATACAGATTAAGCCGGTGTCCATTGGCTCCATGAATAACCCTACACTTTTAAATGCGCTTTCAGCTGCCGGCATGGCAGTAACGGAAGAAAATTTGAACATGGTTAATACCATGATGAAAGAGCATATGCCCATAGATTCCAAGAGCATCGGGGACATGGCTCGAGCGGTGGCATCCATGCCAAATGCGGATGTATCTTCCATTGTGGTTATGATAAAGCATGGACTTCCTCTTACCCAGGAGATGGTGCATCAGTTTGAAAATTATAAGAATAACGAAGGCCAGCTGTTAAAAGAAGTAGGCGAGTTGGGAAAAAGCATTTCTCAGTTTTTGTCGTCTAAGGAAGTTTCCGTGGAAGGGGCTTTGGATTTTCAAAAAGAATTGGTATCCATTGCTTCGGACGACAGTCCGGTACCGGAAAGCGTTGTATCAAAAACTCAGGCTGAGGGGCTTGAGAAACTTACGGGCAACGGTTCCGTGGTATTAAAAGTTCCGAATTTGGATATTCCTTTAAATGTATCAACTCAGGCAGATGCATTGAGAGAGTTGGCAAGCAGTAGTGAAGCATTGGAAACCTCGACCGAATCCGAATATGTAAAGCCTGAGTTGGATGTGGTGATGAATCCGGAACAGATGGTGGCTTCCGGTGTTTTGGGAGAAAATTCGGAAGACTCCATTATGAATCTTTCTCAGGAATCGGTTTTGAATCTGCTTTCCGAAACAGCGGAAGAACAGACGGTTCTTGTAAACTACGATCAGGAAGAGTATTCTTTTGAAACAATCGGAAGGGGACTTACGCCCAAGGAAAACGGGGAGATTTCATATGTCTTAAGTAAACAGACTTCTTTTGCCGTAGACCATCCTGAATTCTTTGATGAAAACGGAGCCTTAAAGCCGGATGTTAACGTAAAGGATTTAATGAAGCAGGTGGCAGATTACTTTTCTTCCAACCCGGCAGAGGCGCCTTTCGTAAAAGATCTGTTTTCCAGAGACAGTTACGGAAAACTGGTTTCTCATTTGCTTGCACAGAATATTACGGTGGCCCCTGAGGAATTGAAGGAGCCTCACAGACTGGATGATTTATATAAAAAAATGGATGATACCATGACCCGTATCGCCGAAAGCGCCAGCCATATGTCGGCAAAAGCGGATAATCCCATTGTAGCTGCGGCATCTACCGTTCATGAGAATCTTGAGTTTGTTTCTCAGGTGAATGATTTATATACCTATGTTCAGATTCCACTTCAACTTTCGGGAGGACAGGCTACCGGAGATTTGTATGTGTTCCGCAACAAAAAGCAACAGCAACAGGGGGAAGACGGAGAAATTACTGCGTTTTTGCATTTTGATTTGGAGCATTTGGGTTCTACGGATATATCCGTTCGCATGAAAAATAAAAACGTGAATACCAAGTTCTTTTTGGAAGATGATGCTTCCTATGAGCTTGTTATGAATAATATTCATATTTTAAAAGAAAACCTAGACAACCTGGGGTATACCTGTGAGATTGAATGTGAAAATGATAGGAATCCTGTGAATTTTGTTTCTGATTTTTTGGAACGTGATGTGAAAACTTCGGAAAACATATCCCGGTATTCCTTTGATGTGAGGGCGTAGGCAGATGGCGGAAAAAAAGAAAATAGATGCAAATAAAACCGCAGTTGCGTTAGCTTACGAACCCGGAGATACGGCACCGAAGATCTTGGCAACCGGTAAAGGGTATGTTGCCGAAAAGATTATTGAAGAGGCAAAAAAGAACAAGGTGCCTTTTTACAAGGACAATAAACTGGCAGAGACTCTTTCTAAATTGGAAATCGGTGATGCAATTCCACCGGACTTATACGAAGTGGTGGCACAGATTTTGGTTTTTGTGGATGGTATGGATAAGGTAAAAGCAAAATTGGATGCTGCGGGCTACAAAAAATAACAGAATATGGATAACAAAGTAAAAGGAAATCGTGGAGAAGCAAAAGCCTGTGACTATTTAAGAAAACAGGGATACCAAATTATAAAACAGAATTATCGCTGCAAAGTCGGAGAAGTGGATATTATTGCAAGAGACGGAGAGTATCTGGTGTTTGTGGAAGTGAAGTATCGAAAAAACGCTATCCATGGAATGCCACAGGAGTCGGTGACTTTTGCAAAGCAGAAAAAAATATCCGCTACCGCAGGGTATTATATGATGACGCATCATATAAAGGAAAACACTTCGGTTCGATTCGATGTCATCAGTGTGTTGGATGAAGAGGTTGCGCTGATAAAAAATGCCTTTCCGTATTGCTTTGGATAATAAATTCGTGTAAAATCAGACGTTGTTTTATTTAAAAAGAAAGAGGTTTTATATGTCTAGACCTGTAGTGGCCATTGTTGGTCGCCCAAATGTTGGAAAATCCACATTTTTTAATGCAATTGCGGGAGAAAGAATTTCCATTGTTCAGGATACTCCCGGTGTTACCAGAGATCGTATTTATGCGGATGTTTCCTGGTTGGATAAAGAGTTTACCATGATTGATACCGGAGGTATTGAGCCGGATTCCAAAGATATTATTTTGGCACAAATGAGAGAACAGGCGCAGATCGCCATTGATACGGCAGACGTAATCATTTTTATGGTGGATGTGAAACAGGGCCTTATTGATGCGGATTCCAAGGTGGCGGATATGCTTCGCCGTTCCGGAAAACCGGTGGTTATGTGCGTTAATAAAGTTGATAATTTCGATACAATGATGCCGGATGTATACGAGTTTTATAATCTTGGTATCGGAGATCCGCATCCGGTTTCTTCCACATCCCGCTTGGGATTTGGAGATTTGCTTGACGAAGTGAGTTCATATTTCCCTGAAGGAAGCGCCAATGCCGAAGAAGAGGATATTCCTAAAATTGCTATCGTTGGTAAGCCGAATGTAGGTAAGTCTTCTTTGGTAAACAGACTCTTGGGAGAAGACCGTTTGATTGTTTCCGATATTGCCGGTACTACCAGAGATGCGGTGGATACCAGAGTAAAGAGCCATGGTCAGGAATACATTTTTATTGATACCGCCGGCCTTCGAAGAAAGAGTAAGATTAAGGAAGATATCGAGCGCTACAGTATCATTCGTGCAGTTGCAGCCGTTGAAAAAGCGGACGTTGTTTTGGTTGTAATCGATGCAACGGAAGGCGTTACGGAACAGGATGCCAAAATCGCAGGTATTGCCCATGACCGCGGCAAGGGAATCATTGTTGTGGTAAACAAATGGGATGCCGTAGAAAAGAACGATAAGACCATGAAAGAGCATGAAAACAAGATTCGTCAGATTTTAAGTTTCATGCCCTATGCGCAGATTATTTATATTTCCGCACTGACCGGACAGCGAATTCATAAGATTTACGAGGCAGTGGATCAGGTAATCGAAAACCAGACCATGCGTGTGGCTACGGGTGTGTTAAATGAAATCATAGCCGAGGCTGTGGTAATGCAACAGCCGCCTTCCGATAAGGGACGAAGACTGAAGATTTTTTATGTGACACAGGCTTCCGTAAAGCCTCCTACGTTTGTAGTGTTTGTAAATGATAAAGAGTTAATGCATTTTTCATATTTGCGTTATTTGGAAAATCGAATCAGAGATGCTTTTGGAGGATTCTCCGGAACATCCTTAAAGTTTATCGTGCGTCAGCGTAAGGAGGATTAATCATGTTAGTAGCAAGGGGAGTTGCGCTAATCGTAGGATATATATGCGGATTATTCTTAACAGGGTTTTTCATAGGGAAACTGGTGGATGTGGATTTGACTACCAAAGGAAGCGGAAATGTGGGTACCACCAATACCATTCGTATTTTGGGCTTGCCTATGGGAGCTATGACCTTGGTGGGAGATATGTTAAAGGGAATCATTCCGGCCTTCATTATTTATTTTGTTTATCGTAATGCATCTTTTGCGGGGGAAGGCATTGCGCTTTTAATGGAGTACGCCTGTTTTGGGGCGATTCTGGGACATGATTTCCCTATTTATATGTTAAAGAAAGGCGGAAAAGGCGTAGCCACCAGCACAGCCATGGTGCTTGTATGCTTTCCAAGAGCATTGCCTTTGTTAATCCTGGTATTTGCTTTAATCGTATTCTTTACCCGATACGTATCCTTGGGTTCTATTTCCGTAGCCGTACTGTATTCTGTGGAAGTGATCCTGTTTGCTATTTTAGGATGGTTGTATTATTTTTATAATTATAAGTGGGAAGCCCTAGTGCTTGTAATCTTGGCATCGGTTCTTTGCGTTTGGAAGCATTGCAGTAATATAAAGCGTCTGCTTTCCGGTACGGAAAATATGTTCTCGTTCCATCCCAACAACTAAGGAGGCATATGGAAATTAAATTAAAAAAACTAAACGACTCCGCAAAGATTCCGGAGAGGGGAAGCGACTTTGCGGCAGGATATGATTTGTTTGCAAATATATCCGAGGAACTTCAGATTTTACCTCATGAGACCAAAATGATCGGAACAGGTATTTCCTGTGCCATCCCGGAGGGCTATTTCGGTGGCGTGTTTGCGCGTTCCGGGCTTTCTTCCAAAGAGGGACTTCGCCCGGCAAACTGTGTGGGGGTTATCGACGCGGATTATCGCGGTGAGGTAAAGGTTGCATTGCATAATGACAGTGAAACGATTCGAACCGTTTTACCGGATCAAAAAATTGCTCAGCTTGTGGTGGTTCCGTTTTTAACTGTTGAGTTTTCGGAAGTGCCCGAATTAGATGATACAGACCGTGGGGAAGGCGGTTTCGGTTCTACAGGGAAGGTATAAATAAAAGATTTGGGAGGTGTTTTTATGGGAGACGTGATTCAGGAGCGCATGGTCAAGTTCTATGCAAAAGACGACAAAGCGGTTACAATCAATGCCGCGCAGGGCCATTTTGCAACCAGTCAGTCACATATTAATTTTTATGTGGATGTTACACGAATTAAGATTCGTGTGAAGGAAGCCATGGAAGCTGCAAAGTGCCTAAGAAACAAGCTGATGCATCAGGTGACGACGGTAGATACCATCGTTTGCTTGGATTCGACGGAAGTGTTGGGTGCATTCTTGGCAGCTGAATTGGAAAAAGGTGACTTCCGTATGACCAACGCACATGAAACCATTTATGTTGTGGAACCTGAGGAGAACAGTGTTCATCAGTTTATGTTCCGTGAAAACGTTAAGCCTGCGGTTCAGGGTAAGAACGTGCTGGTATTGGTAGACTCCATGACCACCGGCGAAACCGTAAGAAGAAGTATTGAGTGTATTGAATACTATGGTGGTAAGGTTGGCGGAGTTGCGGCTATTTTTTCAACCCAGGATCATGTGGAGAAGTATCGGGTGTTTTCTCTTTTTAACGGAGAAGATTTGCCGGGATATGACACCTTTGCACCAAGCGAATGCCCATATTGCAAGAAGAATATTCCTTTGGATGCCATTGTCAGTGGCTATGGATATTCCAAGTTATAGTGGTGTTTAAAAAAATATCCACTAAATATTGTATTTATATCTTGAAATTTTGAAGAATTCCCTATATAATTCATAAAGTGATTAAGCTATATGATGTTATTGGTGTGGCGGCACACCACTATATATAGGGAGTTTTTCTATGGAAATGAAATTCAAACTGGAATCATTTGAAGGACCGTTGGACTTACTTCTTCATTTGATTGAGAAGAATAAGGTAAACATTTATGATATTCCGATTGTTGAGATTACCGATCAGTATTTGGAATATATTGATGAGATGAAAAAGCAGGATTTGGATGTTATGAGCGAATTTCTCGTTATGGCAGCCACATTGCTTAATATCAAGTCGAAGATGCTTCTTCCGAAAGAAGCGGTTGTGGAAGAGGAAGCGGAAGATCCGAGAGCAGAGCTTGTACAGCAACTCTTAGAGTACAAGATGTATCGTACGTATGCTTACGAGCTTCGTGACCGTCAGGTAGATGCCAACCAGATTTTCTATAAAGTGCCTACCATTCCGGATGAAGTTTTGGCTTATGAAGAACCGATAGACGTGGATGAGCTGATTTCGGATTTGACGTTAAACAAGCTGAATGTTGTTTTCCAGTCGGTTATTAAACGTCAGAAGAATCGTGTGGATCCTGTACGTTCCAGATTTGGTGAGATTAAAAAAGAAGAAGTTTCCGTGGACGAGAAGATGATTGAGATTTCCGAATACGCCAGAAATCATAAGACCTTTTCCTTCCGTGAACTTTTGGAAAAACAATGTTCCAGAGTTCAGATTGTGGTAACTTTTTTGGTTATATTAGAATTAATGAAAGCCGGAGAGATTCGTATCGTTCAGGAGAATATTTTTGATGATATTCAAATTGAATCTCAGTTTGCGGCATAGGAGCTTATATGGAAAAGAAGGAATTGGAATCCGTCGTGGAAGGTATTTTGTTTACCATGGGAGATTCCGTTGATCCGTCAAAAATTGCGGCAGCATTGGAAATAGAAAAGGATGAGGTGGTTGAAATTATCGACAGCCTTGCCCAAAAGTACGAGGAAGAAGAGAGAGGTATACGTATTACAAAATTGGACGGTGCGTATCAGATGTGCACACCTCCATCCATTTATGAGTACTTAATCAAGATTGCCAAGCAACCGAAGCGTTATACCCTTACGGATACTCTTTTGGAAACCCTTTCCATTATTGCGTATAAGCAGCCGGTTACCAAGTCCGAAATCGAGAAGATTCGTGGCGTTAGCTGCGACCATGCGGTTAGCCGTTTGGTGGAATTCCAGTTGGTGGAAGAAATCGGTCGTATGGATGCCCCCGGAAAGCCCATGCTTTTCGGAACTACGGAACAGTTTTTACGTTCCTTTGGGGTTACAAGTTTGGAAGAACTTCCTACTTTAAATCCTATACAGGTGGAAGAATTTAAAGCCGCCGCCGAAGAGGAAGCAACCCATCTGACCGTAGGAGTGTAATGACTCTATAAATAGGATGTTAAGAGACCTGAAAAAGGTCTCTTTTTTTAGTTAAAAATATTGATAAATTTTTGACAATATTTGCAGAATTCTATTGAAATAAGGATTTAAATTCGATAGAATTATGATAGCGCAAAATTTTAATTTTCATATAAATGGAGGGAAAAACTATGAGCGAGGGACCAAAGAGTTCTGCAATTCTCAGACTGGAGAACCTGCTTGATGAAGACAGTTTTGTCGAATTAGGTTCTTTGGTTACTGCAAGAGTTACGGATTTCAATCAAAACCCTAAGACTGCTCCGTCTGACGGTGTGGTTACCGGTTACGGATTGATTGATGAGCGTCTTGTATTTGTGTATTGTCAGGATAGTAGTGTATTAAACGGTACCATCGGCGAAATGCACGCCAAAAAGATTTTGAACGTGTATGAAAAGGCCATGAAAATGGGAGCACCTGTCATTGGCTTGATTGATTGCGGCGGTGTTCGTTTACAAGAAGGCTTTGACGCTACGGAAGCCATCGGTGAAGTGATTGCAAAGTCCTGTGAAGCCAGCGGTGTGGTTCCGCAAATTGTTGGCGTTATGGGAAATTGCGGCGGAAGCTTGTCCGTTCTTCCGGCACTTGCAGATTTTGCATTTATGGAAAAGTCCGCAAAGCTGTTTGTGAATTCTCCGGACGCCATCAAGGGCAATTATACGGAGAAAAACGATACATCATCTGCACAGTTCCAGTATGAAGCAGGTAATGTGGATGCCATCGGTACAGAGGAAGAAGTATTCGATAAGATTCGTCAGATGGTTTCTATTTTACCGTCAGGTTCTTTGGATGGCGGATTTGTGGATGAATGTACGGATGATTTGAATCGTGCAGCTACGGGCCTGGAAGATAAGAGAGAAAAAGTGGCAGAAATTGCTGCGGAGATTTCCGATTCCAATATCTTTGTGGAGACGAAGGCCGGATGGTCAAAAGGTATGGTAACCGGATTCATTTTGTTGGATGGGCAGACCATTGGAGTGGTTGGCAACCAGGCTTGGGAAGACGAAAACATTCTTTCCGCAGACGGCAACAAAAAAGCTGCCATGTTTGTGAAGTTCTGTGATGCCTATGAGATTCCGGTGCTTACACTTACAAATGTGGAAGCATATAAAGCATGTGAATGTGCGGAGAAGAATCTTCCTAGAACCTTGGCTCATTTGGCGGTTTCTTTCGCTTCTGCAGATGTACCAAAGATCAATCTGATTACCAAAAAGGCAAGCGGATCCGCATATCTTTTCATGAATTCCAAGGCTTTGGGCGCTGACTTAACCTTTGCGTTCCCGGATGTGGAAATGAGCGTTATGAATCCATCCCTTGCAGGAAATATTTTGGCAGGAGATGGCATAGATGCTTCCGAAGCAACCAGAGAGTTCGAGGAAAAGGCTACGGGTCTTGAAAATGCGGCTCGCCGCGGTATCGTGGATCGTGTTGTAAACTTTGCGGATACCCGTAAGTACTTAATTGCCGGATTTGATATGTTATTTGAAAAGAGTGAAGGTAATTATAAAAAACATTCTACAAAGTAAGGCGGTGAATCTATGAAAAAGAAATTACTGTTTCTGATAAGCTGCCTGGTGCTTTTGATGGGACTGTGTGCCTGCTCAGGTAAGAGTGGGGATGAAACTTACGGCGGATACAGTAAAGATGCTCTCGAATTAGCCGCGCAAAACACGGCATCATCCTTAATTGGATTAAGCGATGAAGGATTGTTGGAGAATCTTACTTATTACGAATCCATGGCCCAAGACAGCGAAGAATATGCTATGAATTTTGCTCTGCTTAAGGATTGGAGCGAGGTTAAGCCTGTGGTTGGCTCTTTTCAGGATTTTTCCGATTTTAAAGTTGATAAAACCGGTAAAACCTTAACCACCACACTGCTTATTAAATTCTCTGAAAGAGATGCTAAATTGATTTACGTTTTTAACGCAAATTCAATGAAGATTACAGCCATGAACATTGAACCGGTATATACCTTATCGGAGATTATGCAAAAGGCTGCACTAAATACGGTAATGGGAATACTAACCGTGTTTACAATTTTAATTTTAATCAGCTTGATTATTGCCTGCTTTAATGTCATTCCGTATTTGGAGAACAGGTTGAAGAAAGCACCGGAGGATACACCTTCTTTTGTGGCACCTTCCGATGAATTCTTTGAAGGTGATGAAACGGATGATTTGGAGTTGGTTGCAGTAATTGCCGCAGCCATTGCCGCAGACACGGGGGCTTCTACGGATTCTTTTGTGGTACGCTCCATCAAGCGCAGATATTAAGAATTGGAGGATAAATAAATGAAAAATTATACCATTACCGTAAACGGAAATGTTTATGACGTTACAGTAGAAGAAAAAGGCGGAAGCGTATCTGCTCCCAGTGTCGCACCGGCACCAAAGGCTGCACCAAAGAAAGTTTCTTCCGGAGCTGCCGGCGGAGTAAAGATTGAAGCAGGAGCTGCAGGAAAGGTATTTAAGATTGCAGCAAATGTGGGAGCTTCAGTTAAGAAAGGTGATACCGTAGTTGTTCTTGAGGTTATGAAGATGGAGACTCCTGTAGTTGCTCCTTGTGATGGTGTTGTTGCATCTATTGATGTTACCGAAGGCTCTCAGATTGAGGCAGGTGCACTTCTTGCAACATTAAACGAAGCATAAAACAGGAGGCAAAGCTATGAGTTATGTATTGGAAACCATGTCCAATCTACTCCATCAGACAGCTTTCTTTAATCTAACGGTTGGAAATTATGTCATGATTGCGGTTGCTTGTGTATTTTTATACCTTGCAATCCGAAAGGGATATGAGCCACTTTTATTGGTACCGATTGCCTTCGGTATGCTTTTGGTTAATATCTATCCGGATATTATTGCATCTCCGGAAGAAACCTCCAATGGAGTAGGAGGACTCTTATATTATTTTTACAGTTTGGATGAATGGTCTATTTTGCCATCCCTTATTTTCTTAGGCGTTGGCGCTATGACGGACTTCGGACCTTTGATTGCAAATCCTGTAAGCTTCTTGTTGGGAGCTGCCGCACAGATCGGTATTTTTACCGCTTATTTGCTGGCGATTCTTTTGGGATTTTCGGATCAGGCTGCAGCAGCGGTTTCTATTATCGGTGGTGCGGATGGTCCTACCTCCATTTTCCTTGCGGGAAAACTGGGACAGACTGCACTTATGGGACCTATAGCGGTGGCGGCATATTCT
>JAEEGL011840167.1_pt1 | contig 22949 bp, 24 predicted proteins | sample 9134231 | NCBI WGS metagenome assembly JAEEGL01 (sample SAMN16246548, study PRJNA631951) | gut metagenome | biome: gut microbiome; feature: rumen; material: fiber-attached | host: Bos | place: Iran: Karaj | collected 2018-10 | reverse complement strand
CTACGGTTTTCTTTGCTACTACTTTTTTAGCAGGAGCTTTTTTAGCTACCGTTTTTTTAGCTACGGTCTTCTTTGCTACTACTTTTTTGGCAGGAGCTTTTTTAGCTACCGTTTTTTTAGCTACGGTCTTCTTTGCTACTACTTTTTTGGCAGGAGCTTTTTTAGCTACCGGTTTTTTAGCTACGGTTTTCTTTACAGTTGTTTTCTTAACAGTGGTTTTGGTTGCAGCTTTTTTAGCAGGAGCTTTTTTGGCTGCGGTTGTTGTAGTTTTTTTCATGGTTGTCGCCTTCTTAGTTGTTGTCTTAGTGCTACGTTTTTTAGTAGCGGTTGATTTGCGTGCAGCTTTTTTAGCAGAAGCTTTTTTGGCTGCGGTTTTCTTGACAGCAGTCTTTTTTACCGCTGCTTTTTTAGTAACTTTTTTCTTGACGGCTTTTTTAGTTGCGGTCTTTGTTGCAACCTTCTTTTTAGCTGTCTTTTTAGTTGTTGCTTTTTTAGCAACTTTTTTCTTAACGGCCTTAGTCTTAACTTTTTTAGGTTCCGTTAATTTTTTAGAAATTGCAATTGCATTTTCTAAATCTTTTTCTTTGCAAAGTCCTACTGCAACCGGATTTTTCGGACGTAAATCGGCCATATCACGATGAGTACCGTTACGAAGTGAGGCAATAGTCGGTTTGGTTGTGCCAATAAGTTTACAAATTTGAGAATCAATAATCTCCGGACAGTTGCGCAAAACCCATAAAATTGCAGCAGGTTTATCACTGCGTTGCGACGGAGATAAAAGTTTTTTATTCTTACGATTCAATGCCTTAACATTGCCTTCGGGTTCGCTAGCAACTAAATTGGCACTTTTGTCAGCCTCACAACGGGCAATTTCTTCTGCTGTCAATTGTCCCGTTGTAATAGGATTTAGTCCAACGATGTTGGTGGCTACATCACCATCGGCAATGGCCTGAACTTCCAATTCATGAAGTTCGCAAAAATTGCCAATTTGGCGAAAAGTCAGAGTTGTGTTTTCCACCAACCATACCGCTGTAGCTTTTGGCATTAATGGTGCTGTCATATCTTTATCCTTTCCATATAGAGAGCGTTTTTTTGATAAAAACAAAAAACCTACGCTCTGGTCATGAGCGTAGGTTAATCGAAAAAACTTAATATTATATTAATCTGAAGTTTTGATACCAAAAGCACCAAACTTGTTCTTGAATTTTGACAATTGTCCACCTGTGTTAACAAAGCGATGAACGCCTGTCCACGCTGGATGAGACTTAGGATCAATTTCCAAATTCATCTTGTCGCCGGCTTTACCCCAAGTAGATTTTGTTGTGTATGTACTGCCATCAGTCATTACATATGTAATCTCATGATAATCCGGATGAATACCCTTTTTCATCTTATTTTACTCCATATAAATGTGCTAGTTGACGTTCTTATACATTACACTTTTTATTATTGCAAGCACTTTTTAAATATTTTTTTATTTTATCGGCTGACAACGACATTGTTTTGCATAACCTCCTCTTCTGTATTGATGATTTGGATACCAAAACTCTTAAAACCTTTGCTTAATAGGTATGATCTGACATTAACCGCACGGTTAAGACTGGTGCGCTTGCGCGCAAAGGCATTTTCACCGCTACTATAATGATAAGATTCAATCAAAACTTTGTCATTTGCATTTTCTTTGTTTTTTTCAACAAATTCATCAAGCAATGCTACAACATCATCCGTAAGGCGATCAGATTGATCATCAAACGTAACAAGAGTCGATGTTTCCGAATCACGAGAGGTTCCGAGATTATCAAGCGGAATAAAGGATATTTCATCGGTTTTATTATCAGTATTGTTTTGAGAAGATTGAGATTCTAACGATTTTGGAGTTATGGGAACAAGTGGTTCAACAGGAACGTGGATAACTATTTCTTCCTGTGAATTATAATCTTTTGCTTCAGAGGTCTCGGAGATTGTATTTTCTTCTTTTGTGTTATCTTCCGAATCAAAATCGTATGTTATATTTGGCTGTTCTGTACTACCGATATCAGATTTTGTATCAGCATCAGATACTTTCGTTTTATCTTGTGTCGAGGGCTCCGTTGCAGAAACCATATCAGGCAATTTTTCAGACGTAGTTTCTTCTTTTATGGAAGGCTGTGATTTTTGTTCAACTTTAGAAGACTGCTTTTCAACTTTAGTGCGAGGTTTAGCTCTCCTAGGTGTTGGCTTTACAATCGGAAGCGGCAATTCTTCCGTAACATCACTAGGCCCTAAGGAGTCAAGAACCGAAAGGTTAATCTCATAGTCAGCAAATGCCGGAAAAGCAAATAGCATAACCAATATAACAACAAAACGAAACATAATAACTCCTTACTTAAAAATAGCTAGGCTATCTTTTTCAATAACCCTTCCATGTTATTATTAGCTCCAGCTAAATTGTTTGAAACTAAGATCTGCTCTAGTTTATCCGGTGATATCTGTTTATCAAGATTGTAAACATAACCACCTGCTTCTTTGACCAATAACAAACCGGCAACAGTACTATTCAAGCTGTTGCCAAGGCTGATAGATGCATCTGTTTTGCCGGCGGCGGTATAAGCCATACATAATGAAACTGCACCCAAAATACGGCTTTGTGCTGCAATTGCGGAAACACGAGCATGTGCTTTGGCAAAATCAGAATCACTTCCTATTTGAACCGAAACCAGCGCAAGATTCTCGTCTTTATTGGTTGAAACACGTAAACGCTCGTGATTTCGGAAACCTTCTTTGTAGCTACCATTGCCCTTTTCTGCAAAATACAATTCATCACTAGCGCGATTGTAAACAACAGATGCCTTAATCTCTCCGTTTTCGCAATATGCAACTGTTGTTGCAAACAATGCTATTCCGCGTGAAAAATTGCTCAAACCGTCAATCGGATTGACCAAAAAGCAACTGCCGGATTGCGGTATTGCTGCAACATTTTGCTCAAAAAAAGCAGCATCCGGTCTAATCTTGCCGAGTTCAATACGTAAATTTTGTGCAACTTTGTTGTAAGAGTTGGTTACAAAATTTTGATACGGACGAACTGATGATTGTAAACGTTCAATCTCACTAAAGTCGCGGTCAAGATTAGCGGTAGATTTTTTTACCGCATTAACCAACATAGTCAATAATGGAGAAAGATAAGACATTATTTTGCTCTTTCAACGTAATTAGCTTCGGCAGTACCAACAACAATTTTTTCGCCTTGGTTGATAAACGGAGGAACCATTACACGCACACCATTATCGAGAATCGCCGGTTTGTATGATGAAGCAGCTGTTTGCCCCTTAACAACAGGCTCTGTTTCAACAACGGTACAAACAACTTGTTGCGGCAGTTCTACAGCAACCGGTTTACCGTCAATAAAGTTAATATAAACGGTCATACCTTCACTCATAAACGGACGAGAATCGCCCAAGATATCGGCTGCCATGGTAAATTGTTCAAATGTTTCCGAATCCATAAAGGTCAAACCGATAGAATCTTCATACAAAAATTGGCAATCTTTTTCTTCAACAAGCAATTTTTCAATTGTATCTTCAGAACGGAAACGTTCGTTGGTTTTAGTACCTTCTTCGACAGATTTCATTTCTACCTGCATGAAAGCTCCGCCTTTACCAGGTTTGATATGTACTGCTTTAACTACTGTCCAAGGTTTGCCTTTATACTCAATAACCCAACCAACACGGATTGCCACTGCTTGTTGCTTCATTTTTATACTCCTTTTAGTAAAACTTTTCTCATTTTTTTAGAATACTTACCCTAATCTTTATTTTTTCGCAACAAAAATCTTATACTGATCAGGTGTTAAAATTACAATATCCGCCGGATATTGCTCAAAATTAACCTCTTTATCCTGCGGAGCTATGGCCATCTGAAGCAAGAAGAATTCATTATACCACTTAGCAAGTTCGAGTGTTTTATCAGCTCCGTCGGACCAAATTTTAAAAACGATAAAATCTGGTTCATTTTCGCTTACTAACATCGCTTCGTGGCGACGGTTGCGGCAGATTGCGCCCAAAATTCCGTCTTTTAGCTGTTCCCGAATCCGTAAAATATCTTTTTTTATATTATTGCTTTTACTTAAATCCACCAAAATTCCATCAGCAGTTGTTGAAGAAAATAAATTTAGAGATTTTCCTCCATATAAAAGAGAGATTTTGCCAACAGAAGAAATTTGATGCACAAGCCTATGCAGTAATTCATTTTCAATATCGGAATTAAGCAAATAGCACTGAATATCGGGATTAGACAACATTAAATCATCATCTTGAGAGTTTATGTTAAGAATAAAGTTTGGCATAATCGGTTTTGTTGCTTGAAAAAATTAATTATTATGCCTAGATTATAACAAATAAGATTAAAAGAAAGTGAAATTTGATGAGCAATACAGAAAAATCCGTTGCCGAAGATGCTTTAGATGAACTCGACAAGTCATTACAACAGTTGGAAGAAGTAGTGCGTCAAAAAGCTCAGAACGTCAATAATTTGAGATGCTCTGCTCAAAGTTCAATTGAAAGAATCGATCGCTTGTTAGAAAGTTTGAGTAAGGTTGGATTGTAATGGCACAGGTAGTTATAAATATAAATGACCGTGAATATCCTATTGCTTGTGAAAACGGACAAGAAGTCAGAATCATGCAATTGGCTCAAATTCTGCAGCAAAAAGCATTAATGCTGAAGGATTTTAATGGTCGAATCAGCGAAAATTTGATGTTGGCCATGATCGGAATTTTGGTCGCTGACGATTTGTTTGAATTGAAAAAGAACCAATCCGTAGCACCTGTTGTGCCGGCACCAAAAGATGATGCAAAAGAAAAGGAAATTGCAGAGCGCATCCAAAATTTAGATAAAAAAATAAAAGCTGTTGCAAAACTTATCGAATCATTATAATATAAAATTATGGAGGGGTTACTGTCTGGTTCGTAGTTCCGCAGATCTTCCGAGCCTCAAGTTTTTTTGGGGAGCTGTCCCTGCCCTGATCGTGGTCTTGGTATATGGCGCCCACTTATTGAGATGCGGTTCGTGTAAGAATGTATCTATACGGCCAGACGGTTCTCTCTTAATAGGTTTAAGCTCCGCATGACGGAGTTTTTTTAACGGAGAAAACAAGTTGAAAGTCGTTTATTGCGGAGATGTAGTAGGCAGAGCCGGACGAGATGCTGTTTTGATCAATCTAAAAAAAATCAGAGAACAGTTTGGTGCTGACATAGTTATTGTAAATGTTGAAAACGCGGCCCACGGCTTCGGGGTTACACCGGGAATCGCCAAAGAATTTTTGGAATCGGGAGCTGATGTTTTAACTACCGGAAACCATGTATGGCAACAGCGCGATATTATCCCTTTTTTAGATGAAAACAAACGTATTATTAGACCACTTAATTATCCGGAAACTGCAAATGGACGCGGAACAGTAGAATTTGAGCTGTTAAATGGAAAGAAAATTTTAATAACCCAAGTATTGGGAAGAGTGCTTATGGAAAGCGTTGATAACCCCGCTTTGGCTATTGATAAATTATTAAAGCAGTACAAACTCGGGGCAAATATTGATGCTATTTTTGTTGATATTCATGCTGAAAGCACCTCAGAAAAGCTTTCTATGGGATATTATCTTGACGGCAGAGTTTCAATCGTTGCCGGCACCCACACTCATGTTCCGACAGCTGATGCCAAAGTTCTGCCAAATGGTACAGCGTACATTACAGACGTTGGAATGTGTGGTAATTATGACTCAGTTATCGGTTTTGAAAAACAAGCCCCAATTGATCGTTTGTGCCAAAGATATACAGGTAGCAGATTAGAGGTCTGCCGTAATAATGGTACGGTCTGGGGAATCGCCGTTGAAACCGATGACAAAACCGGGTTGGCAAAGTCAATAGAACAATTCCATATTTGATGTGTTGTTATTTATTAATAATCTTACTGCCATATGGTGGTTCTTTTTCCATGCCGGGAAGTAATGCATTGTTAGGAACAAAGCCCATTTCACCGTTGTCTAGCATAATACGATACCAATTTTTATCAGGAGTAAATCCGGTAACGCGGACTGTTTGGTCTTTTTTGCCATGTACAAGAATATCAAATTTTTCTCCAGGACCATACATCACATCTACATTTCTGGCAAAATGAAACAGTTTACTGTTGTCATGCAAATCTACAGGTATTGAAAAAATTTTAGATATGACAATGTCATCCATAATCTTTTCTCCGCCGGTTAAATTAACCTTTTGAAAATAGGTGATTTCATTTTCCTTTTTCATATATCGGTTGAGGTTAAATTTTTGAATTAACGGATAACTTGCACACAACAAAATCAAAAATGGAACTATAAGTTGTAATAAACGCAAGGGCGTATAATGCCATTCAGGAACTTTGCTCGGGCGAGCAATGTTTAATTTGGCGATAAAACGATTTAGCAAATTTTGTTGGTATGAATCAGCATAACGCAAAGCCTGTAAAGCAGATATCATAGACTGGCGGTTTTTGTCTTCCTGATGGTAGGCTAAAGCATTATGTATCAAAAGAATTAAATTGTCTTGTTGATTGCAACCGATATTCTTAAAATTACTGATTATTGCTTTTAAATTTAGGAAAAAAGCCTTAGGGTGCCACCAACCTAATAACCAATTTGATAAAGAATGGCTTAAAACTTCATTTTTAGCTTGTTCATAGCTACAAATAATTTTTTTGCTCTCATCATTATAACCGATTATTTTGCCAATAACTTTACGCAAACTAACAACCTCAACCAACGGATTTTCTTTGTTATTCTTATCTCTTAGAATATTGAGATTTTTCATATCGGGAAAATTTGAAGAATCATAAATTTCGCTCAATAAATCATAAAGAAGACGATTATCTTCATTTTTTAGAACGTCATAGGCAACCGATAGTTTTTGAAAATGCTCCATAGCATCAGGACTTTTATTAGAATCCGGATGCCAGTATTTGGCCAAATCCCGGTAGTTGTTTTTTAACAATTCTTCGCTGGCCGAAAAATCTGCACCTAAAACAGCATAATATCCAAGAGCATCTTTCATTGTAATAACTTTCGTGCAATATTGATTACATCAACAGCTGCTTCGGATGCAGGATAGCGAACAAGTAGCGGCATTTGATTACGTATAGTATCACGAATGCGTGCATCTCGACGGACAATTCCTAAAAGAGGTGGGGAAAAATCCAAAAAACTGCAGCATGCTTTGCGTAAAATGTCATATGTGCGTTGCCCTTCCTGTACCGAATCGGCCTGATTGATAACAATTGATATTTGACATTCCGGATATTGAACCGATATTACATTTATAAGGGCATATGCATCTGTTAGTGCTGAAGGTTCGTTAGTACATAAAACAATTAACCGTCCTGCCGTACCCGACAAGGTAAGTGAAGCTTTGTTGACACCTGATCCCATATCTAATAAAACTTTGTCATAGCTGGTAGACAATAAAGACAAGTCCTCTGCTAAAATTTGCAAACGTCCCAAAGGCATTGAGGCCAATCTTTGAGAGCCACCACGTCCGGATATGATATCAAAATGGGCTTTGTCACTATATTTAATAATTTGGTTTAGTGTCGTGTTTCCGGTAACGACACAACTAAGATCATGAGGAGAGGCAAGTCCCAATTGAATATCAATATTGGACAGCCCCAAATCACCGTCAAAAAAAAGGATTTTTTGTTTTATAGCACTAAGGGCGCTAGCCAGTGTTACGGAAAACCATGTTTTTCCTACCCCGGGTTTTCCGGAGGCAATAGCAATCATATTGCTGTGAATCGGCAAGATATTACCTATTTCCGCTCGAGGAGCACTATGTCGATTTTTTTCTTCCATGGGACAACACTCAATCGACTCCGTTTTTTATTAGTTCAGTAATAACAATTCCTAATTTGTTATCAGCAACAACCACGCGTCCCTTTGCAACCAACGCTTCGTTAGCATATATATCTACTGTTTCATCAATTTTTTTATCAAGTTGCAAAATATCTCCGGCTTTAAGAGAATCTAACTGTTTTATGTTGAGCAATGTTTTTCCGGCAACCGCTCGCACACAAACCGAGATATCTTGGTTCATAGTGTCAGTCATTGTTCATTATCCCTGCGAGTTTGTTGCGTATTTTATCCAGTATTTCTGAGGTAGAATAATCATTTATGCCTGCACTACCCGTGTCTTCCGAGTGATTTACACTTAAATCGAGAATCGGCATAGTTTCATCTGCAATAAAATTATCAAAAAGAAACGGAACGTACTCAACCATGATTATATTCCATGCAAACTGTCAGCAAACATTTTCTGACAGATAGAGACTATATCTTGTTGGGATCTTTCGATATCACTGAATTTGATCGGTCCCAACTGCAATAAAGCCTGACGAATCACATCAGCTTGTTCTGATGGCATAGCATCATAAAAATGTTTACGTAAATTTTCCGCAGAGCCACGCAGAGCCATAACCAATCTCGGCTCACTAACGCGCGCTATAACTTGTGCCAAATTATCTATCGGAAGTTGCAAAAGATCAGTAAACTGAATGGGATTTTCTTGTAGAGAAGCAATAACTGACGGGGATGTATTTTCCAAAACAGCCATTATTCTTTCTTTTGTCGGCATATCAAGATGTTTTAAAATCTCGGCAACTTGATTGGTCGCATTTTGGGCTGCATCTTTTTCGATATCATCAGCAATAACTCTTCCGATTGTTCCCGCCAAACCTACGTCAACAGAATGTAGACTCATCATTTTAGCAACAACTTCAGCAGCAAAACCGCCGGAAAGCAAAGATAGTACCTGCGCACTTTTTTGAGGATTCAACTTTGAAAGCACTATGGCTACAACTTGAGGATATTCTTTTTTTAAGTATTTGGCCAAGACAGCGGGTTCAAGAGAATTGAGTTTTTCCCAACTTTGTGTTTCAGTATTATGACGATATGTCTGCAAAGTTGAAGCAACTTTATCTTCATCAACAAAAGGCTCAACAATAGGGCGTTGAGGCAAGATTCTTTCGGAATCAGCTTGTGTCGGCTGAGAAATTTGAATATTACGATTGCGGCGACGGGCAAAAAATTGAAACAAGCTCACAATCATCGAAATAGCAAACAAAGCAAGAGCGATGATTGCAACAATCAAAAGGATTTGATCGCTCGTCAAACTACGTATACTTTGATACCATGAGTATCCGCGAGTGATTTTCCAAAAATCTTTAATCAATAGGTAGCAACCGCTACTGTTGCTTATTATTGACATACAAAAAACAAAACCGCATGCAAAAGTGGCTACGGCGCAAGCAAACGACGTGTATATAATCGACTTATCGAATACGGTCTTTTTCAATTTTCTTCTCTTTACTTTTCAAACTACTGTTACGCTAAACGATTTTAAGCTGTTTTAGAATCTTTTATTTACAGATATTCACAATATTTACCAGAGAAGTCTTTAATTCACTAATTGCTGTTTCATCATTAAGACGATGATTTGAATCTTTGAGTAATTTTACCACAACATTTGGTGAAGTGATGTGTGATGAATATTCAAGAACCGAACGCCAGGGAACACTGGCATCGCGCATTCCTTGCAGTAAATGTACCGGACAATTTATGTTCCATGGTTGGTTGCTCGGAAGCAATGATGCAAAAGCGGTTTCAATAAAGCGAGCTGTAATCGTATATTCAAAATCATTATTAATAATTTTGAATTTTCCGCTGTGTTCAAGTTCTTGCTTCTGCTCGGATGTTATTTGATCGGAAAAATATTTAACAAAATTCGGCGCGGCGGCAAGGCCAACAAGACCTTTGATTCTGTCCGGATATTTTATTACCGACAACATTGACAGCCATCCCCCCATTGAGGAACCGACCATAATAATATTTCCGCTTATCACATTTTCTATTATTTCAAATACTTGGTTTTTCCAAACTGAAAAATCAGCTTTTTCAAAGTTTTCAACATCACTTCCGTGACCGGCAAAGTCAAAACGAACCAGGCCGAAACCTTGTTCCAAACAAACATTTTTAACAGTTTCAGGCTTGCGTCCCCATGCATTGGAACAAAAACCATGCAGATATAATACTGTCGGAAGATTATTTTTCGGCTCAATGTGTTCAAAATCTGTTGCAAAGTGCGAATTAAAAGTGTATTTTTGCATATTGTTACCTGCTTTGGCGGGATTGATGGTTAAATATACTGAGGACTATATAGATAAAATGGCTGAAGGTAAAGAAGAAAAACCTGTTGTATTACAAGTGCTGCCGGAACTGGAGCATGGCGGTGTAGAATGGGGAACAATACAGGTTGCAGAAGCACTCAAACAGCATGGGTATGACAACTTTGTTGCATCGAAAGGCGGACGTTTGGTGCATGAGCTGAATAAAATCGGTGTCAAGCATTTTACATTGTCACTTAAAACCAAAAATCCGTTCAAAATGTATTTGAACTCGCTAAAGCTTGAGAAGATTATTAAAGAAAACGGCATTAATATTGTACACGCAAGGTCGAGAGCTCCGGCATGGAGTGCATATTGGGCAGCTAAGAGAGCCGGTGTAAGATATATGACCACGTTTCATGGAACGTATGGGTTGGGACCACACGGAATCAAGAAATTTTATAACCGTGTTATGACTTACGGTCGTTTGATTATTGCAATTTCTAATCATATCAAAAAACATATGATTGATAATTATCAAGTTGATCCGGCAAAAATCAGGCTAATTCCAAGATGTGTTGATGTTGACAAGTTTTCGCCACACGCAGTTACGCAAGAAAGAATCGTGCGTGCTATTTCTGACAACAATTTGCCCGAAGATTTGCCGATTATTGCTTTGGTAGGGCGTATTACACGTTGGAAAGGGCAACATCTGTTGGTTGAGGCAATGTCTTTGATTAAGCATAAGGAGGCTTATGCAATTATTGTAGGCTCGGATCAAGGACGTGTTAAATATACTGAAGAATTGAAAAAAACAGCTAAAAAACTCGGCGTTGATAATCGTATTCAGTTTATTGGAGAAAGTTTTGATATTCCGGCGCTGTTAATGGTGTCGGATATTGTGTTGTCGACCGCGATTGAGCCTGAGGCTTTCGGTCGTGCAGCAATTGAGGGACAAGCTATGGGCAAAATTGTGTTGGCTTCAAATATCGGAGGTTCTTTGGAAAATCTGATTGACGGTGTCAGCGGCAAGTTGTTCCAAAGCGGTGATGCAAAATCTTTGGCAGAGGCCATAGATTGGGCATTGGACTTGCCTTTGGCAGAGAGAAAAGCTATCTCTGCTGCGGCAATTAAGAACGTACACGATAATTTTACCAAACAAATTATGTGTGATAAAACTATCAATGTGTACAAAGAACTGTTGGAAATTGATTAAAATAAAGGAATATAAATATGGTTGCTATAAAATTACCGGATGGTAGTGTTATGGATTTTGATGGCAATGTTTCAGGACTTGAAATTGCCGAAAAAATCAGTGCCGGTTTAGCGAAAAACGCTTTAGCGGTTAGGGTTAATGACAAATTACAGGATTTGGATACAACAATCACTACCGATGCAACCGTAACTATCATCACCACAAAAGATAAGGAAGGGCTTGATATTTTACGTCACTCGTGTTCACACGTTATGGCTGAAGCCGTAAAAGAGCTGTGGCCAGATGTACAAGTAACAATCGGACCGGCTATTGAAAACGGTTTTTATTATGACTTTTCACGCAAAGAACCGTTTACGACCGAAGAATTTGAAAAAATTGAGGCCAAAATGCACGAGATTGTTAAGCGTGATGAGAAAATTACCCGCAAAGTTTTGCCTAGAAACGAGGCAATTGCTTATTTTAAGTCAATCGGAGAGCATTATAAAGTTGAGTTGATTGAAGATTTACCTGAAACTGAGGTTATTTCGCTCTATTCACAAGGCAACTTTACTGATTTGTGCCGCGGTCCTCACGTACCGTCAACCGGCAAAATCGGTGATGCATTCAAACTGATGAAAGTTGCAGGTGCTTATTGGCGCGGTGATTCTTCAAAAGAAATGTTGCAGCGTATTTATGCGACTGCTTGGGCAAGCAAAAAGGATTTAGATGCTTATTTAACAATGCTTGAAGAAGCAGCAAAACGCGACCACCGCAAGCTTGGTAAAGAGATGGATTTGTTCCACTTTGAACCGGAATATGCTCCGGGTGCCGTATTCTGGCATGAAAAAGGTTATCGTATATATCGCAAGTTGATTGAATATATGCGCAATCGTCAGGAGCATAACGGATATATTGAGATTGAAACTCCACGTATCATGGACAGGGTTTTGTGGGAGACCTCAGGACACTGGGACAAATACGGAGCGCACAACTATTCGGGCAAAACCGAGGACGGAAAAATGTTTTGCGTTAAGCCGATGAACTGCCCTGGTAGTCTGTTGGTCTATAAGCAGGGAATTAAGTCTTATCGTGATTTGCCGTTGCGTATGGCAGAATTCGGTAAGGTAAACCGCTATGAAGCCTCCGGTTCTTTGATGGGATTGATGAGAGTGCGTGAGTTTACACAAGATGATGCACACATTTTCTGCACCACTGAGCAGATGGAAGAAGAATGCATTACAACATTAAAGCTGATTTTGGATATTTATAAGGATTTCGGCTTCGAAGACGTTAAAATCTATCTTTCAACTAGACCGGACAGCATTTATCGAATCGGTTCCGATGAAATCTGGGATTTGTGCGAAAATGCTTTGGCCAACGCATTAACCTCACATGGCTATAAATATGAAATTAATGCCGGTGAAGGCGCTTTCTACGGTCCTAAACTGGAATTTATTCTGCGTGATGCTATCGGGCGTGAATGGCAATGCGGAACAATTCAGGTTGATATGAATTTACCACAGAGATTTGATATCTCTTACATCGGAGAAGATGGTGAGAAGCATCAACCGGTTATGTTGCACCGCGCTTTGTTTGGTTCAATTGAAAGATTTTTAGGTATTTTGATTGAAAACCACGCCGGAAAATTGCCGTTGTGGCTGTCTCCGGAGCAAGTTGTTGTGGCGCCGATTGTCAGTGAATTTGATGATTATGCGGTTGAAGTTACAAATAAGTTGAAAGCCGCTGGCATTTTGGCTCGTGCAGATTTGCGCAATGAGAAGATTAACTATAAAGTCCGTGAGCATTCTTTGGCAAAGATTCCGGTAATTGCGGTTGTCGGTGCCAAAGAAAAAGAAAACGGAACGGTTACAGTTCGTCGTCTTGGTGTTGAAAAACAATCGATTATGTCGGTTGATGAGTTTGTCAAAACTTTGGTTGAAGAAGCTAAAATGCCTCATATCAACGAATAGTTTGAGACTAAAATTAAAACGAAAAGTCTGTTGGTATATGTGCCAACAGATTTTTTGTTGACTTTTACTTGGCGTAGTGGTACCGATTGAGGCAATCAAACAATTATTAATCTTTTAAAAGACATTATTATGAAAGAAAACAAAATTATGCGCAGTGTTTTGTTGTGTATAGCCTGGATTGTAATCCTAGCTGCAGGCATTGTTACCTATTTTTGTTTGCAAGAACATCCTCTCGCTTATTTTGAGAATCATCCGTGGAACGGAACTGGAATAAATGTTGCTCTAAGCATTGCAGTTGCCTTGTTTGTGGCAGTAATTATTTCTCTTGTGCTTCCGAATGAACCCTCTGAGACAAATGAAGAGGAAGAAACCGATTGTTTTTTGCCGACCATTTACATCATTGCCGGTATTGTCACCGCTCTGTGTACGACCAGCATAATAACAGGTGTTGCTGTATTTTTGTTTTTGTTGATTATAACAATAGCACTAAACGCACCCAAAGGACCAAAAGGAGGCCTTGACCCTTAAGCAATTTCAACAACCCCAGTCTTTCACAGGCTGGGGTTGTTTGTTAGTTCAGAAATGTTAAGCAAATATTGCTCTAGTTATGATGCATTGTAATTGTGTTTGTACTGCCACCGGCTTTGCAGTATTCGGATAAATAATCCAGTTGCGGAGACCCTGCATTGTTTATATAAATACGTCCCATGTTATTATGATACCCCCAATCGGTAGTGACGATTCTTGCGCAGGCATCTTGTGGAATCTGAGTAATTTTTATTAAAAAAGTCGTCCCAGCGCCTTTGGAAATCTCAACATTGCCACCATAAGTGTTCTTAATCTCATTTGAAGAAAAAGTGCCATTACTGGTAATAACTTTCATATCGTCTTCTATCAACCCCATATTAATTACAGTTGTGTTGGTAAGTCCAGTATAATCAGGCTGATTAGCATATGCCGCACGAATGTTAGCCACTACCAGAGAAAGTTGATCAATGAGTTTAGTTCGTTTAAAACTGGCCATAGCTTTAGAATATCCGGCAATACCGGCAACCGACAAAACACCAATTATGGCTAAAACGCCAAGCATTTCGACCATTGAGCGTCCTGATTGTATGCTATTGAACCTGGTCATGTTTAATTTCCTAAATAATAACATATATTGCTATTATATGTCATTTAACCCTAAAAATCAAGCAAAGCAGCAAAATTCGGATTACTTTGTTTGCGGTTGAGGAGCAGGCTGTTTTTCGGTTACATATTTAGCCAAATCATAACCGAATGTACTGTGAATGTACTGAGTTATCTCATTAGTATCAGTTTTAAATTTTTCAGCTTTGGTTTGAGCTTGCAAAACTTCTTCAATTTTTAGCTTTTTTTCGAGAAAATCACGTTTTTCAGATGCATTTTGGGCATCATAAACCGAAGCAATATTATACCAAACGTAAGCATCAAAAACATTGAGCGGATAATTGCGACCGGAAGATAAAATATCACCTAATAAAATCATAGATTTGATATGTCCTTGCTGAGCAGCTCTGGCCAAATTATTAACCGCATTGCCATAGTTGCGCGGTGTTCCCTCGGCATTCATATAAAGTTGGGCCAGTTGATACTGGGCTTCATCAAATTTGGACGCAGCTTTACGTAAATTTCTGAAAGCAGTATCATAATCTTTAGCTACGCCAAAACCATTATAGTAAATCATGCCGAGCATATATTGTGCAGTAATGTTTCCGCCTTGAGCAGCCTGAGAAAACAATTTGATTGCTCGTTCACGTATTTCCGGAGTTGATGCTTTTTGAGAACTGAGGTAAATAAAAGCTAAATTGACTGCAGCTTCGTTATTACCCAATTGTGCGGCTTCATCAAATAAAGAAACAGCTTTTTCTATATTGCGAGAAGTACCTATACCATTAAAATACAGGCTTCCCAAATTATTAAGTGCAATTATATCCTTTTTTTCAGCCGCCATTGAGTAGTATTTGAAGGCTTTTTCACTATTTTGAGTGACTCCGTTTTCGCCATAAAGATACATATAACCCAGGGTCAGAGCTGCATCAACGTCACCGGCTTCTGCTTTTGTGGTCATTTGTTGTTCATAGTCTACAGCTGATATATTTGCCGTAGCAGTGGTTGTGGCTGCCGGTTGCGGTTTCTCTTTTTTACGTAAAAATGAAAAATTCAAAAAGGAAAATATGCCATCATCATCAACCTTTTCTTTTGGGGCGTTCTGAGCAACCTCAGTAGCTTGAGGTGCAGCAGGAGTATCAAGTTGAGCTTGTTTTTCTTTGGCATCTTCCTCACCAAAGAGATCAATCAACGTTGGCTCGTCACCGGCCATAACAGCAGTTGGAATTGCTACAACAGAAAAGACCAAAACAGCAAAAATATATCTAAACATGGCATATCCTAAAAATATCAAATCTTTTTTTATGATATACATTTTTTATCGATATTCAAAACTTTTTAAATTATCTTTATTTTTGGTGGATAAGCGTTATAATGCCTGAAATTTAATTGATTGAGGATAAAATGCCAGCCTTTGAACCGCCCGTTTATACGTTGAAGGATATAAAACTACGTTTCGGAACAAACCAGCTATTTCGAAGCGTTGAGTTGTATATTAACCGTGGAGATAAAATATCGTTAGTCGGGCGCAACGGTTCGGGAAAATCGACTTTGCTTAAAATTATTGCAGGATTGCAAGAGCCTGATGACGGGGAGATTTTTATCCAACCCAACACGACTGTCGGATATATGCCACAAGATGCTGATTTGAGCGAATACAAGACCTTACGCGATGTTGTGTTGTCAGGTCTGTCAAAAGATAAACCAAATTTAGAATATAAGGCGCAAATGTTGATTGAACAGTTGCAAATTGCGGCTGATCAAAATCCTGAATATTCTTCCGGCGGAGAAAGACGTAAAGCAACTTTGGCAAAAGCTCTGGTAGCTGAACCGGATATTCTATTGCTTGATGAGCCGACAAACCACTTGGACATGCCGACAATTGAGTTTTTGGAAAAAATGATTGCTTCTTATGCCGGAGCAGTTGTGGTTATCAGCCATGATCGACGTTTTTTGTGCAATGTATCACATACAACTTTTTGGTTGGACAGGGGTACAATGCGTCGGAACAACAAAGGTTTTGCGCATTTTGAAGAATGGCAAGATCAAATAATTGAACAAGAAATTATTGCCCAGAAAAATCTCAATAAAAAATTGGCGGAAGAAACAGAGTGGTTACATAAAGGAGTTACCGCCAGACGGCGCAGAAACCAGGGAAGATTACGCAGATTGTTACAACTACGTCAAGAACGCAAAGAACAGCTGAAACAAATCGGCTCGGTCAATATGGAAGTTGAAAATACAGTTTGGAAATCAAAGATTGTAATTGAAGCTAAACACTTGAGCAAAACTTTCGGTGAAAGAACTATTGTTAAAGATTTTTCAACCAAAATTATTCGTGGTAACAGAATCGGAATTGTCGGGCCTAACGGTGCCGGTAAAACAACGTTAATTAAGTTACTGACAAAAAAACTGGAACCGGATGAAGGTTTTGTTAGAATCGGTAAAAATTTGCAAGAAGCATATTTTGATCAAAACCGCTTTACCCTCAATCCACAAAAGACTTTGTGGCAAACGCTTTGCGATGAAGGTGATCATATTTGGGTAAGAGGAGCTTATCGTCATGTGGTTGCCTATTTGAAAGATTTTTTGTTTACGCCGGAACAAGCAAAATCTCCGGTGGCAACGCTTTCCGGTGGAGAGAAAAATCGCTTGATGTTAGCAAAAGTATTGGCACAACCATCAAATTTTTTATTGTTGGATGAGCCTACAAACGATTTGGATATGGACACTCTCGACTTGTTGCAAGATATGCTTGGAGACTACGACGGAACAATGATTATTGTCAGTCATGACCGTGACTTTTTAGATAAGTTGATAACTTCGATTATTTACATGAAAGGCGACGGCAATGTGGATGAGCATGTCGGCAGTTATAGCGAAGTGTTGGCCAAACTGGGGCCAAAAACGGAAAAAATAACAATAAAAAACAAACAATCGACACCCAAACAGGAAAAACCTAAAGTAATAAAAACTCAAAAACTAACCTACAATCAACAAAGATTATTACAGATATTGCCGACACAAATTGAAGAGCTTGAAAAAAAGATTGTTCACACTACAGAACAACTTGCTGATGCCGATTTGTATCAAAATGACAGAGAAAAGTTTTTTGCTTTAGGGGATGAGCTAAAAGAACTGGAAAGCCAAAAGGCTGAAGCTGAGAATCAATGGTTGGAAATATCCTTGTTGGCCGAAGAAATATCTTAAAGGATTACCAGCGCAAATTAGATATTACATAATCAGGCGTAGCACCGACTGTAGTCGAAAGTTCGCGGGTTTTGGTAACGTCGGGAATATATCCCTCGCCCAAAAAGTTAACGTGAATCCCTTTGCTGACCAGCATACTGAAAATACCGGTGTTATTAGCCCCTTTGATATCGGTTGCAACACTATCACCAATCAGCAAAATACGTTCAGACGGAATATTTTTATAACTTTCAATTGCATATTTGATAATGAGTGTATCAGGTTTGCCGAGAGTAATGATAGGTCCTCCTAAAATGGCATATTGTTCGGCAATTGATGCCGAGGCAGAACTGATTTCTCCGTTTATAAAGGCTGAGGTATCATTGCCTATACACAACATAGGAATATTTAAACTGGCGGAATGGCTCAAAATTTCCATATAATCCTCAGCAATATGCGAAGGGGCGCTACCAATATACAAAAAATCGGCTCGAGAGGCGTTTTCGGTGCTTTTATAATTAAGACCTGCAAAAACAGATGTGTTATCGTTGCCAAGATTGTAATATACCTGTCCAAGCGCAGCATAGCGTTGACTACCAACTTGTAATTGGCTATGCAAAACCTCGCCCATGGTTATAATATTGTTAAACAGGCGCGGAGAAACACCAGCGGCATACATTTTTTCAATCAGTTCGGTCAGGCGCATTGCGGTATTGCTCAACAAAACTACCTGTTTGCCGTTTTTGCGCAGACGAATCAGTGCTTCAATGGCTTCGGGAAGAAAATTTTGCCCGTCATAAATAACGCCATTAAGTCCGCACACATAGACATCATGGGCTTCCATGATTTTAGAGATATTGACTACGGGTTTGATCATTTTCATCGCGCAAAACCATTATTTTTGTTAATCTATTTAGTGATAATAGACTATCTATATTAAAAAATTTTTAATTTGCAAGTTCAGAGAGAGAAAGAATCACCTTATTAGCGATTGTTAAACCGAAAATCGCCGTGATTGTGGGCAGAGAACCCATGGTGTGGCGCTGGCGGGTGTTGCCTTCGGGGTGAGAATCGGCTTCTATAAACAACGCCGTATCAGGCAAATCAACCTGCTCGTCAGAGGCAACGCATAAAACTTTTGAAATATCAACACCACGGCGCTTAAGGCGTTTGCGAATAAACCGAGCGAGGTGGCAATTTTTGGTTTTGTTCAATGACTGTACCTTGATGCAAGCCGGGTCGGTTTTGAGTGCCGCACCCATTGAGGATATGAATGGAATGTCTGATTTTACCAACGTCTCAATAAGTCCGCATTTGGGGTTAAGAGAATCGATAGCATCAACAACAAAATCAACCGGCTCCGACAGCAGTTCGGGCAAGGTCTTGTCGTTGACAAATATTTCTTTGGTAATGACTTTGCAAGCCGGATTAATGTCTTTAACGCGGGTGGCGGCAAGTTCGACTTTTGATTTGCCGACAGTAGAATCAAGAGCCAAAATCTGACGATTGATGTTGGTAATATCGACCTTGTCAAAATCAACCAAAATCAATTTGCCGATACCGGCACGAGCCAAAGCCTCAAGTGCATACCCTCCAACTGCACCGAGACCGATAATCATGACACAAGATTTTTGAAGACGGGCAAACTTTTGTTGACCGAGAAGAGCTTGGGTACGCATAAAACGATTATCCGACATTGATAAACTCCAGAGAATTGCGATAAATTTGTTGAGATAATTCTTCAACATTTGTATTGAGAACGAGGGCAAATTTTTTCAGCATTTCGGCAATAAAAAACGGAGACGAAATTTCGCCTTTGTTCAAAGCCTGGTAAGGGCCGTCGCTTTCAAGCAAAATTTTGTTGAGCGGGACAGCTTTGATAATTTTTTCCATATCGTGATTTTTTAAGATTGAGGCGCTGAAGGAAACATATCCGCCATGACATAAAATGTTATGCAGATGCTCGACCTTACCATTAAAAGAGTGAAACATAAATTTTTGCGGCATTTGTTTGAAAAAGCCGGACATGGCATCAACCGCTTTTACCGCATGAATGATGATCGGGCGGTTGTATTCTCGAGAAAGTTTAAGATGAGCCGAAAAAAACTTTTGTTGCAAGTCAAAATCCGGTTTTAAGCCGTCAAGACCGGTTTCACCGATTAAGGCGAAAGGGGAAATGTTGAGATATTGCTTGAGGCGTTCCGCCCAATCTTCGGAAATGCCAGCAACCTGCCAGGGGTGAACGCCAAACGCCGGAACCACCAAATCGGGATATTGCCGAGCAAAATCGGCAACTCTTTGCCAATCATCAGGCTCTATTGCGGCACAAATCATTTTTTTTAATCCTGATTTTTGCGCTTTTTTAACTATATCAGTGGCAAAATTCTCTTCATAATCTTGCAGATGAATATGTGTGTCAATAAATTCCATGCGAATTGCTCTTTTTGAACTTTGATATAAAAGGATAATAGGTAGTTATGAGTGTTTTGACAAGACCAATTTTAGAGATAAATCTAAACAATATTGTGAAAAATTATGAGTTGTTGCAACAAATTGCACCAAAATCAATTGCCGCCGCCGTGGTAAAAGATGATGCCTATGGCTTGGGAGCGGTAAAAGTTGCAGAAAAACTGTATAAAGATGCCCGATGCCGTTGTTTTTTTGTGGCACACGGGATTGAGGGCGAACTGATTCGCCCGGTAGTCGGAGAATCGCAAATTTTTGTGTTGCAGGGTATCGGCGAGGACAGTTTGGAGTCTTTTCAAAAAGCACGGCTCACACCGGTTATTGCCTCTCCGCAGCAATTTGAATTTTGGAAAAAGCATAAAATTGACGGCATTAAACCGGCAATTCAGATTGAAACCGGCTTAAACCGCCTCGGTTTCAGGGAAAAAGACATTGCCAAGTTGAGCGCAAAAGAAAAACAAGAATTTGATGTGGTGCTGTCGCATTTGGCCTGCGGAGACGAGAAAGACCATTTTATGAACGAGCACCAGTTATTGCGCTTTAATGAGTTAAAAAACAAATATTTTCCCAACCACAGAGCTTCTTTGTCCGCCTCGGACGGAACATTTTTGGGCGAAAAATTTCAAAAGGATATCGTGCGTTTGGGCGCGGCAATGTATGGAATTAATACCGCACCGTATCGCGAAAACCAAATGTTGCCTTGTGTTACGGTAAAAGCTCCGGTTTTGGAAGTTGCCGATTTGGCTAAAGGTGAGTTTGTCGGATATTCGGTAACCTATAGAGCCGCCAGCAATCGCAAAATTGCGATTGTATCAATCGGCTATGGTGACGGAGTACCACGCTCGCTGTCAAATGTCGGCAAAGTGTTTTTTGCGGATAAAAAAGCCAACCATGAGGCGCGGATTATCGGGCGGGTGTCAATGGACAACATTATTTGCGATGTTACCGACATTAAGGTTGGAGTCGGTGATTTGGCGGTCGTTATCGGTGATTTTTATACTTTAGATGACATTGGGCGCGATGCCGGTACAATCGGTTATGAAATTGTGTCCCGAATCGGAAAGAACCCGCGGTTTGTCAGAAATTATATAGGTTAAATAAAAAATCCCGATCTTACGATCGGGATTTTTTGGGGATGCGAGGACTAACGTCCTTGGTCTAGTTCTTGTTTCACTCTTAAGAACTCTTCTTCAGAAATTACTCCACCTGCAGCGGCTTTTTTTGCCATCTTTTCAGCTTGTGACAGTTCTTTCTTATTCATAGGCTGAGTAGTTTCAGTTGTAGTATATTCATAACTTGTTGTTCTGTTAGCTACATCTGTTGCTCTTTGTGACATATCTGTAGCATTCATATTAATGCTAGAGTTTGAACTTGCACCAACATTAACAGATATTTGTTCTTTTGGAGCCTTTACCGGTGTGTTGATAGTATAATCAACTCTCTTCTCAACATCTACTGCCGGCATATCAGGACGTGGCTCCTCTTGTGGCTCTTCTTGTACACGCACTACTTTCTTTGGAGCCGGGCGATTGACCTTTGGAGCAGCACCTTTTTTGAACTCGTTCATAGAGTTGTTGCAGTCATCATTTGTACCTGTCATATAGTAACGTGATGTTCCTCTTAATCTGCCATCTGCAGAAAAGCTATTATACTTAGCAATATTTGGATCAAGTTGCAAAAGAACATCTTTTCTGAGATATCCATAATCATCAACTGCAGATAATAGGAGCTTAGCTTTTTCTATTGTTGCGCTGTCCATTTGTTCACCACATTTCAACATCTGATCCAATGGTCCGAGAATATCTCCAAATGCACCGCTGTTAGCATCAGCCCATTGTCCACCGTGTTCATCGCATGTACTACCTTTTACTACATTTGTCCATGCTTGTAAGCGTTGAACTTTGAAAATTAACGATTCTGGTTTCAGATTAAAAGTAGTTTCGTTGTCTGACGCATTCATCCACTCTCTCTTCCACAGGTTTCCTGTTTTATCATGAGAAAGTTCAATATCATACATGTTGGTAAACTGTCTCGGTGTAATTTTCATACCTTCTTGCCACTTTGTCGGAGCATCCGTTGGCAGGGTAGGAGAAGGTTTAAAACTTGTTTTAGTAGTATCAACAGCTTGTTTTAATGTATCTGGTTTTGATACTGGTTTTGATGCCGGTTTGACTTTTTTATTTGTTACAATAGTATCAGTTGGATTTCGTTTAAGATCAGCAACCTTTTCTTTATTATTTGTTTTTTTATCATTTTGTGTACCATTCAAACTAGCGGCCACTTTTGTTCCGCCAAAGAATAGAGCAGCTGCCCCAACAATACCAACAGCCCAAATTTTCCACCTTTTATACCAAGGTCTACGTCTGCTACTGTTGTTTCCATTACCACCGGTACCGTCACCATCTCCACCATCACCACCGGAACCGTTAGGTCCGCCATAGTTGACTTCACGTTCATACGAAGCTTGAGGTCTTGCCCCTAAATCTTCTGGACGGTCATCATGTAGCACTTCAAGATGATCTGGGTCTACCACTATTCCATTTCCAGTACCTTCTCCTTCTGCTGTCGCCTGTGCGGCCAAAGGTGCAACTGGTGGTACGCCATCGTTTCCTTCTTCATTTGCAGGAGTTTCCGGTTCTTGGACAACAACTGCTTCAGCTTCTCCTTCGTTAGCAGATGATCCAGGTTGTACTCCTACATTTTGTTCTTGCAGTAGCTGTTCACCTTCTCCTTCGTTAGCAGATGATCCAGGTTGTACTCCTACATTTTGTTCTTGCAGTAGCTGTTCACCTTCTCCTTCGTTAGCAGATGATCCAGGTTGTACTCCTACATTTTGTTCTT
>JAEEGL017092312.1_pt1 | contig 22950 bp, 21 predicted proteins | sample 9134231 | NCBI WGS metagenome assembly JAEEGL01 (sample SAMN16246548, study PRJNA631951) | gut metagenome | biome: gut microbiome; feature: rumen; material: fiber-attached | host: Bos | place: Iran: Karaj | collected 2018-10 | reverse complement strand
GCAAAATAAGACAGCGGCTCCAAAGCTCAGGAGCCGCTGCTTTTCTTTGTTTTACTGTATCTGTGTTTTATTGTACCACTTGTCCGTAGAAGAGAAGCTCGGGATTTTCGCTGCCGGTCACAAGAGCATAGCTGAAGGGTCTGTCAGCTGTAAATTCCTTAGGTTCCTCAGGCTGGGGCATGGCAGAGGTAGCCCTCACCATAATTGCGGTAACCGCCGCAGCCTCTATCCCGTCTTCGTCCAGCTTGATCTTTGCCTTCTGCACGATGTCGGAGATGAACCAGTCTGCGCCTTCGCACATGGCGGAAAAGTCTGCGCTGCCATCCTGTCTGAAGGGCATATCCGCGCCTCTGACCTTGAGGAAATCCACGAATTCCTGATGGTCGAAGGAGCTTTCCACCTCGAACCTGGGCAGCTTGACTATCACTTCGCAGTATTCGGCCTTGGCCATCTTATCTGCCAGGTCCTGCGTGCTTCCTAAAACGAATACCGCATTTATATTGCCATTCATAGGAATCACCACAAGCTTAGTGTCTTCGTCTTCGTAATAAGCATATTTCTGGCGCTGCCTCATGAAATCCTTCTGAACAACAGTGCCGTCCAGGCAGCTGAAGTCCCCGGGCTGGGTAAAGCCTTCCTCGAAGCGCGCAAGCCAGCTGGTCCTAAGGTAGAGAGCATTTATGAGCACCGATGCTTCTTCCGACAGGTCGTCCGCGATCTTCGGTATCATGCCATGGGTCTTTTCATCGCACCAGCCGTTGACCTTGTCCGTGATGCTGCCGCTGTCTGCCTCGCTGGCTTCCGCATCGTAGCGCTCTGCCACATAGGACTTGTAGGAATCCTTCATCTTTCCGGGCTTGTCGGCATTGTGCCACACGGAGTTGGCTATCTCAAAAGCCCCGTCGGGAGCTTTTGCATCCGGACTCATATACTGCTTATTGTTTTCAAACTCCTGCTTTTCCCTGTCAAGGCGCTCGGCGAAAAGTCTGATGGACTGATCGAGCGAATCGTACCAGGAATCCATCTCCGCAGCGCTGTCAAAGCCTGCAGCCTTGAGAAGCTGCGCTTTAGTCTCCCCTTCAGCGCCTGACACAGCAAGGGCAAGAGCGGCCTTAAAAGATGTAGGAGAGAGCAGGTAGTTCTTCTGCCTGAAGCCTTCTGCATCTATGAAGTTGACCAGATCTGTTTCAAACTGACCGAATCCCAGATCTGTTTTCAGTTTTGCCTCGGTCTGCATTACAGACTCGTTTGTTCCTGCATGGCTGCTGTCTGCGCCGTTGGATGCAGCTTTTCCCGACTGCTCTGGCACTTCCGCAGGCATAGCAGAATCAGCTGTGAAAGCGGCGGAAGCTTCAGCAGAAGGCTCCATTCCGGCTTCCTTCTCATCGGCCTCCTCGCCCCTTGCATTCAAAGCATCTGACTGCAGCGCTCCTTTAAGGTATGTATCCGGAGTTTCCACTGACAGAGACTGCTTCAGCACTTCATCAGCCTTCGCTGACACATCGTCGCTGGCTTCCGCTGATAAATCACTATCGGCTTCCGTTGACGCCTCTTCGTCAGCATACTCAGGAGCCTCTGCCTCTGCTGACATCTGTACTGATTCAGCTCCGCCACTAATGGATTTAGGCGCTGCAAGATTGGGTATTCCGCCTCTTAAAGCGATCCCTACCCCAAGGAAGATGCAGAGGCAGGCGGCAAGAGCCGGCAGAGCCTTTCTGAAACGCCTGCTTCCCCGGCCTGCGGCTGAAACGTCTGCCTTCTTATACCCCGAAGCAGCGGAATCCGGGCTGTAAGGATCCGCATCAAGTATCATTTCATCGCTGATCTCCCCAAGACCATCGATGATGCTCTCTGCAGCCTTAAGCTGTGCCGCACTCATATTCTTTTCCGGGGCTTCGATCCCCGGTCCCTTCGTTATCTCTTCTCTGCTCATATCCCGTAACCCTCTTTGTCCAAATACTCCCTGAGCCTGTTTCTGGTCCTGTGCAGAAGCATCTTGACCTTGCTTTCGGAAAAGCCCTGTCTTTCGGCGATCTCACGTACATCCAGCAGGTACCAGTAGCGCTGAAGGAACACTCTTCTGGCATCTTCATCCAGTCCCTCCAGGAAGCGGTTCAGTATGCCTCCCAGTTCCTTGCCCTCCACTGCGCTTTCCACGCTTTCTGAAGAAGCGATGCACTCTGCCAGCTCCTCTACAGCCAGCTCGTAGCCGGCTGCATCTCCTCCGCGGCGCTTTGCCTGCTTCATGCGGATCCTGTCCAGCGACAGATTCCGCGTGATCTTCGCAAGAAATGCCTGGAGGCTTTTCGGCCGCTGCGGAGGAATAGCATTCCAGGTCCTCAGCCAGGTGTCGCTGACCACTTCTTCGCTGTCTTCCTGGTTTTTGAGCACTCCAAAAGCGATGGCGTGGCAGTACGCGCCATATTTTGACTGGCTCTCAGCTATCGCCTGCTCGGACCGGTCCCAATAGAGTTGTACTATCTGTTCGTCATTCATGTTTGCTTAACAAACGACTCAATAAAAGGCCTTTCACCAATAGAGACGGCAAAAGGCCCTCCGGGTTACAGTTTATTGTCTTGTTTTATTATTCTAAAATATGAATCCGCCTGCCAGGAACAGCACTGCAGAGATGCCTGCGCAGAGTATGCCGTAAGGAGCCTGGCTCTTGGCGTGGGCGAAGTTGTCGCAGCCGCAGGCGGCAGAGCTGATGACGGTGCAGTCGGAATAGAAGCAGATGTGGCTTCCGAAAACGCCTGCGGAGATCACCGCTGCCACGCAGAGAGCGACATTGGAATTCAGCGCCTGAGCCAGAGGGATGACTATGGGCAGCGCAATCACATACATACCCCAGTTAGTGCCCGTCACGAACTCCTCTATCGAGAGGATGACGAACACTATAAGCGGCATAAGCTGCGGTGTCATCCAGCGGGAAGCGCTGTTGATCATGTAGAAGGTGAAGCCGATCCGCTCGTTCATGGCGGCGAACAGGAAGGCAAGCACCATAAGCATTATGGATGTGAGCATGTTCTTCATGCCGTGGATTGAGGTGTCCCAGAATTCCAGGGGAGTAATGACGCCCTGGGCCAGATAGAACACAAACATCAGTATCAGCGTGGCATAGATGCCCTTCTCCACCTGGATGTCGAATATCAGTGTGAAGATGATCTGAGCAAGAATGGGTACGAAGAAATTGTAGAGCTTAGGATCCTTTGGGATCTCGCTGCTGCCGTCTCCGCGGATATCGATGCGCTCGGAGCCCTCCGGCGCCACGGGTCCGCCCGCAGCAACTCTCTCCTCGGCACGCTTCATGGGTCCGAAATGCTTTATCTTCCCGAAGATGAACAGCGGCACTATAAGCAGGCCCACCCAGGCATAGAAATCGTAGGGTATGGTCTTGATGAAGTAGACCAGGCCTTCGCCTTCGGGTGCCCAGCCGTTTGTCTCCAGTATCTTGGCGACGAAAACGCCCCAGGTGGACAAGGGGATCAGCACGCAGGCAGGGGCCGCGCAGGAGTCAACAATAAAGGAAAGGAACTCCCTGGAGCTCTTCCTCTTATCCGTAAGGGGAGCCATGCAGGAGCCGATGACCAGCGCGTTCAGATAATCGTCGATGAAAATAACCAAGCCCAGGAGCCAGGTCCACATCAGGACGGACTCCTTTGTTTTAGCCCGCTTTGCCACCCATTCGCCGAAGGCGTAGGCTCCGCCCACCTTGTCTATCAGTGCTATTATGCTGCCCATAAGGGACGCCACCAGAATGATCCAGGCCACATCCTCGGACATCATGGTCTCCAGCAGGGCATCACTAATGGTGGTGAAGATGCCGCTGGGCGACAGCAGAATGTAGCCTATGACGGTGCCGAGCAGCAGACCCTCCAGGGTACGCTTGGTCATGAAAATATATACCACCAGAAATATGGCGGGGATGGTGGACCAGATGCCCAGAGACTCAGCCTCAGACATGTCGGGCATTATAAATGTCAGGCCGTATGCTGCTAAAAGGCAGAGGGCGGGTGGGATAACTGCCCGGATGCCATTGATCTTATTATTTTTACTCATATTATCCTACTTTGCCAGTTCCTCTGCCAGCGCCTGCAGCTGTGTCAGGTTGTCATCGTTCAGAGCGCCCTTGATGGTGATGCAGTTCTCTGCATAAGTGATGTCCTTGCTGCCTTCCAGCATACCCTGGATCTTCTTCTTGGCCATAGGAGCCCAGCTGCCGTTTTCGATGATGGCAACGGTGCGGTTCTGGAAATTGCGCTCCTTCAGCTCATCGATGAAGGTCTGCATGAAGGGGAAGATGCCTGTGTTGTATGTCGTGGTTGCAAGCACCAGCTTGCTGTAGCGGAAAGCATTCTCCACGGCTTCAGCCATGTCGTCCCTTGCAAGGTCGAAGATCTCGGCAGTCACGCCCTTCTCCTCCAGCAGTCTGAACAGCTCCTTAGCAGCTTCTGCTGTATGTCCGTATACGGAAGTGTAACAGATTGCTACGCCTTCATCCTCCGGCTTGTAGCTGGACCAGATGTCATAGAGATTGATGTAGAAACCAAGGTTTTCCTTGAGTATAGGTCCGTGGAGGGGGCAGATGGTCTGGATGTCAAGACCTGCAGCCTTCTTCAGCACAGCCTGCACCTGAGTTCCGAACTTGCCTACGATGCCGATGAAATAGCGGCGGGCTTCGCAGTCCCAGTCCTCGTCGGCATCGAGAGCGCCGAACTTGCCGAAAGCATCAGCGGAGAACAGTACCTTGTCGGTCTTGTCATAGGTAAAGATAACTTCCGGCCAGTGGACCATGGGCGCGGCAACGAATGTCAGCTCGTGGCTGCCTGTATTAAGGACATCGCCCTCCTTTACCACCTTTCTGCGGTCTGCAAAATCGGTGCCGAAATAGTTCTTCATCATATTGAAAGCCTGCATTGAGGATACGATTACGGCATCGGGATAGGTCTCCGCGAAAACTGCGATGTTTGCGGAGTGGTCGGGCTCCATGTGCTGTACAACCAAGTAGTCGGGGGTGCGGCCGGGAGCGGCTGCTGCGATGTTTGCCAGCCATTCCTCGCCGAAATGCTGATCGACAGTATCCATTACGACGATCTTTTCGTCGTCGATCAGGTAGGAATTGTATGCCATGCCGTTAGGCACTATATACTGTCCCTCGAAGAGGTCTATCCTGTGGTCGTTTACGCCTATATACTTGATGTCCTTTGTGATTTCCATGTTGTCTCCTTTTTGCTTTGATGTATCAGATATTTCATGCCGGGCCCTGCGTCAGGGCATCCGTCAGTTTATTACTTTAAAAATTTCTTTATCAGGCTGAATTTCTTTCTCGTATACGGGAAGTAGCGCATCATTATATCCACCTTGGAGGATTTTCTGACCACGCTGCGGTAGTGGGTGAAGGTGTCGAAGCTGGCCTTTCCGTGATACGCTCCCATTCCGGACTCGCCCACACCGCCGAAAGGCATATAGGGAGTAGCCAGATGGATTATCGTATCGTTGACGCAGCCTCCTCCGAAGCTGCAGCGCTCAAACACGGTCTTTTCCGTGTAGCGGCTCTCCGTAAACAGGTAGAAAGCCAGAGGCTTAGGCCTGCTGCAGATGAAATCTGTCGCCTCGGACAGCTCCCGGAAGCTGATCACCGGCAGTATGGGGGCGAAGATCTCCTCCGTCATCAGAGGCGAATCCAGCGGAGGATCAAGCACCACCGTAGGCTCCATAAAGCGGGTCTCATCATCGTAACCGCCGCCAATCACCACATCCACGTCATTCAGAAGAGCCTTCTTCTGCAGATAATGCTTTTCGGATATGATGCGCACCATCTGGTGATAGTCCTTGTTCGGGAAGAACTCTTCAAGAGCCGCCTGATACTCGTCCAGAAACTCGCCTAGAAGCGACTGATGAACGAAGGCGTAATCCGGCGCCACACACGTCTGGCCTGCATTTATCACCTTTCCGAAGGCTATGCGTCTGGCGGCGATCTTTACATTGGCATCCTCAGCCACTATGACCGGGCTCTTTCCGCCCAGCTCCAGTGACACAGGAGTCAGATGCTTTGAAGCAGCCTCCATTACCACCTTGCCCACAGCCACCGAACCGGTAAAGAAAATGTAGTCGAATTTCTGTTCAAGAAGATGCGTGTTCTCTTCCCTTCCGCCCTCCACCACCGTCACGAATTCGGGCGGGAAGACCTTTGAGATAAGGGCTGAAAGCAGCTTGCTCGTGGCGGGAGCATAGGCTGAAGGCTTGAGCACTGCGCAGTTTCCCGCGGAAATGGCACCTATAAGGGGCTCAAGAGTCAGCTGGAAGGGATAATTCCAGGGACTCATGATGAGCGCCACGCCATAGGGCTCAGGAAGCACGAAACTGTCCGAAGGGAACTGGGCAAGAGGCGTATTCACAGGCCTCGATTTGACCCATTCCTCTATGTGTTTTAGGTGATAGCCTATCTCATCCAGTACGAAGCCCGTCTCGCACATATAGCTTTCCAGCGGAGCCTTGTGAAGATCCCTTATGAGGGCTTCCTCGATCTTCCCCTGGTTCTGCTCTATGGCATTTTTGAGCCTCTTCAGAGCCTGCACCCTGAATTCCAGAGGCCTGGTGTTGCCCTTGTCAAAGAATTCCCTCTGGGCGCGAACTATGTTTTCTATTTCTTTTGCCTGCATAGTTATTCTCCAAATCAATCTATCAGTGAGGGAAGCTCCCTTATGTCCGCGATAACGGCATCCGGAGCCTCAGCTTTTCCAAAACCATATGAAGCGTAAATGAAGGCCGTACCGGCGCGTCTGGAGGAACGCTCGTCTCCTGCGGTGTCACCGATGTAGACAGGAGCCTTGAGCCCCGCCCTTTCGGCCACCAGCTTTATATTCTCCGCTTTGGGCAGACCTGTGCTGCCCTCGCACTCCCAGGATTCGAAATAATGCCCCAGACCGGAGACCTCGAAAAAGGTCTCGATATAGCCCTTTCCGCAGTTGCTGACCACGAAAAAGCGCTTGCCCCGCTCCGCCAGCTCTCTGAGCACATCTCCAAGGCCTTCGTATATATATGCGCCGTGCTCCAGCAGATATCCAACCTCCTGCTCAAGAGCGGCGTGCATTATATCATCAGAAAGCCCGCCCAGCCTCGGGCTGAAATGGTCTGCGATCTCCTGAGCTGTCATTCCCAGTATTTCGCCTATGTCCTCTACGGTGATGGTCTCATCAAGGCCAAAGCCTCTGACTGTTAGGGTCCATGCCCCTGCCAGGGTTTCTGAAGCGTCCCACATGGTGCCGTCAACATCGAATATGATGCCGTCAGCTTTTATCTTTCCGTCCATTCTGCGGCTCCGATCGCATTTACGCTGAGCTGAAAATAACTAACAAATTAGTATAACATATAAAAGCCCCGGAGCAAAAGCCCTCCGGGGTGAATTATCTTTATCAATAATTGATGACCAGCTCCTTGAGGGAACGCTTCGGCACATAGTGCACATCGTTCTCATCTCTCCAGTACTTAGTGCTGCCGTCCTCTGGAAGTTCCACCAGCCGCACATCGTCCGCAGGCCTGCCCATAGCCACCAGCAGCACCGGTTCAAGCTTTTCGGGCAGCTCAAGGGTCTTTTCTATATCATCCCTGTTGAAGCCGCCGAGCATGATTCCGCCAAGTCCCTTTTCCACGGCTGCAAGCAGCATTGTCTGAGCTGCTATACCCACATCATAGCCAAATGCAGTGGTGGAAGCGTTCGGCATCACCTCATGATCCAGGCAGATAACAATGAAGGCTGTAGGCTTCTTGCCATCCCTGGGTAGCTTTTCCTGCGGCAGCATGCCTGCCCAGCGTGTCAGAGGAAATATCCTGTTCACATCTGTATCTTCATATGCAATGTAAAACTTCAATACCTGTTTGTTCATACTGGATGCGCAGACCCTTGCGATATCCACATATTCCAGCATATCCTCCCTGCTGAAGCGATAGCTTTCGTCAAAGCCTCTGTAGCTTCTGTTTTTTTCTGCGAGTTCCCTGATCATCTTTTTCTCCTTCTCTTTAAAGCCATCCGGCTCAGGTTCTTTTTATTGATTATAACACAAAATGCGGTTATTATTCTATTGATCGCTTAATTGGAGGATGCAATGGACAAACTCGTTGATTATATAAAGTGGATGGGAAGCCTGAACTTCGATGCTTACCCATTCAGAGAGGCCGACGCTCTGGTGCTCTGCGTAGCATCATATTTTGACATGAAACCGGTCTTTCAGGGAAGGACAGAAGCTGATACAGAGGAAAAGCAGCGCAGGCTGACGCTCTCAGACTGCATCCCGATGATAGAAGAAGGCAGAGCGAGCCTGATGATAACAGGCGGCGACATGGGAAACAGCGATGTGCTTGAAGCTGCAGCCAGATCCGAGCGCTTCGGGAGCCTTTTCATGAACGGCAATGTGGATATCATCAATAAGGACGCGGATCTGCAGTTCGCAGCAGTCTGCTTCAGCTATGAACCCGCAGACGGTGGAAGACCATTCTCATTCATTGCATTCAGAGGCACCGACAGCACTCTTGTGGGATGGAAGGAAGACTTCATGATATCCTTCACCCGCCCGAAAGCCCAGATACTGTCGGCCGAATATGTAAGGGCTCTGATGGAAGCCGGAGAGGCGGCAGATCAGGGAGAAAGGGTACGCGACTGGTACATAGGAGGGCATTCAAAGGGTGGAAATCTGGCGATGTATGCAGCCTGCATGCTGCCTGACCACCTGCTGGAACGGGTCACCCGCATTTACGATCTCGATGGCCCCGGCTTCTGCCCCGAGGTTCTGGATCTTTCGCTGCTGGACCGCATAGATAAAAAGACCACCCGCATAATCCCGGAGTTCGAGGTCATAGGCAAGATATTCGAGCCGAAGATCAGCGACACCCGCATAGTAAAAAGCTACAGAAAGGGCGTCGACCAGCACTCTCTGCCCAGCTGGATGGTCGAATACGGAGCGCTGGCAGAAACAGACCATATGGATCCCCGGGCGAGCTGGCTCGGTGACAATCTCAGTGCCTGGATATCAGCCATTCCCCACCAGGACAGGCAGCAGTTCATAGACGAGCTTTTCGATGCGCTGGCCGCAGGCGGAGCGGAGGATCTGGACAATTTTAAGGCTGAAAATATTAAAGACGCTATGATAGCTCTGAGCAAGACCAGTAAGCTTACAAAATTTGCACTGACCAGCCTTCCGGCAAGGCTGTTTAACCTGGAGAATCTGGAGGAACTGACAGATGATCTTAAAGAGGACATCAAACAGGGACTAAAAACAGAAGCCGAAAAACTGAAACTGCCGGAAGTGAAGCTGCCGGAGGTTAAACTTCCCGAAGTGAAGCTTCCTGAAGTAAAGCTGCCGGATAATATCAATGCTCTGCTTAACAAGCACAAAGAGCAGGAGACTAAACCCAAAGAAAAAACGGAGCAGTAAGCTCCGTTTTAGTTTGCAGTAAATCATTATGGAAGACGGCTATCTGCAGTATCTGTATTTGAATTCAAGTATTCTGCGCACGCTTTCGTCTATGCGCTCTTCGCTTATTCTGCCGCTCTCCACTGCTTCAAGCAGCGCGTCAGCGGCTTTTTTATAGTCTCCAGGCAGCAGCAGTATGTCATTTCCGGCTTCAAATGCCAGCACGGCCGCTTCCCCCGGCTTATAATTCCGGCTAATGGCGCCCATACCGAGAGCATCAGTTATGACTATGCCATCGTAGCCCAGTTCGCTGCGGAGCCTGCCCTCGATCAGTTCTTTAGACAGCGACGCAGGAAGCCCGTCTGAAGTAACATTTTTCATAGTGATATGGGCAACCATTATCATATCGGTCTTGTCCATATTGTCCATAAAGGGCACTAGCTCCATCTCCAGCAGCTGCTCCCAGCTCTTGTTCACCGCCACATAGCCGCTGTGAGTGTCGGCCGCCGTATCGCCGTGACCGGGGAAATGCTTGATAGTAGTCCCGATGCCGGCCTCATGAAAGCCGTCTATGCAGGCGCTCACCATGCTGCTTACCAGCTGCGGATCGCTTCCGAAAGCCCTCGTTCCTATGACCGTATTCTTCGGATTGCTGAAGACGTCCGCATCCGGAGCAAAATCCAGGCTGAAGCCATAATCCTTAAGATAACTGCCTATGGTATAACCTGCAGCTTCAGCCTTTTTTGTATCCTTTGATGCGCCTATCCTGCCCATAGTTCCCACATTGCTTATTCCAAGCGCCCTTGCATTGGCCAGCCTCGCCACATTGCCGCCCTCTTCGTCCACGGAAAGGATCGCCGGTACGCGGAAAGCGCGCTTAAGGGCATATGTAAGGTTTTTAAGCTGCTTTTCGTTGGTAATATTGTCGGAAAAGATCACAAAACCGCCGGGAGGATATTCCTTCAGGGCATCCAGCATGGCGGGAGTTACGCTTTTCTGCTGTCCGCTCTGGATATCCTCCGGTCGGATAAAGAAAAGCTGGCAGATCTTCTGCTTAAGTGTGAGGGAATCCAGTACGGCCTGTACGCCGAAGCTGAGCTGCTTATCAGGTATCAGATCTAAAGAATAATGGTTCATTTTGAGCTCTGGGGCGTCTGTACTGCCTTTTCCTCCCAAAAGCTTTCCTGACAGCACAAAAAAGCCTGCTGCAATTATGACTAGCAGAAGTATTGCCAGAGGCGCTTTGCCGCCCTTCTTTTTCTTTGCGCTGTGCTTTGCCATGGCTACAGTATGCCATTTTGCCGCTCAAAAGTCCATACAAAACTCATCACTGACTGATCCGGAAGCGAAAGCGTGATCTTCACACAAATGTAACAATCTCTTAACTTGCATTAGCAGGCCAAACTGCTAAAATATATGTGCACTTGGCATGAAGCCCGCAGGCAGCAAATCCTGCGGTCCGCAAAGCCCGATGCCCAGAAATACACGGGGGCGTAAAGGTTTCGACGGGGGCAGTAAAGCCGGGTAAGCGAGCCGCAGTTGGTTCAGTCTGCGCTAAAAAGGACCAACGTTTAAAATAAACGACAACAGAAACAACAGATTCGCACTGGCTGCTTAATCAGCCCCGCGCGTCGGCCCGGATTTGCCTGTAGATCCGGATCCCGGCGACGACTATACAGGAACCTCCGGAGGGATCTCCCGGTACCTTCGGAGAACCACGGGATAGGAAGGACTTTAGCCTGCTAAGGAGCGACTGATCTTCCGAAATCCAAACCCTTAGCTGCGCTCGGAGAAAGCCTTGCGGAGTTGCTTTCGGACGTGAGTTCGATTCTCACCGCCTTCACCACACAAAAAAATCCACCCAAACGGGTGGGTTTTTGCGTCTTATTCCGCTATCTTGGCAGCACGATTTTCCTGTCTGCCTTTTCCTTAGCCTGTCTGTAGAGCACAAAGCGGCGGCCTATGGCCTGCACGTATTCCGCGCCAAGCATGGCAGCAGCATCGTTGGCAGCGGTCTTGGGATCCAGCTCGGAGCCCTCCTGAATCTTCACCTTAAGCATCTCGTGGGCGTCCAGATATCTGTCCATCTCTGCAAGAACAGTCTCCGTCAGATCCTGCTTTCCTATGTACACCGCGGGCTCCAGCTCCGTGGCCAGCGCCTTCAGATATGCTCTCTGTTTTCCTGTAAGCATGTTTTTTCCTCTTTCTTTGAAATATTCACATGAAGGATACAACATGCAAAGGCTGCTGTCAACAAAACTCCCTCCGGCTAAACCGAAGGGAGCAGCATTCATGTTTATCCTATTCGAGATTCAGTCTCCTGTCCAGTATGAACCAGGTGAAGCCCAGATAGATAGCTGAGAAAGCGATCGGCAGGATGTACCAGACGATCTCGCCTGCAGAGCCTTTGAAGTCCAGATACTGCGGTGTCAGGCGGGCGCGGATGGCCAGGATGGCAAAGCCGAAGATCACAGTCCAGAGTCTTCTGTGGCTGCTGAACAGGTGCCCAATGCTGTCGCAAAGATATACAAAGCAGACGAGCGCGACTATCTCAAGCAGCATAAGCAACAGAGCCTTGCCAAGCATGATCCAGGTATTGACATCGATATTCGGAAGTATCCTCGAGAATGCGCTGATAATCTCCTTAAGCCCCACTTCACTGGCGATCAGGCCCATCAGAAACGCGCTGATTCCCACCACCGCCATCTGCATAAAGCCCCATATAACAGCGTTTATCAGCTTCGAACAGATGTGCTCCTCTGTCTTTACAGGAAGGGCAAAGTAGAGATATCCCTCATTTCCAAGAAGGCCGACGCTGAAGCGCTGGTTCAGGAGAATGACAGTTCCGATGGTGGAGCCAACTATGAGAGACACAAACAGGACAAAGGCTGCGGTGAATATCTGGCTGCTGTCCAGCCTCATCCTTGCCATCACCGACAGCAGCACGCTGAGGCCTATGGTCAGTGCATATACCGGAAACATGCTCCGGCTTATGGACCTGAAATCGTATTTTAAAAGTTTACCTAGCATCTGAATACCTCCCTGAAATATCCATCCAGACTCATTCCGGTCTCCTGCCTTACATCGTCCACAGTCTTGTGGAGGACCACCCTGCCCTGCTTAAGGAAAACAGCTTCGTCCAGCACCTTCTCGACATCGCTGATCAGATGAGTGCTTATGAGCACCGTTGCCTCCTCGTCGTAGTTGGTCAGTATGGTATCCAGTATGAAATCCCTTGCCGCAGGATCCACACCTGCTATGGGCTCATCCAAAAGGTAGAGCTTTGCTCTGCGGCTCATGGTAAGGATCAACTGAACCTTTTCTTTGTTTCCTTTCGAGAGCTTTCTCAGCAGCATATTGCCGTCCAGTCCGAGAGAATCCATCATCCTCCGGGCTCTTTCGCTGTCGAAATCGCTGAAGAAATCTCTGTACATTCCCACCAGCTCCGAAACCTTCATCCAGCCGGGAAGATAATCCCTGTCAGGCAGATAGGCAACCAGAGCCTTGGTCTTTTCCGAAGGCTGCATGCCGCATATCTCAATCTTTCCGCTGCTCGGCACCAGCAGCCTTGAAGCCAGTTTTATAAGCGTAGTCTTTCCGGAACCATTGGGTCCAAGCAGGCCTACTATGCGGCCGGACTCAAGCGACAGATTTACGTTGTCCAGAGCCTTTACCTGGCCGTAATTCTTGCTCAGCCCTTCACAATTAAGCGTTATCATTATTTAAATACCCCCATTCATTTACGGCAGCCCGGATCTCGTCATCCGTAAGGCCCAGCTCACGCAGCCGCGTGAACATTTCTTCGATGCAGCCGCTGCTGAGCATATCCCGCAGCGTCTTTATCTTCTCCCTGTCGGCGGTCACAAATCTGCCGCTGGTCCGGTCAGCGTTCACAAGACTGTCGCGCTCGAGTTCCGAATAAGCTCTCTGGACCGTATTCGGATTTACCCCTGCCTCGAGCGCCAGATCTCTTACAGGCGGAAGCTTTTCACCCGGAGCATAGGCTCCGGAAGCTATCCTGTTTTTGATGACCTTGCACAGCTGCAGATATATGGGACTGCCATCATCGAATTTCCATCCCATAATTACTCCTTTCGAACAATTCCCCTGTTACATGCATGTATTAAAATGCGCCGTCGCGCTGTCTTTTGTATTAAGACAGTAATACAATAATACAGATATTCTATCTTGTCAACAGTTATTTGAAAAAAAACGGCGGTCCTTATGGGGAGCCGCCGTTCATAGTTTCAGTTTCTTTGCAAATATACGCATCAGAGCAGTGTATCCAGTACCGATTTCAGGTCTTCGATTATATCTTCTGCATCCTCAAGACCTACGCTCATACGGATCAGACCTTGCGGAATGTGAGCCGCCTCCAGTTCTTCCGCAGTGTAAGTACTGTGCGTCATGCTGGCAGGATGCTCCACCAGAGTCTCTGCATCGCCTAAGGACACCGCAATAGTCACCAGCTTAAGCTTGTTTAGCACAGCCGCCGTGGTTTTTCGATCTGCCTTGAGCTCGAACGACATCATTCCGCCGGGAAGAAGCATCTCCTTTTCTGCCACATCGTGATACTCAAAGCTCTTAAGTCCCGGATAATAGACCTTTTTCACCGCGGGATGACCCTCCAGGAATTCCGCCACCTTAACAGCATTGGCGCTGTGCTTCTCCATGCGTATGCTCAGAGTCTTAAGCCCCCGGATTATAAGGAAGGATTCAAAAGGCCCAAGAACTGCGCCGGTCATGTCTTTAAGGCCGAACATTCTGACCTTGGACATGAATTCAGTGCTGCCTACAGCAAAACCCGCTATTACATCGCCGTGGCCGTTCAGATACTTGGTTGCGGAATGGACGACCACATCTGCGCCAAGCTCCAGCGGCCTAACAAGATAAGGCGAAGCAAATGTATTATCCACGATCACCAGTATTGATGGGTCATAATCGTGAGCTATCTCAGCTACTGCTTTTATGTCCACCGCCTTCATGGTCGGATTACACAGTGTTTCAAAGTAAACGACCTTTGTACGAGGTGTAAGAGCCGCTTTGAAGGCTTCCAGGTCCGAAAGATCTATGAGACTGGTCTCCACACCAAACTTGGGAAGTCCATGGGTGAAAAGTGCAAAGGTGCAGCCGTAAAGGGTGTCATCTGCGATCAGCTGATCGCCCGCCTCCAGTGCGGACCATATCACAGATGAGATAGCTCCCATGCCAGAAGACATGGCTACGCAGGCTTCCCCGCCTTCAAGAGAAGCGACCCGGGCTTCCAGCTCTGCTGTGGTGGGATTTCCAAGCCTCGTGTAGATAAAACCGGATTCTTCCCCTGCAAAACGGGCGCCGCCCTGTTCCACGCTCGCAAATTCAAAAGTCGATGTCTGATAAATGGGCGTGCTTAACGCCCCGGCAGAATTCTTCTGCTTTCCTGCATGTATCTGCCGGCTGGAAAAACCAAGATCTTTAGCATCCATTGTTCCTACCTCCTGATAATCTGCTGTTTCATCATTGACATTTTTTCATAAATACTATTTAAATAATTATACCATATACATAGCTAAGCTTATACGATGTGTGTACACTTTTCATAACAATACTGGTATAATATCGTTAATTAATGATCAATCAACGGTTCGAAGGAGATAATCATGTTTTGCACCAATTGCGGGAAAAAGCTGCCGGAAGATGCTGAAGGCAGAGTGATAGCCAGCTTCTGCCCCAACTGCGGGACTAAGGTCCCGGTATTTACGGAAGCAGTGGCCGAAACGATATCAGAGCCTGTGAAAGAACAGACTGAGGCCATAAAAGGGCTTGCAGAGGAGACAGCCGCAGCTGCAGCATTTATTGCGACAGAAACAGCGGATGCTGCAGCAGATATTGCAGCGGAAAGCGCTGATGCTGCCGCTGAAATCATCGAAAACCCGGTTGAAGCAATCAAGGAAGCTGCCGAAGCAACAGCAGAAAATATAAATGAAGCTGCTGCCAAAAGCGCTGAGATAGTTCAGGAAGCTGTGTCAGAAACGATCAAAGAAGTGACTGAAGCCGAGCCGGAGGCAGAACCCGAGGATGAGGGACCCGCATGGATAGTTCCAGAAGGACTGGAAGGCCCCGGTCAGAACGGTTCCAAAGAAAAAACTGCCGCAGCCGGGAACATGGCGCAGGAAAAGGCAGCGCCCCTTCAGCCTGTACAGGAAGTGAAAGCGGAGACGGTTCAGTCTGCGCAGGAAGCAAAGGCGGAGACAGTTCAGCCTGCTCTGGCAGCCGAAAAGGAAAAGCCCTCAGCTGCAAATGATGTGGAAGAGAAGATCCCTGCCGCTGCAGCTGCACAGCCCGAATCGGCAAAGCCTGCCGAACCTGCAGCGCCAAAGAAAAAGTCAAAAGCGCCGATCATAGCGCTCATACTTATAGCCGCTCTTGCAATCGGAGGCTTCTTCGTATATCAGAATCTGCCCTCGACAAAGGCCGCAAAGCTGGTAAAGCAGGCCGAGGAGCGGATGATGGCGGATGACTACTACGGCGCCGTAGGGCTTCTGAACGATGCAGCAGAGCTTCAGCCGGAGAACACCGATATACCCGAGAAGATAATAGATGCATGGATGGCCAATGCCAGATATATGGCAGAAAGCGATGATGACAGCATGGCTATCGATCTTTACCGCGTTGCCGCAAGCAAAGCCAGAGAGCTCCAGGACAGCGGAAAGACCAAAGCGTATCTTGACCAGATCGGAACAGAGATCAGCAGCATAATAAATTACTATATCGAAAACGAAAGCTATTATGCCGCCCTTCAGCTTCTGGATGCCAAAGCGGAAATGCTTCCGGAACAGATCGCAGGTATCACAAGGGAAAAGATCAGTATCTATGAACCCTGGATCAGAGAAGTTCTCGACCAGCCGGAGACCGCTGTTCTCAAGGGCTTTAAGGAGGAAATTCTGGAGCCCATCGAAGATCAGCCCGAATTTGCAGCTCTTGAGCCGCTGTTCAAGGAAGTCGATGACAGGCTGGAATCTGCTGAAAGGATCGAAAGGCTCGGACTTCTTGGCAAAGATCTTATAATCTACACAAAGAATGACAGTCAGTCCCTCGCCTGCTCTTCTCTATATATTAAGCTCATATCATCCATCGCCGAATACAACAATCTTTACAAGTGGACAAGGGACAGCGCAGACCAGCTGCCTATAATCGCATCCATCCCCGGATCAGACCAGAGCATAGGGCTTTACCGCGCTCAGGGCGCTCTGTTCTGCTACATAGGCAAGTATGAGGGCCGCAAGCGCAGCGGTGAAGGCGTTTGGTTCACCTATCTTGGCAACGCGCTCACCGATAACAGGAGATACTACGCAAGAGGAACCTGGGCTAACGATATGCCCAACGGCGAATTCACAGCCTGGGACTGGACCAAGCACTCCGGCGATGAAAACGAAACAGAGATAACCTATGCGGGCAATGTCAGGGACGGTCTTTTCGATGGAAAGGTAAAAGTCACATATAAAGATCTTGACACCTTTGTTCCGAACTATGTAGATGGCACGCCCCAGATACTCGATACCACCGAGTACGATGGTGAGACCCGCTATATTACAGCTTACGGAGAAAACACCACCTACTACCTCAGCAACGTCCTCGGAGATAAGTTTAAGGACGGCATACTTGGCTTCTACAACAATTCTGCCAACTGACAGTTCAAAACTGTAATAAAAGCTTAAAGAAATAAACACCCTAAATTCATATACTTTAGGGTGTTTTTGTGATATATTAAATTGGTTATGAGGGAAATCGTAATAGAAAAAAACGACGCACAGCAGAGACTGGACAGGTTTCTGAGGAAATATCTGGCCAAAGCGCCGCTGACTGCGATATATAAGATCATCCGAAAAGACGTGAAGGTCGGGGGAAAACGCCAGAAGGAAGACTACATGCTGGCCGAAGGCGATGTGCTACAGCTCTACCTGAGCGATCAGGACATCGACGCCTGGACGGAAACCAGAAAGCGCCGCCATGCCAAACGGCAGTTCACTATCTGCTACGAGGATGACAACATCATAGCGGTGAACAAGCCCTTCGGGCTGCTGGTGCACGGGGATAAGACAGAGAAAAAGGATACCCTGGCCAATCAGGTGGTGGACTATCTGATAGAAAGCGGAAGCTACGTCCCCAGGATAGAAAAGAGCTTTACGCCAAGTCCTGCTCACAGGCTGGACAGAAACACCACAGGCCTTGTGGTCTTCGGGAAGAATGCCCAGGCGCTCAGGACTCTGGCCGCCATGTTCAGAGAAGATTCGGAGGATGAGGAAGGCACAGATCCGGAGCAGATCAGCAGGCCTCTCACCAAAACTTATCTGGCGGTGGCAAGCGGAAGGATAACAGAACCCTGCCATCTGAAGAACAAACTGGTCAAAAATGAAAGAAAAAACACAGGGATCGTAAAAAAACTCGATTTTGAGGGTGGAAAATATATCGAGACCAAGGTTTTTCCCGTCTATACTAATGGAAGCTATACTCTTGCAAGGGTGGAGCTCATAACAGGCAGGAGCCATCAGATCAGAGCTCATCTGGCAAGCATAGGCCATCCGCTGGCGGGTGACACCAAATACGGAGGCAGAGCCGTAAGGCTGGCGGGAAGCGAAGAAGCGCTGCTCAGCACTCAGCTGCTGCATGCGTGGCGCATGGTTTTTAAAGATCCCCCTGCCCCGCTGGACTATCTGGCCGGAGCAGCGATAGTCGCCCCTCCGGGAAGAGATTTCAGCCGCATCTGCGAAATGCTGCTTGGGAAAAACCCTGAAGAACTAGGCTTCTAAGCCACAGGAGAGATAAATGAAACTCAGTGAAAATATCATCGAATGGATCAAAGACATAGCAATCGCGGTTCTCGCCGCAATACTTATACTGCAGTTCATACAGCCTACTATCGTGCAGGAGCACTCCATGGAGAACACTCTTCACGAAAACGACTACGTGTTTGTCAGCAAGCAGTCATATAAGATCTTCGGAAGTCCCCAGAGGGGAGACATAATAGTCTTCAACAGCGCCCTTACCACTGTAAGCGGTTCGAAAAAGATGCTGGTCAAGCGCATAATCGGCCTGCCCGGAGATACTGTAGAGATCAAAAAAGGCGTCGTATATGTCAACGGAGACCCTGTAGATGAGACCTACACCAAAGACGGCTATACCGCCACTGAAATGGATGCCGTAAAGGTCAGCTCAAACCACCTGTTCGTTATGGGTGACAACAGGCAGAACAGCGCGGACAGCAGAAGCGAGTCCATAGGACAGGTAAGCATGGATGACGTAGTGGGAAAGGTAGTGCTAAGAGCCTTCCCCTTCAATGCCTTCGGAAAGGTAGAATAAACAGCGCAATGCCCCAGACTAAACTGGTATCAAACAACAAAAAAGCCTACCACGAGTACTTCATAGAGGAAACCTACGAAGCCGGAATAGAACTTACGGGCACAGAGATCAAGTCCGTAAGAGCCGGCGGTGTTTCGCTGTCCGAAGCTTACGCCAAAGTGGAAGGCAATCAGGTGATAGTCTACGGCATGAACATAGCCCCTTATGACAAGGGGAACCGCTACAACAAGGAGCCCCTCAGGCCCAAAAGACTGCTGCTCCACAGGCAGGAAATAAGAAAACTCATAGGTTATACCACCCAGAAGGGGCTGACGCTTATCCCCACAAAGGTGTATATAAACGAAAAAGGCCTTGCCAAGCTGGAACTTGGGGTAGCCAGAGGCAAGAAGCTCTACGACAAGAGAGCCGACATCGCCAGCCGCGATGCCAAAAGGGATATTGACAGAAGGATAAAGGACAGGGGAAGAGATGAATAAGATCAAGGATATAATTTACGACTTCAATGACATTTTCGTCATTCTTCTTATAATCGCGCTGACCGCAGGAGTGCTTTTCTGGAGGATAGACCGCATCATGGCCTATCCAGAATACCTAGAAAGCCAGAAGGGAGAGACTCTGAATCTGGATACAGACCTGAGCGGCCTCAGCCTCAAGCCGGAAGCAGTGGATAGGAACATGAACGACGATCCGGGAGAGATCGAAGCAAACTGGGAAAATCTGACCTCAGAAGCATCCATCGAGGCAAACGAAGGCGATGTGGGCGATGGCACCCAGCCGCAGCCGCAAGGCAATACCAATCCGGATAATCAGACCGGGGAAGCAGTTCAGCCCACTGAAGGCGCTGTTCAGACCGGAGATTCCCAAGGCAGCACAGGCACCGATATTCCCGGGGGACTTCCGGGAGGCAAGACAGGTGACGGAGAATACGTGACCTTCTCCGAGGTCAAGTTCACCGTGCCCAAGGGAGCCAGCGGCACCAGAGTGGGGAATCTGTTGGAGGAAGCTCAACTGGTTGAGTCCAAACAGGCCTTCGTTAATGCTCTCATAGCGGCGAAGAGGGAAAACCGCCTGCAGGTAGGTACCTTTACAATTCCAGCAGGATCGACAGTCAACGATATAGTGGATATACTTACAAAGTAAGAGCGCATGTAAAAGCGCGGTTCCATCCGGAGCCGCGCTTTTATGTTGCCGGGATTATAGGACAAATGCATTCATATAAAGTCCGTAAAGTACTGATTATTCAACGTATTTATATAACCGTCCCCCATGCCATAAAAACGTAATTAATTGAAACATTTCCATTGGCACAAGGCTTGTATTTATGCCCGTTTTCTAAGCCTGAAGTGATTTGTGACAAAGTAGTGCAAAAAACAGGGGATTGTCAACATTGAAGGAAAGTGTTTTATAGCGATGCTGTGGGAATACACCACAGAATTTTGTCCTATATCGCTGTTGCTGTTATTAAAGGATCTAGTCCTCTACCAGGCTGTTGCTTGCCAGATCGACTCTTGAATAGTAGATCAGAAGGATGACTCCGGCCATGAACCAGCCTGCAGGATATGCGTAGGTCACAGGCAGGATGTTTCCTGGGAAGAGGTGTGTCAGAACGAACAGGTAAAGCTGTCTGAAGGCTACGCCGCCGCCCAGCATGGCGAACATGGGGACCTTGGCATGTCCTGCGCCTCTTAAAGCCGCAGAGAAGGTCTGGTATGTGGCCAGCAGGAAGTATACGGGAACGATGTGCCTCAGGAAATAGGTACCCATCTCAACGATGGCCGGATTGCTGTTGAAGAAGCGGGTCAGCACCGGAGCTGTAGCAAAAACTATAACACCTGCAACTATGCAGAAACCGTAATTCATCATGTTTGAAATGAGTATGCTGCGCTTCGCCCTGTCGAGCTGTCCCTTGCCAAGATTCTGTCCCACAAAGGTGGAGAGAGCAGTGGTTATGGACTGTATAGGCAGCTGGATAATCTGCGCCACCTTGTTGTAAGCGGTCCATCCGCCCATCACCGTGCCGCCGAAGGCATTGATATAGCTCTGCACGAACAGATTGGAGAAGGATGTGATGCACATCTGTATGGCTGCCGGAATACCAACATTGATGATCTTTTTCATCATGTCGGTATGTATGCGGAGCTTTTTAAGGCTGAGCTTTATGGGGCCGTTCTCGGTAAAGAGTATCCAGAGCACTATTATGCAGGAGATGAACTGCGCAATGGAGGTGGCAACAGCAACGCCCAGGACGCCCCAGTTGAATTTGATAACAAAGAGCAGGTCCAGGATGATATTGACGATACAGGATACCACCATGATATAGAAGGGCCTCGAGCTGTCGCCCACGGCTCTGAGCACGCCGGCGCCGATGTTGTAGATGACCGGCGGGATCATCAGCGCGTAGAGCAGGAACAGGTAGGTGTGAGCGTCTTTATAGATGTCTGCGGGGACCTTCATCAGCTTCAGAATGCCTGGCAGCAGGGTCACTCCCATTACGCTCAGAATAGCGCCAAGTATGGCTGACATAAGCATTGCGGTGTGGACAGCATCGTTTACCCTGTCGTACTGATGCGCTCCGTAGTACTGCGAGATGACTATGCCCGCGCCGCCGCCGAGGCCCATCGCGAAGGCTATCATCATATTGAGCGCGGGACCCACGTTTCCTACGGCAGAGAAAGCCGCATCGGAAGCATAGTTGCCCACCACCCAGGTATCCACGGTGTTATAGAGCATCTGGAACAGGTTGCCCACCAGCAGGGGTATGGCAAAACTTATGATATGCCTGGAGATGCTGCCCTCCGTCATATCGACATCTTTGCTTTTCTTTCTTTTTTCTGGTTCTGACATAAAAACCTCAGATTCTGCAAAATCTTGCTAAATATATGGAAAACATTTTCTTAATATGTTAATATATGGAAGACGGACTCGATAGACAAAATGTGGGTCCGTATTTTTTGCGCGATTTTTATTCTGTCCCTTGCGGCGATAGCCCGCGTAGATATCAGAGACAGAAGCATATCCGACATGTGGATTATTATATGCCTGTTGAGCGGAATTTCAATGCTTTTCTGCGGTGAAGCATCATTTTTTATTGATGACGATTTATCGCTTATTTATCAGTCCTTTGGCAGCCTTCCCGCTGAGTTCTGGAGCAGGCTTGGGACATGCCTTATACGGGGCCTTAAAGGATCCCTGGTGATATGGGCAGTCTGGATACTGCTGGCTCTTGGCTCTGCAGCCTTCGGTCAGGATGTTCCTTTTGGCATGGGTGATGCGAGGCTTATGGCAGTCCTTTCCCTATGCCTTGGACCTGAGGCAGCCCTGTTCATCTTCTGCCTTGCCAGCCTGCTCTGCGGACTGTGCTGTGCCTTGCTGCTGGCGCTGAAAAGGATAAAAAGAAAGGGCCAGATCGCCTTCGGCCCTTTCATTAGTCTCTCGACTGTTATTTACTTGTTGTCTTCTTCCCACATGTGTCTTACGAGTCTGAGCATGTTGCAGGTGTAACCCCACTCATTGTCGTAGTATGCCACGAACTTGAAGAAGCGGTCGTTCAGTTCGATTCCCTGACGGGCGTCGAATGCGCAGGGCTGCGGGCAGCCGATGAAGTCGGAGGTAACGACTTCGTCATCCACATATTCGATTACTTCCTTCAGAGGACCTTCTGCAGCTTCCTTCATCTTCTGGCAGATATCCTTGTAGTTGGTGGGAGTCTTCAGCATCAGGTTCACGTCGATGATGGATACGTCGACTGTGGGAACTCTGTATGCGATACCGGTCAGCTTGCCTGCAACCTCAGGAATTACAAGGCCTACAGCCTTTGCAGCACCGGTGGTGGTGGGGATCATGTTGCCAAACACTGCACGGCCTGTTCTCCAGTCCTTAAGTGACTTGGCGTCGACTACCTTCTGTTTTGCGGTTGCCGCGTGAATGGTGCTCATGAGGCCCATTTCGATGCCGTAATTGTCCTGAATTACCTTGCACAGAGGTGCCAGGCAGTTGGTGGTGCAGCTTGCTGCGGAAACCACCTGCATGTCGGACTTATATTCCTTTTCGTTTACGCCGTAAACGAAAGTCGGAGTGATCTTATCCTTTGCGGGAGCGGAAATTACCATTTTCTTAGCTCCGGCCGCAATGTGCTCCATACCCTTTTCCGTAGTGGTATATGCGCCTGTACAGTCGATGATGTATTCAGCCCCGCATTCCT
>JAEEGL014762212.1_pt1 | contig 22951 bp, 22 predicted proteins | sample 9134231 | NCBI WGS metagenome assembly JAEEGL01 (sample SAMN16246548, study PRJNA631951) | gut metagenome | biome: gut microbiome; feature: rumen; material: fiber-attached | host: Bos | place: Iran: Karaj | collected 2018-10 | reverse complement strand
TGCGCGCAACTCCTGAAGAATACCTATCAGAGTGTTTGCTATAATTACACCCAAAAAAGTCAAATCTCGGTATAGTTCTGCCAAGATCAAAATCGTAGCAATCGCCGCAAACACACCGTTAAAATAGGTAAAGGTATTATCTATTATAATTCTAGCCACCGACTTAGAAGGAGCCTTTACCGGCTTATTAACCTGGCCTGCCTGCACCCGCTCGCGAACTTCCTCGCGAGATAGACCTTGAAATTTCATAGAATAATTATAGCATCAAATGGATATTTTATGATACAATAGAATCAATGTTTTGGGATGAAGAAGCTCAGGAAGACGATAAGAAGCGTAAAGATCTCGATGAGGACTTTCAGAAGCTCCTCGGAGACCTAATGAATGATTATCGTCAAGAAATCGAAAGACAGTTCTCCTCGCTAGAGAGCGAACTTAAGGCTGCCGTTAAGCATGATGCCTTTGGGAACGAAATCTCTCCAGAAGGTAAAGATGAAGAAGTTCTCGAATATTTCGCTCAGAAGAATCTATGGGAGAATATCTTCTCTAAGAATTACAAAGTCAAACAAGCACGTTATCTAAACCGTCTTGAAGACTTCCTTTCAGATACTATTGATAACCCAGATAAACACCTAGAAAGTTTTGGTCATGGCTTACTCTGGCGCTATTATGCCAAAATATCCGCTGCAGACGGGTCAATTGTCTATGACTACATGAAAACCGATGACCCGCTCCCACCGCTCTGCCTTACGTTAAAGACATTCTATTCTGATATCAAGAAATCTAAGGAAGAATAATATGCCCGATCTTATCAAGAAATCTGCGGCCGCCGCATTACTTATTGGTCTCGGTAATTTCGCCTTACTTAAACTAGGCAACCCCATTGGCCCAGTCATCTTTGCATTTGGTTTACTTGGTGTTTGCTATCTAGGGCTCAACTTATTCACGGGCAAATGCGGCTTTCTTTTTGAGAACAAGTTAAAAGTTCGCGACCTTGTCATCATTCTTGCGGTCAATCTTATTTTTGGATATCTCGTTGGCTTACTCTTCCGTGTCGCCGACCCATCCATCATTGAAGCGGCGACTACCAAGGTGGATGCATGGGAATTCTCGGTAGCTTTCTTCATTAAATCACTTCTTTGTGGCGTGATCATGTATCTCGCCGTTAAAATGTTCAAAAAGGGGACTCCACTCGGGATAATCTTTGGCATACCTCTATTCATCTTTTGTGGTTTTCAACACTGCATTGCAAACGTCATTACACTTGGCGTTGCCGCAAACTTCTCGTGGAGCCTAACACTAGCTATCCTTGGTAATTTTCTTGGCAGTCTTATTACGAGTTATATTACTGTCGAAGTCGAAAGAACTACAAAAGTTACCATCAAGAAAAAATAGTCATCAAAAACCCGCCTAACGAGGCGGGTTTTAATTAGCGACCGTCTTTGTGGCGCAAGTGTTTGCGCTTATCGCTGTGTTTGTGATTATTATTGCGATTGAGTTTCGCAATTACTTTATCGAGCTTCTTTCGCATAATGACAAATTATATCACACTTCCTCTATAATTCAAACTATATTACCCAAAACGTTTATGCTATAATTAAACAAACAGCTTAATTTTTGGATATGGTTAAGCAAAGGTCATAAAAGGAGAGATATGAAACCAGAATCAGGCAATCCGGTCCCTGAGGATAGGCCGGAGACAAGCGAAACTGAACCAACGAAAGAGGAAGTTGTCGATGCTTTTGTTGGCGAGGCACCAACCAAAGAAGAAATTGAATCAGCATTCACGGGTAACACAGGACCGTCAAATTCCGATGATCAAGTTGATGCAAAAAAGAAGAATCTCCACGACATTCTTTTCTCTGCGGCCACGGCCATCCTAGTCACGATCATCGGCGGAGCGCTTTATAGCCTTATGACATTCGGTGACTTGTCTAGTGTGTTATCTCTCATCCCTGGAGGCAACGACCATACAAAGATCCTTAGTATCTCTCCAACCGCAATAGAAGATGGTATTCTTTCCAACAACTCTCATTTTACAATCAAGACAGAAAACGCATCCATCGAGAAACTCAAAGAGGTTTTGGTCCTCGATCCGGCGATTGATTATGATTTGAAAGAAGTAAAGCCCGGTATCGAATACGAGCTCACTCCAACCTCGACGCTTGCGGACAACACGGTATTTGGCTTTAATTCCATGAACGGCCCAATCGTTTCTTACAAATGGGCCTATCAGACCAAAAAGGCTCTCTCCGTATCCAAGGTTTACCCTGCAAATGGCGCTAACTACGTATCCGAAGATTCCGTAATCGAAATTAATTTCTCTTACCCAGAAGTTGAAGGCATTAAAGACCACTTCAGGATTTCTCCGTCAGTTGACGGAACATTCGCAAAAACCGACCGTGGTTGGCGGTTCTCTCCATCAGCCCCACTTTCCGCTGATACTACCTACGAAATTACTATCACTGCCGGCTTAACCGTTGGTGAAGAAACCATGGCCGAAGATTTCCATTCATCTTTCTCTACGCATTCCCGCACTGTTTCTTCACAGGACAGTCGTGACTACTATATAACCCTAGACAAAATCACAACTTTCCATCCAGCAGATTTTCCAAGCATTGTAGTTAGTGCATCAGATTTTAGCAACGCGTCACATTTTACTGTTGAAAAAATCAGTTCTGCCGATGAATACATAAAATATCTTAAAGGCGAGTCTGTACAAGGCGAATCCCTCGGACGCAAAGAGTTCGAAATGATCCCAGCTAGTGATTATGACTATCACAAAAGATTAATTCTGAAAGAAACACTTCCTGCTGGTTACTATATATTTCGCCTTAAGTCCGCTGATGATGCAAATATTTTGACTGCCAATATTCAGGTTAACAACCTAGATGCTTACTCTTTCGAATCTGAGCGCGATCTTATATTTTGGGTTGCCGAAAATGGGGAATTAAAGCAAGGGGCAAAAATCAATTTTAAAGGCAACGACTACTATACTGACGACAATGGCCTTTTGAGAATCGATGGTTTCTCTGACTTCTCCAAAAATATTGATTACGCCAAAGTAGGCGATGACAGCAACCCACTTATCATCGGTTTGAATAACTACAAGAATGACTTATACCCAACTGGGTTTATTTACACTGACCGCCCACTCTACAAGCCCACCGATACGGTCAAAATCTGGGGCTATATTCCACTGAGCTTCTTTGCTGACGCTCCAGATATGAGTAAGTTCAGCCTTTCCTTGAATTCTGACTGGAGCAACACGAATGTGGTATTTAAGCAGTCTATCGTCATTAATTCTGATGGTACATTCTCCGCTGACCTGTCGCTAGACAATATCAAAGATATGCCATGGGCATATCTAAGAGTCACATACAATGATGCGTCAATAGCAACTCGAAATATCTCAATCGAAGATTACACTCTTGAAAATTACACATATGAAGTCATAATGCCAAAGAATTACACCATTGCTGGTGAACCTATGAACTTTAAAGTCAAAGTATCTCACGTCACTGGTTTTCCTGCGGCAAACAAAGACCTCGTTATCACCTATGACAAACATGATTATTATGGAACTACTAACGCCTACGGTGAAGCTTCCTTTAGCCTCCCGACTGAGCGTACGTATTCTCTTGAATCGTCGCCGTCCGTTTATTTAAACAATTATTTTGAGATTAAGTCCGCAGGGGCTGAATATAATAAGTATTCGACTTCCGCGTGTTTCTTTATCTTCAAGACAAATCTCAATTTAAACATCAAACAAAATGAAGCCACCAATACTTTAAATATCACTGCGAAGAATCTTGATCTAACTCGCGAAGCAGAATACGGATATTACAGTAGAGCACTCGATTCATCAAATTATTCTGGACCTGCCACACTGAAGGTTTATGAACACAAAACCGTGCGCGTGCAAACTGGCACATCGTACGACCAATACACGAAGCAAAACGTTCCGGTATACAATATTACGACTACGTCAGAAGTAATCGCTACGGAAACTATCGATATTAGAGACGGCAAATACGACTATCATTACTCTACTGATTACAAGCCGTCGACCGAAAATACTTATTATTCCTATTCTGTCCAAGTATCAGCTACAGACTCTATGAATCGACCATCGACGTCTTATAACACTTATTATCGCTATGGCTACTATTCAGGTTCCGGGTCTTGCAATTGCAGCAGATTCAAAGCAGTCCATAGCTACGATGACTTTTACGGTTATGGCTATGAAGACTATTATAACGACACTTCTATTCATCTCAGTGCGCACTATGCGCTCTACCGCTTCGGTCTTCGTGATACTAACGGCATAACGAATTATAACGTCGGCGACAAGCTAAGCCTCGGCTTATATGACGCCAATGGCGAGAGCGTAGAAAACACCGGCAAGGTTCTTACTATCGGCTATAAAGAAAGGATTGTCTCGGCGAACATTTCGGATAGTGACACATTTGATTATGATTTTGACTACAATCTATATCCTGGGGCAAAGTTTATCGGCGCATATTTCAAAGACGGTAAATTCTATCGTATCGCTCCGAACTATTACGACTACGATGCAACAAATGCAAACCTATCCGTCTCAATCGAAACCGACAAAGAATCCTATGAGCCCGGTGACCATGTTAAGGCTAAAGTAATTATCACTTATCCAGATGGTTCTCGCGCCGATTCCGGAAAAGTTAATCTTTCCGTAGTTAATGATGCGGTATTTAACGGCGCTAGCGACAGTACCGGCATTCTTGATTCTGTTTATGCAAACAAGACAATTAAAGGTTACTCGATGTCTACCTTCCGCGATTTCGAGCTGGGCGAAGCTGGTGGTGGCAAAGGAGCCGCCGGCGGCGCGCGTTCTAATTTTGGCGATACTATCTTCTTCGGCGAAAAGACATTTGAAAATGGTGAAGCGGAATTTGAGTTCGATTTGAATGATATCATTACGTCATTCCGATTCACGGCAATTGCGGTTCGCCCAAGCGACATAATCTATGCTGGCGTTGGCACGAAGAAAATCGGTTCATTCCTCCCGCTCTCCATCTCGACCGTTATGCCAAAGAAAGTTAAAGACACAGACGATCTCGTTTTGAACGCGACTTCACCTGTCTCGGGATCTAATACTATCCATTATACTTTTGAAGTTAAAGACACCGACAAACACGGTGAGGCTACGGGACAACTTGGCGAGAACGTCTATGCGAATCTCGGTAAATTGCCATTAGGAAACTATACGGTACGCATTTCCGGCCACGACGACGCAGGGAACGAAGATGCTATGGAGTTCCCAGTAGAAATTGTCGAAACGGCACAAGAAGTCAGTATCAAACAAACCATGGACTTATCCGAGGTAAAATCAATTACGCCAGTAAAGAATCCTATCATTGTTGAGCTATATAGCAAGGATGCAAAAAAATATATTGATTATCTCGACAAGCTAGAAGGCAACCTAACCGAACGCCTTGACACGCAAATCGCTTACTACAAGGCTGGAGAAATCCACGATAGCCTTTATAAAGAATCTAGCTCCATCAAAGCCCCAGATTTTTCGATGTACCTGACTGATAACGGAGTTTTGAGACCACTTATAAATGCTGAAGGTGATTATACGCTTACGGCACTCGCGAATTTCTACGCACGTGACTACTTTGATTTGAAACCCGTAAACTACTCCGTTGAAATAAATGACGAGATGTCGATTGCCCTCGAAAAGCTCCTTGTGCTCGCAAGCTTCCGAGAACCAGTGTTATTCGACCTGAATGCTATAGATCGTGACGATCTTAGCGACCAAGACCGTATCGTCCTCGGTCTGGCCTATGCTTTCCTTGGTGATTATGATTCGGCATCGTCACTTTATAAGCTCATTGATTACTCTGATATTCACGGCGATTTGTATGCAGTTCTTGCAACCATGCTCGAAAAGAATAAAGCCGCTTCATATATTGATCGTGTCGTCATCGAGAACCCGACCGCTGATTATCTCGACTTCGCAATCATTTCGTTCTTCAACAACAACGAAGCCGAACTCTCCCAAAAGAACACCATAGATATCGTTCGTCCAGAAGGAACAGAGCGTATTGAGTTTAACGGCTTAGCAATTGAAAAACGTATTTTCTCGTCAGATAGCCTTTCAACTCTTGAATTTAAGACAAGTTCCAACGACCTCTACGCTACTTACTATTACCAAGGACGCATATCCGATCTTGCTGATTCTACGACCGATATTTCCGCGCATATAAGCGGGGCGACTTCGGTAGGACAGACAGCTAATCTGGTTCTTGATATATCGAATCTTCAGGGTGAAGAACGTAATGGCGAAATAAATATCGCACTCCCGGTTGGACTAAAATTCTCTGCGACATTCTCTAGCGATACTGGATTATATCTTTCTCGCAATAATAACGAGTATGTAAAACTAAATCTAAACAAACACTATACGTCTAACGAGATCCAAATCCCGCTCTATGTAGCAGCACCCGGTAACTACGAGCTAGAGCCAATCATTTTTGTTCATGATGGCAAGTACCATCTTTCCAACAGCGTCGATGTAACATTAAACAAATAACACCGGTGTGTTATAATCATAAGCATGAACGAAGAAGAACGCCAATCTAAGAGACGAGATAATGAAGAGCTAGCAACGAAAAATCGCGCTCGGATTCTGGGTTTACCATATCTTGACACTCGCGATTTTGAAGATTCGCTCCCATTACTCCATGGCCTCTTAGATAAAGAAGAGATGCACAAAAACTACATCCTTCCTTTGACCAAAGGTGGTAATGGTCAGCACTTCCAGTTTATGATTACATCTCAGACTCCACGGCACCTTCTTCAGCAAATTCGTTCTGATTACGAGAGAGAAGGCGAACGCGTCGACTTTTTCCTCATTTCTGGTTCGGCTTATCACGTACTTATGTTGCGTTATGATCCACCCAAAGAAGTCCACTATGACGATATCAGGATTTCCACTGAAGGCGACTCGGACACTATCGCAGAAGTATCTGATACTCTCAATTCGGTATCCTCAGAAAAAATCTTCGATTATTTACTCGACCAGGCTGACAGGCTCACCGCCTCAGATATCCATATAGAAAACCTCCGTACGGAAATTCGCGTTCGCATGCGTGTAGATGGTATACTTCACCCAGTCGCGAATCTTAGTAAAGATCGCTACCGTGTCATTATGGGCGAGCTATCATCTCGTGCAAATGTTTCTACGGCTAGCACAAAGTCCCAATCTGGCCACCTGCAAACAGAAATCCACCGCGATGGCGTATCTCACATGTTGAATGTCCGCGTCGAAACAGTTCCGACCATGTATGGACAAGACGCTGTGCTCCGCTTGTTTAATTTTGATGAGTCCTTGCTTCAGCTTGATTTGTTGGGCCTCTCCGATAATGAAAAAGCAGAAATTAATGAAATTATCAGAAAACCGCGCGGTCTTGTTCTTATGGTTGGTCCTACTGGCTCAGGTAAATCTACTACCCTATATTCCATGCTAAATGCACTCAATACTTCTGATAAAAAGATTATTACTCTTGAGGATCCAATCGAATACGGCATCACTGGCATTTCCCAAATACCAATCAAGACTGGAGAAGGAGGTTCATTTGCTGATGCTCTGCGTTCTGTCTTGCGCCTTGATCCAGACGTCGTAATGGTTGGCGAGATTCGTGACGCAGATACGGCGAAGACCGCAATCCAAGCATCTATTACCGGTCATCTCGTGCTTAGTTCTTTCCATGCCGATTCCAGCGCGGCCGCCTTTTCACGCATGATTGATCTCATTGGTACCAATCCAATTTTTGCAAACTCTATACGCTTAGTTGTTGCTCAGCGCTTAGTACGTCGACTTACGGAGAACAAAGAAGAATATGAGCCTGATGACATGGTCAAAAAATACATTGCCGATACTCTAGAGGGAGTTGATGGATTTGATCCGAACAATATTCGACTATTCCATCCTGTCCCGACAGAAGACAACCCATTCGGTTATGCAGGACGTGCTGTCATTATGGAACAATTAGTGGTTAGTGATGAGATATCCGACTTCTTGCGTGGATCTGTCGCTGACGCAAACGCCAAAAAAATCGAGATCGTCGCTCGCGAAAACGGCATGCTAACGCTAGAGCAAAAAGGTCTTCTTATGGCTTTATCGGGTATTACTACCATCGAAGAAATCTCCCGCGTTGTATAATATCTAGTATGATCATCACCGTAAGAGTTAAACCAGGCTCAAAAAAAGGTAATCTTGTTGAGCAAATTGACGAGCACAGTTTTCTAATCTACCTTCGTGCCCGTGCTCATGACGGTGAAGCGAACAGTGCGCTTATAGGAGTTCTTGCTGATTACTTTAATGTGCCGAAGACTTCCATCAAAATCAAATCAGGCACCGCATCTCGCATAAAAACCATTGAGCTATAGCTAGAACGCTAATTTATCTTGAATTTCTTTGAATTCCGCTTCTGAAAGCTTCAAAGTTCTCCCATGCTTCCACGTTGGATTAAGTGGCATTAAATGTACGTGTGCATGCGGAACATCTGTACCAACAACTTTCATCAAAATCCGTACACCGAGGACATCTTCCATGTGCTTTGCAATCTTTTTTACGGCATGAAACAGAGCGTCGTAATCCTCATCATCAAGTTCGTAAACTTTGTCTACATTAGCCTTAGGTATAACTAAAGTATGTCCTTTTGACTCTGGCGCGATATCGAGAAACGCGAGATTCTTTTCGTCTTCATAGATTTTGTAGCAGGGAATTTCGCCCCGAATGATTTTTGAGAAAACGTTATCCATACCAAGATTATAACACAAACCCTCTTCCGGAATTCCTTAAAACCAGATATAATAGAGACACATTAAATAACGAGGTAATACTATGACCAAGAAACCAGCGGTGGAAAAAGCTACGGATGACAAAAACACTAAAAGCGATCAGAAGAACGACGGACGCGCACAGGCACTCAACCTCGCTATCGCTCAAATCACCAAGACATTTGGTGATGGCTCTATTATGAAGCTTGGTGATGCTAAAAAGATTAATGTCCAGCTAATCCCATCTGGGTCGCTATCTCTCGACTTAGCACTGGGCGGTGGTTACCCTAAAGGGCGCATCATCGAAATTTACGGTCCAGAATCATCTGGTAAAACCACACTTACCCTTCACGCGATTGCGGAGATTCAAAAGCAAGGCGGGACTGCAGCCTTCATCGATGCGGAGCATGCTCTCGACCCGGCCTACGCCAAACGTATCGGTGTTGATACTTCTAATTTGCTGATTTCTCAACCAGACAACGGCGAGCAAGCTCTAGAAATCTGCGAGACTTTAGTTCGCTCCGGAGCAGTTGATCTTATCGTAGTTGACTCGGTAGCGGCGCTTGTACCGCAAGCCGAAATTGATGGCGATATGGGTGATTCTCAGATGGGCCTTCAAGCACGACTAATGTCTCAAGCAATGCGCAAGCTTACTGGCATCATTAGCAAGTCTAAAGCTACCGTAATCTTTATCAATCAGATTCGCATGAAAATTGGCGTCATGTTTGGTAACCCAGAAACTACTACCGGCGGTAATGCATTAAAGTTTTATGCCTCCGTTCGTCTTGATATTCGTCGTATTGGCCAGATTAAAGAAGGCGACAACATCACTGGTAATCGAACCAAGGTAAAAGTCGTCAAAAACAAGATCGCTGCACCATTCCGTACTGCTGAATTCGACATTATGTATAACGAAGGTATCTCTAAGGTTGGTGATATCCTCGATCTTGCCGTTCAGTATGGCATTATCGACAAAGCCGGAGCATTCCTCAAGTATAACGGTGAAACTATTGGTCAAGGTCGCGAATCAGTCAAAAAGCTTTTCCGCGAGAAGCCGGAGTTTATGGACGAAATTGAAAAGAAAGTCCGCGAAGAAGCCGCACACCGTGAGGCAGAAAATTAGGAGTATAAAGGTGGGAGATGCAGTAGATAAACCATACGAATACTTTAGCCGTTTAGGTGTACCAGATTCTAATGGTCCACTTGAAGGTGGGGCGTGTGTTTGGCTCGTTAAACGCACTGCTGATAAAGTTTATATTTTATTTCAAAAACGTTCAGAAAATGTACAAAACGGTGGATTTTATGATGCATCAGCGGGCGGGCATATCGACGAGGGAGAAGATCCATTAACAGCTGCACTTCGTGAGACGCGCGAAGAAATCGGTCTCAAACTTAAACCCGAAGAACTTAATTTTGTCTGTACGTATGCTACCGACAAAAAATACATCAATGTCTATATTGCCGATCGTACTGACAAAGATGATGAACTTACCCTAAACAAAGAAGAGGTCGAACTCGTCGAATGGATTTCTCTAGAAGATTTCGACATGTTTGTTCGCGCACGCGTCAAGCCTCCGCTTCGTGAACTAGTCCCACATCTACCAGTCTTGCGTTACTACATTGAGCATTACTTATAATGGAAATAATCAATCTAAAAGCCGACGACAAAGTACAGTTATCGTCTAATTTACCAAATGCTACAAAAATTTCTAAAAAAAACCAAATCACCGATCTTAAATCCGGAGTCCGCGACCAAAACCGCGTTAATATTTTCATCGATGACAAGTTCTGTTTTTCGCTTGATTTGGCGCAAGTTGTAGATTATCATCTCAAGATCGGCAAAACCCTCACGCCGGAAGAAATAAACGACCTACGCCGCGCTTCGGCTTTCGGTAAGCTCTACAACCAGACCTTAGAATGGGCACTTATTCGCCCGCGTTCTATTAAAGAGACTCGCGATTACCTCAAGCAGAAGCTGGCAAAGTTAGAAATTGATAATCGCCAGCGCAAAGATAACCGTGAAAAAGCACAAACGGATCCAGAGTTCAAAAAGCTCGTGCGTATCCATAAAATCAGAACGGCTCCACGCGAAGTATTTACTATAGACGATATTGAACGAACTATCGAACGACTTCTCGATAAAGGGTATCTCGATGATTATAAATTTGCTGAATGGTTCATTGAGAATCGGTTCATTAATAAAGGAGTATCTCATACGCGCCTCCGCCAAGAACTACACAAGAAGGGAATTAGCAGCGATATCGTTGATGAACTACTAGAAAAATCCGCACGGGATGAGGCTGCAGAGATACAGAAAGTCATCCAAAAGAAGTCTAACAAACTCGATTCAAAAAAAATGCTTGCATATCTTATTCGTCACGGATTTTCATTTGATTTATCACGCGAATTAATTTCAAAACACTATAGCGAATCAACGCAGGATCCAGAGCTCATCATCTAACGGCCAAGGATTAAACGTCCCGCAATTTCTAAGTCCAGTTGATTGTTGCAGCATAATCGGCGCTACGCCGCCATTCTCTGCACATGTATCAATGTGCTGATAATGTCCTAGCCAATGTCCAACCTCATGGTTGACTACCATGTGCTGATAGTCACGTATATTCATGGCGCCACTTCCAGTTGTGACATCGGTGCCTTGTCGCCAACGTACATCATTTATAATTACTTCGTTATACCCAGACGTACAGGACAAAGAATTCGAACAATATCCATTATAACCATCCAAACTTGCTGGATCCGATAATACGATATTTAAATCTTGCCCCTCAGAAACTTCCACAAACTTTAACCCTGCCCGTGCCCACCCTCGCGCGTCATTCAGTGTCTCCGCAATCTTCACGCGAAAGTCATTAAAGTCTGCCTCAACTGTCCCCCATACTGCCGTTTTATAATAAACATATTTTGCCCCATCGATTTCATGAGCCACGGCGTTATAGGTCGTAGAAGATATGGTGCCATTTGCACTTTTCGGACTATCATTAAAAGGCGACGGCCCAAGCTCGATTTTGACTGATGGCTTTTCCTCCGCATCACCGCCGGACGTTTCGCTACCGTCTTCTTCGGCCGTATTACCATCTAGGTTTTCGTCAACTTTACTGCTATCGCTAATTTCTGGTTCCATCTGCACATTGGGCTTTTCTTTCAAAAAATGTCTCAATCCAAAAAATACTCCAGTCCCAATTACCAAAAAAAGAATTGGCGTCACTACCCACAGCCACGCCCTTTTCCTATTCTTTTCCATTTTCACTTTTTTTTGCCACAAACTATTATTTTCCCTTTTGCATTCGGTTAGTCGAGAAATCCGGTTCACGGAACGGATTAACAAAATTAGGTACAAATTCCTCGCGCGTGGTTCGTTTGCGTATTTTTTCCTCTTCATCTTTCACAATAATTTTATAATCGTTTACTTCCACAATTTCCTTACGTGGGATTATTAATTCTGGATCAACTAATGCCTTCATTGCAGGCCGTTTTACAACAAGCCGGTGCACGGTAAATGTTTCCGTATCAATCACATAGTCGATAATCTTACCAAGCTTTGATTTATGTTTTGTCTCAACTTTTAAACCATTAAGCTCAAAATTTAGCCCCATGACTTTGTCGAGTTTTATTACATCGCCAGGGTTAACAAAATCTTCAATCGAATCAACAATCATTCCGCTATCGGCAAACTCACGAATATCGCTCGTTTCCAAAATATTGCCAGCTTCAGGGTCATTCTTGACCGCTGGGCCGCTTACTTTAAAGGCAATGATTTTCAACTTTTCCGGATCAACTATAATACTATCTACCCATGCAATCGGCCCACCAACATGTAAGCTTAACACCGGATAGTCAACTAAACGCGAAGCATTCATTAACATAATTTCATTCTATCATATTTTCAATGTAAAATCTCTACGGTTTATTCTAACAAGCTTATCATTCGGTAAATTAAACATTTTTGTCGGACTATATTCACGGATCGCTTTCAAGAAATCATTAATCTGCGGACGCGTCGCCAAAACTCCAACGCTCGCCAAAGTTGCACGAAGGATCTCGCGACATACCTCATCATTAAGATTCTTGAACCACATTCGTTCGAAGCACAAATCATCCGGGATCAATTCACTAACAATTTTGTCAATTTCTTTTACCACTTGCGTTTGTTTTTCCCATAGTCGATAAATTTGATTTTTAGTTTCACGTGTCAAAACAGAAACATCCGGACGCAAACGATTCCTTAAATAGCTGTCACTCGTGTTTGTCGGATCATGGCGAAATATTACATTATTTTTCGCTGCATATTTTAATATATCGCGTTTATCAAATATATTTCCAAACGTCATGTCCAAAAAAGGTCTCTTAACACCCTGCATCGTCAATACGGATAATCCTCTAAATCCTGTCCCTCGGGACAGATTAATAGCTACGGATTCTATTAGATCATCTATATGATGTGCGGTATAAATTTCTCCATTTTCTTCGGCTGCAATTTTACGCAAAAATTCATAACGTTTTTTACGTGCAACTTCTTCACTGACTTTTTCACCAAGATTTGCTTTCCCTTTGCGCACTCGTAGATTATATCCAGAACCAATTTTCGAAACAAAATCAGCATCCAAATGTGAACTTTCACGCGTTCCGTGATCGAAAGTCGCAACGATAAGCTCCTCAGAAGGGAAGTTTTTCCGCATCAAATCCAACATCACCATCGAGTCCACTCCGCCCGACACCGCCAAAATCTTTTTCATGACAATGATTATATCATATATGACATTTGCACTTATCTTCCTGGAACCAAAATAAAATAGCCACCAGGCTATTTTAAATTCTGGTAGGGCAGGTTGGAATCGAACCAGCATTGTATCCTTAGAGGGGATATGTCCTATCCGTTGAACGACTGCCCCAAACAGTATATATATTATATACTATTTTTAGATACTTGGGAATATACTCCTCTACCACAGACACTGCAAAAGTGCATTTGTTGCGGCGTTTTGATTTTTATTTAGAGAAAAAGTATTCTTCTTTGCCGCGAACGTTATTTTTGTTCAAAAGCTTAGACGCTTCTAATACTTTTTTAGTCTGTTTTGCAACTCCAATGCCTCCATCTACTAATCTTGCTTTAGGAAAAAACTTTTGAATTTCCGCCTTCGCAAGCGGGTAATGAGTGCAACCCAATATCACAACTTCAATCTCTTCACGATCTTCAATTTTGCTAAAGTTCTTCATCAGGTTTTCTAAAATCTTCTTCTCATCCCGAGTCTCAATTGCTTCAGCTAGTCCTAAACACGGAATATTCTCTACGGTTTGCCCAGGCCTAATATTCTCTTCAATTAGCTCTTGTGTTCGTGAGCTATGCGCTGTGCCTTCAGTGGACAGTAACAAGATATTCGACGCTCCAGTGTCGCAGGCTAATTTTATGGCTGGCTCAGTACCGATGAATTGCACTTCAGGAAATGTTTTGCGTAAGTGTTCTATCGTCCTAGTCGTTGCTGTATTGCATGCAACTATTATTATTTTTGCTTGCTTTTTTAGTAAAAACTCAGTAGCTGCACAAACGATCTGTTTTAATTCAGATAGTTTTTTTGTTCCAAACGGACAATTCCTAGAATCACCATAATACACATAGTTTTCATTAGGCAACAAGTCACGCACTGCTTGCAAAATAGTAATCCCGCCAATTCCGGAATCGAAAACGCCTATTGGAGCATCAAGCATTTTTCGGAGTCTTCTCCAACTTATAATAAATTGATGGAGCAAAGCGGATTGGCGCTAACGTAGGTTGAGCGACCTTCTCTAATCTACCTAAGAATTTTGTGCCGAACATTTTCTTGAGCTTAGGCGAACGAAAGTTCGACACCGATAACACCTTCAAAATTTTGAATCCTTGTTTTTTGAACAAATCTTCCATATATTTTGGATGATAATTGTACATCTCGAGCTCTTTCAAATACGAAGGCTCTTTCGAAAAAGGATTAATATCGGACTTGCGGAACCAATATCTAAACATCTTTGGCAAAGTCTTTTTGCTGGCAATTTCTATTACTGCGACTCCACCAGGCTTCATTACCCTGTATAACTCTTCAATCACTTTTGGCATGTCTTTGAAATGATGTGTTGCGCGCACCATCATCAGGCCATCGAAAGTTTCATCCTTAAACGGAAGGTTATAAATGTCACCTTCTTTAGTTGTGATTCTATCGCCATATGTTTTCTTCGCATCGGCCAATTCAGTTTTAGAATAATCGAATATGGTTGAATTCTTTGCGCGTGATATATATTCATCAGTAAGACGACCATATCCACCAGCAATATCAACAAAATCATCCATCGCGTCTGGTAACAATTTTCTTACTGCCAATCTGTCACATAGATCTTCGTAATCACGTTTACCATCTTCCCAGAAAATCTTCTTGTAATCATAGCCATTATAATCAGCAATAACGGCATGGTCTGGGTTAGGGTCTTTAGCGGATTGTTCTTTCGGCTCCGTTTTGCCTACGGTTTTTTTTGCTTTTTTCTTCTTCTCAGTCATGCCCCCATTATACCATAAACCTCTAGTAAGGCGTTCTGTTAGCGAATGCGACTCTGCTTTTCGCGGATAAGCGCCGTATATTCATCTACGACTTTCTCCATGATTCTATCCCATGAAACTGGGATAGTTTTTTGCGCATTTGCCCCGACTTCCTTAAGTATGGTTAGTCCATTTTGAATTCTGCCTGCAATAGCCTCAGGCGAGTCGTTGGCTGCTATTAAGGCGTTCTTGCCATCAACTAAGTTTTCAGCCGAAGTTGACCCTGACACCAATAATCCCGGTGTACCCATTGCGGCCGCCTCGCGTAAAACCATAGGCGCATTATCGTATAAACTTGGGAAAACCAGCAAATCAGCAAGCGAATAGAGCGCCATAATTTCTGCGCGGTCGTCAATATGCCCAAGGAATTGAACCTTGTCATCCAGATCTAGTTTGTAACAAAGTTTTACTAGTTTATCAAAATCTGGTCCATCCCCGGCAGTCACCAATCTAAAATCTACATTTCGATCCTTCAAGATTTTGCAAGATTCAAGTACGCCCTGGATATTTTTCTGTTTGTTATGTCGTCCGACAAATATTAGTAAAGGAATATTTTTGCTATATTTAATTCGCAGCTTCATTTTCTCGAGCGTTTCCGGCGGCACCTTTTCTAGATCTGTGCCATTCTCCATAACAGTAATTTTTCCGCCAAAGCCATACTCACGAAGCACATTTGCTGTGCCATCATTCACTGCCCAAACTGCATCGCATCGATTATAGAATTCGATGAGATTATTCGTTAATAACTGAGATATTTTTTTCGAATGCGTACGTTGAAGAAAGTCGTCATAGTATTTTGAATGGAACGTCGAAACCAGAGGTACATTAAGTTTCTTGGCGATACGAAGAGCCTCGTGTCCAGCAATAAATGGACTCTGCGCGTGCACTATATCAAAGGGTATTTCTTTCAAATTCTTACGATATTTGAATCCGAACGCTGGGAGACCAACATGCCATTGCTCGGTTGGTATTTTGACACCAGGCGATAGAATCGTATTTAAAAACGGATATTCTGGAGCATCAGGATTCTTCGGTGCTATATAATACGCAGCATGCCCCATCTTACCTAAAGTTTCACAATAAGAAAATGTTACCCTTGCCACTCCATCTAGTGTTGGTGGATATGAATCACAGAATTGCCCAACAATCATCTTCCGCTACTTCTTCTTTAATTGTTGGATTAAGTGCGCTATTATTTCAATCTCGTCTTTAGGGGTATCGACATACGGAAAAGTATAAGTTGTCTCGTCACCTACTGTGGACATTCTGATAGTACCAAATGAAAATACGTGATCAATAATAGTCTTTTGTTTAAATGACACGTCCTCTATGCGCGACAAGTCAACGATATTGACTGACTTAGCAAACAACGACTGCGCATCATAATGGAATAAGCGCTTGTTGGTAACGAACAACTTATTGTCATTATAAACTTTACTGAGGCCCAATCCTAATAAAATTAAAAATGTAAATAGCGCTCCAAGCAACAACCAAAAGTACCTCATCGACTGAGATGAAATATTATTCGTACGGGAGATTTGACCAATGACGTTTGCTCCAACAATGCCAAGCAATACAATAGTGAGGATGATGAAAACCCAAATCATAATCAATCCTACTTTAGAACGAGTTATTGCTAGCTCAACATATTCGCCCTCTTCGAGCGAAAGAAATGGAAAATCTTTTTTTGACCGCGCATGACGTATGCGAACAAGGGAAGATTTCATGTAATAATTATAACACAGAATCAAGCATTTGCATATATCGAGGCCACCAGACGCACGCGAGTCGCATGTCTATTGACAATTTTAGATATATACTTTATACATATTCTTATAAAGGCCATAAAATACAAAGGAAACACAAAATGAAGAATAAAACAAAACTGTTAGCGGCTTTGCTGATGTTGTCGGGAATGGTTGTTGGTTCAAACAACGTATTTGCTACAAACGAGTACGGCATTGAATATGTTGGTGGCGAACCATTGAGCCCAAGCAACATAACAGTAGATACGAGTCTAACCGATTTAACCGCATTGTACAAAAAAGGGGAGATATCATTTTCAGACTCTAGCAAGTGGGTGCATGCATACATCAAACGCAGAAACACATGTTCTGATTATTATTTGATTAGAATTTGGAACAATGATAATGTATCCACATCAGATAATGTGTACTATACATTGTCAAGTTCTATGTATGACGTCAAAGTCCAAATCAATAAGGTTATTTTAGATAATCCTGGCGATCTTTCCGAAGACGGCTATGTATATGTTGTCGGCGTTGAAGATGGTCATGGTGGATATGAGGATGGCTATATAGGAGCGGGCTACGGTGCGGAATTATACGAAGATCCAGAATGTACGATAGGGTATGATTCTGATCATGTTAAATTCTTAAGTGCAAGAGACGCCACAAAAATATTTATTCAGACAAATGTAAAGCTTTACAAACATGGTACTAATGAGCTTTCCATATCGGATAAACTTTACTTTGGTCTTACCGATATCGATGCGTCGCAGTCCTATAAAATACTTAGCGAAGGTGCGTTATTGACCAGTAGTTCCATGCTTGCGATGAGCGAGGATGTCTTTACTGGAGGAGATGGCCTTAATAATATGTTCGTAGCTGACGGAAACTACATTTATTCAGAGAGTCATTTTGATAATCCTGAAATAAATAACATCTTTATAAAAGTCCCTGTGGAGACGCAGACACAGGGAATTGATGTGGTCTTTGGCTATACGACATCGGCCGGTAGCAGTGTTCAATACTACGCCAAACAATATAATATTCAATATCAATCCGACGAAGGTGGAGAAGTCAATGGTATTACTGATGAAGATATAATCTCTGGCAACTTAGCTTCTGGTTCCGATGTTGATACTAAAGATGGCTTCGAACTACTATATTGGGTAGCAGATGTTGATGTGACTCTAGAAGATGGTACGGAGATTCCGGCTGGAGATCCTATCACCACAGAGCAGCTATCAGAAATCGTAGTATCTGAAGATATCGTAGTGACTGCTATCCATGAAGATCATCGCTTTATCGTTACCTATGAATCCGATGAAGGAGGAGAGGTTACTGGTATCACTGAAGAACCAGTCGCTCCTGACGGTAACCCAACCGGTACCGAAACCACTCCAGACGAAAACTATGAGTTTGATCACTGGGAAGCAGATGTTGACGTAGTACTAGAAGACGGAACGGAAATTCTTGCTGGAGAGCCTATTACACCAGAACAATTGATTCAAGTTGTAATTACTGAGAATACTACATTCGTTGCCGTATTCGAAAGCACAGCTCCTGCAGTACCTAATACTGGTGTGATCACTAAGGAAGGGTTAAGTGCTACTCAAATCACCGTATCAATTGCTGCCATTATACTAGCCGCTACATTAATCAAAGTAGCTCCTAAAGTAACGAAAAAGAAAATGGGATTTGATAAGTAAACAGACATAGACAAAATAGCCTCCGAAGTGGGGGCTATTTTTTATCAAGGAGTGTTAATTGACAAATGTGCCAAAAAAGCGTATATTTTAAGATACTTGGTACCGTAGCTCAGATGGTTAGAGCGTGGGACTCATAAGCCCAAGGTCACTGGTTCGATCCCAGTCGGTACTACCAGTTTGTTTATAAAACGCGCCACATAGGCGCATTTTTATATACCAGAGCAAATCTATTAGGTTCAAAAAAAGAAGACGAGAAGAGTTACATACTAGTTAAACTTTAATCTACAATCAACTAATTTCGTTTTCATATTTCTCACTAATAAATCGACGCCATTTGAGGCGCGTTCTATCCGGTGTGTTACATAGCCATGTCGATCGCATACACATATTTCATTTCGGACTAATGCGTCGGTTAGGTAACTGCCGTCATTCGCGATAAGCCCGTTTCTTAGTAACATTTCCCGGATTAATTCCATAAATCTCCTTCAAGTTTTCACTAGTATATCACCTCTTAAGAAAAATGTATGTTGTAATTTTTACAACATAAACATAATAAGCCAAATCTAGGTGTTTAATCAATCGCCCTGGAAGTTAAAAAATGTTATCCCCAGAACCCACGCTTTTTATTTTTTGGATTTCTAAACTCTTCGAGCAGTTCTTTCTGGTGCTTTGATAGATTCTTTGGAGTCTCCACGATAATCGTTACAATATGTGGTCCACGATCCCCATCAGCACGCATTGGCACACCATGCCCAGACAGACGGAATGGCGTTCCGCTTTGTGTTCCGGCTGGGACTTTCATAGTGACCTTACCATCTACAGTCTCAACGTCCAGCTCGCATCCCAACGCGGCGTCTACCATCGATATTACGGATTCAGATAGAATAATATTACCCTCGCGCGTAAGATTTTTATCTGGCTTTACGCGTATGCGTACGTATAAGTCTCCAGGCTCTCCGCCCTTAGGCGCTTCACCACCTTTGCCGGCAAGGCGTATTGCCATACCATCATCAATGCCCGCTGGAATTTTTATCTTCAGTTTATGCCCACTCTCTGGTGCGCTAATCTCTCGTGTCGTTCCGAAGACGGCGTCTTTAAAATCAATTACAACTTGCGTTTCGAAATCTTGTCCACGCATCGCGCGTCGGCGTCTAGCGCTGCCGCCCCCGAACCCAAAGAGATCGCCAAGAATATCGTCCAGTCCACCACCGGCACCACCAAAATCAAATCTGATATTTTGTCCATTAAAGTTAAACGCGCCACCTTGTCCAAATGGGTTACCTCCACCGAATGGATTGCCGGCATCCCCGCCGACGCCAGCATGACCGAACTGATCATAACGCGCGCGTTTCTGCTTATCGTTCAAAACTTCGTATGCTTCGGTTGCTTCCTTAAACTTCTCCTCAGCTTCTTTGTTGCCAGGATTCTTATCAGGATGATATTTAATCGCCAGTTTTCGGTAGGCTTTCTTTATTTCATCATCAGAGGCGTTTTTAGAAACGCCCAACACTTCATAGTAATCGCGTTTTGACATGAGCCAATTATACAAAATTAGCAGTCAAAAAGCAAGAGTGCTAAATACCTCTAATTATTCAATACCTTCAGGATTATAATTTGCGATTCCGTCCGCGATTACATCATTGGCAACATGTAAAGCGGTCGCAACTGCTGCTGCGCAGGCCATGTAAGAGACAACTGGCTCACCGGTAAGGAAGCTTGCTACCGAGAACCTCGAAGATCCAAGCGAAAGACTTGCTTCGGTACCCTTCTTATAAAGCTTCGCACCATCAATACGAAGAGTTGAAGACCTTGTTGTACCATAAGTCAAAGTATCGGTGCGTCCAGTAAAACGGGAGAAATACGCAAAGTTAGAATCATCTTCATTTAAGACAACAATTTCGGGTGACATCTTAAATAGCGTTGATTCCGACTCCGCAAAATCTTCAACCGATGGCGCTGAAAGGGAAGATGGCAGATAATCCGTCATCGCTGCCATATAAACTGGCAAACCATAGAAGACATTATTCTCTAGAGAATCCGCTGGAGCTGTGACAACAACATATGACGAACCAGCCTTCCAAGCCTCAGAAAGAAATCTATGTAATGTTGCTAATTTTATCGGGCTATCTGAAGCTAACACGGCAGCATGCTGCCCAGCGGCACGCAAAATTTCATGGACAAAATGAGCCACTGTAGCTTTGCCAGATGTACCAGTAATACAAATAAGCTTCATATCGCGAATCGGGTTGCCATAGTAACTCGACAACGCCTTTGCCCGGATACGCTGAAGTTTAGACTTTACAGAAGGTTTCTTTTTCGTTTCGGTTTTCGGTTGCGGGGAGTTCTTAGAGTTGTCCATCATGAGGTCATTATAACACAAAAAAACTCTCTGGGGAGAGTTTTTTATAGATTAAACTTCTAGGTTAAAATGGTATGCCCGACACGAGTCGAACGTGCGACCTTCAGCTCCGCAAGCTGACGCTCTATCCATCTGAGCTACGGGCACATGTGGGTGTTTTCGTAAAGATTATTATCTACCTTCACTACGACATCCACCTAGAAATTAATGTTCATCACGGTGTACGTGACCTGAGTATTATATCATAAAATGTATTCAAATGGTAGGGCATTTTAGAGAAAATTATTTTGATTTTTAAACCACAAGCGTGTTATAATTTATTCAAATGCAAGGTCGAGAAACATTTCCTATAGCAGAAGGTCTGCCAAATCTAGATCGTACGGTCACCGCCGAAAATGGACGTAAAGTTTTAGAAACTCGTCGTAGGCGGAGCAACCGTGGAGAATTAACACTCCCGCCCGCAGAGACCGAGGACAAAAAATCGCTTCCGGTATTAAGAGGCGACAGGCTTTTTGACGCTCAAGAGTTATCATTAGAAGATTTCGAGCTTAATCATTCCGAGTCAAGTTCTTTTGATGAGCCACTTCTTCCATCTGAGCAAGAGGAACAATTTCAGCAAATACAGCCCGGGCCTGATTTTGAATTTAAGAGGCCCGTCTCATTTGAAGCGGAAATTGTAACTCCAGAACGCGTGCAGATAGAACGCACTGAACCTGGCTATCGCACTGTGAAACAGACTAGACGACGAAGAGGTTTTCTCAGATTTCATAAGAATTCAGAAGGTTTAGGCTTAGAAATAGGAGCTGAAGAAGAGACCGACGAAGAACATATAATCCCTCACCATCACAATCCTAATCCTGTTCCTGGACCCGACAGAAGAAGATATTTTACTGATCGCTACCAAGATGCCACTCCCGCCAACCGTCCAGAAGGAGGTCATTATTTTGCAAGAAATAATGGTCGCGGTGTCCTTCGCGATCAGCCATATAGTACACTACCAGAGGAACAACCACGTCGTGGCGTTCTCCGCGAACCATTCACCAATATTGCTCCCCCAGAGCAGCCAAAAGCGCGCGGTGCAATTCGTGAACCTTCCGCGAGCGGTCCAGAAGGAGGTCATTATTTTGCAAGAAATAATGGTCGCGGTGTCCTTCGCGATCAGCCATATAGTACACTACCAGAGGAACAACCACGTCGTGGCGTTCTCCGCGAATCGACCCTAAACCCAGTTTCAGATCAAGAGCAGCAGCTCAGACGTCGCGGTGCCCTTCGCGAATCTTCTACAGGTTATACCCCTGTCCAGCCAGAGCGTCGCAGTATCCTGCGTCCAGAGAGAAGAGGGCGCAACCCAGAAGAGGACTATGATCTTCGCTATGATCCAAATGCTCGCCCAGATATTGGCGATTATGATGATATCGGCGGCTTTTAGTTTATCCGTCATAACAGCATTATAAATATGATATAATGTAACGCGGAAGCGTGGCCGAGTGGTTGAAGGCGCACGACTCGAAATCGTGTGGGCCGAAAGGTCTCGGAGGTTCGAATCCTCTCGCTTCCGCCAGGAAGTCATGGAAAGTATTCCGGAGGAATACTTGCGATGACTTCTTGTAGAAGAAGGAGAGGTTCGAGCCTAAGGTTCGTTATCGAAAGTGAAGCTTTCGATCATATGACCCTCTCGCTTCCGCCGCAGTTTCGGGGCTTGGCGCAGCGGTAGCGCGCACGCCTGGGG